>Ga0102934_1003831_pt1 | contig 10145 bp, 8 predicted proteins | sample SalPonR2_A_D1_MG_FD_78175 | JGI IMG/M metagenome (GOLD analysis project Ga0102934, IMG submission 78175) | Salt pond soil microbial communities from South San Francisco under conditions of wetland restoration - Salt Pond MetaG R2_A_D1_MG | ecosystem: Environmental > Aquatic > Marine > Intertidal...
CATAATGATTCAATGGCCCTAGGTGCAATTGAAGCTATTGAGGCAGCTGGCATGTTAGATCAAATAATGGTTGTTGGATTTGATGCAATTGATGATGCTAAAGATGCAGTTAGAGAAGGTACATTAGCTGCTACTATAGCTCAAAAACCGGATGAAATGGGTATGATAGCTGTAGAAACTGCCAATAGAGTAATGGCAGGGGAAACAGTTGATGAGTTCATTCCTGTACCATTAAAACTTGTTACAATGGAAAATGTAGATGAATAGATAAAATATATTTCGAGACTTGGTCCAGTTTTAGTTAACTGGGCCTTTTTTTCAATTTTAGCTTGTAATTGAAACTACTTTTTCTTAAAATAAGGATGAAAAGATGCTTATAAAAATAAAAAATGATAGGGAGGAGTCAAAATTGAAAGTAAAGTATGATTGTATACCCTGTATATTAAGACAATCCATTGAAGCAGCTCGTTTAGTAACAGATGATGAAGAGGTTATTGATGAAATAATACGTAATTATTCTGAGATGATCCCAGAAATTAGAGAATCCAATCCCACTCCTTTAGTAGTCAGTCAAATTCAAAAGATGATAAAGAATAAGACAAATAATAAAGATCCCTATCAAAAGTTAAAAGAAAAAAATATTCGAATGGCTATGGACATCTATGAAGACTTAAAAGATTTAATTGAAAACGATAAAGATCCTCTTAAAAAATCACTCTTACTATCAGCTACCGGTAATGTAATTGATGCTGGAATAAGTGTTAAGATAAAAGTAGAAGAAAGCATTTTAAACACAATGGAAAAAGGTTTTTCAATAGATGATTATCAAGAATTCAAAGAAAAACTTAAAGACAGTCAAACCTTTTTAATTATTGGTGATAATGCTGGGGAAGCGGTTTTAGATAAATTATTATTAAGAGAGTTAAACAAATATGACATTGATTTAACTTATGCTGTAAGAGAAGAACCTGTTTTAAATGATATAACTTTAAAAGAATCTAAATTAATCGGCTTAGATAAATATGCTAATGTCATCTCAAGTGGTTGTAATGCTCCCGGAATGCTAATTGATCAAGCTACCCCAGAATTTTTAGAGAAATATACCAAAGCTGATATTGTGTTAAGTAAAGGACAGGGTAACCTAGAAGGATTATCTGAAGAAAAAAGATCAATCTTCTTTTTATTAAAAGCAAAATGTGATTTAATAGCTGAATTTCTAGAGGTAGACTTAAATGATTTAGTATTTAAATATATGGATTAATTAATTTAATATAATAATGAAGCAATAATCGTAGAAAGGATGTCATAATCGTGGACAGTCACAAAGAAGATTTTATTAAAGAATGGATTTATGAAGCAAACAATGACTTGGGCTTAGCAGAATTTGTAATTGATAATGATGGGACCTATTATGATCTAGTTTGTTTTCACTGCCAACAAGCAGCTGAAAAGTTTTTAAAAGCTTATATAATTTATTTGAACTTATATTATAAAAAAATTCATAACTTAAAATATCTTTTAAATGTAATCAAAAAGAAAAGAGAAATACCAAAACATCTATTTAAAAAAGCAACCATGCTGCAGGAATATACCATTGATTCTCGCTATCCTGACCACTGGCATGATCCCACTTATAAAGAAACACTGAAATGTATAAAAGCAGCCAAGAATTTTAAACAGTTTATTTTCAACGAAATTAAAGAAGAAATATAATATCAATATAAAGCAAAGACTATCTCCTAGATACTTCGAGGTAGTCTTTTTATTTTAGCAAGTTTAATAAAATTTTAATATTTTAGACATAGTAATTTTTGCTAAAATATTATATAATATAGTAAAAGATGTAAAAACTTTATACTTTTAGTATCTATTCTCCGCTTAAGGGGGATTATAAATGATTATACTTCTTTTCATTCTTTATTTATTCTTATTTATCCTATTACTTGCCCTATTTTTCCTTTCTATTCCATACAAGTATTTACTTTATTATTCCTATACTGAAAATTTAAATTTTAAAATGTCAATTAGTACTTTTTTCTTCAGCTTTGCCTACAGTAAAACAGGCCAAAAAGAAAGTACATATATAAAAGTATTTTCCTTTAAAAAAGAATTTGAAAAAAAGTCAGCTAAAAAGGATTCAGAAGAAAATAAGATTAAAGCAAAAATAAAAGAAACAGTAAAGGAAAAAGCAAAAAAAGAAAAGAAAAAAAAGAAGAAAAAATCAGGTATACCATTCAGTATAATAAGATATGAAAATATTAAACATATTTTTCAATTATTAATCGATCTTTTAAAAATGATATTACCCAAACACTTAAAACTATACTTTTTAATTGGCTTAGAAGAACCACATCTCAATGGATGGTTAATAGCTTCATATTACAGTTTAAAAGGAATTTATCCAAAATTACCTATAACCATGGATATTGACTGGGAAAAAGAAACTTATGAAAGTAATGGTGAATTATCTGGTTTTATAATACCTATCCAACTTATATTTAGAATTTTAATATTTATATTCTCGGTTAAAACTATCAAAATAATGTGGAAGGTATTTAAATATAAAAGGTCAAAATAACTTTTGTTAATAAATTTAAAAAGAAAGGAAAGGTGTTATTTTATGGAAAGTACTCAAAAAATCTTGGAGTCCATGTATGACAGACTTGACAATTTTATGAAGACAGAAACTGTTGTGGGTGAACCAATTGAAGTGGGCGATGTTAAAATCATTCCCATTATCTCTGCTTCCTTCGGCCTCGGCGGCGGATTTGGAGAAGAAAGCAAAGAAACAACCTCTGGTGGAGGTGGCGGAGGAGTTGGTGGCAAGATAACTCCTGACGCTATGTTAGTGATAAAAGACGGTAATGTTGAAATGATTCCTGTAAAAAGTAAAGCTACTTTAGAAAAGTTAATTGAAAAAGTACCAGATTTAGTTGGCAAACTAGAAGACTTAAAAGGTATGAAAGAAGAAAAGAAAGAAAAAGAGGAAGAAAAAGAAGAATAAATTAAATCATACTTCATCAAAAAATATGCCGGGGTTATTCCCGGTATATTTTTTTTGAAACATTAATTTTTTATTTAGTAAAAGGTTTCAGTTTATCCAATATTTGCTTGTAAAAATAAAACCTGTGTGTTATACTCTAGACAAATGAAATATTAATTCAATTATGGTTTCTTTTTAGAATTAAAAAGGAAAGTGGTGCAAATCCACTGCTGTAGTCGCAGCTGTAACCAGTATCTTTAAATAACTCCACTGCCGACAAGTGGGAAGGGGTTATTAATAAAAACTGGAAGCCAGAAGACTTGCCTTAATTGTTTACATCGTCATTCTCCGACCTAGAGAAGCGAATGGGAGTTTATATTAATCATATTAATTGATTAATAGATCTGATCTGAAAGCTGCCTTTCCTGGTTGGGAATGCAGCTATTTTTTAGTTTTATATAACAAATAAATATTTTAGTAAAGTAAAAGTTTTCTCTTAATGAGAGATTAAAAAGGAAAGTGGTGCAAATCCACTGCTGTAGTCGCAGCTGTAACCAGTATCTTTAATAACTTCACTGCCTTCAAGTGGGAAGGAGTTATTAGCAAAAAGCTGGAAGCCAGAAGACTTGCTTTTACTTTTACTTCACAACTCCGGCTTAGAGGACGTGAGGTTAACCTAAAATTAGTTACTTTTTCTTTGAAAAATAAGGAAGAGTTATTAATAGGTTAATTACACTGTCTCTTAAAGGAGGCAGTTTTTCTATTTTTATAGTAAAAAATATGATAAAAATAAAGACTTTGGAGGTAATATTAATGGATGGAATGGTACATGTTTATACCGGTAATGGTAAAGGGAAAACCACTTCTGCAATAGGCTTAGCAGTTAGAGCTGTTGGGGCAGGCTTAAATGTTTATATCGGCCAATTTGCTAAAGGAATGAAATATAGTGAGTTAAATAGTTTATCTAATATAGATAATATTAAAGTAGAACAGTTTGGTCAAAACTACTTTATTAAAGGGTCACCAACTGAAAAAGATATTGATTCTGCGAAAAATGGATTTAAAAAAATTAAAGAAATTTTAAAATCAGGTGAATATGAAGTGGTAATTTTAGATGAAGCTAATATTGCTACCTATTATGATCTATTTACAGTTCAAGAGTTAATCGATGTGATAGAAGAAAGGGCAGAAAATGTTGAAGTAATTATAACCGGTCGGATGGCTGACAATAAATTAATTGATTATGCTGACTTAGTAACAGAAATGAAAGAAATAAAACATTATTATAATCAAGGCGTAATTGCAAGAACCGGTATTGAGAAATAGATATGTTAATTATTTAAAAGAAAATTGATTTATAATTATGTCACCCCGCAATGGGAAGCCTAATAAGCTTCCCATTAAATTTATTATTTAAATAGTCATTTGGATTAAACTAATATCCTAATATGTAGGGCAAATGTTTGACAAATAAGTTAATTTCTTATAAAATTACTAATGCCGAAAATAAAAATAAATATAACTTAATTATTTTAGGCAACTTTCCACTTCATCTTACCAGGTCTTACTGGCTTTTAAATCCAATTCATTAATGTAATATTAATACAAAATATTCTTTAACAATAAATAAGATAATTTCAAAATCTCTATCAATATTTTTTTACCCATAAATTTCATATAATTAATTTTTTCATTATTCAAAAAATTCATAATTATTTATGGTATGGTGTTAATAGGGGCATTTTTATGTCCTATTAATATAAAAAAATAATATTTAGGGGGGAAACATTTTGCTAAAAAGAAAGAATATTTCAATCTCGTTAACATTAACCTTTATTTTGTTGTTAACAATGTCATTTGGTGTGGTTGCGGCAGAAAAGTTGACTATCATGTCCACCACTGATGTCCATCAGTATCTCATGCCCTATGATTACATGGCAAATGAACCAAATGAAGAAGTAGGTTTTTCCAAAGCTTACACCGTGATTCAAGAAATTAGAGAAAATAGTGCAAATACTCTCTTGGTTTCCAATGGTGACTTTATTCAGGGAAGCCTATTAGGGCTACATGAATATCAAATCGATCCTATCCAAGAAGGTGAAACCCAAACAATAGTTAAAGCTTATAATAAAGCTGGCTATGAGGCTGCTGCTGTTGGTAACCACGAACTGCAGGATTACCCCATGGACTTTTTTGAAAAGGCTGTAGCAGGAGCAGATTTTCCATTTTTAGCAGCCAATATTTATATGGCTGACAATCAAAGTGAACATTATGTAAAACCATATACAATTTTAGATAAACAGATTAACGGTAAAAATATTAAAATAGGTGTAGTTGGGTTTATACCACCTCAAACAATGCGCTGGGGTAAAGATAACTTAGAAGGCAATGTTGTAATTAAAGATATTGTACCAACTGCAAAAGAAATCATCCCAGAAGTAAGAGAACAATCTGATATTGTTGTTGTATTAAGTCACAGTGGTATTTCTAGTGCACCTGTTGACTCATATGACGCTAGAGAAAATGCTAGTTATTATGTTGCTCAAATTGATGGTGTAGATGCTATGATTACTGGACACCATCATAATGTATTCCCAGATGATTATAAAGACCTAGAAGGCGTTGATGCAGAAGCGGGTACAATATTTGGTGTACCGACTGTTATGCCCGGTTCCTGGGGTAGCTCAGTTGGTGTTATTGATTTAATGTTAGAAGATGAAAATGGTAGCTGGACAGTTACTGACAGTAGTATAAGATATGAAAAGATCACAAAAGATACAAAGTCAAGTCCAGTTATTGAAGAAATTGCTAAAGAAAGACATGAAGCAACAATTGCTTATGTAGAAACTCCAATTGGTGAGTCTGAAATAGATATTACATCTTATCTAGCCAGAGTTCAAGATTCTACAGTAACACAAATCGTAAATGAAGCCCAGCTATGGTGGGCTAAAGATGAGTTTAGTTCTGGTGAGTATTCAGACCTACCAATCCTATCCGCATCTGCTCCTTTCCAAGCTGGTAGAGAAAGTGCTGATTACTTCACTGAAGTCTGGAAAGGTGATATGACAATTGGTGATGTAACTGATATTTATATCTATGACAATGAAATTAGTGTAATGCAGTTAAACGGAGCACAGGTAATTGAATGGTTGGAAAGAAGTGCCGAAAACTATAACCAAATTGATCCTAATAAATCAGGTGAACAAGAACTGCTCAATCCTGAATTCTCAGCCTATAACTATGATGTTATTGAAGGAATTGAATATCAAATAGATGTAACCAAACCAAAAGGTGAGCGTATTGTTAACGCTACCTATCAGGGAGAACCTCTTTCTGAAGATATGGAATTCTTAGTAGTAACCAATAATTACAGAGCTGGTGGCGGTGGAGACTTCCCACCATGTGTAGAAGAAGATCCAGTTTATGCTCCAAGTGGTGTAACCAATAGACAGGTTATTGTTGATTATATCCAGGCAAAAGGTACTGTTAATCCACAACCTACCTATAATTGGAGTATTAAGCCATTTGAACCAGCTGGAACAATTACATTCCGTTCCCATCCAGATGCTATGGAATATATCAATGATATGAATATCTCAGGTATTGAAAGAATAAGAACTGATGAAAATGGTATGGGTGTTTATAAGCTGGATGTAACTAAGTAACTAAAAAATTAAATGGGCAGGCGATTATATCGTCTGCCTTTTTTAAATCTTATATTTGAAGGTGAAAACCATGAAGATTAAAGTTAATGGTGAAGTTGTAGAGATTTTTAAAGGAGCTCAAGTAAAGGATGTAATTCGAAGTTATTCTGAATCAGAGTATAAAAAAGTTAAAAAAGGTGAAAAAATCATTGAAGATCCCAATGGCAATATGGTTATGCCTAACGGTGAATTAATGGGAAATGAAGAATTTTTCTTAGTTGACAAAAAGAAAGATCAATAACAAACAGGGGGGAACATGTATATATGACTACTTATTTAAAGAAAAAAAATATAATTATTAGCCTATTTGTGGTGGCAGCCTTTATTGGTGCAATGCTTTTTGCTCCTCAAATGGCAAAGGCGCAAGAGAATACCAAGATAGTAATTTTACACACCAATGATGAACACGGTTCTATCGAAAACTTCTCGAAAATAGCTGCTCTCAAAAAACAGTTTGAAAACAACTCAGAATACGATGATGTAATTTTAGTCAGTGCTGGTGACCCATCAAGTGGTAATCCGGTAGTTGATGAATATGTTATTGATGGTGAAAACCTAAGAGGTAAACCAATGTTTGATCTCATGAATGCAACTGGTTATCAAGCTCTTACTCTTGGTAATCATGAATTTGACTATGGCCAGGAAAGACTTATTGCCAATATGGAATTAGCTAACTTTCCAATGCTTTTGGCAAATGTAGATGTAGATACAAATGAAGCTGATATGCCACAACCAGAACCTTATACAATGATTGAAAGTGTAAATGGTATAAAAATATCAATGTTAGGTTTAATTCAGGTTCAGGAAAGTGGTTATCCTTCTACATTACCTAAAAATCTTTATGGATTAACTTTTTTAAATCCTATGGATACTTTAAAAGAATACACCCATCTTAAAGATGAAAGTGATGCTTTTGTAGTATTAAGTCACGTTGGTCATAACTGGGACCAAGAAGCGGCAGAAGAAGTAGATGGCATCGATGCCATAATTGGTGGTCACTCTCATACAGTAGTTCAGAATCCACCAATTGTAAATAACACTCTTGTTACTCAGGCTGGTGGAGACTTAGAATACTTAGGTAAAGTTACTTTAACCTTTGATGAAAATAAAAATGTAATAAATCGTACAGGTGAATTAATTAAATTAGAAAATGTAGAAGAAAAAGATGAAGCTGTACAAGAGAAAATAGCTTCATATCAAAATGATGTTGAAGAGATCTTTAGTAGAGAATTAGCTTATGTAGATAATAGTATCAGTGGAAATAGTAATTTGGGTGCTTTAATGTCTGATGCAATGGTTAACTCCAAAGAAATTGCAGACCTAGATTATGATGTAGATTTTGCATTCCAAAATTCCGGTGGTATCAGAGTAGGTAGTATGGGACCAGGTACCTTAACTGTAGGAAACATTTTTGAATTAGAACCATTCGGAAACAATATTATAATCTATAAAATGACAACACAACAAATTAAAGATATGCTTGCCACAAATTATAAAAGAGACAACTCTATTGATTTAAGACCTGGTGGACTAAACTATGAAATAATTGTTAATCAGGTTGGAGATGTTAAAAGAGTTGTACTCAATGATATGGCAGGCAATGAAATTGAAGATGGTAAAACCTTCACTGTTGCTCATAACTCATATGTAGCTAGTTCATATAACTTTGAAGCTGAAACAGAAGGTAAAAATACCTATTTAAGAGTTAATGATACAATTATCCATTATTTAGAAGATGTAATTAGTTCAGAAAAATTACAAAGCTTTTATGCTGCTCAGGACCTCAATAGAACTTCAGTTGCTATTGAAAAAGGTGGCTCTGGTGAAAAAGTTGCATATACAAATGTTGAACTTAGTACAATCGGCAAAGCAACTGGTTCAGTAAGTGCTGGTAACTTATTTGCAGATGCTGCCAAAGAAGTACTGGATGTAGATGTTGCTGCATTCCCAAGTGATCAACTAGCAACAGGTGCTACTTACCCAGCTAATAGTGATGTTTTCAATGAATCATTAGGCATGTTATATTCAAGCTTTGGATATGATAATAATGTTACAATCGCTACTGTAACAGGCCGTGACTTAGAAAAAATGTTATTAAGTCAGGCTAGATATTATGGTGAAGGTCCAGTAATGACTCATGTCTCATCTGGTACAGAATACACTGTAGAAATGGAAAACGGAGAAATTAAAGATATTAAAGTATATCTTAATGGAGAAAGAGTATCTCCTAATGAAGAATATACCTTTGCCATTAACAGTTATGTATATAAATACTATGCAGATGCAGCTGACCCAATTTCCAGTAAAACTACTAATGAAACTGAAGAAGAAATTTTACTTGAATATCTAAGAGATAAAGGAACAATAACAGATGCTGTAATGGAAGAAAGAATAACTATTGAATAATTAAAATATTATCAAAAAAATAGAAGAGTGTATTTAAAGGAGAAGACCTCTTAATTGAGGGCTTCTCCTTTATTATTTTAATGAAATATTATATTGTATATATTTCAATATATATTTACAAATAATCATCCCAATTAGATATAATTTTTGCTCATACACTATATATGGGTTATAATAAATAATAGAAATTATATATATTAGATAGAGTACGTGTGATTTTTTACTAAAATAACAAAATTTAGCAATTATTATTGCAGGTAATACTATAAATATATTTAAATATTAACATAATAGTATTATTTTGAATTGCTTTTGGAGGTTATTATGCTGAAAAATAAATTCCGATACCTAATCATTATAATAATCATATTAACAATAGCACTTTCCGGCTGTGATAATAGTCCAGGTCAATTTTCTTTTAATGTTTATGGCACAATTACAACCGAAAGTCTAGATAAACCCATAAAAGATGTCAAAGTAAGTATTGCCGGAAAAACTGATTATACAGATGAAAACGGTAATTATAGTATTCAAAATATAAGTGAGGGTACATACAATTGGCAGGTAGAGAGCTCAAAATACAGTGATTACAACCAGGATGTATATATCAATAGTGACCTCAACATAAGTAAAAAATTATCATTAATTACCGTGAATGCCACTATTACAGGTACTGTTATGATTTATAATTATAATAAAGATCAAGATTATACCCCACAATCTATGAGTTTAAGCAATGATATTAAAAAAGAAACAATAACCACCAATACAACAGATACAAGTCCTGATTTTAAAGATAATCAAATAGTTGTAAATTACAAAGATAGTACTACAAATATCCAAATCAAGAATTTTGAAAATAAACATGATCTTATAAAAATAAGAAAATTAGAATTAAAAGATAAAAATATTATCCTCTATAAATTACCTCCAACTCAAGATGTTTTGAAAAAAGTTAATGAATTTAATGAAAATAATTATATTGAATGGTCAGAACCTAATTATATCATGAAACTTACATCGAAACCTAATGATCCATTTTATATCGACCA
>Ga0102934_1003835_pt1 | contig 10136 bp, 7 predicted proteins | sample SalPonR2_A_D1_MG_FD_78175 | JGI IMG/M metagenome (GOLD analysis project Ga0102934, IMG submission 78175) | Salt pond soil microbial communities from South San Francisco under conditions of wetland restoration - Salt Pond MetaG R2_A_D1_MG | ecosystem: Environmental > Aquatic > Marine > Intertidal...
AGGGCTCAGGGCTCAGGGCTCAGGGCTCAGGGCTCAGGGCGAAGGGCTCAGGGCGAAGGGCGAAGGGCTCAAGGAGCAAGGAACAAGGTTAAGGGAAAAGGATTGAGACACTGGGTCCCGGATCGGGGTCCGGGATGACGCGGGGCGTCAGTTCAGGGGGCTGGCGGGCCAGGGATAGTGGCTATTGATGGGTTAGAATCCGGCAACCGGATGCGTTGCTGTATGCACTGGATACGCTACCGCCCTTGGGTTACGCCCCCAATTCGCTCATCCCCTTGATTTTGTTCGCTATCCTGGACAGCGAGTAGAGCGTTCAAACGTTGAACACCCGGTGAGATTAACGATTCCGGGCGGGATTGGCAAGGATCAAGGATCGCCAGTGCGTTGGCGGCCATGACGGACGGTCAGGCTCTCGGGTTCGGAGGCGAGGTTTCAGATGCCTTGCATGCAGACCAGTCCATCTGATGCGCTGAACGGTCCCGGATTTCAGCAACAAGAGGCCTTCGAAGCAGGTTTGTTACTGCAGCATCTTCACGGCCCGAGGTTTGACTGTACCGCCTCTCCCATATAAAGTGTCCAGTGTAGAAAAAGTCTATCCTGCCGGCCGCCGAGCCGACGGGATATCAAACATTTGGGGAAGGTTAATGCCAAAGCTCAATCACTTTCTGAAGAACAGGTGCAGCGTTCTTTCAGCAGGATTCTTGCTGGTCGTATCGACCAGTGTGTTGGCTGGGCCTGTCGGATACCTTCAGATTGATGGGCATGTTGACGTGCAGGCCGCCGGTGCCTCGGACACTGTCAAGATCAGCCAGGCGGATTACACGGTTTTTTCCGGAGACAGAATCGTGACCCGGAGCGGCTCGACCGTTCTGACCCTCGACCGCGGCGGAGCGCTCGGTCTGGCACCCTCTTCCGGGGCGAGCGTGACGACAGACGTCGCCAGCGACGAGCTGGTCGTGAATCTCGAGAACGGAATGCTCCTGTTCAGCCTGCCATCCAGCGCGAAGGCGGTACGCGTCACGCTTGACGATTTCGTCCTTCGGCCGCAGCCGCGAGGGGTCTGGGCGCTGCGGGTCAGTTCCGGCGGGTCTGACGATCTGGTTGGTATGGTTCGTCGGCTCGACGACGGGCACATCCATGTTTCGGTCACCGACGGCGAAATGCAAGTCACCAGCGGCAAGGGGTCGGTCTATCGGGTCCAGGCCGGTGATGAGATCGGACTGCTGGCCGCCTCGGGCGCTGGTGCTCGCGTCAACACCCAGTCTGGCAGCGGCAACACGATCCGGATCGAAGCGCCGGAACAGGTCGGAACCAACGAAGAGTTTCGCATCCGCTGGGACGGCAGCTCGCGTCCGCAGGAATCCTACATCACCATTGCGCCCGAAGGCGCCGACCCGGAGGAATTCGAGCGCGTGATGAGCACTGCCGAAGGCAATACGATCAATTTCGAGGCACCGGCCAACGAGGGTGACTACGAAATTCGTTATGTCGATGGGGCGACCGGCGAGGTCAGCAGCTTTGTTTATCTGCGCGTAGTTGGAGATCGGGCCGCCGTGCCCTGGATCACATCCAACCAGGCACTGATTACCGGCGTGACTGTCGCCGCAGCAGGGGGTGGAGCCGTGTTGCTCCTCGATGACGACGATGATGATGGTCCAACCAGCGTCAGCCCCTAATCATTCGAGTTTGGCTGGTTCGTGGTAGGTAAGCGAACGACCGGAGGAGCAATGCAGGAAAATGTTTCCGGGGTGGTGAATCGTCACCCCTTTGCCTTGATCGTCCGCGCGACGATCTGTCTTGTGGCGATCATGTTGGTGTCGGCCTGTGCCTCGAACGGCCAGAATGCAGATGCCCTGGCCGAATTTCAGGACGAGCAGGCCAGCCAGAGCCGGGTCGACGATATCAACGAGCGTCTGCTGTCGATGGCGGTCACGACGTCGAACCCCGACAGCGCTTATCGCATCGGTGCAGGCGACGAGATCAGTGTCGACATCTTCAATGTGCCCGAACTTTCGCGCAGCTACCGCGTGGATGCCATGGGCAATATCAATATGCCCCTGGTGGGACAGCTGTCCATCAGCGGCTATGACCTGGGTGAAGCCGAAGCGCTGATCGCCGAGGCCTACGGCGAGCGCTATCTGAGAAACCCCCAGGTGTCGATCTCGATCTTGGAGTTTCGCAGTCAGCAGTTCACCGCGATCGGCGCCTTGTCCTCGCCGAGAATCTACAACACCGACCGGCAGGTCACCCTGATGGAGGCCATTGCCATGACCGGCGGCCTGGCCAGCGATGCGGGCACCCAGATCTATCTGACCGATCGAGTGCGCGACCCGGAAACGGGCGAGCTCGGCACGCGCAGCGTGATCATCAGCGTCGAAGACCTGATGTCAAAACCCGAGAACTACAACTTCTATATCGGCGAAGGCGCCCTGATCAACGTACCCCGGGCGGGCTCGATCTTTGTTGAAGGGGCCGTGGAGCGCCCGGGGGTGTATCAGCGCACCGGGGACACGACCGTTCTCAAGGCCATCGCCATGGCCGGTGGATTGAAATTCGAAGCCAGTCGGTCGAACCTTCGGGTCCTGCGACGCGACCCGGCCACGAACGAGTGGCTGCATAACGAAGTGGCTCTTAACGATATCAGAGAGTCGCCGAATCAGGACATTACGCTGCGCGATGGCGATATTCTGATGGTCGAGTATGGCGTCGTTCGAACCGCCTGGACCGGCGGGCTGCGACTGCTTCGCGACGTCGCCTTCCTCGGCTTCCGTCCTTTCTGACATCACGAGCATCGTAGATCATGAGCGAGCCCTCCGAACCGCAAGGACGCCACCTCAAGCGCATCGACGGTACGTCTTCGGCGATGGCCCAGTACGACCCGTATCAGTCGACCTCTTCCGAGCTGGAAGAAACCATCGACATCATGGAGCTGTGGCGCTCGGTCCTCAAGCGCAAGTGGGTGGTGCTGAGCATCCTCGTGATCTTCCTTGCCACGGCAGCGCTGGCCACCTGGCTGACGATTCCTGTCTACAGGGCCATGGCCGTGGTCCAGATCAACCACGAGACCGCCAATATCCTGCGCATCGAGGATTTCGAGGCCGCACCCCGTTCCTGGCAGGGCGTCGAGCAGTTCTACCAGACCCAGTACGAGATCCTTCAGGGTCGCCAGCTGGCCGAGGACGTGGTCGAGCGTCTGGAGATCTGGGACCATCCCGAGCTGTCGGGCGAGATCCGCCAGCGCAGTCTGATGGGCGAACTCAGGGCCCTGCCCCGTCGTCTGAAGGCCATCTTCGATCGCTCGGAGCCGGTGAATTTCAATCGCGCCAGCCTGACAGAAGAACAGCAGCGCCAGATCGCCATTCGACGGGCGGGTGCCTTTCTTCGCTCGAAGATCAGCGTTGAACCCCGCCCGGCTTCCCGCTTGGTGAACGTCTACGTTTCCAGCTTCGATCCGGCCTTTGCCGCACGTCTGGCCAACGGCGTTATTGCCGAATACATTCGATCAACCATGCAGCGTCGCTACGATGCCGGTCAGGAGGCACGCGAGTTCCTGCAGGGCCAGCTCGATGACATGCGCATCGCCCTGGAACGCGCTGATCAGAACCTGATCGATTTTGCCCAGGAAAACGGCGTGGCCGACCTGGGGGATCGGATCGACATGTCGAATGATGCGCTGCGCAATCTGAACACACGCCTGACTTCGGCCGAAGCCGATCTTGTCCAGATCGGCGCCTTTCGCGGCATGATCGATCAGGGTCGCGGCGCGGATATTCGCCCGGTGGTCAATGATGAGCAGATTCGGGCCCTGGAAAACCAGAAAGCCTCCCTGGCCACCGAATACGCCAGCCTGTCCCAGCGCTTCAGGGACGACTATCCCGCGATCGTCGAGCTGCAGAGCCGGATTACCGAGATCGATACTCAGATCGTGGAAAGGCAGCAGGACATCATCAGTGACGTGCTGGCCGAATACCAGAACCTGGAAGCCGAGATCACCGCGCTGGAAAATGCCGTTCAAGAGCGCGAGGAAGCGGTCCTGGCACTCAGCCAGCAGGGCGTGCAGTACAACATTCTGCGGCGTGAATTCGAGACGAATCGCGGCCTGTATGACGGTATGCTCCAGCGCCTTCGCGAAATCGGTGTCGCCTCGGGCGCTCAGGAAAACAATATCGCGCTGATCGACTCGGCACTTCGCCCCGGTCGGCCGTATCTTCCGAACACGCAACGCAACCTTCTGATGGCGCTGGCGATCGGCCTGGCGGTCGGCGTTGGTGTGGCGCTGATCCTCGAATTCCTCGACACGACCATTCGACGCACCGATGATGTGGAAAAACTCGTCGGCCGGCCGGTACTCGGTCTGATCCCGATGGTCAAGATGAAGGAGCAGAAGCAGAAAACGGGGGCGACCCAGAAGCTGCAGGATCGGGCGGTCAGTCACTACAGCGAACTGCACCCGAAATCGGCCGTCTCGGAGGCCTTCCGGTCGCTGCGAACCAGTCTGATGTTCTCCACGCCGCAGGGCATGCCCAAGACGATCCTGGTCACCAGCCCGGGGCCCGGCGACGGCAAGACCACCAACACCATCAATCTGGCCACCGTCATGGCCCAGAACGGCGCGCGTGTTCTCGTTATCGATGCCGACCTGCGCAAGCCCAGGCTGCACCGCGATTTCGGCGTGCCCCATGCACCGGGACTGACCAATCGGATCGCCGGCTCTCAATCGGCTGCGACCGAACAATCCGCGATCGTTCCGACCTCGGTCGAGAACCTGTTCATCATGCCCAGCGGCAGTCAGGCGCCGAATCCGGCAGAAATGCTCTCCTCCGAGCGGATGCGCAAGATCATCTCGATGGCCTCGCGCGCCTTCGATCACGTCATCATCGACTCGGCACCCGTACTCGGACTCGCCGACGCACTGATTCTGTCGCGCTGCGTGGACGGCGTGATCATGGTGGTGGGGGCAGGCAAGACCGCCAAAGACAGCATCAAGGTCAGCACCCGACGGATGGCTCAGGTTCAGGCACCGCTGCTGGGCGTCGTGATGAACCAGGTCGACCTCGACAGTCCTGACTATGCCTACTACACGCAGTACTACTACAACTACACCGGGGGAGAACTCAATACGTCATCCGATGATTCCCCGAAAGTTATTGGTCAAAGCGCATAGGCAATTCAAATCATGCTGACGGCAAGCCGGATCGCCGGGGGGCTGCTGCTGGCTTTCGCCCTGCTGGTGACCCTGTTCGACTATCGCGATCTGCGCAGCTACCAGGCGCAGCTCGAGAACGCCACGCTTCCTGAAGCCAACGGGTCCGGCCCCTTCCATACCTACAGCCATGCACCGGCAGCACGACGCGCCGTGCAGGATTGGCGGGTTGACCCGGAACGGGCCAAATCGATCCTCAATACCTCGCTGGATCGGTATCCGCTCGAATCCGGCCCCTGGCTGGGACTGGCGCGGATCGAGGCCAGTGAGAGGGGGCGCTTTTCCTCCAGCCTGTCGGCCAATCTGGAAGCTGCCGTCGCGACCCAGCCGAATGCCTCGTCGGTGCGCTGGGAGGCAGCCCAGATCGCGCTTCATGCCGGTGACCAGGCCCTGGCCCAGCATCACCTTCAGGCCTGGGTGCGGGGTGATGCCAGACGCGTCTCCGCTGCGATGTCGATCGTCCGACGCTGGATGCCCGATCCACGGGCGCTGGTTGCGGTGCTGATTCCGACGACAACCGAACACCTGACCGCCGCCATGGAGTTTGCGTTTCGCCAGGGCGACCGAGCGCTGGCTGAAGTCGTCTGGGGGGACGTTTCCGAGACGCAGAATCTGGATTCGCCGCTGTTTCTCACCTATGCCGATTTCCTGCTCAGGGTTGGCGAAACCGAGCGATTGATGGCACTCTGGTCGCAGGTCGATCGCCATTACCGTCCCGGTGGCATCGCCAACGGCGATTTCTCGCGGGAGCTCGGACCCGCCCAGGGCCTGAACTGGGACATCGAATATCTTCCCGATGGCGTGCGAATCGCTCGCGATACCAGCGAATACCACGATGCCCCGGCCAGCTTGCATCTGGACTTCAAGGGCACCCACAACCTGCAGCTGAACAGACCGAGGATTCGCATTCCGGTGCAGGCCGGCATGCGCTATCGGCTGTCCGGTTACTGGAAAGGTCGCGCGCTGACCACCCGGGCCCGGCCCTATATCAATGTTCGGACCCTCGGCGCTCGCTGGAACGAACGGATCCAGGTCCCGGGCGATCTGTTCGACTGGCAGGAGTTCTCCGTCGAGTTCGTCGTGCCAGACGCAGTTCAGTCGATCGAATTCTCGGTTCTCCGCGACGCTACGAATGCCTTCGACCGCAATATCGATGGTGATCTCTGGCTGGACAGTCTTAGGCTCGAAGGACTGCCGGACCCGGCACAGCTTGCTTCAACCGAGACGGTCACATGAACTCCTCGGGCACAAAGACGCTGATCGACGCGATGGCCGACGGCAATCATCTGCGGCTCGTCGATCATGAAATTGCAGGACTGCTGGGCTGGATGTCGGGATCGTCCGGCAGCCGCGAAGCACGTGAACTGCGTCAGGCCTTTGGTCAAGCCGGGCAGGACGAACGGGTGACAGAGCGTGGTTTCAGACTGCTGGACCACGCCCTGTTCGATCGCCAGACCCTCCTCGAGGGTGCCGCCGGCGTCGGCGTGGATCGGTCCAATGACGAACGCCGTCGTCGCTATCGGCTGCTGCTGAGCGCTTTCCATCCGGACCGCTACCCCGACCGGGCCGACTGGCTGACCGAACGGTCTCAGATCATCACGATTGCCTATTCACGCTTCAAGTCCGGAAAGCCTCCGATTCGTCCCGCGCCGGTCGTCAAGCCCGGCCCGATGGCCGTTCGCAAGCGACCCCGTCGTTTCGTTCGTCCACCGACGAAGTGGCTGTCGCGGCTGGCCAGGCTGCTGCGGCAGCGCTTCGGTGGCGATCCCTGGCTCGCGCAGAAGATCATCGGCCTTTTCGCTCTGGTCCTGATACTGCCACTCCTGAGCGTTCTGCTCGATATCCGGATTGCCGGGGCGCCGACTGAGAGTCATGAGGTGGTGGAGGGGGAGAGGGTTAATGGGTTAAGGGGAGAAGGGGTTAAGGGAGAAGTGATTAGAGGGGATGGGGCCGGTAATTCGGTTGCGAGCAATGTTCGATCGGTCGATCAGGATTTGGATCACGTCGAGCTGCAATCGACGATGTTGGCGGAATCGTCCTCCGATCAACCGCGCCAGCCGGTGAACGGACTGCAGGGCATGGCAGATGGCGAGATGATGGCCCCGATTCCGGCCGTCGAGACTACAGCCGAGAGCGCTCAAGCCTCCGCGGGCCCGTCACCCCTCTCTATGCAGGACACAGTCCCAACGCCATCTTCGTCAAGCGATCGTCAGACGGCCCAAACGGATCGGGCACCGGCCAGCGCTGTGACCGGGTCCGAGGTGAATCAACCAGAGAACTCGGGAGCCGCGCCACACCTTGATCGACGGGCCCTGGCGCACGGCGAGATATCCGATCGCCAGTCTGCAAGGCCTGCAGGAGAGGCCTCCGCGGAGAACCAGAGCGCCACCGCATTGGCGATGAATCGATCGCCCGCCCAATCGAGCAATCACCAAGGCCGTCCTTCCTCTGGCCAGGATTCAATCGACACGAACGCAATCCCGACGGGGCCGAACGCAAGGTCTGGGCGTATTCAGCAGACAGCAGGTGCCAATTCCTCGTCTGAAGGACTGCGAGCCTCTTCCGAACCCATGTCGGCGGGATTGGTCGAGGCTAAGCGCCCAGATGAGATCGATATCGCCTCTGCCAATGGTTCAGAAGAAAAGGTGCCAGCAGCGCGCGGTCGGCTGCTGCTTGGGCCGCTGAGCTCGCATCAGATCGGCGCCCTTCTGCAGCAGTATCAGCTGGCTCTGGAGCAGGCCGATATCGAAACGCTCAGTCGGCTGGTTGGCAGCGAACAGGCAGAGGCCCTGCGCGCACGCTTTCCCGGGCTGTTCGAGTCGGGGCGGCAACACCGGGTCGATCTGAGCATTCTTCAGTCACAGCGTGACGGCGACCAGTGGGTCGTGCAGCTGCAGCAGGAGGTCGATGTGTCGGCGATCGACCGTCAGGCGCGCAACTTCAGCCATCGAGCCGAGTTCCGCTTCAGTCCGGATCCCTACGCGATCCAGATGATCGAAATGGAATTCTGATCGTCGAACGCCCGTCCATCAGCCGACCGGCGGCATGAACCAGTACCAATAGGCGGCCGCCGCGGCGGCCGCCGCGCCCGCGACGCCCACGGCCCACCAGAGGCCGCTGCGTGATGGCTTGTCCTGTACTTCACGCAGAACGCTGGGAGGACGAAGGCCGGGCGCCTGCAGCACGAAACGCTGCTCACCCAGTCGGATTTCATCGCCCGATTTGAGGGCCTGGCGGGTGGCCGGTTCGCCATTGATCCAGGCCGGACCGCTGGCTTCCAGGGTCAGCACCTCACCGTCGAACACGATTAGAGCGTGATCATCGTTCAGACCCGCAACCTGCAGCTGGGCATCGGCTGATGCGCCGATGCTCGTGCTCTCGGCCAGCGGAAAGGCCTGTCCCGTGATCGCGCCCGAGGCGCCCTTCAGTCGAAATTGCATTGCTCTAACTCCTGAAAAGAGTGTTCTGGCGCGGAATCGTTCTTTTAATTGCCATCGTTTCTAAAAGCTTATCTCGCGCAGAGGCGCTGAGGCGCAGAGAAAGAAAAATCCCTGTTTTTGTTTTTTTCTTACCTTTGCGTCTCTGCGCGATAAATTCTTTTTCTTTTCTTCGTGCCTCTGCGCGAGTTCATCCTGGATGAGACATGATCCAGCGCGGTGGCCAGGTCTTCGATCAGATCGTCGACGTCTTCGATGCCGACCGACAGGCGGATCAGGCTATCGGTCATGCCCAGGGCTTCGCGTTTTTCCTTCGGCACCGTGCCGTGGGTCATGATCGCCGGATGGTTGACCAGAGACTCAACACCGCCCAGGGATTCGGCCAGGGCAAACAGATGGGTGTTTTCCAGGAAGCGGCGGGCACGGGCCAGATCGCCGCCGCCCAGGTCGAAGCTGACCATGCCGCCAAAGCCGTTCATCTGCTTCTCGGCCAGTGATTTCTGCGGATGGGAATCGAGCCCCGGGTAGATCACCCGCTTGACCTTGTCCTGCTCGGTCAGCCACTCGGCGATCCGGTGGGCGTTGGCGCAGTGGGCCTGCATTCTCAGCGCCAGGGTCTTGACGCCGCGCATCACCAGAAAGGCGTCGAAGGGACCCTGGATTCCGCCGGCTGAATTCTGCAGAAAGGCGACTTCCTCGGCCAGCTCCGCATCCTTGATCACCAGCGCACCGCCGATCATGTCGGAGTGGCCGTTGAGGTATTTGGTCACCGAGTGAACCACGATGTCCGCCCCCATGGCGATCGGCTGCTGGAGCATCGGTGTGGCAAAGGTGTTGTCGACCACCAGCAGGGCACCGATGCTGTGGGCCAGCTCGGCCATGCTGGCGATATCGACCAGCTGCAGCATCGGGTTGGTGGGGGTTTCGACCCAGATCAGGCGGGTACGGTCGGTCACCGCGGCCCGTGCCGCATCGATATCGCTCAGATCGACGAAACTGAACTCCAGACCCGAAGAGCGGCGTCTGACCCGCTCGAACAGGCGCCAGGTGCCGCCGTAGAGATCGTTCATGGCAAGCACGTGATCGCCGGGCTCGAGCAGGTGCATCAGGGTGTCGATGGCTGCCATGCCAGAGGCAAAGGCGAATCCGCGCGCACCGCCCTCGAGATCGGCAATGCAGTCCTCCCAGGCCTTGCGGGTGGGGTTGTGGGTGCGGGAATACTCATAGCCCTGATGATCTCCAGGACTCTTCTGGACGTAGGTCGAGGTGGTATAGATGGGCGTCATGATCGCCCCGTTGCTCGGGTCCGGCGACTGACCGGCGTGGATCACGCGGGTGGCTAGTTTTTTCATGATTTGTGGGATTCGTTCGGGATGAGGGTATTGTAAAGGTTGGAGGGGAAACGGTTTCCGGTTTCCGGTTTCCGGTTTCCGGTTTCCGGTTTCCGGTTTCCGGTTTCCGGTTTCCGGTTTCCGGTTTCGCCTTTCGCCTTTCGA
>Ga0102934_1003836_pt1 | contig 10135 bp, 7 predicted proteins | sample SalPonR2_A_D1_MG_FD_78175 | JGI IMG/M metagenome (GOLD analysis project Ga0102934, IMG submission 78175) | Salt pond soil microbial communities from South San Francisco under conditions of wetland restoration - Salt Pond MetaG R2_A_D1_MG | ecosystem: Environmental > Aquatic > Marine > Intertidal...
AACCTCTGATTTGAGTAATACTTATTCAGGTAGTCCAGATTATTTAAAAATTGATAATGATGGTTTTTTTCAATATGGTTCTGGGGATACAACTCATTTTACAAGGTCTATTTCTCTTTCCGATGTAACAACTAGCACTGTTGATGTTGTAGTAAATGTTGGTTGGCAGGTCGGAGGGGAAGATAAAAGTTTAGAAGTTGTAGAAACTATAACCAATTGGTATGAAAGATAAAGGCTATACATTAATTGAAATTTTAGTTGCTATTTCTGTTTTTGGTGTTATTGTAGCTGGACCAACTGGCTTATTTGTTTTATCTTTACGTAACCAAAACATGTCATTAGCTTTAGGAGAAACAATCGATAATACTTCTCATGCTGTTGAGTATATGAGTCGAGCTTTAAGAATGGCTAGAAAAGATGACGGTGGTTGTATTTCTAATGGTTATAACTATGAAACTTTTGATAGTAATCAAACAGTTAGGTTTTTAAATTATAATGGTTATTGTCAGGAGTTTAAGTTGGATGGGAATCAAATTATGCAAAGAAAATCAACTGATGATAGTAGCGGAAATTTAAATTCTGGATCTTATTTAACAGCAGATGATTTAGAAATTACTAATTTCCAATTTCATCTTGAAGGAGAAAGTCAGACTGATAACAAACAGCCTCGAGTGACAATTGTTTTTAAAATTGCTAAAAGTAGTACTTTACCTAGTATTGATGTTCAAACAACAGTCTCTCAAAGAAATTTAGATGTATCTTATTAATTATGAAAAATAATTTTCAATCAGAAAAAGGAGTTTCTGTCTTATTATCAGTAATGATTTTAAGTGTTGTTTTGTCTATTGCTTTAGGTTCTAGCGATATTGCAATTAGACAATCAAAATCATTTGAAGGTATTGGTGACCAGGTAGTTGCTTTATATGCAGCCGATCATGGTGTGGAAGATATGATGATGGACGAGAATCCAACTTCAACAAGTGGTACTTTAAGTAATGGGGCTACCTTTCAAACGACCGTTGAAAGTCCGGGTTCTGTTTCTTGTCCAACCTCAACAGAACATTATTGTATTACTTCCATCGGGAGTTATAAAGAAACTAAAAGAGCAATAAAGGTGGTTTACTAATGACAAAAAAAGAAGCTAAAAAAAGAATTAAAAAACTAAAAAAGGTGATTAAACATCACCGTTATTTGTATCACGTTTTAGATAAGCAAGAGATTTCGGAGGATGCTTTAGATTCTTTAAAGCATGAACTTTATAAATTAGAACAAGAATATCCTGATTTAATTACTTCTGATTCTCCAACTCAAAGGATCGGAGGAGAACCTCTTGATAAATTTGAAAAAGTAAAACATCAAACACCAATGCTTTCAATAGAAGATGTTTTTTCTATTGAAGAACTAAAACAATGGAGAGATTATTTAAAAAGATTAGTTGAGAAAGATTTTACTTACTTTACCGAATTAAAAATTGATGGATTAGCACTTTCTTTAATTTATGAAAACGGAATCTTAAAAGAAGCTTCAACTAGAGGGAATGGACAAGTTGGGGAAAATGTTACTAAAAATATTAAGACAATTGAAAGTATTCCGTTAAAACTTAAGCTTCATTCTTCAAAAGATAATCTTAAAAAAGAAATTAAAGAAGAAATAAACAAAGAAATCAGAAATGGGAGGATTGAAGTTAGAGGTGAAATTTATATTGAAAAAGGAGATTTTAAAGAGTTAAATAAAGACAATAAGAAGAAAAATAAAAAAGTTTTTTCTAATCCTAGAAATTTAGCGGCGGGAACAATTCGTCAATTAAATCCAAAAGTAGTTTCTTCTCGTCCATTAAAGTTTTTAGCTTATAGTCTTGTTACTGATTTAAAACAAGACAAGCATTCTCAAGAACATAAAATTTTTTCAAGTCTCGGTTTTAATAGTGATACAGGAAAAGAGTGTAGAGATTTAGATGAGGTTTTTAGTTACTGGAAAAAAGTAAAAGAAAATCGGGAAGATTTTCCTTTTCAGATTGATGGAGTAGTAGTGAATATTAATGAAAATGAAATTTTTAACAAACTTGGAAGGGTTGGAAAAAGCCCAAGAGGAGTAAGGGCTTTTAAATTTCCTCCATCTGAAGCAACAACAATCGTTGAAGATGTAAAACTTCAGATTGGAAGAACTGGAGCAGTTACTCCAGTTGCTGTCTTAGAGCCGGTAAAAATAGAGGGAGTTATTGTTTCTAGAGCTACTCTTCATAATTTTGATGAAATTGAACGACTAGGTTTAAAAATTAAAGATACTATTTCTGTAGTTCGAGCTGGAGATGTTATCCCAATAGTTAAAAAAGTTTTTACTAAATTAAGGAGTGGAAAGGAAAAAGAAATTAATCTTCCGAAGAAATGCCCTTCTTGTGGTTCAAGTCTAGTTAGGGAGGAGGTTGTTTGGCGTTGTCCCAATCCAAACTGCTTTGATCGAAAAAAAAGAACTCTTCATCATTTTGCTTCGAAAGGAGCTTTTGATATTGTCGGCTTAGGACCAAAAATTATTGATAAATTAATTGAAAATAATTTAGTTTCTAGTCCGGTTGATTTTTTTCAATTAGAAAAAGGAGATATTCTTCCTTTAGAGGGTTTTAGTGAAAAAGCAACTGATAATTTATTAAGTTCAATAAAAAATAGCAAAGAGATTGATTTGAATAAATTCATTTATTCTTTAGGGATTAGAAATGTTGGTGAGCAAACAGCAAGAGATTTAGCTTATCATTTTGGTTCTTTTGAAAAGGTTAAAGAAGCAAAAAAAGAAGAATTAGAAAAAATTGAGGACGTTGGTCCAATTGTTGCTCAATCCCTGGTAGATTATTTTAGTAAAAAAGAAAATTTAAAAATGATTAAAGAACTTAAGAAAGAAGGAGTTAAGATTAAAAAACCAGAAACAAGAAGGTCAAAATTAAAAGATTTCACCTTTGTTTTAACTGGTAGTTTAAGCTCAATGACTCGACAAGACGCTAAAAATAAGATTAGAAAATTAGGGGGGAAAGTAACAAGTTCTGTTTCTTCCAAAACTGATTATTTAGTAGTTGGAGAGAATCCTGGCTCTAAACTAGAAAAAGCAAAAAAAGAAAAAGTAAAAATTTTAGAAGAAGATAAATTTCTTAAATTAATATGAAGGATTTGTTTTTTTATTTAAAAAAGATGGATTGGATTTTGATAATTTCTGCTCTTCTTTTAACTGGTATTGGTCTGACCTCTTTGTATGGAATGGGTTCTAATCAAGACAATCTTTCTCTTTTTAAAAAACAAATTCTTTTTTTAGCAATTTCTCTTTTTTTAATGTTTGTAGTTAGTATTATTGATTGGTCTTTTTTAAAAGAAAATAGTTATATCATTTTATTGGCTTATTTATTATGTTGTCTATTATTAGGAGGTCTGTTTTTATTTGCTGGAATAATTAGGGGAGTTAAGTCTTGGTATAAAATAGGTCTTTTTTCTCTTGATCCGGTTGAGTTTACTAAAATTGTCTTGTTGTTTCTTTTAGCAAAATATTTTTCTTCTCGTCATGTTGAAATGTATAAAATAAGTCATATTATTGTTTCCGGAATTTATGTTTTTATTCCTTCCCTTTTAATATTTTTTCAACCCGACTTAGGTTCTGTTTTAGTTTTATTGTCTTTGTGGCTTGGTATTTTAATAATTTCTGGGATTCAGTTAAAACATTTTTTAATTTTAGTTTTAATTGGCTTATTAGTATTTTTGTTTGCCTGGTTTAATTTATTAAAACCATATCAAAAAGCAAGAATTATGGATTTTTTATTTCCTCAATTTTCTAATTCCCTTGATATTGGTTGGAATCAAAGACAATCTAAAATTGCGGTTGGTTCTGGAGGGTTGTTTGGGAAAGGGATAGGGAAGGGTTCTCAAACCCAATATGGTTATTTACCAGAAACAGAGACTGATTTTATTTTTGCTTCTTTAGCTGAAGAGACTGGCTTGGTTGGAGTTTTAATTATTTTACTCCTTTTTGGAGTTTTAATTTGGAGAGTTGTTAAAATTGCAATTAAAAGTAGATTTAATTTTTATCGATTTTTTACTATTGGTTATGCTACTTTATTGTTGAGTCAATTATTTATTCATATTGGAATGAATATTGGTTTTTTACCAATTATTGGTATTTCTTTACCTTTTGTAAGTTATGGTGGGTCTGGTTTAGTTACCTTTTTTACTGGTCTTGGGATTTTGCAAAGCATTAAGAGGAATTATAATTAGTTGAGCTTTTTTGTCTTGATGATATAATTAATTATTAATTAGAAATTAATCTTAATTTTAAAAATGTCCAACGAAAAAGTTTTAGATCAAAACAACTCGGATTTTTCTATTTTTCAGTCTATAATTGAAAAATCTTTATTTTTTATTACCTTTCTTTTACCACTTTTTTGGTTACCTATTTTTTCGTCTCCTTTTGAGTTAGCGAAACACCAATTACTTGTGGTTTTGAGCGGTTTAGCTTTCTTGGCTTGGAGTGCAAAAATTATTTTGAAGGATCAAAAGATTTCTTTTGATTTAAACTTATTAGATTTTTCTGTTTTGTCTTTTTTGATTGTTGGGGTTTTGTCTACTATTTTTTCATTTAATAGTTATATTTCTTTGTTTGGTTCTTATGGTATTTTTTCAAATGGTTTAATTTCGTTATTAGCCTTAGGGAATGTTTATTTTTTGATTAGAGACATTACCTCTGAAGATAAATCAATAGTAAAAGGGTTAATTAAAACATTTTTTATTTCTTTTGGAATTGTTTTATTAGTTGCTTATTTTTCTGTTACCGGTCTTGGTAAAAAAATGAATGTTGGTAATGTTTCAGTTCAGCAAAAAGTTTTTAATTCTACTTCCTTTTCTTTGGAAGGGTTGTCTATATTTGTAGCAATTGGAACCGTTCTTCTAACTGGAATTATTATTTGTTCTGATTTTGGAAAAGAGAAAATATTGAAATTTTTATTATTTGCTTCATTTGGTTTATTACTTCTTCTTGATATCTTTCCAGCTTGGATTGTTGTTTTAGTTGGTTTGTCGGTTCTTACTGTTTTAGCTTTAATTGCTGGTTCTTTTAAGGACGATATTAATCAACTATTACTTCCAATATTTTTAATTATTGTTTCCGTTTTATTTATCTTTATTGATTTAGGTTCAGCCTCGTTTTTAAATTTTCCTCAAGAACAGTATTTAAGTCAAAAGTTCTCTTATAATATTGCTAATCAAACACTACAAGAGGGTGGAAAAGAAATGTTAATTGGTTCTGGTCTTGGAACTTGGAAAAATGACTTTTTGAAACACCGATCAGTTGATTTTAACGAAAATAGTATTCTTTGGCAGTCAAGATTGAGTCGATCTGGGAATTATATTTCTGAATTAATAGCAACAACTGGTCTTTTGGGAGCGGTATCTTATGCGGCGTTAATAATATTTTCTTTATATGGTTTCTTCTTATTAAAGAATAAGAAGAAAGCTTTACCTTATATTGGATCTTTAATGGCTGTTTTAGCTGCTCAATTAGTTTATTATCAAAATACTGTTTTAGCTTTTGTTGCTTGGTTTATTTTTGGTTTAGGAGCAGTGGCTTGGAGAGATTCCTTATCTAGAAAAGCATCTTTTCAAAAAACCCTTTCTTCAAAAGAATTACCAGAATTAAATTTATCCTTTTCTGTTTTATTGATTTTATTAAGTTTAGCTGTTATTGGAGGATTGTTATTTACAACTAAAGAAGCAATTGCTGATTATTATTATTTGAAAGCTCAACAAGTAGAAAATGATTTGGATAAATCAATTTCTTATTTGAAAAAATCAATAAATCAGAATCCAAACCGATCAAATTACAGAAATTTATTATCACAAGCTTATTTAAATCAAGCTTTTGAAGAGTATGGTAAGCCGGCCGAGGAGCAAGATAAAATGATTATCCAGGGTAAGGTTAATCAAATTTTAAATCAGATTAAGGTTCTTGAGGATAAGTTTGCAAAAGATGTTTCTGTTTGGGAAATAATTGGTCTTGTTAGAAGAGACGTTCAAGGCTCTTCTGAAAAAGCAATAGAAGCTTTTGAGAAAGTTCTTGAATTGGATCCTAAAAACCCAACTGTTTATACTAAAATTGGTAGTTTATATGCTGGTTTAGAGAAAATGGAAAAAGCAAGAGAATATTATAATAAAGCTCAAGAATTAAAATCAAATTATTATAATGCTTACTTATCAGAAGCTTTATCTTATGAAGGTTCTGACAAGGAAAAAACAATTGAAGAATTGGAAAAGGTTGAGGAAAAGTTTCCATCAACTACTGAAACGAAATTTCAATTAGGAAGAATTTATAAAGAACAAAATGAGAATGATTTAGCTATTTCTTATCTTATTGAAGTCCTTCAATTATCACCAAATCATTCCAATGCTCTTTATCTATTAGGTTCGATTTATGAAGAGAAGGGTAACCTAGAAACTGCTCTTGCAGCTTACGAAAGAGTTAAGGATTTAAATCCTGATAATGAACAAGTTGAATCAAAAATAAAAGAAATTAAACAAGAATTAGAAGAATAAAATTTGACAAATTTTTAAAAAAAGTTACAATTAAGACCATATTAACTTAATAATCGTTTAGTTTGATTATTATCAAAATTAATTAATTTTTATTCTTTGAAAGAAATAATACCCCTTTCTTTGTAGGGGTATTTTGGGCTATTTAATTAGTTTTTTATTTTTGATTTTTAATTTATTAATTATTTAAACTATGCCAAAAATAAACATTAAGGATTTTTCTAAATCTGAAAACTCTCTTCAACTACCTTACCTTTTAAAGCTTCAAAAAGATTCTTGGGAAAAGTTTTGGGAAGTAAAATTTAAAAATCTTCTAAAAGAAATATCTCCAATTAAAGATTATACTGGGGAAGATTTTGAACTTTATTTTGATGATTTTAAATTAGGTGAACCAAAATACGAAAACGATCTTGAAGCAAAAAAGAATAAAGATTCTTATGAGGCTCCTTTAACTGTTAAGGTTAAGCTTGTTAATCTTAAAACTGAAAAAACAAAAACAAAAGAAATCTTTTTATGTGATTTTCCTCTCCAAACTAAGAGAGGAACTTTTGTTGTTAATGGTATTGAAAGGGTTGCTGTATCGCAATTAATCCGCTCTCCAGGAGCGTTCTTTTTTCTTAAGGAAAGAGCTCGAGGAGATACTTTTGGAGCTAAAATTATTCCTAGTAGAGGTGCTTGGATAGAATTTCAAGTTGATTCTTCTGGTGTTGTTTGGGCTAAAATTGATCGAAAAAGAAAAATCGCAGCTACTGCTTTATTGCGAGCTTTTGGAATTGAGGATGATTTATCAATTAAAGAAAAGTTTGAAGATGTTAATAAAGGCAGAGTAGATTATATTGAAGAAACCTTAAAAAAAGATACAACCAAGAATAAGGCAGAAGCTTTAGTTGGTATTTATCAAAGATTGAGGCCAGGAGATATGGCTACTACTAAAACAGCTCGAGAGCTAATTGAAAAGAAGTTTAGTTTTGAAAGATATGATTTATCAGAAGTTGGAAGATGGAGAATGTGGTCAAGACTTCCAGAGACAAATCCTCATGAAGATAGGGAAGCCGATATTGAGATTGAAGATAGGATTTTATCAGTTGATGATTTAGTTGCTGTCATCAGAGAAATTATTAGGATGAATAACGATCCAAATGCAAAAGAGGATGAAATTGATCATTTGGGTAGTCGAAGAGTTAGACCATTTACCGAATATTTAGTTAATCGTTTAAGAATTGGATTTGTGAGAATGGAAAGAATTGCTCGAGACAGAATGTCTACTTTAGATATTAATACTTTAACTCCAAAACAATTAATTAATCCAAAGCCAGTAATGGCTATTGTTAAAAAATTCTTTATTTCTGGTCAATTATCTCAATTTATGGATAATTTGAATCCTTTAGCGGAGGTGGAACATAAAAGAAGGTTAACAGCTACAGGGCCAGGAGGTTTAACAAAAGAAAGAGCTGGTTTTGATGTTCGTGATGTTCAACCTTCACACTACGGAAGGGTTTGTCCGATTGAAAGTCCGGAAGGAGGGAATATTGGTTTAATTAGCCATTTAGCCACTTTTGCAAAAATTAATAAATACGGATTTTTAGAAACCCCCTATTTTAAAATTAAAAATGGAAAGTTATTAGATGATATTAAGTATTTAAATGCTTACGAGGAAGAAAAACACAAAATTGGTTCTGGAATTATTAAAACTAAAAAGGATGGGAAAATAAAACAAAAAGAATTAGAAGGAAGGGTAGACGGAGAGCCTAAAATTATAGATAGGGAAGATATTGATTATGTTGATGTTGCTCCAGAACAGCAAATTTCTATTGCTGCTTCATTAATTCCTTTCCTTCAAGGAGATGATGCTAATAGAGCTTTAATGGGGTCAAACATGCAGAGACAGTCAGTCCCTCTTGTTAATCCTCAGCCTCCTTTGGTGATGACTGGTGTTGAAAAAAAGGTTGCTAAGGATTCTGGAAGAGTAATTCTTAGTAAAGAAAAAGGAGAAGTAATAGAGGCTGATGGTAAACACATTAAAGTTAAAGGAAAAAATACAATAAATTATGAACTAGAGAATTTTATTGGAACTAATCAGAATACCTGTTTTCATCAAAGACCAATTGTTAAGCCGGGTCAAAAAGTGAAAAAGGGAGAAATTTTAACTGATGGAGGCTCAATTAAGGATGGTTACTTAGCTTTAGGCCGAAACGCTTTAATTGCTTTCTTACCGTGGAGAGGAACAAACTTCGAAGATGGAATTTTAGTTTCTGAAAGATTAGTTAAAGACGATATGTTTACCTCTACCCATATAGAGGTTTTTGGTTGTGATATTCGAGAAACAAAAAGAGGTCCAGAGGTAACAACTAGTGATATTCCTAATGTTTCAGAAAAGAAATTAAAAGACTTAGATGAAGAAGGAATTGTTCGAATTGGAGCAGAAGTTTCTACTAATGATATTTTAGTTGGTAAAATTTCCCCAAAAGGAAAAAAAGAAGCAACTTCAGAAGAAAAATTATTAAAAGCTATTTTTGGAGAAAAAAGTAAGGCAGTAAAAGATACTTCTTTAAGAATGGAGCACGGAAAAAAAGGAAGAGTAGTTGGAGTTAAAGTTTTTTCAAGAGAGAAAGGAGATAAACTAGATCCAGGAATTATTAAAAGAGTAGAAGTAGAAATTGCTCATATCAGTAAAATTGGAGTTGGAGATAAATTAACTGGAAGACATGGAAATAAGGGTGTGATTACTAAAATATTACCTCGTGAAGAAATGCCATTCTTAGAAGATGGAACTCCAGTCGATGTTGTTTTAAACCCTTTGACTGTTGTTTCAAGAATGAATATTGGTCAGGTTTTAGAAACTCATTTAGGTTTAGCAGCTAAAGAACTAGATTATCATGCTGTGACTCCTTCTCTTTCTGGAGCTAATGTTGAAGATATTAAAAAAGAACTTAAAAAAGCAGGTTTTTCAGAAAACGGAAAGGTTACTCTTTATGATGGACAAACAGGAGAAGCTTTTGAACAAGATATTACAATTGGTTATATGTATCTTCTCAAACTTGAACACATGATTGAGAAGAAAATTCATACTAGAGCAATTGGTCCTTACTCATTAGTTACTCAACAACCATTGGGTGGTAAGGCTCAATTTGGTGGACAGAGGGTTGGAGAAATGGTTGTTTGGGCTTTTGAAGGGTATGGAGCAGCTCATTGTTTACAAGAGATGTTAACAATTAAATCAGATGATGTTTTAGGACGATCAGCTGCCTATGAATCGATAATTAAAGGAGAAGAAATTGGAGATGCAAATACTCCTGCCTCTTTCAGATTATTAGTAAATGAGTTGAAATCTTTAGGATTAGGAGTTGAAGTTAAAAAAGACAAAAAATAATTATTTTTGAAATATGAACAAACAAAAAGTAAAAAATATCGATAAGATAAGAATAAGGATTGCTTCTCCTGACAATATTTTAAGTTGGAGTCATGGAGAGGTTACTAAACCTGAAACTATTAATTATCGAACTCAAAAAAGACCATCTTTTTCTGCTTTTTGTGTTCGATTATTAATAGTTTCAGGTTTAGAAAGCTGTCATTGACTTCAA
>Ga0102934_1003837_pt1 | contig 10135 bp, 6 predicted proteins | sample SalPonR2_A_D1_MG_FD_78175 | JGI IMG/M metagenome (GOLD analysis project Ga0102934, IMG submission 78175) | Salt pond soil microbial communities from South San Francisco under conditions of wetland restoration - Salt Pond MetaG R2_A_D1_MG | ecosystem: Environmental > Aquatic > Marine > Intertidal...
GTCCTTGCCTGTCAACAACACCGCTGCGGCGCGACGCTCCACCATCACTTGTGCAACGGCAGCCACACTGGTCGTCGCCGCCAGCACCAGCGGCTTGTCCGGCCGAAGCTTCGACACGGGGCGTATTTGCTGGGACCTCCCAGTCGACTTGGTTGGGGTCGTGAAACTCATCGCTGAAAGTTTTCGGCCAGAGACAGACTTGCTCGGAGAGAACTTGACAGGGGATATAGTGCTGGCAATGGAGCGCGCGGGCGATGACACTGCTGAGGAAGGAGCAGCACGCGCGGATGATAGGACCTCAACGGCTTCCTGCGGCATGGCGGCCCGCAATTCACGAATCTCTTCCTGGATTTCATCGACTTCCGATTGTAACGGTTCGCAAGCCACGAACTTTTTGGCAGCCAGCAGCTTCTGAATTTCCGTTTTTAGATCTGCCAAGCGACTCTCGAGTTGGCTCAAGGTTGGAAGAGCAGAAAGCTCGGCCTCCAATAGGTCAAGCTCTTTTTGGAGGCTTTCACACCGCGCGAACTCTTTGGCCGCCAGTTTCAAGGCCAACTCCTTCTTAAGAGTGCTGATGTCTACTTCCAGGGCCGAGCGGCTCTTTTTGCTTTTCTTTCCTTTAAGCGATTCCTGCTTGTCCACACTCAGGGAGGCCCCAGCCTCTACTGCCTCTCGCTTTTCCTGTTCTCTTATGGCTTGTAACGATTGACGAGCATCCTCCACTTGCTGCTGGAGTCGGTCACATTCTATATACTTGCGGTCCTGCGCCGCTTGTCTCACCGCCGCTTCCAGATGCTCGATTTCGTGCTCCTTCTCAGCGGAGGTAGGAAACAATTTCCGCATGCCCGATAAACGATTCACTTCCTCTTGCGCCTTTTGACATGCTGCAAAGTTCTTTGCGGCCTCCAGATGCATCAGCTCTTCCTCCGCCGCCTTAACTGCCGCTTCGAGATCCCCACGGCCTCTGAAACCCGTGGCTTCCGCGGCGGAAGGTTCCTTCGCATTTAAAATATCGCGAAATTTGAGCTCCAGCACTTTAACCTGGAGTTGAACCTCGTCGCATGCTTTGAAATTTTTGCACTGGAAATGCTCGTCAATAGAGGTTTGAAGTGCAGCAATGTCATTCAGTACCTCTTGTCGCGTGGGCATGAGCCTTCGTAGCTCGATAAGGCTTTGCAATTCTATTTGCAGTTTCGAGCATGCCACAAAATTCTTCCGCAGGGACATATCCTCGATCACACTCTCGACCTCGGCCACTTTTTCCTCCAGGCTCTTGCGAGTGTAAGGCAAAGGCTCACGCGCCTCCCGAACAGATGTAAGCGCAGATTCCACCATCTTCATCTTCTCAGCCACAGCCACACACTCGTCAAAAGCTTTACGTTCCTCCGCCGTCTTCGCATCTGCCTCCAGCTCAAGGATGAGGCGCAGCAGCGCATCCTCTTCGAGCTTATTGTACGGATTTGTAATGCGTCGGTATTCTTGAACGCACAAAAAGCTCCGAACATGGGCCTGCAACTGGATGACCCCGCGTCGTCCAACCAGGTAGGCTCGGCGGGCGTTTCGCATGCGGCACATGGCCTGCGCGGCTGACAATCTTCTGACAAATGCGAGAAAGCGCCGACGAGTCTGATACTTCCGGATGGTAGCCTGGAGTCTGACAGCAGCGCGGTGCCGGCGCAGTCTAGTCCACGCTCTTTGAATGGTGTGAGCGCCGAACTTGACACGCAGCTCCAGGAGGCGCGCGAGTTTTTCCGCCATGGACTTGCGCATGAAGACCTTGCTCACCCCCATCTGCCATTCCCGCGCGTCCACGTTCAGCATCCGGGAAAGCTTCTCCACCAAGTCAGGGAGACTTGCACACCCGGGAACTAGGCGAGCGAATTGTTTGTACATGACCGAGTGAGGCTCGCGCAATGCGTAGCCTTGTTGACGGATGCGAATCGCCTCCATCATCCCTGCATACCTCAGCTGCCTCAGGATTTCCTTGGAGTCAAAATGCCCCGACAGCTTCTCGTGATTGGGTTTGACGCAGCGCACGTATCGCGGGGTGGTCATGTCCAGTGTTTCTACCAAGGTCGCCAGCGAGCTTCGGAATTGGGACGACAAAGAGGCCTCCCGCAATCGGGAACCCCCTCCTTTCCCCCCTCGTCCCGCGCTCCCCGGTCCAGCGCCAGCGCCTCCCTTTTTCCTGTGCGACCGCTCTTCAAAGAGTTTTACGTCCAACAGAATGTCGTCACGAATGAGCGGATCGGTGCTGGATAATGCCAAGGCCCGCACATTCTGGTGCAGGTTCTCCACATTCCGCTCCACAAAGCCGTCGACCTCGTACAAGACGAGGCCGGCGTAGTGCTTGACCCCGAAGCACACGTCGGAGTGCAAGCGAGGCCGTACGTACGCTTCGCTTTTTCCTGCGAACGTTGTGTGCAACGCCGATAGGAAGCGGGCGTCCGCTTTGCGTGGGCCCCCGCCCACACTCTTGACGTCGTCCAAAATGTTGAACAAGCAGGAAGCCCCCGTTTTTCCTCCTGTGGCAGCCACGGCCCCTCCTGCAGCCTCCCCTTCCGGAGCCCCGGCTTCCCGGTAATACCGAGAGTCGAGCAGTGCCAAGCACGGTTGGTTGTCGTTGAAAGAGACGTAGCTCCAGTCGATCCCTTCCCGCTCGTAGTCCTCCTGCTCCATCTCGAAGATGTGCCGATTGAACTGGTTTTGAAGCGTCTCGTTGGCAAAGTTGATGAGAAGCTGCTCGAACGAGTTGTGCTCAAAGGCCTCGAAGCCGTAGATATCCAGCACGCCCCTGAATATCAAATGTGGTGGCAACAAAGAACATGTTAAGAGGTGCAACACTCCTGTACCTGTACGCACGCAAGGGTCCGACCAGTACATTCACCCGCCGGTGTGCGTTCTGTCTCTCCGAGGACCCCTTGCCTGTCTTCCTCTGCCATCCCCTCCCCGCCGAAAATATCCTAGCCACGTACATGAATCCCCAACATTTATCCGCCGCGATTGTCATATTCAGGCGACGGACTAGCCAATTGAAGACACAGGAATAGACCGTTTTTGCCAGCGTGTCGCGCTTGTCTGCGGCGTCTGCCGCGTCGTTGGGTTTGACCACCGTCTCGTCTTTCCGGGTGGTGATCTGCTTCGAGCAGAAGGTTTTTTGCATCTCCCCCGCGTCCAGCTTCAAGAAGCGGGCGGCCAGCTCCAGGTGTCTCTGAGTCGACGGCTCCGGCACCGAGCCGCCCTCGCCTGCGTCCTGGAAGCTGACGTTGCCCAGATGCAAGACCGCAGCCACCAATTCCAGCATGGTTCGCTGGAGGCGAGCGTCCAATCCAATGGCGGTCATGCATTCCATCGTCACCTTGAAATCGTCCGCGTCAGATTTCCCCGCAATGTCCGTGCAGTGCCCGTGCGTGAGATATCGGAAGGCTCCAGTCCCGTCCTTTTCGTCTAAGCACAAATCCGCCAAGAGGTCCTTGTCGCCCCCTCGGATAATTTGGTAGAAAATGTGGAAATTCCTCTCTCCCTCCGCCTGTCGCACGATTCGTGTTTTTTCCAACAGGTAGTTGGTGATCTCCGCCCCGACAATCCTCCCCGTTGCACCGAACTGTATCTTGACGTATTTCCCAAAGCGGGAGGAGTTGTCGTTCATGAGGGTCTTGGCGTTGCCGAAGCTCTCCAGGAAGGGGTTGGTGGACAAGACCTTCTTCTCTAGCTCCCCGACCTCCAAATGCGGCGCGGCCGCGGCCGTGGTCCCCGAAGCTGCCGCTCCCAGGATAGCCGCACTCGCACCGGTCAGAGAATCACTCGTGGAGTCCGGGGTGGATGCGACCCGGTAATGCGTGATGCGGGCCAAGTACTGCATGATAATCTTCATCGCCTCCGTTTTTCCCGCCCCGCTCTCCCCGCTGATGATAATCGATTGGTTCGCCGGCAGCTTAGATCCGTCGTTGATGAAGGCCACGTATGAGGCGTCCGCGACCTTGAAGAGGTGGGGGGCCAGGTGCTCCTTGGCTTGCGTGTGGTGGTGGATCATCGCCGATTCCGAGTAGAGAGCATGATTCCACTTGTAGGGGTTGATGGAGATGAGGATGGGCCCCACGAAAGTGTACACCTCGTCGCGCGCGTACCGGGATCGGAGGCTCTCGAGGAGGGACATCTCTGTGGGGGCAGGGGCCCGAGAAGAAGGAGGGAAAAGCGGGATGAATGAGAAAGGAGCTAATCTCTGACCGACCTTTATGAAAATACAAGAAGGTGTGCTCTAGGACTCTTGTGGCAGCAGCCTCCAGCCCCCGTCTGCTCACCTGAGAAATCATTCAAGTCCAGTATATCTGGCACTCCCTCCTTCGCTTCCGCCTTGACTGTCAAAAGACCCTCGGACGTGAGGCGGTGCACTTGATCAAATTCATCCCGGACAAGCACAATTTTCTCGCTGGCAAGCTCTTGCACGACTTTGACCGGCTTGTAGAGCATCTCCGCCTGCTTGGTCTCGTCGACCGTGCTGGCAAGGACTTTCCCATCCTTTCCTATCAGCTTGCTGGGGTCGAAGTAGACTTCGCGGGTGATTCGCCCAGTAAGAACGTCCATATTACCCCCATCTGGATTCACCATGCCCGACTGTAACGCGATTGGAGAAGGAGGAAGGAAAGGAGAAGAGTGAAAACTACCGCTTTGCGTCACGTAGATATCAAAGCGCCCACTCATGGCAAGGTCTGACAACGACTTCGCCTGCTTGCCGCCAAAAAGATTCACTGAAAAACAGTATCATGTGATTTTATCTTAGTTACAGTCCTAAAAATGCGAGGACGGTTTTGGCGGCATCAGAAGCTCCCTTTGCTGGTTGCTGCTCGATGGACACGCCATCCCAGCTCATTATCTCGCCACATGGCACGAGGTTTGACCTATAAATGGACCTACCTCGCGTGTGCCTTGGTCTGAATGACCAATTCAAGTAGTGAGCTGCTGCCAATATCTCGCACGCAGGATTTTTTATCCTCGCCCGCGTGCTGCGCGCTACAATCGCTTGGATCAATTCGCTCTCCTGTATGACGTAAAATGGACGAGTTCCAATATTCTGAGTTTAAAAGGCCTTGCGTGAGCCCGACACCGACTCGGAAAGGTCACGTCATGTCTTCCATATGGACGTAGTTGGAACCCCGTGGCAGCGGGAAAGTGGTTGCAAGCCTGACACCAATGTGGAAATTCCAAGTGGCCCTCTTGGAAACTGAGACGGCTTGGCGTGTAGAAAAAAAGGCACGTTGCAGCCGTAAATGTCTACCACCACATCCTCAATCGCCATTATTGTCAATCTTATAATAAAAGATCGTATACGATGAGCTCATTCGTGGTACCCGTGTTCCTGTTCAGGACAAGATAGGCTTGAAGGCACCTCAAGCAAGCACTCCTAGGCCGTGCGCCTTGTAAGCTTCGTGTCTTCCTATTAATCAATTTTTCTTGACAGAATTGGCGCCCGCTCCAAAATATTGCTATCATTGCGTGCTAAAAACCTTATTTTTGAATTATCTACATCCTGAATTGTGAAGTTGTTGCTGCTTTGCGTGTATTCGCAGCAGAAAGACTTCTATCATCATCTTGTACACGTCCCCTTTCTTACGCTCCGCTCGCCTCTTCGAAGGCAAAGCACTTTTGACGACAAAACCATCCTTCTCTTGTCCAGCCCTATCAGAAACATTCGTACGAGGCGGCTCTCTTCGCATCCGGAGCCTAGGGTGACAAATCGTCGCGAGTGCAAGTTGGCACTTGTTCATGACTGATTGTCGCACGTCCACCTCGAACCGGTTACCCTGTGAAGCTTTTTTAGACCATGGTGGCCCCTGTCCTTGTCGCCTACGAATTTATCGGGCCCGCGGATGCACCTGAGACGGGTTTCTCGTCCTCGTTCGAGCTCTTTGCTTCGGATTCCCCAACTGACGTGCTTACAGTGCTCGCCCTGCGCGAGGCCTTCCCCTACGTGGGTAACTTCCATTTTCGAGCAAAGATTCCTTTCCAAGAGACGCAGTACGCCTGGCTGGATCTGACGGAGGAGGATACACCCTTGCCTCTCTTGACTGAAGAGAGCGATCAGCCAGTCGTGGCGATCCGGGTCCTTCCCCTGGCCTTTGAGGACGAGGACGAGGACCGGCAGGGGAAGAATGGAGGAGAGCTGGATTTCAGTGGGCCAGATTTGGATCAATATATTGTGGAAAGTTGTGTCGTCGGGGAAGGCGGCGGCAGCCGTGGAGGGGGCGGAGACGCTCTGGGAGTGGGAGGGGGGCGCGACGCCTCGTTCTCCTCTCCAGGGGGGAGTTATGGCAACTGGGCCCATCAGCTGAAGGGCGTAGGCGAGTCGGTGATAACCTCGGACGTGGCCAGGGACCTGACCAAGAAGGGACTGAAGGTGGGAAAGCAGGTGGGAAAGCAGGTGAACAAGCTCTGGCGACTGGTGGGCGAGGGCCTCGGGGGTGGTGAGAGGGGGGAAGGAGGGGCGGGGGACAGAAGGGAGGGGGGCTCGATGGTGCCTGAAGGCCCGAGCCCGTCGAGCGTCCGCTATTTGCGCAGGTGGGAAGATGCGTTGGTCACGCCCCCCGACGCAGAGACCCTGCTCGCACTCTGGAAGGCGCTTTTCCCGGGGGCGGCCTCGCGAGATGAGGGGGCCCAAGCACGGTCCCGGCAGTGGCGGAGAGCGGGATGCGAGGAAGAGGACCCCTTGCGAGAGTTCAGAGGGACGGGAAGTATGTGTGTACGGTGCCTGACATATTTCGCACGGACGTACCCAGAGAAGACGCAGGACATCCTAGAACGGTACGAGGCTGGAAAAAAGGGGGGGGGTGGAAATCAGATGTATCCATTAATTGGCGTCTCGAACAGCCTAGTTTTGATTATGGTAGACATCTTTAAGCTGCGGGACGCTCGTTACGGAAGCGTGGAGTCGACGATGTGGAACCTTTTCCAAGGGGGGGGGTATGGCACCATGGAGGAGGTCTTTTCTGCGGCCCTGGCATACCTGGATCGCAGGTGGATGGAAACGGAGGCGTCTATCGAAGGTTTCTCGACTTTAGCCCGTGAGACAAGGCGGGCGCTGGAGGGGGTTTTGGGGCAGGGACCGTTGAATCTGCCGCATTTCCAGGCACTGGCGCAGGACGCGGGGTTGGGGTGGAGGTGACGACACGTAGGAATTGAGACAAGCGAAAAAATGGAAAAATATGTGAATTAAATCGAGCGGTCTATCTTTAAAGAAATACACAAGGCGCAGCCTCTAGGGACGGACGGAGTGTGGGGGGCGTGTGTACACATCTTCATTGATCGCTTCTCCGAAGCGTCCCTCTATTCCCAGGATAACCCGAAGCCAATCCATCTACCATTACTGTTCCCGTTCATTATACTCCACCCATTACACATTGCTTGTGACCTCGGTCCCCTCCGACACACCCTTCCCCACCCACCAAATTCATACACCCATGCAAATCAAACCTGACTTCCAAGCCAAGATGCACTTCTATACGAATCAGCTTCCCATGCACTGAACGCCTCTTTCGATGAGGTGGAGCACCGGGGGAGGTACAAAGGGTGACGACCCAAAACCACACTCAGCTATTGCTCCGCCTCTAGCCTACACTACAATCTCCTACAATTTCACAAGCCTACAACTCACATGAATGCGCTCAATTCAGCAAATGTTTTATTTCGCTCGATTGCAAGATTCCCTTGCACGCCTTCAGCATGCTCGCTACAATGAATCGCATCCAAAGCTGCATTTCATAACCCAACCGGCGCCATTCACCTCTCTCGTCTCACTGTCTCCCTTACTTACTCCCTTTCTGATGCAAAGGCCAGTCAGACAAAGGACACTTTTTCCCGAATATGTGCGCGCACGAGTGTGATCAAAAAGTGAAAAAGGCCACTATATGCGATGCGTCTCTCTATGCAGGAGGGATCCCCTTAAAAGTCCCTCTCATGCACGTCGCCTATCCTATCTATTTTTACTCGGTCCTCCGGCTTTGCCTCGCAAATAATTCGCGCCAGCATTCCGGCGGATCGTTGCCCTTGATCGTATACAAACCTTGCCTACACTTCCACCGACCTTACTCTTCCCTTGTGAGTGGGCTACTACAGCGCACATCACGATTGGAACTACTCGTACGAATTTCTCACGGAATATATCTCGCGTGACTTCCTCTGCGCTTATAAGGACATTGGGAACAGGACTGCATCTCTCTCTTCGTCACCTTCTCCGCGGTGGTCACGGCCTGGTTCCAGTTCGGCCATCTCCTCCAAACGCCCGCCACCGTCTTCACCGCCATCCTCCTCTTCATCGTCCTTGTGACTCCTCCGCAGCCGCTGCCACCAGACGGGCTTTCCAATCTCGCCCTGCTTCGCTCGCCCCCAATTTGAGGACCTCTTCGAGACCGAGGGAAGACATCCCCGCAGTCCCACCACCGCCGCTGTTTCCTCGTCCTCCTCCTCGTCAGCTGTCACCTGCGACGCCTCTCCCTCTTCCCCGTAAAAGTCCTTCCGGACTGCCTCCTCAAGCCATCCGTCCTCTTCGCGCGTCGCTCCTTTCCCCCTCCCTTCAGGGAGCTCCGTCACCGATGTAATGGCTGCCGAGCGGTCACAAGGGGCGGCAGAGGCCACGGCTGGACGGAATGGACCGCCCCCGACCTGACCCGTGAAGTCGCCACGATTGCCGCGGTCGCTGGAGTGGTTGCAAACGTGACGTCTATCACATTCATCGTGACTGATATACGAGGCCTGTCGCTCGGCAGAACTCTCTCTTTTAGTGCATGCTTCCCGGAAGTTGCCGTGGTGGACATCCCAGCCCTTGCTATGACCACAGCTGCTGCTGCTGCAGCTGCTTGTGATGGAGCTGACATGAGGAAATGCCATTTGATGGTAAGGACCGCCATTGCGACACGTCCTGCCTGCACCACACGTGTGCTGGAAGGCAGTGAGATGGTCGAGTTTACTCTTCGAGAAGGGGCGAGGGCTCGTCTGCCCGCTTCCTCCCCCGCTCCCCCCAGCTAGAGAGGAGCGGTGGGACTGGTTCACTTCGTTCCAGTGTGCACAGGTTCTGATAGTACCATCCAAGGGGATATTTTTGCTCGCGCCTTTTGACATGTAAGCCGCAGTGCCGCGAAGGTAGTCACAAGCAGGCCCATGGGGACAGAAATCCGCCCGGGGAGATAAGCCTTGCCGTCGCTGTTGCTGCTGAAGTTGGCGCTGCTGTAAATGCTGCCTGCACCGACGACGGTGCCACAAAAGGGCTTCGGCTGCGCTGACAAGGAGTCCGTCCAGCGTGATTCCCCCCGTCACGAATTGCGAGAGCGGTGTGCCGTACAATTCTTTCTGGAGACCGATCACAAAGACCGATCCACTCCTACCCGCTATCACGTCCAAAGTCTCCGAAAGCTCGGGTCGTGCACTCAGAACTACTAGCACCGTGGGTTGAGAGCTATCCTGTGGACCGGCAGCGGGCGCGCCGGAAGCGTGGCGGAGCAAATCCAGGCTCATGGAGACATCCAGTCCGCTTTCGATCAAAAGGGTGGTCTTTTCACCGCCCTGCATGTTCTCTCCGCCCCCGTACAGCGATGCAATACTGCTGCTGCTTCCACTATTACTGCTGTAGAGGCTACTTGTGCTGCTTTGGCGGACTGGTTCCCACGTGTGCGGGTCAACGGCGGCGCCTGCCACTGCTTTCACAGCATGCATGCGGATACGAGCCGCGATTGGGGGTGCCGCCAAGAGACGTCCCAATGCGGTAGGCTGGCCTAGTGCTGTACTGCAGTCATGGAAGATGCTGTAGTGTGGGATAAAGCGGGTGAGGCGTGACTGAGAAGGGCAAGGGGATGGGGGAGATGAATCTGGAAGGCTGCATGGGTCCAGGTCATGCCATCGCAAACCAAGGGGTATGAAATACAGGTTGAGCACCTCACAATACAAGTATGTACTACTATATCACGTCTCATACTTCTGGATATAGAGCGCTTATCATCAAGTGGCTGGAAAAGCGTTTGTCGGAACAGGGTCCGCCGGGGGGGGGGGGGGGAAAAACTTTTGGGGCACATCCTACCCCAAATTCACCCCCCAAAAATTTTCAACCTTTTTCCCCCCTTAAAAATGCAAAAAAAAAAATTTTAAGAAA
>Ga0102934_1003841_pt1 | contig 10130 bp, 11 predicted proteins | sample SalPonR2_A_D1_MG_FD_78175 | JGI IMG/M metagenome (GOLD analysis project Ga0102934, IMG submission 78175) | Salt pond soil microbial communities from South San Francisco under conditions of wetland restoration - Salt Pond MetaG R2_A_D1_MG | ecosystem: Environmental > Aquatic > Marine > Intertidal...
TATGATTATTGCAACCTGTGATATTTTTGCAACACTTAATGAAGATAGATCATTCAGGAGTAAAAAAACAAAAGAAGAAATTATTGAAATATTTACTAATTTAAAAACTAATAATAAGTTACCTGAAAAATTCTTAAATATATATTTAAATAATATTGATACATTCATTAAATATTGTTATAAAACAAGACAGAAGTTAAAAGAAAAATACAACTACTGTTTAAATAATTAAAAAATCTTACTAATAAAATTAGATTCATCTTCTATATATACATTTTAACATTTCTATATGTAATTTATCTCTTTATAATTACTTATTATGAAAAAAGATTTATAATTTTAACAAGGAGGTAATTATGAAAAATTTGATTACAATATTTTTAATATTTATTTTATTTTTTATGCTTTCATGTTCGAAAGTAGATAATGTTAAAAGTGTAGAAGCTGATTTTGTGGAATTGATTCCATTTGAACTAAAAATTGAAAATGGAAGTGTTTCTGAAATTACGGGTAGAATTGGTAATGAAATTTATTTTTTAAACAAAAATGGTGATGCTTTTTCATTGAATTTTTTAAACATGGAAACAGATAAAATTAAATCAATTACTATTGATTCCGGGAAAGGTCCCGGAGAGTTGTTCATGCCAATGTCAATGGCGTATCAAGATGGTAAATTTTATATTTATGACATGTACTTGAAAAGAATATCAATTTTTAATCGAGATGGTTCATTTGAAGATTTAATTAATTTTAAGGAAGAAATTGGATGGCCGCATTCTTTTGATGTTTTTAAAGATAAGTTTGTTTTTGATGGAAGCCTGCACAATAAAATTGTTCTTTTAAATAGAGAAGGAAAAATTGAAAAAAAGATACCTTATAAAGAAATTCAGATGATGCCAAAAGAAGGAAATGATTTCAGGGGGGGAGTTATAAAATGTGATGATAATTTCATTTATCTTGGATATTATAAAAGTCCGTTCAGGATTGAAAAATATAACGAAAATTTAGAAAAAGTTGATACTATATCTAAAAATGTAAATGTAAAAAAAATTAATAACTTAAAATGGAACATGAGTATGGGGTTTCCTGCTCCTGTTGGAACATTTATAGTTTCAAATATTTTTGTTCATGATAATTTAATTTACACTAACTCTGTTTCTGGTTATGATATTATTATAAAAGGGAAAGAAAAAAAATATGAGCCGCTGTACTATGATTTTTATCTAAATGTATTTGATAAAAAGGATAATAAATTGAAGTATCAGATAACCAGTGATAGAATTGAAAAATGTTCCGGTTATGAGATAATTAACATTAATGAAGATTACATAATCCTTTTTGTAAGAGAGAATATGATTAAATACTTTGATGAAAATGCTGAATACACTAAAGGTATATTAATATTAGAAAATCCAAAAAATAAAATTAAATAATGTCTAAAAAAGGGGGATATTATGAAGAAAATATTATTTTTTATTATTATAATTTTTGTTAGTTCAAATCTTTTTGCATATAATATCAAGGATGTCAAAAAGGGGTACAATTATTATATTGAAGGAGCTAATGGTAAAAAAGAATCAGTAGATAAAGCATTAAAAATTTATGAAAAATTGGTTAAAAATAATAAAGAAGATTCTCTATTAAACGCAATTCTTGGATCTGTATATTTTTTAAAATCAAGAGATGCAATCTTTTTCAAAAAAATGGGATGGGTTAATAAAGGAAAAGAATTTCATGATAAAGCTGTTAAATTAAATCCAGATAATATTTTTGTAAGAATGGAAAGAGGCATACTGAGTATTAATCTACCCGGATTTCTCGGTAGATTTAATTTTGCAGTCAAAGATTTTTTGTTTCTTGAAAAAAAGATTAACAAAATAAAATATTATCATCTTGAAGATTATAAGGGTTACAAATTATTTAAACGAGAAGATGAAAGTGATGAAGAATTTTATAAAAGAACAAAACAAAAAATTTATTATTATAGAGGATTAGTAGAACTTAAAAATGGTTCTGAATCAAAAGCAAAAAATTATTTTAGAAATGTAATTGAAATAAAAGAAAATTACTGGTCAAAACGTGCACAAAAAAAATTAAATAATACTTAATATTTTATTACTCTAATAAGCAGAATGTTACGTATAATATAATTAACATTCTGCTTATATAATATTTAATTGTTAGGAGGTGTAGATGAAAAGAATTTTTCAGGAGTTTATTAGTTTTTTAAAAATTCAACTGCTTGGAGTTTTTATAGGATTTTTTTTCTCTGTTATAACTAATAATATCCAGTATCTATATGGATACATTTTAGTTGCATTAGTAATGACTAACTGTATAGGATATATGAATTTTTTATTTTATTCATTGTTTGAAAAATATTTCCAGGAAAAAATTAAAAGTAGAGTTTATTATGTCCTACCGGGTATTTTAGCTACTTCACTTGGATTTGAACTTGGTTCTTTTCTGAACTGGAAATTATTTAATGTAAAAATATATAATCCTGAAATGCATGGAATTATTCTTGTGATTTATGCAATAATTGGAGCACTCATATCATTGTCACTATATTCTTATTCGAAATTAGAATACAGATTAGAAAAAAAAATTAAGGAAAATGAAAAATTAAAAAGATTAAAAATTCAGGCTAAACTTGATGAGTTACAATCAAAGTTAAACCCCCATTTTCTATTTAATACTTTTAATTCAATTATTGAATTGGTTCATGATCAACCTGAAAAGGTAGAGAAAATGATCTTAAATTTATCAGATATTTATAGAAAAATCCTAAGTCTTAATGAAAACAATTTGATAAATATAAATGAGGAAATTGATCTTATTAAAAAATATTTAACAATAGAAAAAATTAGAATGAATGAAAGATTAACATATTCTATAGATTTAGATACTAAGTGTACTGAAGTCAAAATTCCTCCTTTTTGTATAGAGGTTTTGGTTGAAAATGCAGTAATTCATGGAATTTCAAAAAAAAGAGAAGGGGGAAATATAAAAGTAAGTATTAGGAAAAAAGAAAATAGATGTATAATAGAAATCGAAGATAATGGAAAGGGGTTCAAAAAAATTGATTCTGAGGGATTTGGGCTGTATAGTGTTGAAGAAAGGTTAAAGCTCATATATAATAATAATTACAAATTTAATATTATAAAAAATAATCCTGGCACAAAAGTAATTATGGAGGTTCCTATAAATGAAGACTCTTTTAGTAGATGATGAAAAACTTGCGATAAAAAGATTGAAATCTTTATTAACCAATTATCCTAATATAAAGATCATTGATAGTGCAGATAATGGCAAAGATGCAATTAAAAAAATCAATGATTTAAAACCCGATTTAGTTTTTATGGATATTGAGATGCCTGAGTATGATGGTTTCCAGGTCCTAAAAAATTTATCAATTAATCCAATAGTAGTTTTTGTTACCGCTTATAACAAATATGCAATTAAAGCTTTTGAGGCTAATGGAGTGGATTACTTGTTAAAACCGGTATCACAAAAAAGAATGGATGAAACTATAAAAAAAGTTTCCAGGTATAACAAAGGAATTTCATCTGAATTAATTATGAAATTAAAAAAAGAACTGACAACAGGTGATGTTATTAAAAGATTCGCTGTTGAAAGTAAAAATGGCTTTCTTATTGTACCACAAAAGAATATTTATTATTTTAATTCTGAGGATAAATATATTTTTATAAATACATATGATAAAAAATATTTCTATGATTCTACATTAAAAAAAATTGAAAAAAAAGTTGATAATGACATCTTTTTGAGGGTTCATAGAAGTTATATTGTTTCTTTAAATAAAATTGAAAAAGTTCATAAATGGTTTGGAGGAAGATTTAAAATAATTTTAAATGATAAAAATAAAACAAAATTAACTGTTAGTCGCAGCAGAGTTCCTGAATTCAAAAAAAAGATTGGAATATAAAATTTACTTGATTGATTTAGTGTTTAATTGTTATATAATAATATAAAAGGAGGAATTATGGCGATTGAAAAAGTATGGATAGAAGATGGTTGTATATCATGTGGTTTATGTGTACAGGAATGTCCTCAAGTTTTTGAAATGGAAGATATAGCTGTTGTTAAAGATAATGTAAATTTTTCAGATCATGAAGATGCAATAAAAAGCGCTGCAGAAAATTGTCCCGTGGATGTAATTAAGTTTGAGTAATTTTAATACTGTATAGATTATACTCTAAATTTATAGCTGTAGATTTTTGAATAATTCTTGATTTCAAATCAAATTATTATTACAATACTTTCATATAAAGAGATATAGGTGACTAAAAAAAATTAAAGAGTGGGTATGTATAAAATAAAAGAAAATATAAAATCTTATAAAAAAATATTGACTATATATGAAAAATGTAATTGGAAAGCCTACACCAATGATAAAGAAAGATTAATTAGGGCTATAGAAAATTCAGATTATAATATCTCTGTTTGGGACAAAAAAAAACTTATAGGCTTTTCCAGAATTATTACTGATAATGAACATATTTTATATTTACAGGATATTCTTGTCTTACCTGGCTATCAAAATATGGGAATAGGTTCAAAAATGTTAAAAAAGATTGTTGAAAAATATTCGCATATAAGACAAAAAGTACTTATTGCTGATAAAAGTAAATTATTAAAGAATTTCTATCTAAAAAATGAATTCAAATTAATAAAAGATTACCCGGTAAACTGTTTTATTAGATTAGAAAACTATGATGTAAATTAATGGAGGAAAAATGAATAAAATCGATACTATTTTAAATAAAACATCTTTTACTAAGGAAGATTTAATATTTTTGATAAATCTTAAGAATAAAAATAAGATTCAAAAATTATATAAAAAAGCTTATAAAATTAAAAGAAAAAATGTTGGAAAAACTGTTTATTTTCGTGGAATTATCGAATTTAGCAATATCTGTGAAAAAAATTGTTTATACTGCGGAATAAGAAAAAACAATAAGAGTGTTAATAGATATATTATGGATAAAAAAACCATAATAGATTCAGCTCTATGGGCATATAAAAATGATTATGGATCGCTGGTATTGCAATCAGGAGAAAGAACTGATGATGAATTTATAGATTTCGTTGAGGATATTCTATTAAAGATTAAAGAAAAAACATCCGGAAAATTAGGAATAACTCTATCGGTTGGAGAACAGAAAAAAAGTACTTATAAAAGATGGTTTGAAGCAGGTGCTCATAGATATCTTTTAAGAATTGAAACATCTAATAAAGAATTATATAAAAAACTACATCCCAAAAATCATGATTTTAATAAAAGGTATAAATGTCTAAAATCTCTTCAAGAAATTGGGTATCAGGTTGGAACAGGTGTAATGATTGGGTTGCCCTATCAAACCAGAGAAGATCTTATAAATGATATATTGTTTTACAAGGATTTTAATATAGACATGATTGGAATGGGACCCTATATAATTCATAAAGATACTCCACTTGCAAAAAATATGAAAGAATTTAAAAAAAATACCCAGCTTGAACTTGGTTTAAAAATGGTAGCATTAACAAGAATTTTTCTTAAAGATGTTAATATAGCAGCTACTACTGCGTTGCAGGCTTTGAATCCTATAGGTAGAGAGATGGGCTTAAAAGCAGGAGCGAATATTGTAATGCCTAATATTACAAGTATAGAATATAGGGATGGTTATAAACTCTATGATGATAAACCATGTACAGATGAGAATTCTGAAAAATGTAAAAGTTGTTTGAAAAATAGGATACAATCTATTGGAGAAAAAATAGGTTATAATAAATGGGGAGATTCTCCACATTATTTTAAAAGGGTAAAGGGAAGTTATTGATATGGCAGTAGTTGAAGCAGTTTGTAAAAGTGAAAAAGTTGGTACAGCAAAAAATATAGTCAATGAAGGATTTTTTAAAAAAGGGCATGGCCTTGTAGGAGATGCTCATGCTGGCAGTAAAAGAGAGGTCAGTTTACTTGCTCTTGAGAGTATTAATAAAATGAGAAAAAAAATTAGCAACTTAAAATACGGGGATTTTGGTGAAAATATTACTACAAAGGGCATTTGTTTATATAAATTAGAAATAGGCACCAAATTGAAAATTGGAAATGTTAAATTAAGAATTACTCAAATTGGTAAAAAATGTCATGACAAATGTGAGATATACCGACGGGTTGGAAAATGTATCATGCCTGATGAAGGTGTTTTTGCTGCAGTACTCGAATCCGGTATTATCAAACAGGGTTCTGAAATAAAAGTCATAGAATAAATAAACAAATTAATTTCTTATTAATTTATCAAAAATATCTTTTAATACTTGTAATTAAAAAAAATATAATTTAAAATAAATATTGGAGGTTTTATGAAAAAAGTTTTTCTTGTATTAAGCGGTGGTGGTGCAAGAGGATTTGCTCATATTGGTGTCATTAAATCACTTGAGTCTCATAATATCAAACCTGATATAATTTCAGGAACCAGCATGGGAGCAATTGTTGGTGGTTTATATTCTTATGGGTATTCTATTGAAAAAATTGAAAAGATTGCAAGAAATTTTGATTGGAAAGAATTTGCAAAATTTTTTATCTTACCCACAACTAATAAAAATTTTATAGAAAAAGATGGTGTACTCAAATTTTTTAGAAATTTAACAGGCAATACTAAAATTGAAGATTTAGAAAAAAAGTTTTATGCTGTGGCTTTCGATCTTAAAAACAATTCTGAAATTATTATCGATAAGGGAGATTTAGCATCCGCCATGAGAGCAAGCATGTCAATCCCTATTGTATTTACACCATTTCCCTATGAAGATCGATTATTGTTTGATGGAGGTTTGATAAATCCTCTACCGGTAGATGTTATTGATTATAAAAAAGGAGACTATATTATTGCAGTGAATGTACTAAAAAAGAAGGTTGGAAAATTATCAAAAGAACACTTAAATTTAGATTTAGAATCTCTTATTGAAAAGAATGAAGAAAGAAAAGAAAAATTATCTAAAAAAATTGATTCAAATGTTTTGATGGAAAAACTAAAAGAAAATGATAATTATAAAAAAATAAAAAATAAATTGTTATCAATTTATGAGTTTTTTGAAAAAGATGAAGAAAAGCAGCTATCAAACTTGAAAATTCTTGAAAAAATATTTTATACCAATCAGAATTATATTGTACAGTCAAGAAGCTATGAGAATATTGATATATTTTATGAACCGATTGCTGAAAAAGTCAATTTTTTTGATTTTGCTGGTTCTCTCAAATTAATAGATAAGGCAGAAAGAGAAATGGATAAAATTCTTGAAGATAAAAAGGCATTTGATATAATAAAAGATAATTAAGTAAATAAGGAGATTAGATGAACCTAAAAGATATAATGATTGATAAGTTAATTTATATCGAAGAAAAAGTTTTCACCAAACAGGATGTATTTACATTTTTAACTGAAAAAATTGCCAGATTAAAAGGAGTTAACGAGGATTTGTTATTAAATGCTTTAAATAAGAGGGAAAATAAATTAACAACAGCTATTGGGCTTAATGTAGCAATTCCTCATGCCAGAATTAAAAATTGGGGAAAAACAACTATGGCATGTTTAAAAACAAAAGAAGTTAAAAATTATGAATCGATGGATTCTAAACCGGTTAAACTTGTTTTTTTGTTTATTTCAGATTCAAATAAACCAGGAGAACATGTAAATGTAATGTCAAAATTATCATATATTTTAGCAGAGGATGACAATATTAATAAATTATTAAATACTAAGTCATCTGAAGAATTATTTAATTCAATTATTGAAATATCTAATGCCATGTGATATTTTTTATACATGGATATAGAAAAATATGCAAAATTCTTAACAGATAATAGATTTTCTAATTTTATAAAAAAGGTAAAAAATAGAACCAGATATCATACATTTATTTTTGAGAATTTTTATGATTCTCATAATATATGTGCAGGATTGCGTTCTATTGAAGGATTTGGTTTTCAGGATGTACACATAATTGAAAACAAAAATGAATTTGATATCAGTAAAGGTGTTACTCAGGGATCACATAAGTGGTTATCCATTTATAAGTATAAAGATTTGAAAAAATGTCAACGAAAATTAAAAAAAAATGGATATAAAATTCTTGTTGCTGATCCAAAACCCGAACTTCCATCTATAAATCAAATGGATTTCAGTACTAAATCAGCCTTTTTATTTGGACAGGAAGGGTATGGAATTTCAGAAGAAGCAAAGTCAATAGCAGATGGATTTTTTTATATACCCATTAGAGGGTTTGTAGAAAGTTTTAATGTATCGGTATCAGTGGCAATTACAGCTTACCGAATTAGGTATTATCTTGAAAATAACTTTAAAAATAAGTGGAAACTTAATTCAGATGAAAAAAATAAAATTCTGGAATCCTGGCTTAAAAAAGAAAAAATAGTAAAAAAAATATTAGAAAAAGAAAAAAAAGAAAGATAAGAAAGGAGAGATAATTATGAAAAAGATACTGATAACATATCAAATCCCGGAAAACGGGATTAAATTGTTGAAAAAAAATTTTGATGTTGATCTTAATACAAATGAAAAACAATTATCAAGAGAGTATCTCCTTAATAATATTTCAAAATATGATGCAGCTATCACTATGCTTTATGATAAAATCGATCAAAAAATACTTGAAAAAGGACATCCCAAACTTAAAATTATAGCTAATTATGCTGTAGGATATAATAATATTGATATTAAAAAAGCAGATGAATTAGATATAACAGTTTGTAATACACCCGGTGTATTGACTAATGCAACAGCTGAAATAGCATTTTCATTAATGATTTCTATATCAAGAAATATATTACCTGCTGATAAATTTGTTCGAAATGGTAAATTTGTGGGCTGGAGGCCAGAATTATTTCTTGGTGATGAATTAAAAAATAAAACTGTGGGCATTTTTGGAATGGGAAGAATAGGAAAATCCCTGGCAAAAAAATGTAAATGTTTTGACATGAATATAATATATAATAATAAAGAAAAATTACCTCAAGAAATTGAAAAAAAATATCATGCTAATTATGTTTCTTTTGATGAATTACTTGAAAAAAGTGATATTATTTCAATTCACGCTCCTCTAACCGATGAAACTAAACATTTATTTAACAAAAGATCTTTTGAAAAGATGAAAAATGGTGCATATATAGTTAATACTGGAAGAGGCCCGATTATTAAGGAGTCAGATTTAGTTGAATATTTAAAAAATGGCAAGTTAAAAGGGGCAGGGCTTGATGTTTATGAGTTTGAACCTGAAGTTAATGAAAAACTTTTAAAAATGAACAATGTTGTACTGCTGCCTCACATTGGAAGTGCTTCCAATTATGCAAGAAAATCAATGAGTGAAATGGTAGCAAATGCTATCATAAAATATTTTAATAGTAAAGAACCCGAAAATAAGGTTGTATAGATTATGGATAAAAATAAAATATTTTATGAAATAAATCAGGTTATTGAAGAATCCATTGAAACAAATAATTTTAAGAAGTTAAAAAATTTTAATTTAAGCGAAATACTGGAATTTTTTAATAAATTAAATGATGATAAAATTAAAAAGATTTATGATAAATTACCTGTTAATTTCCAGAGGGAAATTCTGGAACATTCTAATATACATCTCCAATCATTTCTAATTCACATTCTTAACCAAAAAAACGAAAAATATATATATAAAATTATTAAAAAAATGGATTTGGATGATATAGCAGATATTTTACTTGATATTTATGAAGAGAAAAGATTGAAAATATTAACTAATTTTCCAAGAAAGAAAAAAAACAATCTTGCCGCACTTTTAAAATATCCAGAAGATACAGCCGGGGGAATAATGACAAAGGATTATTTCTTTGTCAATAAAGATTTAAAAGTTAAAGATGTTAAAAATGATTTAAAAAAGACTCAGAATATACATTCTCTCCTTTATGCATATGTAGTGGATAGAAGCATGAAACTCATTGGTGTTTTATCACTCCATGATTTATTACTTGCTGAGGATTCAGATATTATAAGTGATATAATGACATCTGATGTTATAAGTGTAAAAGCTGAAAGAGATCAGGAAAAAGTTGCAGAATTAATTGAAAAATATGA
>Ga0102934_1003844_pt1 | contig 10120 bp, 7 predicted proteins | sample SalPonR2_A_D1_MG_FD_78175 | JGI IMG/M metagenome (GOLD analysis project Ga0102934, IMG submission 78175) | Salt pond soil microbial communities from South San Francisco under conditions of wetland restoration - Salt Pond MetaG R2_A_D1_MG | ecosystem: Environmental > Aquatic > Marine > Intertidal...
CCCCCGGCTGCCTGATTGTGACGCAAGACGTAGGAATTCAGGCGCTGTCGCTGGGACGGGCTCATTTCCGCATAGCTGACCGGTGTCGGCTGTCGCGCGAAGGACTGATCCAGAACATTGGACTGAGAAACGAAGCCGGGCTGCAGTTCAGCCTCGTTACCGGCACGCTCGAGCAGGCTCGAGTTGATGGCGACGATCGCGAACAGCGCTGCACTGGCGGCGATCGCACCGCCCGCAATGGGTCGAACCCAACGCGGCATTCTCGCCGTGGAGACGCCGGGGCCCTGATGCACTGCTTCCTGTCCGATCGCGGCCGAGACACGCTCGGCAATGCACTGGGGGTGTGCCAGTTCCTTGTGCAGGCAGGCTCGTACAAGATGAAAGCGTCGCCAGGTCAGCGCCAGAGACGGATCATTGGCCATCCGCTTGAGAAGAAATCGCTGGCGATCACGGTCGAGTTCGCCGTCCATGAGGCAGGAGAGGTTTTCACTGGAGTCGGTCATCTGTTCATCACGTTCCGAAGTCATTGGGAATTCCCGGCCTATTCGCTGTCGAGCAAGGGTCGAAGTCGGTGATCGATCGCTTCACGGGCTCTGAAGATGCGGGATCGTACGGTGCCGATCGGGCAGTCCATGGTCGTGGCGATCTCTTCATAGCTCATCCCTTCCATCTCACGGAGCGTGATCGCCACGCGTAAATCGTCGGGAAGATCGGAGATGGCTTGGTGAATGGTATTTTCAATTTCTTCCCGGAGCAGCTCATGTTCTGGAGATCCGCGATCCTTTAGACGCGTGTCCACCGTGTATTGTTCCGCATCGGATGCATCAACATCCGACTGGGGTGGGCGACGGCTGAGCGCCACCAGATGGTTCTTCGCCGTGTTGATCGCAATGCGATACAACCAGGTGTAGAACGCGCTGTCACCACGAAAACGCGGCAGCGCCCGATACGCCTTGATGAACGCTTCCTGGGCAACATCCATCGCTTCCGAGTGGTCGGATACATAGCGCGATATCAGGCTGATGATCTTGTGCTGATATTTTCCGACCAGCACATCGAACGCCTTGGTGTCGCCCTTCTGTACCCGCTCGACGAGCAGTTGATCTACTTCACGTTCGCCCATCCGGGCCGTCCTTTCTCAGTCATTGACGACCCGGGCCTGCCCACATTGACAGCGACCGGGTCGGATAGTTTCATTCAGCCCTCATTCAGATGGGCCCGATCCCCGAAACCCTGCTTTCAGGCATCTGAAGTCAATCGAACAGAATACCATGCGGTCGGATGACCTCCCTGTCCATCAATGCGATAATAGGCGGCTTTATGACATTCGACGGGAGTTGACCGGAACCATGACCAACATCGCCACTATCCTCAAGCAACTGGGCCTGAAAGACATCAATCCAGGGGCATGCTTCGGACCCGGACACTGGGCCGACGTTCATCAGAACGTACTGATCGACTCGGTCAACCCCAGCAATGGCCAGATCATCGCCCGGGTCAGCGCTGCCAGCGACGCCGACTATGAAAAGGTCATCAAGACCGCCCAGCAGGCCGCTGATGCCTGGAAGATGGTACCGGCGCCGGTCCGCGGGGACGCCGTGCGCCTCGTGACCCAGGCCCTGCGCGACTACAAGGATCCGCTGGGCTCGCTGGTCTCCCTGGAAATGGGCAAGATCAAGGCCGAGGGTGACGGCGAAGTTCAGGAAATGATCGACATCGGCGATTTCGCTGTCGGCCAATCGCGCATGATGTATGGCAAGACCATGCACTCGGAGCGCCCGGGCCATCGGATGTATGAGCAGTGGCATCCGCTGGGCGTGGTCGGCGTGGTCACGGCCTTCAATTTTCCGGTCGCGGTCTGGGCCTGGAACGCCCTCCTGTCTGCGGTCTGCGGCAACGCCACGATATGGAAGCCCTCGCCGAAAGGTGTACTGTGCTGCGCCGCCGTTCAGAACATTGCCAACGAAGCATTGGCAGGCAGCGACGTGCCGCCGATCTTCACCTCGTTCATGGAGCCCGGCCACGAGCTGGCCCAGCGATTCGTCGCCGATGAGCGGGTCAATCTGATGTCGTTCACCGGCTCATCGCAGGTTGGACGCGACGTCGGCGAGCGCGTTGCCGGGCGGATGGGCAAGAGCCTGCTCGAGCTGGGCGGCAACAACGCCATCATCATCGACGAGACCGCCGACATGAAGCTGGCCATCCCGGCCGTGGTTTTCGGCGCCGTCGGCACCGCCGGCCAGCGCTGCACCAGCACCCGCCGCCTGTTCCTGCACTCCTCGATTGCAGATTCGGTGATCGAGCCCCTGGTCAAGGCCTACGGTCAGGTCCGGATCGGCGACCCCCTGGATGCGTCCACCCTGATGGGACCGCTGACCGATGAGCATGCGGTCAAGCGCTTCGAGGATGCTGTAGCCCGCGCCAAGGACGCCGGTGGCCAGGTCCTCGCCGGCGGGGAGCGCATCGAGGGCGAGGGTTACTTCGTCCAGCCGACGATCATTCGGGCCGAAAACCACTGGGACATCGTCCAGGAAGAGACTTTCGGGCCGATCCTCTACGTGATGACCTTCGACGACCTGGAGGACGCCATGCGGATGCACAACGACGTGCGCCAGGGCCTGTCCTCGGCGATCTTCACCACCGACATGCGCAACGCCGAATTCTTCCTGTCGCACCGCGGCTCGGACTGCGGCATCGCCAACGTCAACATCGGCACTTCGGGTGCGGAGATCGGCGGAGCCTTCGGTGGCGAGAAGGAGACCGGCGGCGGCCGCGAATCCGGTTCGGATGCCTGGCAGGCCTACATGCGCCGCCAGACCAACACCATCAACTGGTCGACCGAGCTGCCGCTGGCCCAGGGCATCAAGTTCGACCTGTAAATGACATGGGTTCAGGGTTCAGGAACATGGTTTCAGGGGTCTCCGGTCCGGTTTCCCGGAAACCGGACCGTAAACCGAAATCCGTAAACCGAAATCCGTAAACCGTAAACCGAAATCCGAACCCAACATCCGATGTACCCCTGGCTCAGAAAAGGATTGTTCCTGCTGCCGCCTGAAGTGGCCCATGACCTTGCGCTGAATGCGCTGGCCAGGGGTCGTCTGCTCGGCCTGCCGCGCCTGCTCGCCGGCTGCGCGACAAGCGAGCCGGTAGAGTGCCTGGGTCTGCAGTTTCCCAATCCGGTCGGCCTGGCCGCCGGTCTGGACAAGAACGGGGACTATATCGATGCCATGGGTGATCTGGGTTTCGGTTTCATCGAAGTCGGGACAGTCACGCCGAAACCGCAACCGGGCAACCCGAAACCGCGCATGTTCCGCCTGCCCGAGCACGAAGCCCTGATCAACCGTCTGGGCTTCAACAACAAGGGCGTGGATCGCCTGGTCGAACGGCTGAAGCGGCGCCGATTCCAGGGGATCGTCGGTGCCAACATCGGGAAACAGAAGGACACCCCGGTCGAGCGCGCCGCCGACGATTACCGACTCTGCCTGGAAAAGGTCTATCCGCACTGCGACTACATCACCGTCAACATCTCCTCACCCAACACAGCCAACCTGCGGGAGCTTCAGGACACCGGCCCCCTGCGCGAACTGCTGGCCGAGCTCACTGCCCTGCGCGACCGACTCGGCAGGGACCATGGCATGCATCGTCCGGTGCTGATCAAGATCGCGCCGGACTGGGACGACACCGCGCTTCGCGCATCGCTGGGCGTGATCGGAGAATCCGGCATCGACGGTCTGATCGCCACCAATACCACCCTGGACCGGACGCCGGTCGAGGGGCATCGCCATGCCGGCGAGGGCGGCGGCCTGAGTGGTGCGCCGGTGCGCGACCGGTCGAATCACACCCTGGTCCTTGCGCGTGAAACCCTGGGCACCGACTTTCCGATCATCGGCCTGGGCGGGATCACCCGTGGCGAGGACGCGGCCGCGAAACGTACCCTCGGCGCCGATCTGGTCCAGATCTATACCGGATTCATCTATCACGGCCCGAAGCTGATACGCGACTGCATCGAGGCCTGGTCGCCCGCGGATGCCTGAGACCATAACGACCATGGCTGCCGACCTGCAGCCGCTATCGACCTTCGGTCTGCCAGCCCGTGCCGATCAAGTCCTGATCATCGACCACCCCGAGCAGCTCGAGCAGCTGCCAGACGCCGAGGGGCCCGAACTCATCCTCGGCGGCGGATCCAATACGGTCTTTCTCGGCGACTTCCACGGCCGCATCCTGCTGTCGCGTTTGCAGGGCCTGGCCTTCGAGGGCCTCCAGGGCACCGATCAGGTCCGGGTCCGGGCTGCCGCAGGCGAGTCCTGGCATGGACTGGTCCGCCGCTGCCTAGATCAGGGTCTGCACGGCATCGAAAACCTGGCCCTGATACCCGGCAGCGTCGGTGCCGCACCGATTCAGAATATCGGGGCCTATGGCGTGGAGCTCGATCAGGTCTTCGAATCCCTGACCGCCTGGGACCGCCTGCAGCGACGTTGGGTTGACCTCGATCGGAACGACTGCGCCTTCGGCTACCGCGACAGTCGCTTCAAGTCGATCGAGCCGGGCCGTTTCTTCATCACCGAAGTCCGGCTGAGCCTTTCACGCCGCTTCAACCCGAGTCTGAGCTACGCCAGCCTGCGCGACGCGCTGGCCGCAAACGGTATCGAACGGCCTACGCCGCGCCAGCTCGTCGCCACGATCCTGCGCTTGCGCCGGCATCGCCTGCCCGACCCGGCCCGCCTGGCCAACGCAGGCAGCTTCTTCAAGAACCCGATCGTCTCGGCCGAACAAGCTGATCAGGCACTGAAGCGCTGGCCGGATCTGCCGCACTGGCCACTACCGAACCAGCAGATCAAGCTCGCGGCCGGCGCCATGATCGAACGCCTGGGTTTCAAGGGAAAGCGACTGGGCGGCGTGGGAGTCTACGCCAATCATGCGCTGGTCCTGGTTCACCATGGCGGTGCCAGCGGCAGCCAGCTCCAGGACCTGATCGAGCGCATTCGGCGCGCCGTCACCGAAGCCTTCGGGGTCATCCTGGAACCCGAGCCCCTGCTGATCGGGAGCCTGGTGAAAAACGACTGACCCAGTTCGGGCGAGTTCTGCGCTTTACATGGACAACGGCCCAACTGTCCTGAAAAGTGCTCCCGATGAATGCAATTGATCTCATGACCTCCCTGCCCTGCCGGAATGCGCGGCGGGCCGTGCTGGTTGCCGGGCTGGCCATGATCATGGTCCTGGCCCACGCCCGACCTCTGGCCGACCTCGAAGATGACATCTTTGCCAACCGCTTTGCCGAGGCCATCGATCCACTGATCCCAGTGGTTGACGGCGAATACCAGTTGCCCGCTTTCGCCCTCAGCGACCAGCTCGAGTGGATCATTTCGGAGCTGGACGCAGCCGAGACCACGACCACGGCAGAGGTCCAGGCACGCTTCGTCAGCGCCTACGACCCGGTCACCATGCGTGATTTCATCAACAGCCTGCGCGAAAGCCAGCCCAATGCTCGCATCATCGATCTGATTTCGATCACCCCGGTGCGCGCCACCTTCGTGATCGAGGGCGAGAATCCGGACTCCTCGCTCGGCTTCGTCCAGCTCGGAACGCAGTACGCCGGTCAGCAGTTGATCAATCTGTTCGGCGTTCAGCCATTTGGTGGCACCGTCCAGTTTCCGAGCGATCAGACGCGCAGCCTGAGCGAGGCCGCCAATCACTTTCAAAGCCTGGCCGCCGACAACAGTCTGTTTGTCGGACGGATCAACAGCAACAATCAGTGCGAAGGTGTAATCGAGCGGCTGCCGGACACGCCGCGCGGTCTGGGTTCGATCTTCAAGATGTGGGTGCTGGCCGCGGTGGCTGAGCGCCTGAACGCCGGTCAGAGCCTGCCGCAGGACCTGATCACGCTGGTCGCCTCCGAGCGGGCCGCAGCAGGCATCATCAACAACGAAGCGCTCGGCACCCAGTTCAGCCTTGGTGATATGGCGATCATGATGATGGCCAACAGCGATAACACCAGCACCGACCACTTGCACGAACTGGTCGGACGCGACGCGGTGGAGACGGTCGTCTCCGATTTCGGAATCGTCGAAACCGACCAGCTCCTGCCATTTCTCAACATTTCCGAGCAGTTCCACGTCTTCACCCGCTTCGACCAGACCACGGCGCTGAGCTATGTCAACGGCAACCTTGCGTTCCGGGAGCAGTTCCTGACCAACGAGATCATCCCCGAAGGCCCGTCATTTCCGATCAGCTTCCCGTTCTTTCATGAAGAGCTGCTGACCAGCGGCACCTGGCGAGCATCAGCCCGCGACATCTGCCGGACTCTGGCCGGCATGCATGCATTGCCGCGCAACACCCCGGGTTTCGAGGTGATCGATCAGGCGATGGGCCTCCAGGCAGCCCAGCCAGGCATTCGGGATCGCTGGGGCCGGGTATGGTACAAGGGCGGCAGCCTGGCCTCCGGTGCCTCGGGCAATCACGTTCTGACCAACGCCTGGCTGCTCCAGAGCGACGGCGAACAGAAGCCCTGGGTGGTCGTGGCCCTGACCAATGATGATGCCGGCGGAATCGATATCTTCGAAGTCAATTCCGTGCTGTCACGCATCCTCGAATTGATCGCCGAGATGCCTTGACAGGCAGGCTGGGCGACGAAACTGGCGAACAAAAAAGCCCGGCAGGTCGCAACCTTGCCGGGCTTTTCCATGACTGCCTGTTGGTCGAGGCTCAGGCGTCGAAGCGGGCCTTGAGCTTCTTCAACGCTGCGGCTTCGAGCTGGCGAATACGCTCGGCCGAGACGCTGTATTTATCGGCCAGCTCCTGCAGCGTGGCCTTGGGGTCGAGCAGCCAGCGACTCTGGATGATGTCGCGCGAGCGATCATCCAGACTGTCGACGCCGTCGAACAGCAGATTGTGGTGATGCTCTTCCCAGTCCTGCGCCTCGATGGCCTCGGCCGGGGCGACGGTCAGACCCTCGAGGTAAGCCGCCGGAGCCACGTAACTGCTCTCATCATCATCGGTGGTCAGATCGAAGCCGATGTCCTGGCCGGACAGGCGCGACTCCATTTCGGTCACGACCTCGGGTTTGACCCCCAGATCTTCGGCGACTCGATTCACTTCGGCCTGGTTCAACCACCCCAGACGCTTTTTCTTCTTGCGCAGGTTGAAAAACAGCTTGCGCTGAGCCTTCGTGGTCGCGACCTTGACGATCCGCCAGTTGCGCAGGATGAATTCATGGATTTCGGCCCGAATCCAGTGCACGGCGAAGGACACCAGGCGAACGCCCTGATCCGGGTCGAAGCGCTTGACCGCCTTCATCAATCCGATATTGCCTTCCTGGATCAGGTCGCTGAGCTGCAGACCGTAGCCCGCATAGCCGCGAGCGACGTGGACGACGAAGCGCAGGTGGGACATGACCATCAGACGCGCCGCGTCGAGGTCTTCCTCGTCGCGATACCGTCTGGCCAGACTCTGTTCTTCCTCGACGCTCAGCACGGAAATCTTGTTGACTTCCTGAATATAGGCGTCGAGCGAGCCCGTTCCGGCCGGCGCAAGCAAATGGCTAGGAACCAGCTGATTGCTCATGCATTGCTCCTCTGAAATTCAACACGGTATTCTAACAGCCGAGCCCCACCGGGAACACCCCGACGCTGACCTCGAACTGCCTCACTGCACACTTCGACTGTCGCGTCCGATATTGGTTCCCCGGCCGTGAAGACCACAACAACAGCAGCCCGCGAGCTCAGGGCCCAGCCTCCTCACCCGCCAGGCGCTCGTGCAGATAGGCATAGATCAGGGCCTGCAGATAGGCCGCCTGATTCAGGTTCGCCGCCCCGCCGTGGCCGCCTTCGATATTCTCGTAGTACAGCACCTCATGGCCCTGCTCGAGCATCCGCGCGACCATCTTGCGGGCGTGTCCCGGATGGACCCGATCATCACGGGTCGAGGTGGTCACGAAGGCGACTGGATAGTCAGCCTCGGCCGAGACGTTCTGATAGGGGGAGTACTGCGAGATCCAGGCCCACTCCTCGGCAATATCCGGGTTGCCGTATTCGGCCATCCAGCTCGCGCCGGCCAGCAGCTTGTGGTAGCGCTGCATGTCGAGGAGCGGGACCTGGCAGACCACGGCGTTGAACAGGTCCGGGCGCTGGACCATGACCGCGCCGACCAGCAGACCGCCGTTGCTGCCGCCCTGGATGCCGAGGTGCTCCGGTGAGGTGATATCGCGCTCGATCAGGTCCTCGGCCACGGCGATCAGATCATCGAAGGCGCGCTGGCGGTTCTCTTTCAGCGCGGCCTGATGCCAGCGCGGCCCGAACTCACCGCCGCCGCGGATATTGGCCAGCACGAACACGCCGCCCCGGGTCAGCCAGCTGTTGCCGATGGTGCTGGAATAGAACGGCGTCCGGGCGACCTCGAAACCGCCATAGGCCGACAGCAGGGTCGGGTTGCTGCCATCGGCCTCGAAGCCTGGCGGCGTGACCACGAAATAGGGAATCCTCTCGCCGTCGGCCGAGGTGGCCTGATACTGCGCCACTTCCATGCCATCGGTGTCGAACCAGACCGGTTCGGACCGAATTGCTTCGTGGCTGTCAGCCATGGCATCGGCTTCGTACAGGCGCGAGGGCGTCAGAAAGCCGGTGTAGTTGTAGTAGAAACGGTCCGAACGATCGTCTGCCGTGACCACGCTCAGGGTCCCCATGGCCGGCACGCTCAGAGCCTTCCGGTCCCAGCCGTCCGCATCGTGGGTAAAGCGCAGCATCTGACCGTTGACATTGTCGAGGAGCTGAACCAGAACGGCGTTGTCGGTTGAAGTCACGCTGCCGACGGCCTGGCGCTCGTTGGGCTGGAACAGCAGCTCGAACTCGGCCTGGCCGGCCATCATTGCATCGATGGAGGTCGCAATCAGCGCGCCCTGGCGCCAGGTTCGTTCGGCCCGCTGCCAGTCCGACTTGAGCTCGATCAGAAGCTGGCCGTCGACGATGCCCGACAGCTGGGCGTCGTCGGGAACGTCGATCTTCTGCGTCTGACCGTCGACCAGCAGATGATATTCACGGGTGAAGAAGGTCGGCAAACGCAGCACCATATCGTAGGGCGTGTCGCCGTCCCACAGGCGCAGACCGGTGACCAGCACGTCGCTGGTCTCGCCCTCGAAGACCAGCTCGGCATCGGAGCGGTTCGTGCCGCGCTCCCAGATGTAGACCTGCCGTGGATACTCGGAGGTCGTCATCTGCTCGGCCTCGAAAGCGGGACCGTAGAACACGCTGTCGCGATCGCGAAAGCTCAGGTAGCTCTTCGATTCAGGCAGGGCGAATCCATCTTCGACGAACTCTCGGCTTGCCATGTCGAATTCGCGTCGAACAGCGGCATCCGCACCCCCACGCGACAGGCCGATCAGGCAGCGCTCATAGCTCGGATACAGACAGGACGAGCCCGCCCAGACCCAGTTTTCGTCTTCGGATTCGGCCAGGTCGTCAAGATCCAGCAGGACGTCCCAATCAGGGTCTTGATCGCGGTAGCCCTCGACCGAGGTCTTGCGCCAGATCCCACGCACATGGGTGGCATCACGCCAGAAATTGTAGATCTCACCGCCCATCAGCGAGGGGTAGGCAATCCGGTCTTCCGAGGTCAGGGTCTCCAGATTGCGATCCAGCAGGCCCTGAAACAACGGGTGCGATTTCAGCCGAGCCTCGGATCGCTCGTTCTGTCCACGGGCCCAATCCAGGGCCGCTTCGGACTCGATCTCCTCGAGCCACAGGAACGGGTCTTCTGAGGTGCCAGGGGATTCAGCCATTGCTGCACCGCAAGCCACAACGCCGGCCGCCAGGCCCGCCCGGATCAATCGCTTCATGCTCGGTCATCCTGAAAATGAGTTTCAAAACGCGCGAAGTTTGACAGACCGGCGTCAAGCTGGCCTGTGTGGGAAGTCATGATTTGGAGGGGAAAGGATCGGGTTCCGGTTTACGGTTTACGGTTTACGGTTTACGCAGGATAGTGGCAGCTTTCGCTTTCTCCTGAAATCTGAAACCTTCGGCCTGAACCCTTGTCGTCTCGCCTTGAGCCTTGAGCCTTGAGCCTTGAGCCTTGAGCCTTGAGCCTTGAGCCTTGAGCCTTGAGCCTTGAGCCTTGAGCCTTGAGCCTTGAG
>Ga0102934_1003847_pt1 | contig 10116 bp, 14 predicted proteins | sample SalPonR2_A_D1_MG_FD_78175 | JGI IMG/M metagenome (GOLD analysis project Ga0102934, IMG submission 78175) | Salt pond soil microbial communities from South San Francisco under conditions of wetland restoration - Salt Pond MetaG R2_A_D1_MG | ecosystem: Environmental > Aquatic > Marine > Intertidal...
ATGCTGGGCGCCACGGACACGTACGAGGGCCTCTCAATCGTGCCGATCCTCCCCATGACGCCGTACTTGTCCGCGCTGGCACTGCTTGCCACCCCGCCGGTCACGCCCATGCCACGGCTCTGCACGTACGCAGGGTAGTAGGGCAGCGGGTACCCCCCCAACTGCACGGACCCCAGGCCCAACGGTGGCTGCACTCGCATGTGTCCAGGGAGAGTGGGAACCGAGGGGACCTCGGGAGCACGGTTCCAGGGTCGCCCCCGTCGGTAGAACTCTTGCTGCCGGTAGAACTCTTGCTCCGCCAGGAAGGCTTGGTGTCTCAGGCGCAGATGCTCGTTGGGGGTCGCAGCCATTGCCAAGGGCATGGGGATTATAGATGCTCCCGCTCCATCCCTCCCTCGGCTTCCGAGGGCGCCAGCCTGCTCGTCTTGTTGCCTTCCTCCCTGTCGCCCGTGCCCAGCTAGCTCCTGTGTGGGTGTGAACTGCGTCTGTTGGATGCAATCTGGTTGACCATACTGGGAGAAGTTGAGCTGTACATCGTCATAGCCCGAGCCAGCATTTGGCCCGTGAGCGCTCGGAGCAGTCGAGCGCGGCTGCTGCGCTTGCTGCTGCTGCGATCGCGGTGCTCCGACGTGTCTCTCTCCATTTTCTGTCCTTTCGAAATCACAAGAAGATCCATCGCCTCCATCCTCGCTGTCATTCAAGGTTAGATCAATCGCAAGATCTTCATGCCGCTGCACATGTGGTGCGGTCTGCTCTTGCCCTCGAGAATTCTGCTTCTCATGCTCCCAGGGAGGAGGGGATGTACGCCGCCCAGGGGCCTCGTGGTCGAGTCGACAGCCATCCACCTGCATGGCTGATACATCCTGGCTGACAATGAGTGGCCGCGAGTTTTGTAAAGTCGCCGTGTCCATTTGCTTCTCAAGGTAGGAAGGACCTGACGGTCCTGTCGTGCGTATGCACCCCCCCAAAAAGCGTATTAATGTTTGCGATGATGGCTGGTCATGGAGGAAAAGCGCTGCGGGTGTCTGTGGTGTCATGTGAATGGTGACAGAGGCATCATTATTACTGTCTTTTTTAAGGACCGTCTCGAGGTGCTTTGTAAACAAAGCAAGGGAGTATATTACGTATGACCTAGGTGGGAATCAGAGCGAGGCCCAAGCAGGAAACCCAAAGAGCTCGGAAGCGAATGCGTTGGGGCGTATCACTTTTTCGACTTCCATTTTCTTCCTTTTCCCGATCAATTTGTATCAGTTATACAAGTACTGACATAATCTCAATTCGGAAGGCTCCAGGGCTTGTTGCTGGCTCCATGACGCGGGCACTTTGCGGCAGCCATCAGAGATGCGCAAGCAGAGGGCCGGTTGGTGGCGCTGTGACATGCCCTCTCCTCCTGCTCCTCAAAATTCTGGTATTCGTGATGTATATATCCCCGTCCCCCAGATCCGTGCATGCAAGCCATCATCAGCCTGCAATGAATGTCGCAGCAGTCATAGGAGCTCCTTTTATTGGCCGCCGTTCTGGTGAAACCTGTCCAGGCCGGCGCGCCCCGGGTACAGTATGCCCTCCCTCGTCCCGCTTGGTATTAGCTTGGGGAGGTGGATGGGAATTTGACGATGACGTATGGGAGCGCTTAGGAACAAGGATACTTAACTTCGTGTTGCGCCGTAAGGAGCCCGAAGAACCACATCCTCTGCGCATGCAGCGCTGGACTATTTCCATGCGCCGCTTTCCGTTTTTTCGACTTGTCATTCGACACATGCAATTCTACGTCGACGGCCGCTGCGAAGTTGAAGAAGAGGTACACTCACTACCTCTCTTCCCAAAGCGGAGGAAGAAAGCGGGCCAGTCCGCTTTACCCTCCGCAATACGTGCAGGCAAGGGGGAAAGTGCGCAGTCTCGAAAGTTACGGAAGCGGAGGCCTCACGTAAAGAAGGCAAAAATCGCGGAGGAGCCCCCTACCCTCCAAGGCAAGTGGAAGTACGACAAATATGGCCTCAACTGGGAGCTGGAGGAAGGTGGTCTGCGGTATTTCTACCACGCTGAGCTCATCTGGCACTCTTTTGGGGATCGGCCCAAAATGCACTGTGGAGTCGTCGTGCGGAACCGAGGGCCCGGGTCGCCCTTGCCGCCTTGGCTTCTGCGCCCCGTAGTGGGAACTTTTTCCGGGCTGGGAAATGGCACAGATACATGCCTTATGCCCGAGTCCCAGGGAAGTAAGGACAATCGGTTCCGGGACTACTGAAGTGAGGGGCAGGGCCGTTAGAGAAGACCCCGGTGTACAGCAAGTAACTGTTTTCGACTACGCGTACCTTAGACAAGGTAGAAGTCTCACGTTAACTTTTATCAATGTCTTCTTTAAAGAACAAAAATGTTGCCAGGCTCAGTCGATTTGATTTTAAACCCTTACGCCTGTGCCTCGGCTCAAAAGGATGCTCCCGGGTCCCCCAATTTCAAACTACCTATACATAGCCACACCCTGACGTGCCGCACTGAGCATACGCGTATGGACAGTCTCGTCAAGCATGCAAGGAGACAAGGCGCTGTCCAGAGGACAGACCACGATAACGGGCCGCCATGCTCTTGAGCTTAGCCTCGCCGTGCTGCCAACAGTTCACTTCCATGTCCCGCTCCATAGCCTGCGTGGGAGTATAAAGACCCGTACTCGTAAGTGCTGAAAATCGATTGTAAAGACGACAACGGTGGGGCGCGAGAGAGGCATTTGAGCAAGCGTGCGGACGCTTCCGGGTGGAGCCTCACAAAAATCGGGCATTTCCTTCTCCACACGAAAAGGAGAGCATGTGGGCCTCCAACGTCCCACAGATTCCGATGCTTGCTAGTCCCATCCAAAGAGGACGTCGGCGCGCGCCACGCCAGGAGGCATCAGGCCATGGGCAGCCGATCACCTTTTTGGTGAGCATGCCTCCCGTCACCCCGTCCATCCTGGCGCATCAACTGCCGCGTTTCCTCTTCGCATGGCTTGGCTCATCCAGGGATAGCGAGGAGGCCTTATGAAAAATCATCATCCATGTAGCTTCACAAATTTGAGTGCCATGAAGATCAGGTTACAACAACAGGACTCAGCTAGTAGTGAAGCACGGTCTGAGGGACCGACGGCGACTATAAGGCGGACCAGCACCAGGGCAAAGAACAAAAAGACGTGGTATTTTGACACACATACATATCTCTATCACATTGATGTCCTACATCATGACAGCAGGAGGGTTAAGATACTTCATCCTTTCACGTACCTTGTAATCATTTCCATGAACCATCAGGAGTTTCACAATGTACGCCTGATCCTCTGCACTCATTGGACGTCGTCGCGGATTTCGATCTCGACGCTCAGCTGGGGGCAGGCTGAAAACATCTTGAGGGTCTATGCCGGAACTTCCGGTGGGAGATGCACAAAACGCTGTTGTGCGATTGGGGTCGTCCGAGACGCCCAGTTTCTGGAGATTTTTCCGCACGGAATCCTTACCTTCCCACACTGTTTGCACAACTGAGTGCATCCCAGTCTTAGGCTTCGAAAATTTGCTGTGATTTTGTCTTTTCCCTTGCAGACGGATCTTCTTGGCTCCTCTCCGGACTTTCATTTCGAGTGGTGGCGGCGGTAGCTGCTACTGCCGCGATACTGCCTGTCAAGATGTCGATAATTGATGCAGTGAACCAGCGAGTTCGACAATGAAGAAAATGCAGTGAAACGCGCAGGTCTATTGCATACCCGTGAGCATACTTTTTCCGCGCTCTCCACGTGACACCTAAAGGAGTCATCCAACCTCCTCTTCCTGCGGAGCCCCTCGACCCTCCCTGGAACAACCCGCTAGTGGTTTCTTCCAAGAAAAAAAAATCAAACCCGCCATGATGAATCCGCGTAGATGCGCAGCAGTTGCTGACGTTTATGGTTCGTCATAACCCTGCAGTTTCTTGACCTTGAACAAGAACTTTCACTGGACCAGCTGCCGAGTTGTTGACAATTTCCAGCCACGGCGGCATCATCCTCATTACCATCGGCGTCACGGAGATCAACGTTAACGGGAGGAATACTGGCAAAACAGCTGACAACAAGACGTTTTGTACTTTGATTGCTGCTGAAGCATTTTCAAAAGCTGGAAAGCGGCGGTGAGATGGCTCGACACGATGATTTTTGCAGGAGAGGCGCAGAGGCGTCAGGCAGCACCAGAATGTGCGGTTTGGGAAGAAACATAAACTATTTTCGGGGGAAAAGGGCTGAACAAGCGCTTCCGAAGCTACGTTTACCCACCGCCTTGCTAATAAATGCTGCTGACGCCGCCAACACATTTTGCGGTGGCCGTACTGCTTGTAACAAGAAGGCGGGTGTCCAACATCTTTTTCCGATTTTGTCGATACTCCTGTGTACCCTGCCGTACGCAACAGCACTCTTGACCTAAGCTTGTCTTACATCATCATGAGGACGTGATCAATGGTTACGTACTTGTTGCTCCGACGGTCGAGAAAAGAAGGAAAGTAACCCTGACATCCGACGATTCCAAACCGTAATGCTTCCATCATGGAGCCAAGACGTTTCTGCTGAGGGTTGCTTCTCTTTGTACCCAATGTGTCAGGCCAGATGCATCCAACCGGCACCACAGCACTTTATTGTCATTCATCAGCCTTCCTTTCATCTATGCTTTCTTTCCGTAACATTAAGTTTGAACGTCTCCCATCATCAGAACTCAGCCTGACCGTGGGGCGCGGTGTATATCGCACGACAAATGGATGCTTTCTGACTTCCTAGATCTAGATAATCTTTCCTCACGGCCACGACTCTCGCCCACATTACCTCGGTCGATCAGAGGCAGCGCCTTATGACAATTTAATGCGCCCTAAGAACACTTGCCTCTTCGCAGCCTCTTGCGTGTTCGTCTCACGAAGGAAACATTACTTGTATAGTCTCTTCTTGAGCTTCGACAACAAAAAAGCAAAGAAAGCCCCTTGTTCCTAAGGCCATGTCTAGAGTCACGTCAACGCTCAGCCTAGTTGGGGCGGTACACCGTTTCAACTCCACGCCGCGGGCTCCATGGTGCCCCCCCTTTCTCTGCATCCCATGAGACGTCGTGCCAATATGGCCACCACTGCAGTGGCTCACTAATCCGAATCCGAGCTCGCGCCACGCCGTAAGGTTAGGAATAGAGTTAGTAACAGATCTTTTCACCTGTACATTAAATGCCAGTCCTGCGACACTCATACTGACTAGATAGGCCTCTGTGCACACTTCTCAGCGATATTTGAGGGATTTTGAACCCGGAAGCCACGCAATGACTATTTTTCACACAATATCGGTCTCGGTTAATCCCATCTCAGCGAGGCTATGCCTTCTCTGATCGTTTCGAGGGTAGAGAGGACATGCCTGGCGCACGAGTTGCGGTCTTGCTGTTCACTTCTTCCTCCTCCATGTCATCTTCCGTATCGGAGCTTACATCTTCCTCCATTACCGGAGGTAGCTTCTTCTGGAGCGGCTCCCAAAAAAAGTGGTAGACTTCCTGTTCGTATTCCAAATCGTCATTCTCCAGAAAAACCGTCTTCAGAAACGCATCAATCCGCTGCGACATCTGCTCCAGCTGAACTGATCGCTTTTTTCGCAAGTGGGAAGCCGACGTCGACTTGAGCATGGTCGATGCCAGGCTCTTGATCGAGTAGCCGAAGCCCTCGTAAAATGGCAGTGCCTCGACCAATGAGTTCTCAACCTTTACAGGTGACTGTCGCATCATGTCCTCCACTTCCGGAAAGGGGCGCCAGACCCTGTAACCCCGCGCCCGCAGACCTTCCACAAGAGAGCGAAGCTTGTTGTGATGACGCTTGGCCATGTACGAGCGTCCATTCATATTCAGCTTGATGTGATACGTGGGCCCATCGGCACCGGGCGTCATGTCTGTCTCCACAACCTCCACCTTGATGGTGTTACTCGCCTTGGCGGGTCGGCCGGACCTCCTGGCGCCTCGGGAGACGGAGGAGGGCGAGCGCGCGGCTGCGGCCTGTCCGTGCGAATGGGATCTGGAGTGGATGCTATTGATTCTGTTGGAGGTCGCATCGCTCAGGTATGTAGTGGTCCCGGCGTTGGATGGATATGCCCTTCCCGACGGCGCGATAATTGAATCAATCGAGGTGCACGTGTCGAGGCCATCCCTCTTGCCGTGTGCCTTCGTATCCGGTGCGACCTTAGTAGCACACCCCGACGTATAGGGAGTGTAGGATGAGCTAGCTGCAGTGGGAAGGCAAGAAGCCACCGAATATGATTGCGGGGGTGACGGCAAGGCTGACTGTTTTGAAATCGGCGACGCCGTCGAGGAGGATGGCGGCTCAGGGAAGAAGCGGCCCGCGGTCGATGCAGCCGCGCACTCTTCTCCATCCAATGAGGAAGGACATGTAGTACTTTTCTTTTGCGAAATGGCTCCCAACAAAGGCCCTACGCCACCATAGGGAGTGGAGCTGGGGGGTAGTTTCCTAGGCAGCCCTGCTCCTATGGGCGTCAGAGACGGCGAGGTCGCTGTCGACGAGAGCGAGGTACTCGGATGATTTATGCTGTCAATGGGTGTACTTGATGGTGCCGGTAGTGCCTGTGATGGCCAGCTGGTGGGGCAAGATGTGTCTGGGCTCTGCGATGAGAGGGGGTTGCCCGTACTCGTGCTAGAGCCTGCGCTCCCTGTCGTGGACGCTCTGTAACCACCCAGGACATAAGGATTGCTTGAGGCAAAAGATGTGCCTGCGTACATGATGTGTCTATGTTAAGCTGGACGTTGTGACGCCTGGTAGGTAGACGCAATTAATTCCCACCCCCCAATTTCGAAATTTTCAGCGGACGTTTTCCTTGCGAGGCTGTCGAACGAGAGAACAGCCACGGCGAGCAAGACCGCTCAAATCCACGATGCTGCCGCAAAAGGTCGCAAAGACTCAGAGGCTCTTCTTTGAAAGAGTCTAAAGTATTGCAGTACTCCACGGATGGCGTAGGAGTCGGAACAGGCCTTCCTCCCGTCGGACAGGATCTGCCGCTCTTCTTTCCTCGAAGTGACGCACCCAACCAGCCGCCGTGGCACCCACGCTCTCGTCTACGCTGCTGGTAAACAGTGTACAACAATACTGAATCAGCAGGAAAGGTAGAAGAGCTGGCGTGAAAAGGGGAAAAGACCCTGTCAGATGACATGTCAGAAAGGAGAATTCTGTCAGCTTTCTCGATGAAATATCAGGGATGGGACGGAAGCAGACGGGCGGGCAGAGCAAGGAAGCCCAACAGAGCGGCAAGGCTCAGAATGGTTTTGCTGCAGAGGTTTGACAAAAAGCATTAATACCTGGAAACCTGCCAGATCAGCTCATAGGGATGCACAAGATCCACACGGACAATATAGGAATGATCCTGGCATAAACACGAGGCATCGGGTTGGCGCATCGTCACGATGTGACCGTGATTATAGAGGAAAAGATATATGAGGCAAAAGGATTCGAAGAAGGATGACATTTTAGACCTCACAGGCGATAACTTTCGAGCAGGATGAGGTTTTAGGCCTCAGCTTGGAGTGAGAGCCCTAGTCTTTAGAAGGATGATCGCTAAGACCTCAGGATGAAGAAAAGATGATCCCTGAGGCCGCAACAATCAGGCGGAGTCGTGAGACGCTGGTCTCGTGCTCGTGCTTCTCGAGCACTATCTTCATTTTCTTGCCTCCTCACTCCTCAATTGTTGCAGTCCTGTCTTTGTGGACACGAGCCTATGTTATTGATGATTGTATTCACAAATGTGACCTCTTTCTGAAACTTTTTATTTGTTGTATCTGTACACAGGAGCACGAAGAATCATGCAACAATTAGCGCAGCGGACAAAACTCAAAGAAGGAATAGAGCTCCTCTGAAGACGGCAGTCGCGGAGGATTAGTGATACGAAAGGGCCAGCAGAGCAGAACATAGCGTAAAAAGTCGAGTAAAAGGGAGATTGCGGGAAATTAAGACATCTGTGGGTTCTGTCACCCTTTGTGAGGGCGACATTCTTCCACCTCCCTTATTTGCATCGTTGGAATTATGGCTACCACCCCTGCGGCATATGCACCGCAGCAGCCCCCCTCGATCCAGACACCACCATCAGCAACAGCACAAAGTATGCCACACCCTGCTGCTATGGCCGCCCCCATCGCACCGCAACCATCGATTGGCCCTGCGCGGTGCTTGTATCCCTTCCAACCGTCCACCGGGAATGGAATGGGGAACATGAATAATCCTCAAGGCAGTGACAATGGCAATGAGAATTTCATCGAAGCTCACAGTGATGCCCTCAAAGATAGCAGTAGCACCCGGAATCGGAGCGATCTTGTCCTGAGCCGCCCCTCTAGCGCGCCGATGTTGGCGGAAATATGTGCCGCGGCTGAAGGAGGGGGCAGCGATGTGCCCCTGACTCGTGATAGAGAAGCCTTTGCTTGGCACCAGAAAGAACTCCCAGCAGCGGCAGTGAGCGGGCTGGATGAGGAGGGGAAGGGCGGCCATGTGGTAGCCTCGGCCTCGCGAAGCACCACCAAGGCTCTCCTTCGCAAGCTCGGTATCCTCGCACCACCTGCCTCGACGAGTGCTTGCGCTCGCAGCGTGGCTACCAGGGCTGTGCAAGGATGGCAAATGGCGAATAAACAGGGAGCTTCGGAGGCAGGCGCCGCCCGGGGGCCGCCAACGCGGGGGCCACGCACTTTGAGAGCCCCGGCTCGCGCCTCGCATTCTAGCACCGACCCCGCCTCTGCCTGGAAGGACCGCGCCAGCAACGGTCAGGAAGATAGCGACATCGTGGACCGGGTCAACGGCGTGCCTAGGGACCTGGAGCTCCAAAACAAACGCATCACAGGCCCGCAGGCGAAGAAGCTCTGCGCAGCCCTCGCCACCGACACCAGTCTCGTGAGTCTCAAGGTGGGCTGCAACGAGCTGGGAGACGAGGGGGCCGAGGCCGTGGCACAGGCGCTGGCTCATCATCCCTCCCTCATCACGCTGGATTTGGGCTTTAACGGCATCGGTGACAGGGGCGCGGAAGCTCTTGCTGGGAGTCTCTGGTCCAACCGGCGGCTTAAGACCCTCTACCTCTCAGGGAACTGCATCGGCGTCCGAGGCGCTCAAGCCCTGGGCCGGGCGCTCCAGCAGAATATGAGTCTCGAAGTGCTGCATTTGACGGGGAACGCGGTCAGTGCGGGGGGAGCTGCCCTGATGGGACAAGGGCTGGCGCACAATCGCTCATTGCGGAGCCTGTACCTGGCTGGGAACGCCCTCGGCCCCCAGGGAAGCGCGGAACTTTTCGGGGGCTTGGCGCGAAATGCGGGCCTGGAGTGCTTATTTTTGAGCGATAGTGGGATCGGAGACGAGGGCGCCGTGGCACTTGCAGGGGCTTTGCTGCGACATCGGCGCTTGCGGGTTCTGGAGCTCGGCTTCAATCGCCTCACGGCCGTGGGTATCGCTCCCCTCCTGGCCGCTTTGCAAGGATGCACTCATCTGCAGGTCTTGCGCCTTGACAACAACGAGGTGGACAACGGGGGCGCGGCGGAGGTGGCTAGGGCCTTGCACGCGCTCACCGATCTACAGGTCCTGGATGTGGGGTTCAACGCCATGCGCTCCGACGGCGTCGCCACGCTAATGCGGGCTGTGGCGGGACACGCCAGCCTCCGGGCCTTGACCCTCTCGGGGAACACGCTCAAGACCGAAGGCGCCAAGGCGGTGGCCGAGGCTTTGCTCCAGAACAACTGCCTCCAAGAGCTCTACCTCGACCATACCTCCATCGGCAGTGCGGGGGAGCGATTCTTGGCGTCAGGACTGGCGGGGAACCCGTGTCTGGGTTTGTGCGTCCTCACAGGTCTGCGGCTGGGCAATGTGTTGGCGCGTCTTGGCGGGGGTCAACCACAGGGTTTGGACGCGTTAAGTAACGAGCAGAGCTTGGCGTTCCTGCGCCTGAAACGGCGGGAGCCCGAGGCGGACGTGCGTCAGTTGGTAGCGATGGTGGCGGCCAGGATGCCGGCAGCACGCAATTCTGCGTCTTCCCCTCGGACACCAGCCTCCTGGTCGGTCCAAGGGGGGGGGGAGTGTGAGGGAGGAGCCGCGACGAAAGGGGAGGAGAAGGCGGGGCTGGGTGCAAGCGGCGGAGGTGGG
>Ga0102934_1003849_pt1 | contig 10114 bp, 8 predicted proteins | sample SalPonR2_A_D1_MG_FD_78175 | JGI IMG/M metagenome (GOLD analysis project Ga0102934, IMG submission 78175) | Salt pond soil microbial communities from South San Francisco under conditions of wetland restoration - Salt Pond MetaG R2_A_D1_MG | ecosystem: Environmental > Aquatic > Marine > Intertidal...
AAAGCGCGACAGATGCACCGCGCAGATCGAAGCGGCCGAAAGCGTCTCCAGAGCAAAATCGCGATCGGCCACCGAATCGAGCGGATTCGCCGTGGGCCTATCGAAACCCAGCGCCTTCGCCGTCATCTCGCGATCGATCGGGAAGGAGGTGCCGGCCAGGGCCGCCGCGCCGAGCGGGCATTCGTTGAGGCGCTTGCGCGCATCCGCGAGCCGACCGCGATCACGGCCCAGCATCTCGACATAGGCCAGCAGGTGATGGCCGAAAGTGACGGGCTGGGCCGATTGCAGATGCGTGAAGCCGGGCATCACCGCTCCAGCGAAGGCATGGGCCTTCTCGGCGAGGGCCGTTTGCAGGCCGCGTATCTGGGCGTCGAGGGTGTCGATCGTGTCGCGCACCCAGAGCTTGTTATCAGTCGCGACCTGATCGTTGCGCGAACGGCCCGTATGCAGGCGCCCGGCCACCGGGCCGATCAGATCCTTTAGACGTGACTCGACATTCATATGGATATCTTCGAGGGCGCGCGAGAACGTGAACGATCCCGCTTCGATTTCCTCGAATACGCTCTTGAGTCCGCCCGAGATCGCCGCCACATCTTCACGGGAGAGGATGCCGGTTTCGGCCAGCATCGCGGCATGGGCGAGCGAGCCCTGAATGTCCTGGCGTGCCATGCGCTTGTCGAAGTCGATGGAGGCGTTGATCTCCTCCATGATTTCGGCGGGTCCGCTGGCATAGCGTCCGCCCCACATCCGATTGCTCACGTGCTGGCCCCTCTTGATGGAATGACGGTGAAACCGACGATGACGATGCAGAATGACGAGCCGAACCGCCCCGTCGATGATCCCGATCAAGCGATAGCGCCTGCTTCCGGACGGGGCAAGGCCCCGAAAGCGTTGATCGCGCTGGGCCTGCTCATCGGAGTGGCGGGTATCGCCTATACCATGCTCTCCCCCGGCGGTGAGGCGGTAGCGGAAGCCTGCGCGCCATCGGTTCCGCTGGTTGAGGCGCTGGCGCCGCATGCGCGTGGCGCGGTGGCGGCGGTGAACGTGCATGAAGTGCCGCGCCTGCCACCCGAATTCAGCTTTGCCGGCCCCGATGGCGAGGCCATGACGCTGGCCGATTTCTCCGGGCGCACGGTGCTCGTCAATCTCTGGGCCACCTGGTGCGCGCCCTGCCGCGAGGAGATGCCGGCGCTCAATACCCTGCAGACGGAATTCGGCGGTGACGATTTCGAAGTGGTGGCGATCAATGTCGATACCCGCAATCTCGACCAGCCGCGCGCCTGGCTGGAAGAGCACGGCATCGACGATCTGCGCTTCTTCGCCGAGCATGACGGCGTACTGCTCCAGAGCCTGCAGCGTTCCGGCCATGTCGTGGGCCTGCCGACGACGGTAATCTTCGGGCCCGGCAATTGCGAACTCGCCGTTCTGCGCGGCTATGCCGACTGGGCCAGCGAGGACGGGTTCCGCTTTCTGCGCGAAGCGCTCGCCGGTGCGCGCGGTTCATCTTGACGCGGGCCTGCACTGTTGTTCTGATGCTCTTCTACGCTAGGCGAAGCGGCTTCGTCGCGTGTTGGGCGTCGGGAGGACGTGATGGCGCGGGCAACGGAATCGGGCGCCGATCAGGGCGCAAGCGCGCAGACCGGTATCATCTTCGAACTCGACGGGCGTGAGGTTATCGCCCGTGCCGGCGAGACCATCTGGGACGTGGCCCGGCGCGAGGGTGTCACCATCCCGCATCTGTGCCATCGCCCGGAAGCGGGCTATGCGCCGGACGGCAATTGCCGCGCCTGCATGGTCGAGATCGCGGGAGAGCGCGTGCTTGCCGCCTCCTGCATCCGCGAAGCGCAGCCCGGCATGGTGGTCACCAGCGCCTCCGACCGCGCTGTCACCGCGCGCAAGCTGGTGATGGAACTCCTCGTCGCCGACCAACCGCCGCAAGAGACGGCGCATGACCAGATTGCGCCCCTGTGGCACTTCGCCGAGGCACAAGGCGTCGCGCAATCGCGCTTTCCCTCGCGTTTTGCGGATGAAACCCCGCATCAGGATCTCTCGCACCCGGCCATGGCGGTCAATCTCGACGCCTGCATCGCCTGCAATCTGTGCGCCCGCGCCTGCCGCGACGTTCAGGTCAACGACGTGATCGGCATGGGCTTTCGCGGCGATCATCATCGCCCCGTCTTCGATCTCGACGATACCATGGCGGATTCCACCTGTGTGGCCTGCGGCGAATGCGTTGCGGCCTGCCCCACCGGCGCGCTGATGCCGAAATCCATCGTCGATGCCGATACGCAGATCGGCACGCGGGCGGTCGATCGCGAGGTCGATTCCGTCTGCCCCTATTGCGGCGTGGGCTGCCAGATCTCCTACAAGGTCCGCGACGGTGAAATCGCCTATGTCGAGGGGCGCGACGGGCCGGCCAACGAGAACCGGCTCTGCGTCAAGGGCCGCTTCGGCTTCGACTATATCAGCAACCCCCAGCGCCTGACCAAACCCCTGATCCGCCGCGAGAACGCGCCCAAGGGGCTCAATGTCGATCCCGCGAACCCGCTCACGCATTTTCGCGAGGCGAGCTGGGACGAGGCGCTGGGCCTCGCCGCCAAAGGCTTGAAACGCATCCGGAAGGATCATGGCGGGCGCGCCATTGCCGGTTTCGGCTCGGCCAAGGGGTCGAACGAGGAGGCCTATCTCTTCCAGAAGCTGATCCGGCAGGCTTTCGGCACCAACAATGTCGATCACTGCACGCGGCTGTGCCACGCTTCCTCCGTCGCCGCCCTGATGGAGGGGATCGGCTCCGGCGCTGTGACGGCGCCGTTCACCGATGCGCGCCACGCCGATGTGATCATCGTGATCGGCGCCAATCCGACCGAGAACCACCCCGTCGCCGCGACCTATCTCAAGCAGGCCGCCAAGGCCGGCGCGCGGCTGATCGTGATGGATCCGCGCGGGCACGCCCTGCGCAAGCACGCCAGCGATCTCGTACAGTTCCGCCCCGGCTCGGACGTGGCTCTGCTCAACGCCATGATGCATGTCATCGTGGCGGAAGAGCTCTATGACCGGCAATACATCCAGGCTCATACGGAAGGTTTCGACAAGCTCTCTGCACATCTTTCGCGCTACACGCCGGAAGCCATGGAGCCCGTCTGCGGCATCGAGGCCGGGCGTATCCGGGAACTCGCCCGCGCCTATGCGCAAGCGGAGCGGGCCATGATCTTCTGGGGGATGGGCGTCTCGCAGCACACGCATGGCACCGACAATGCCCGCTGCCTGATCTCGCTCGCCCTGATGACCGGCCATGTCGGGCGCCCCGGCACCGGTCTGCATCCCCTGCGCGGCCAGAACAATGTGCAGGGCGCCTCCGATGCGGGGCTGATCCCGATGGTCCTGCCCGATTACGCGAAGGTGAGCGATCCCGCCGTGCGCGAGCGGTTCGAGGCGCTTTGGGGCTTTGAAATCGACCCGCAGCCGGGGCTCACCGTGGTCGAGATCATCGAGGCGATCCATCGTGAAGAGATACGTGCCATGTACATCATGGGCGAGAACCCGGCCATGTCGGATCCCGACGTCGCCCATGCGCGCGAGGCGCTGGCCGCGCTCGAGCATCTCGTGGTGCAGGACATCTTCCTCACCGAGACGGCGATGTTTGCCGATATCGTGCTCCCCGCCTCGGCCTGGCCGGAGAAGACCGGCACGGTGACCAATACCAACCGGCAGGTCCAGATGGGCCGCCCGGCCCTGACGCCGCCAGGGGATGCGCGCGAGGATCTCGCGATCATCATCGATCTCGCCCGCCATCTCGGCCTCGGCTGGGATTATGCCCACCCGCGCGACGTTTTCGCCGAGATGGCGCAGGCAATGCCGTCCCTGAGCCATATCAGCTGGGAGCGGCTGGAGCGCGAAGGCGCGGTGACCTATCCCTGCCCGGCGCCGGACCAGCCGGGCGCGGCCATCGTCTTCGGAGACGGCTTTCCGCGCGAAGGCGGGCGCGGCCTGTTCGTGCCGGCGGATGTCAGCGATCCGGCCGAATTGCCGGACGCGGCCTTCCCGCTGGTGCTCACCACCGGGCGCCAGCTCGAGCACTGGCATACCGGCGCCATGACCCGGCGCGCCTCGGTGCTCGATGCGATCGAACCCGGCCCGAGCGCGAGCCTGCATCCCGATACGCTGGCGCGCCTCGGCATCGCGCCCGGCGAGACGATCCGCGTCGAGACGAGGCGCGGCACCATCAGCCTCCCGGCCCGCGCCGATACCGCGCTTCAGTCCCAGATGATCTTCATCCCCTTCGCCTATGTGGAGGCAGCCGCCAACATCCTGACGAACCCGGTGCTCGACCCTTTCGGCAAGATTCCGGAGTTCAAGTTCTGCGCCGCGCGGGTGGCCCGGGAGACAGTTGCGGCGGAGTGAGGCGGTCAGTTACCCTGTGACTGGCTGATCGTGTTCGCCGTGGTGAGTATTTCGCGCATTTCCTGTGGCATTTGGTGTCCGGCATTCTGCTCGGCAGCAAGACGAAATACTCCGCGAAGAACCAGCGAGATGATGACGACCGAGCCGCCGATCGTGGCGAGGACGAGTGCGCTACGGAAATAGGGGCCTTGCAGATAGAAGAAAAATTCGTGAAAGAAGATAACGCAAACCAGAAGGGCAAGCAGAAAGGAGACAAAAACAAGCGAGATTCCGATCATGAAAAACCTGATACGCCGATAAAATTTGATTTCTTCCTTGGATTCATCAATGTATTCACTCAGTTTAAAGAAAAATCTTTCTCATCATTTGACTTTGCGCTTAAATAATAGACTTTTTTACTTATTTTTTCTATCTCTGATTCAACTTCCTTTACGGCATTTCTAAGGCTATGATTTTCCCCGCTGCGTTCCTCGGCGCCTTCGGCCAGAAAATCATTGAGATTTTCATTATTCTTTTTGTCTTCGTCGTTCCCGTTGCTCATCGCGCAGTTTCTCGAAGTGTGACTTGATCAGTTTTTGCGGAATTTCGGCATTGGTGCCCTCTTTCCCCCTGATCTGTGACCATGGTGTGCCGGGCTCATGGGTCATGTCGGACAGGCGGAAGGCGTGCAGCTTGCCGTAATGCTCGGTCACGCCCATCAGCAATTCGCGCTCGTCATCGGCGAGCCGGGAGCTGTATGGCAGGGCGCCGTCGAGCATGGCGCTCTTTTCAGCGATCGGTTCGGCGCCGAACTTGTTGAAATCGCGATAGACAGACCGATAAACCGGCCCGTATTGCCACGCCTCCACCGGATCCCGGACGAGTTGCTTGCCGAGCAGGGCCCAGGACCAGCCATTGGCGATGTAGATCAGCTTCAGGAGCTGCATCACGGTGATCTCGCGACCGTGTTCCTTCGCCATGTCGAGGATGTGGTTGGCGATGGCGCGTGCGTCGTGGCCTCCCATTCTCTCCTCCTGCGGTATGTGGCCGGGCAAATCACGAGACGAAGATATAGAATCAGCGCGAATCGCTTGCAAGCCGGCGAGGTGACATTCGTCATTTGTCAACCTCTGGCCGTTCTCTTTTCGGCTTGAGACAGGTCAAGGTCGGCACCTGCATTTCATCCTATGATCACAGTATTGCGTCGCAGGTGCCGAGGCCCGACAATCGCGACGACGCAAGAGAATCGGGGGCGCTCCGGAGCGGCATCGTTGCGTCAGCGGGCTATCCGCCCAGCCGGGCGTGGGCCGGAACGGGAGACAGGGAGTATACTATGATCACCCTTGAGGATTGCATCGGCCTTTGTGATCTCACGCCCGAAGAAGTCGCGGCGATTGCCGAGCATGAGCATATTCCGGACATGGTCGCGGCGACGCTCGGCGCCTATCTGTTGCACGAAGAGCATGGGGCGCAGCGCATTCGCGACATGATGATCGACGATATCCGTGCCGCGGTGCGCCGCCATGATGTCGCCCATGCCCGCCAGCTCGTCGCGGCCCTGCGCCATTTCATCATCGAGCATCCGGGCCTGACCCTGCGCGGATAGGGCCGGGTTGCCCCTGTCGCGCGATCTCAGGCGCCGGAGAGATTGTGGCGGCGCATCTTTTCCCACAATGTCGTGCGGGAAATGCCCAGCTGCGCGGCGGCCTCCTGGATACCCCCATTCGTCGCCTCCAGCGTGGCCGCGATATGGGCGCGTTCGGCCGCATCGCGAACCTCGGCCAATGTCATGCCGATGCCCGCTTCCGGATTGCGCGCCGCCTCAGCCCCGCGCATCATCGGCTCTCGATCCTGATGATCGGGAAACAGATCAGCGATACCGAGCCGTGATGCTTCCGCGAGCGCGGCGGCCCGGTCGATGCGGTTTTCGAGCTCGCGCACATTGCCCGGCCAGTCATAGGCATTCGCCGCCTCGAGCGCCTCCGGGGAGACGCTCACCGCCTCGCCACGCAGGCGCGGACCGGCCACGGCGAGGAATCGGGCGATCAACGGCGCGATCTCTTCGGGCCGCTCACGCAGGGGCGGCATGCGCACCGTCACGACGTTGATGCGGTACCACAGATCCTCACGAAACTTGCCGGCGGCGATCTCGGCTTCGAGATCGCGATGGGTGGCGCAGACCAGGCGGGCGGCGAATGAGACGGGTCGGCTGCCGCCCACCCGCATGAATTCGCGCTCCTGGACCAGCCGCAGCAGCTTTGCCTGCAGCGCCGGATCGAGCTCGCCGATCTCGTCGAGGAACAGCGTGCCCGCGCCCGCTTTCTCGGCAAAGCCGCGATGGCGCTCGACGGCGCCGGTAAAGGCACCCTTCTCGTGACCGAATATCGCCGAATCAACCAGTTCCGGCGCAAGCGCGGCGCAATTCACGGCGATGAAGGGCGCTTCGCGTTGTCGGCTCTGTGCATGCAGGAAGCGCGCTGCGATCTCCTTGCCGGTCCCGGTCTCGCCGAGCAGCAGCACCGGCAGGTCGACATCCGCAACCCGCTCCAGCGTGCGCCTGATCGCGGCGGAGGCCGATGAGAGGCCGAAACTGGCGAAGGGGTCCTCGCGCCCGGGGATATCCCCGACGCCGCCGGCGGCGTCTCCGATATGGGCCGCAGGACGCGTGGCGTTGCGCAGGGCCTCGACGACTTCGTCGAGATCGAAAGGCTTGGTCAGATAATCGCGCGCTCCTGCCCGCACCAGCCGCACGGCCTGGTCAATATCGCCATAGGCGGTCATGAACAGGGTCGGCACGGCACCGATGCGGGCGAAGATCTCGTGCATCAGGCTCTCGCCGTCACGGTCGGGCAGGCGCATGTCGCACATCACCGCATCGGGGCGCTGGCGCCCGACGATGCCGAGCGCAGTCGCGGCGTTTGCGGCGAGGCGGGCATCATGGCCTTCCAGCGTCAGGCGCTGCAGCAATGAGCGACCGAGGATCTCGTCATCCTCAACGATCAGGATCATGGCGGGGCGACTCATGCGGCGCCCTCCCGTTCGGGCGCGGGATGATGCGGCGCGTCCGAGGCGCTGCCGTGCGGCCCTGTCGGGATGCGCACGGTCACCCGTGTCCCCTCCCCGGAGAGCGAACGCACCTTGACGCGCCCCCCGAGGTCCTCCAGGAGGCGCATGACCATCCACAGGCCGAGCCCCTTGTGCTCGGCCATGGCGGCCTTGCGGGCGCCGTCGCGCAGGAAGGCGACGATCGCATCGGGCATGCCCTGCCCGGTATCCTCGATCTCGAACAATGTCTCATGCGGGCTCTGCGTGACGGTCAGCCCGACCCGGCCCGATTCGACAGAGACCTTGCAGGCATTGATCAGCAGGTTGAGCAGAATCTGCCGCAAGGCCTCGGCATCGATTGAAATGGGCTGCATCGTGTCGATTCGCCAGTCCAGGGAGAGCTGTCGCCGGCGGGCTTCGGGGCCGACCAGCGTCTGCAGATCGTCCAGATCCTCGCGGGTGAAGCGCATCCGCCCGCTGGCCGGGCGATAGGTTGCGAGCATCGTATCGGCCACGCGTGAAATCGAGCGCAGGCCCCGTTCGATCAGATCGAGCGTCTCGCGGCGCACCGCTTCGTCCGCTCCGAAACGGCGCAGGGTGGAAACGGCATTGAGCAGGCCAGCCAGTGGATTGCGCACCTCGTGGGCGAGACCGGCGGCGAGCTTGGCGAGCAATGCGTTGCGCTCCTTCTCGCCGGTGCTCACGAGTGCAGCGGAACGCGCATCCTCGGCCTCACGCCGCGCCGCGAGGGCTTCCGTCAGAGGCCCGATCTCGGCTGATACCGCGATGGCGCGCTGGCCGGCGGGATCGTATTCATCCGCGAGCTCGCGTGCGATCGCCGGCAGCGGTGCCAGCGCCCTGCGAGTGAAGAGATAGGTCAGCAACGCCGCAATACCCGCCAGAATGAAAGTTGCGATCAGCGCCGCGCGCTCCATCAATGCGCGCGCCTCGTGGATTTCCGCCGTATCGAGGGCTGCCGCAACGAGGAGGCTGCCTTCCTCGACGCTGTAGTGCCGGCCGGCCAGCGCACGGCTACCGTCTCTCGCGATAGTGAATCGGAGGGCACCGGGCGGTTCGGCGCGGAGCAAAGTCACGAGATTGGCGATCTCGCGATCATCGCTGTCGCCGGGGGTCAGGACATGCAAGGTGCCGGCGCTGTCGATCCAGTGCAGGCCGAGCCCTTCATCGGCGAGCGCCTCGCGCACCCGAAGCTTGCCGCCAAGAAGCGCACGCGCCGCTTGCGGGCCGTCCGCAAGCGAGAGCGCCACACCATCCGCGATCGCATCCAGGAAGATCGCGGCCTTGCTCTCCAGCGCCCGGATCTCACGATCCTCCTGCAGGATCAGGGCGATCTGGGTCGTTGCCAGCGCCACCAGGAACATGGCGAGCGATGCGCCGAGCGGCAGCGTGAGAGTGAGCGGCCAGCGCCGCACGACGACTTTCGCCATGGCCACATCCGCGCTCCCTGCGCCTCTCCCGATACGAGCCCGACCTGCCGCCGCATGCACCGGCTGAAGTCATCTATCATGACGCAACGGACGAGCGCAGCCGCAAGGCTCAGCCGACCAGTACGTCTGCGCGAAAGCCCGTCGCGATGCGATCCTGCCAGAAATCACCGCCTTCATGAACCTGTCGCGCCGGCGGTGCGGTCATGATCACGGCGCTGGCCGATGTCGGGACCGCATCTGACAGTGTCAGCTTACGCGCATTATCGTCCGCAAAAGCCTTCATTGCCTCGGTTTGCTCGGCATTCGGTCGACCGGTGAGGAGGATCTCCCCCGCCTCCCAAAGCCCCGAGGCGAGCGCCCAGAGCGCGAGACCTTGCAGCGCATCGGAGCCGTCATGCAGGATCGCGACGGGTCCGTTCTCCTGCGCGCTGCCGACGAACAGGGTCGCACCGGCATGGTGTTCGGCGAGAGCGAAGAGCTTGTCGCCGGGTTCGGCTCCGCCCGCGGGCAGGCCGAGATCCGCCCCGTGATCACACCAGCCCTTGCAGGGCAGCAGCAGCAACTCGCGCGCCTGCGCATCGGAGGCCGGGATCAGCGCGAGCGGATCGCCCTCCTCGTAGGTAAGCGAGAACGGTACACGGCTTTCCGCCGTCACGCCCTGCGTTTCCGCGAGCGTCCCGGCCAGGGCCGAGCGGATCACCTCGCCGGGATCGGACACCTTGGCCCGTGCAATGCAGTCCTCGTCGATGACGGCGATGCCGGAAAGCGGTACTGATCGGGCATGGGCGAGGGTTTCCGCCCGCCGCGCAATGGCCTTGGCGTCGGGGCCGAAGATGGCGAAACGGACTGCGTCATAGCCCGGTTTCGCGAAAGCGCCCGTCTCCGCTGCGATGCGCGCCGCATCCGGCTTTGCCGCACTGTCGGCATTTCCCGTTGTGCCGCCCAGCATCGATTCCATCCGGCGCTCGAAAGCAGCCTCGCCGCGCGCTTCGAGCGGCACCTCGCAACGTGGCAGCACGCCTTCGAGCGCATCTTCGCTGCTTTCCAGCGGCGCACCGGAAATGTAGGAGGCGCGCCCCAGCAGGTGGCCGGCCACGGGCAGCGTCGCCAGCAGGAACAGAAAGGTGATGCCGGCGACGATGACGGCATCCGTCTGCCCCATATCGATGGCGACGCCCACGAGGACGAGGCCCGCACCGAGCGTGCCGGCCTTGGTCGAGGCATGCATGCGCTGGAACGGA
>Ga0102934_1003850_pt1 | contig 10112 bp, 6 predicted proteins | sample SalPonR2_A_D1_MG_FD_78175 | JGI IMG/M metagenome (GOLD analysis project Ga0102934, IMG submission 78175) | Salt pond soil microbial communities from South San Francisco under conditions of wetland restoration - Salt Pond MetaG R2_A_D1_MG | ecosystem: Environmental > Aquatic > Marine > Intertidal...
CAGGCAGCGTGATCCGGAATACGGTCGGATCGCGCGCCGAGTCCAGCTTCAGCGCACCGCCATGGCTTGCGACGATCGATTGACAAAGCGACAGTCCGATGCCCATGCCCGCTTTGCCGTCGCCGGAAAACGGTTCGAAGATATTTTCGGCCATCGTATCGGGCACGCCCTCGCCGGTATCGCTGATTTCGACGACTATCGTTTCCGCTTCGCCGCAGCTTGCCCGAACGTCGATGCTCCGCCTGTCGTCCGGTTTGTGGTTGCGTTCGATGGCTTCAAGCGAGTTGCGCAAGAGATTGAATATAACCTGTTGCAATAGCACCTTGTCGCCGACAGTTTTGGGCAGCGTGTCCGAAAGGTCCAGCGTCAGTGTGGTTCCGGTGCGATCCAGTTCACCGGCCAGCAGACGACTGGTTTCCTCGATCAACTCGCGCGCAACGATGGTCTCCGAGCGCATTTCCGTGTTGCCCATCCATCGCTGCAACCGGTTGATGATTGCTTCGCCGCGCTCGGAGCCGTTGAGTGCCTGTTCCAGCGCCCGGCGTAGCTGTCGGATATCTGAATCCTGGCGATCCAGCAACCGCAGAGCCGTTTGAGCATATGTCTTGATCTGGGTCAGCGGCTGGCGAATTTCGTGCGTCACGGCCGAGGCCATCTGGCTGATCGAGGCTCGGCGTGATATGGCGGCCAGCTCGTACAGGCGCCGTTGCGCCAGCTGTTGCTGTTCCATTCGAGCCCGTTCTGCCTGTCTGCGGCGGATTTCGGCGCCGGCGCGCATCGCGATGATGCGAAACATCGATTCGGCCGCCGCGTCGCGCGGCATCGGATTGCGATCATAGACGGCGATATGTCCCAACACCTTGCCGGTCTCGGGACAGGTCACGGGCACGCCGATGAAGCTCTCCACGCCGCCTTCTTCCCGTGCCCAGTCGGGAAACCGCTGTGATACGCCCTCTGGCAGAAAGCAGAACCGGCCATCGTGGATTACCTGCTCGCATGGCGTTCCGGCCAGGCGGAATTCGACGTTGGGCTCGAACTCGCCACGATGCCAGAATGCCAGGGTTTCGGCAACCTCCCGGTCTGACGTCGGGCACTGCGTCAGAAGGGCCGTATCCACCCCTATGCGAGTGGCCAGCAGCTTGATCAGCGCCTGAAAAAAGTCTTCCCCGACGACCGGTGCGGTGGCTTCCGTGATCCAGGCGACCAGCGCTTGCAGCGAGTCCGCTCTTGGCGCCGCCGGCGCTTCGGCTGGCGTTGGGCTACTGGTTGCGGTGTTTTGAGGGCGCATGGAACTGCTTGCTCACCGTTGATCGCGGACCGACATTGTATCGACAAGTGTGACGGGTTCGCGGACACGACCTTATTCGAACAGCAGGACGGAGGTCGCTCGCTCTTCCACTTCGGCGCGTGTGAACGGCACGCTCCAGGACGCGCCGGTCAGAAAGTCATGCAGCTGGTCGTCGAAGTGCTTGCTCAGCGGATGGCCGGACTGTCCGAGCGTCAGGTTGAGCGTGAAGGCGTCGGGATCGGACCAGTCCATTACAAAGCGCATCGAGGCGCCGGCCCGGGCGGTGAGGCGCAGGCGATCGTCGTCGAAGCCGTGGTAGGTCACGTTGAGGCTTCCGGGACCGCCGCCTATCGGGATGGGGCCTCGCGACAGAGTCAGCCATGCGTCCAGCAGCCCGGCCTGCGCCAGCGGATGCGCGATGGTCAGCGTCTGAATCGCGCCCAGCGGCCGGATGCCGTGCTTCAGGACATCCTCCAGCGCGCGTGCGGCGGCCTGCCTGCGCGGTCGCGTACCCAGGTCGAAATTTTCCGGGGGAAGGTTCATCCAGTCGTCCAGCAGCGTTCTGCCCAGGCGCCAATCCGGGATTTCGCTGTCGCCGAAGATGTGTTGCGGCAGGAACTGCCACCACAGCGCGAACAGGCCGGCGGTTTCGGAATCGGCTGCCATCACTCCGTCCCAGGCGCGCAGTTCCGCGGCAATCCGGTCGCGCCCGGTTTCGGCGGCAATCCCGGCCAGCCAGTCCTTCCACGCCAGGGCCCTTTCCGAGGTGTAGTCCATCTGCATCGCGTGCATGTCGGCCGGGGTGAATTCACTGCCGCCGGAAAGCCATTCAACCGCGCGGCGCATGCGCAGGTGCTTGTAGAAGCCGGGCATGGGCCAGGCGCTGTCGATGGCCGCGTGGTTGTTGGAATTGGCCAGCCAGCCTTGTTCGGGGTTCAGCGCGAACGGGCGCTGCGGCGGCGCCACGAAGCCGGTCCAGTGGTTGCCGGGGTCGGCGCCGTCGAGCGTGGTGTAGAAGGTTGCGTGTTGCCGGATCGGAATCGGCGTCGACTGCACGTAACCGATGTTGCCGGCGCGGTCGGAATAGCTCCAGTTGACCGACAGCGCACCCATGTCGCTGGCCGCGGTCCGGAACGATTCGAAATTCCCGGCGCGATTGATCTCCAGTCCATTGGCGATCAGGCGTGCCACCGGCAGTTCGAACCCGGCCCAGCGCAGCACCTCGGCACCGCTTTCGTCCTGATCCAGCACGATCCCGTAGCGCGTGGTCGCGATGGTTCGCACCACTGACTGGGCGCGGTCCCGTACCTGGAAGGTTTCCTCGCGCTCGACAATGGGGAAATCGCCGTCGGGGCCGATCAGCAGGCCGGGGTCGTGCGTCGATCGCTCGAATCGGTATACCTCGTAGAGGTCCACCGGCGCCACGGTGAAGGCAAACGCGATGCGGCCGTTGTGACCCATGGCGACGAACGGCAGTCCCGGCGGCGTAACGCCCACCACGTCCAGGGTTTGTTCGGTATGTATGCCCGCCGCATACCAAAGGCCCGGCGCCATGGTGTAGTCCAGGTGCGGATCGGAGGCATGCAGCGCGTGGCCGCTGGCCGACCTCGAAGGCGCCACCACCCAGGTGTTGGAGGCTTCGGTGATGCGCTGGGCCGGCACGCTTGGCATGCCCCAGGCCGGCAGACTTTCCAGCCAGTCGGCCGCCGGCCGACCGCCGGCGTTCGCTGCTGCGCGCCAGGCTTCGGCCAGTCGCTGGACAAGCGTGGTGGGATACCAGGTCTGGTAGTAGGCCAGCATCAGCACGTCCGCCACCCGCCAGGGGCTGGGCTTCCGGCCGAGCAGCGCGAAAGACGGCGGCAACTGCCGGCCGCTTTCGATTCGGGTGTTGATGCCGGCGACATACGCCTCCAGCAGCGCCTCGATTTCGGGCGCGAGCTCAGGCGGGTCGTCCTCGATGCGCCGGGCAAATCCGTACTGGCGGTGCAGCAGGTCGCTCTCCAGTCCGGCCGGACCGACGATTTCGGCAATTTCGCCGCGTGCGACCGCGCGCAGAAGCTCCATCTGGAAGAGGCGCTCGCCGGCATGCAACCAGCCCAGCGCGCGCAGCCCATCGGCATCGGTTTCGGCGTAGATGCGCGGAATGCCGCGTGCATCGAACAGAACTTCCACCGGTTGCGAAAGGCCGGGCAACTGCTGCGTGCCGTCGACCGGCATCAAGCTGCCTTCAAGGAAAATGCGGCCGCCGAACCAGGCGGCAAACACCAGCGCGGCGCAGGAAAGCAGGCTGGTCAGCAGGATCCTGGAAAACGAAAGCCTGGATTGCATCGTTGGATGGTTTTATCGGACCGGGGATGCATTATGCACGCCGCCCGGTGGGCCACGCGGATAAACTAGCAAACTTTGACAATGGAAGAACCAGCATGCCCAGGGCAAGTGAAATAAAACGCGGATTCGTGATGGAATATGACGGCCGGGTCTGGGCGGTGCGAGACCTTTCGCGCTCCACACCGACTGCACGCGGTGGCGGCACGCTGTTTCGGTTCAAGCTGGAAGCCATTCCCGGGGGCGATCGCCAGGAATTGACGCTCAAGGGTGACGACCTGGTGCGCGAGGCCGACCTGGTACGCCGGCAGTCGACCTTCTCATATCGCGACGGCGACGAATTCGTGTTCATGGACGACGAAGACTTCAGTCAGTACACCCTGAACCTCGACGCCATGGGCGATGCGACGGGTTTCGTCACCGACGGACTGGCCGGCGTCTACGTGCTGCTGATCGAGGGTGCGCCGGTGGCCATCCAGCTGCCGCAGTCGGTCGAACTCGAAGTCATCGACACCGCGCCGGTGATGAAGGGCGCGACCGCCAGCCGCTCGGCCAAGCCCGCCACGACTGAAACCGGGCTGGAAGTGATGGTGCCGGATTATGTAACGCCGGGCGAGCGGATTCGCATCAACACCGAGACCGGTGAGTTCATGGGCCGCGCCTGAAAAATCTTTCGAGAACTACTGCGCGGCTGTCTGACGGCGTCCGGCGGTGCTCGGATTCCTCATGTGCAACGTCGTACACTGCGGATCCTGCATGCCAGCGGCCACCGTCAGACAGCCGCTCGCTACGTTGCTCGATGACTTTTGGAGATTTTGGCGAACAGCTGTTGGCTTTTGACCGATTTTCATCCGCGTTTATCCGCGTTCATCCGTGGCAAAAATGGCCTTTTGGTTTTTTCGCAACCTCTCGTTGCTTAAGGTGACGAATCACCGATTGGAAATTGAATGACAGAGCAAAAAGGCAAATCGCTCGCCGCATTGCGCGACGAGCTGGACCGGATCGACCGGGAGCTGGTCGAGCGCGCGGCCGACCGCCAGCGCATCGTCTCCGAGATCGGGCGGATCAAGAAGTCGGCCGGGCGCCAGCTGCGCGATTTCCGGCGCGAGCGCCAGGTATTGGACGGCGTCCGCGCACATGCGGCGGTTTCCGGGCTGGATCCGGACGTGGCGGAGCGCCTGCTGACGACGCTGATCGAGGCTTCTCTGACTCGCCAGGAAACCGAGCGCGTGGCGCTCTCGGCGCGCGGCGAGGGCCGGCGCGCGCTGGTCGTCGGCGGGGCCGGGCGGATGGGGCGCTGGCTGGTTCGCTTTCTCGACAGCCAGGGTTTCGACGTTTTGGTCGCCGATGCCGCGGTGGAAACCGACGGGGTGCGCGAGTTCAGCGATTGGCGGTCGGCGCCGCTGGATACGGACCTGATCGTGGTTGCCGCGCCCATCGATGCCAGCCGGCGGATCCTCGACGAATTGGCCCGGTTGCGGCCGACTGGCCTGATATTCGACGTCGCATCGATCAAGGCGCCGCTGGTCGATGCGCTTCGGCGTGGCGCCGACGCGGGTCTGAACATCTGCTCGGTGCACCCGATGTTCGGGCCCGACACCCGTTTGCTGGCCGGCCATCATGTATTGCTGGCCGATTGCGGCAGTCCAAGCGCCGTCAAGCAGGCGCGGGCGCTGTTCGACGAGACCATGGCGGCGCTGGTGGACGTGTCGCTCGATGAGCACGACCGGCTGATGGCCTGGGTGCTCGGGCTTTCGCATGCGCTCAACGTCGCCTTCGCTGCGGCGCTGGCAGATTCCGACATGGACGCCGGGCAGCTGGCCGCCATTTCCTCGACCACGTTTCAGCGCCAGCTCGACATTGCCACCGACGTGGCGGCCGAAAATCCCGACCTGTACTTTGAAATCCAGCGGCTCAACCCCTATGAAGAAACGGTGCTGGGCGCGCTTCGGTGCTCGCTGGACTCATTGGCAGCGTCGGTAATTGAAGGTGACTCGAAGTCTTTCGTCGGCTTGATGCAGCGCGGCGCGGACTGGACCGAACGGCATCGTGACGCGCGCGCCGGCGGGCGCGGCGCCGACTGACGCGGCTCGACATCAACTCAACCTGGAAGACCTGACTCATGACCGAACCGCAACGCGCGGGATTCCGTGCGCGACTGGGCCACTGGATCGAAAGTGCCGGGCCGCGCAATTTCATCATCGCGCTGATCCTGATCAACGCGGTGATCCTGGGGCTGGAAACATCGCCTGCGATCATGGACAGGATCGGCGGCGTGCTGATCCTGATCAACCAGGTGGTGCTGGCCGTGTTTGTCGTCGAAATCCTGGTCAAGCTCTACGCGTTCGGCTTCCGGTTCTTCCGGACCGGCTGGAACGTGTTCGATTTCCTGGTCGTGGGCATTGCGCTGGTGCCGGCCACCGGGCCGCTGGAAGTGCTCCGGGCGCTGCGGATCCTGCGCGTGCTGCGCCTGCTGTCGCAGGTCCAGCGTCTGCGCAATATCATCGAATCGCTGATGCGCGCGCTGCCCGGCATGGGCTGGACAGCGGCGCTGCTTTTGCTGGTGTTCTACATTTTCGCGGTCATGGGCACGATGATGTTCCGCGAGGCGTTTCCCGAATACTGGGGCAATCTGGGCCGAAGCTTCTTTTCGCTGTTCCAGATCATGACGCTGGAATCATGGTCGTCGGGCATTGCCCGGCCCATGCTCGTGGAGTTCCCGCTATCGTGGATGTTCTTCGTCCCGTTCATCCTGGTTTCGAGCTTCATGGTGCTGAATCTGTTCATCGCCATTATCGTGAGCGCCACGAATGCCATTCACGAGGACGAAGAGGCCGAGGAGCGGCGCCAGCTGCTGGCCGAACTCAGAAAGATCAACCGCAGGCTTGAACACCTGGAAGAAGTGGCCGAGCGAAAATAAGCGCTACGGTTCCGACGGTCGGACGCGGCGCCGTTCGAGAATCCATTTTTCGAGCTCCACCAGTACGAACAGCAATAGCGAGACGCCGGCGATCATCAGCCAGTGTTTCGGCTGGAGACCCGCCATTCCGAACACGTGTTGCATCGGCGGCCAGTAGGTGAGAGCGGCCTGAAGTCCCGCCAGTACGACGACGCTCAGCCAGGCGACCGGGTTGGCCCCCAGCGCTTCGAAGGTGAAGCTGGGCGCGCTCCAGCGACGACAGTTGAACAGGTAGACGATTTCGCCTGTCACCAGCATGTTGAGCGCAACCGCGCGGGCCAGGGTCTCGTTGCCGGTGGCATCGAGCACGTGCTGGAACATGAAAAATACCGCACCGGTCAGAAACAGACCCACCCAGGCGATTCGCGCCACCATGAATCGCGTGACCAGACCTGTGCCCGGCTCGCGCGGCGGCAGACGCATCACGGTGCGCTCGACCGGTTCGAACGCCAGCGCCAGGGCCAGCGTCACCGCCGTGGCCATATTGATCCAAAGCACCTGTACTGGCGTCAACGGCAATGTCAGCCCGACAACCAGCGCCAGCAGGATGACCAGCGCTTCGCCCGCGTTGGTCGGCAGGATGAACACCAGTGCCTTGCGGATGTTGTCATACACGCCGCGGCCTTCCTCTATGCCGGCAACAATCGTGGTGAAGTTGTCGTCGGTCAACACCATTTCGGACGCTTCGTGCGCGGCCTCGGTGCCCTTGATGCCCATGGAAACGCCGATGTCGGCCCGCTTCAGCGCCGGCGCGTCGTTGGCGCCGTCGCCGGTCATTGCGACCACTTCGCCCCTGGCCTGGAGGGCTTCGACCAGCCGCAGCTTGTGCTCCGAGGTGGTCCTGGCGAATACGTCCGCGCGCTCGGCCTGTTCGGCCAGGTCGTCGTGATCTAGACGATCGAGCTCGGTGCCGGTCAGGGCCCGCTCGGCCCCCTGCAGACCCAGCGCGCGGGCCACCGACCGGGCCGTGTCGGGATGGTCGCCGGTAATCATCTTGACCCGGATGCCGGCAGCCCGGCATGCCGAAATAGCTTGCTCCACCCCGGGCCGCAGCGGGTCCTCGAACGCGACGATGCCGAGAAGACGCAGCTGGTCCGGCAGACAGGTGCCGGTGACCTCTCGATCGGGCGCGGCATCTGCCAGCGCAAGAAGGCGATAGCCTTGGGCGGCCAGCGCATCCAGGCGGCCCCGCCAGGACTTCCGGTCGAACGCATTCGATTCTTCGCCGAACGCACAGGCGGCGTGTTCGATCAGCACCTCGGGCGCGCCCTTGACCGCAATGCCGTCGGCATGCACGCTGGCCATCCATTTCGAGCGCGACGAAAACGGAACAAGACCCGTGCGCGGAGATTCGTGCCGCAGGACGTCGATGTCGGCGCCAGCGCTTTCGGCCAATTCAAGCAGCGCAAGCTCGAGCGGATCGCCGGAACTGCGGTCCGATTCGGCGTCGTTGCACAGTACCGCCGTGCGCAGCAGAGCAGTGATTTCATCGGATGCTTCCGCCAGCCGGTTGGTCGAAACGGTCTGCCGGGAGGTCAGCACCACGGCAGCGCGCAAGCGATTCTGCGTCAGCGTTCCGGTCTTGTCGCTGCAGATGACGGTGACCGAGCCCAGCGTTTCGACCGCCGGCAGGCGACGGATGATGGCGTTGCGCGTCGCCATTCGGCGCACGCCTATGGCCAGTGTGATCGTGATGATGGCCGGCAGCCCCTCGGGAATCGCCGCCACGATCAGCGCCACGCCGGCGACGAAGCCGTCCGACAGGCTCATTCCGTGAACAAGCCATGCGGCGGTAATGACGGCCGCGGTCACCGCCACCAGCAGGATCGTGAGTTGGTGACCGAAGCGGTTGATCTGCCGGATCAAGGGTGTCGTAAGCTGCTCCACCTCACCCAGCATCGTGCTGATGCGCCCGATCTCGGTGTCCGCGCCGGTGGCGATGACGACGCCGGTGGCCTGGCCCCCGGCGACCAGCGTGCCGGAATAGGCCATGCAGCGACGGTCGGCCAGGGCGGCGTCTCCGGTCACGGTTTCGGCCGATTTGCTGACGGGCACCGACTCGCCGGTCAGCGCCGCCTGCTCGAGCCTCAGGCCGTGGGATTCAACCAGTCTCAGGTCGGCCGGTACCCGGTCACCGTCAGAAATGCGGACGAGATCGCCCGGCACCAGCTGTTCGGCCGCGCATAGAGCCCAGCGCCCGGAGCGACGCACCTGAGCGGTCTGGGCCAGCATCTTGTCGATGGCTGCCATTGCCGCCTCGGCCCGGCCTTCCTGGATGAAACCGATGACCGCGTTGATGAGCACGACGGCGCCGATGACCGCTGCATCCAGACCATGGTCGAGCATCAACGCCACCAGTGCGGCGCCGACCAGGGCGTAGATCAGGACGTTGTGGAATTGGGCAAGCAGACGCCTCCAGGCGGGCCGGTGCGGGGGTTCGGGAAGGCTGTTCGGGCCGTGGCGTTCGAGCCTGCGCGCCGCTTCTTCGGAATCCAGACCTGTGCCCGGCACGCCGAGCGCATCCAGCACGCCTTTCGTGTCGATCGCGTGCCATTCGGGGGTGCCCGATCCCGCACGAATTTTTTCGCTACTGGTGTCTTTCATATAGCAGCGCCGGCGGCTGGGAAAAATCCTGGATCCACTTTACCCATCAGTTGCATAAATTTCCGAGTGCGAGAGCCCGGAGAGTAGTGTTTCTGGGGCGTGGCACGGATATTTTTCAGCCGCAGCATAGTTCACGCTATGTGAGGACCTGAAAAATTGAGCACGCGCCCCGGAAACGCTGCTATACCGGGCAGTGTAGCGTTCTCGTGCCGGAAATTTATGCAACAGATGGATTTAGTCCTGTTGAGCGTCGATCGATTGATTCGGCGCATCTTCGCGGGACGGACGGGAAATTCGGGCCGAAGTCGCGCGGATATTCAATCGGCGTTTGCCGGGTATCCGAGCAGCAGATCGCGATACGAGTCGGTCTGCGCTTCGGCATCGTCGACGTCCAGGCGCGCCAGGAGCTGGCGCGCGATGTTCAGGCCGTCCCGTTCGCTCTGCCCCGGCTCGAGCACCACTTCAAGTTCCAGAAAATTGCCCAGCCGGTCGACCTCGTCCAGATGAATGCGGGTCTGGCCACGGAAGTAAAGGCGGCGGATCTTTTCGACCACTACCAACACCTCGAGCGCATGACCCAGGGTCTCGGCGAGTTCGGCGCCGCCCTCCAGTCGCGCCAGCCGAATGTCGGAGGGCCGGGGACCGGCGCTTCGATCGCGCCGGTAGGCGATCAGCGAGGCGCGCGGCCGGCCTCCACGGGCATCGACCTCCTCTCGGAGTTTCAGGTAGGCATCCCCGCCTGCATCGAAATACGTGTCCTTTTGCTGCAGCACCTCGACCGCTCCGTCGGCAATTTCCTCGATTGCCCGGCGGACCCGCAGGGCGTTGGTGATCCGCAACTTGATTTCGATGTTGTTGATATGCATGGGCGGAGTCTCGTCGGTTGCGCCAGGATCGTGACTATACGGAAATCGGGACTGGCGGTCGCGGTGCGAG
>Ga0102934_1003851_pt1 | contig 10111 bp, 13 predicted proteins | sample SalPonR2_A_D1_MG_FD_78175 | JGI IMG/M metagenome (GOLD analysis project Ga0102934, IMG submission 78175) | Salt pond soil microbial communities from South San Francisco under conditions of wetland restoration - Salt Pond MetaG R2_A_D1_MG | ecosystem: Environmental > Aquatic > Marine > Intertidal...
CTCGAGTTGGGCCAGTTCCAGATCCATGCGGAGTTGCTCAAGGCTGCGATCCCGCGCCGTCAGTTCGTCCTGGAATCGTTGCTGTGCGGCTTCCGAGGCGGCTTGTAGCGCAGCGATCTGAGCGGTCAGCGCGTCGATCGCCTCTGCGGCGGCGGTGTCTTCCTCGACAACTGGTTCAGGGGCGTTGCGCAACTCCTCGATCTGGGCCTGCAGGGCGGTGATCTGCGCCAGAAGCTCTGCGTTGGGCTCGACTGGATCCGGTTCGACAAACACAACCTCGGGTTCGGGCGGGGGCAAGGTCTCGAGGGCACCAAAGCCGTCCCCCTCGTTTTGAAACACGTCTGGCGTAGCTGTGGGGAGGGCTTCTTCTTCCTCGGACTGGGAGAGGAGATAGAGCAGCGCTCCGCCCGCGCCGATCACGAGGACGACGACCAAAGCGAGTAGGGGAGAGCGCCGTGGGGCGGGGGGTGAGCCCGCACCTTTACCTTGTTCAAGGGCGGCGAGGCGTTTTTCGAGATCTGCGTTTCCGGTTTCGCTCATGAGCCTACCCCCGCAGGCGGCGTTGCTTCAATGCAGACCACCTCTTCGCCAAGTCGCAGGACCCATTGGCGGTTTACGCCGCTGACGCGGATCACGCCGTCTTCAGGGGTTTGCGTGTTGACCGTGCGCTCGCGGCCGCCCGCGTAGCGGAAGATCGCTGGCACAGGTGCGTTTCTTGGAAAGGCGAAATACGTAAATGTCCCGTCATCCCAAACGCGGGTCGGTGTGACCTCGGTGCGTGCGCTCGCCCCATAATTGGTGTTCGGGGCTTGTGCCGCGATGGCCCGTGTCGGGCGCGCATCTTTCTCCGGATAGCGGAACTGCACCACGTAGAAGGTGGGGCTGCGAGCTTCCTGGACACTGAAGTAGTAGCTTCGGCGGTTGGTGTAGACCGTTATGTTGGTATGGACGCCGCGTGCCACCGGCTTGATCGCGAAGGCCTGGCCGCCCGGGACGCCATCGATCTCGAACCCTTCCGTGTCGCCCGCGATGATCGAACGGATGCTCTCGCCCTCGCCGTACTCGACCGTAGTGACATGGGTGAGCGAGACGCTGAGGCGGTAGACCTGGCCCTCCTGGTAGGTGGCCAGCCGCACACGGCTGTCATTGGGGCCGCCGCGCGGGATGGCTTCGGCGAAGGCAAAGACTGGCAGCAGGGCAAAGAGGCCAGCAACAAAGAACTTACTGATCAAACTAGTTCTCCAATCTGTCGGAGCGGATGGAATATTCGAGCACGGTGAAGCCGAAGGGGTTCGTCCAGACCTCATCGATGGACCGGCGGGTCTCGGGACGGAACTCGAAGAGCAGCGTTGCGGTGAAGAGCCCGGTCTGAACGCCATTTAGCGAGGTCAGGCGCTTGCGCAGGCGCACCGTGGCGCGGTTGGTACCAATCCGGTTGATGCTGAGGATTTCCACGTCGAGCCGAGCGTTGGCGCCGTAAACTGTCGGCGGGTAGGTCTCATTGGCGCTGTTCCAGATCTGGCGCAGCCGGTTCTCGGCCGCCCCGTCCGAGCGGCGCAGCACGCCGCGAATGCGCAGATCATTATCGAGCTGATTGTAGACTTCTCGGTCGGTCACATAGCGAAACACCTCCGCCTCGATGATCGCGTGGTTGGCGGTCACCGAGGTCGCGCCTACCGAGGCCTCAGGGAGTGCAAAGCCGGTGGCGGGATCATAGGGCACCACTACGGGCGGCGGGTCGACATCAAGGATCGCGACGGCGGCCGCACTCAGACATCCCAAAATGCCGAAAATGAGGCCAATGAGGCCCAAGCGTTGCCAGAGCCGTTCGCGGCGCAGGGCACCGTAGATCAGTTCTTCCTCGATGATCTCTTGTTCACTCGCCACCCGTCATGCCCCCGCGATCACTCGGCCCGCAACTCGGGCAGGGTGAAGTCCATGAAGCGCTGTTCCTCGGCAATGGTGGCGGCATCGATCACACCGCCCGTGCCATCGCCCACGGTCTGCACCGCCTCGAGCTGCCACATGGCGACGAGCGCGATGGCAAGTTCGGCCGTGACGCGGGTGTTGAGATCGACGCTTTCTTTCAGTTCGTCCATGTCGTCGATGAGCCCGACGAGGCGGTCGACCCGTTCGAGCGACTGTCCTGCGTCGTTATAGCTGTTCTGGGCCGTGGCCGAGACGAGCGCGCCGGTCGTGGCTTGCGTTGCCACGCGGTTGGCGCTCGCGTTACCGCTGGTGGCCATTTCCGAGAGCGTGTCCTCGTCAAAACCGAGATCGGCCAGCACCCTATCCATCTGGGTTTCGATCTCGCCTGCGCCGGAACCCGAGAGGCCGGAGAAATCGCCGGTCTTGATCGCTTCGATGGTCGCCAGGATGTCGCCGAATTCCTGATCGAGCAGGCCGTTCAACTCGTCCTCCATCTCGGTGCGGATGATTTCAGGCAGCTCAGCCAGACGGGTGAGGGCCTCGTAGGTGCGCTGCAATTCGCCAAGTTGATCCGTCAGGATGGTAAGGTGTTCGCGGAGCTGCGTCAGCTGCTCGTTTTGCAGGATCTCGTCTTCGATCATCTGCTGAAGCTGCTGGATATTCTGCGCGATGTTTTGGGTGTCGACCACCGGCACGCCTTGCGCGAAGGCAGGGGCTGGGGCGCTAAAGAAAAGACCAATCCCAAACACCGTGGCCAAAGCCGTTCTGAGAACCAAACGTCCCATCAATCCATCTCCTCTATCGTGAAATCCATGAACGCGCCTTCCGCCATGCGGGCGCTGGCTTGGGCCAACTCCGCTGCGGACCGGACGCGGGTCCGCGCGGCCTTGAGCCGGATGCGGGCGGCCATGAGGCGCACAAGTTCGGCGTGGGCATAGGTGTTGAGCGCCATACTTTCCTGAACATCTTTCGCCTCGGAAATCCGCTCGACGATGTCGCGGATGCGCAAGGCTGCCTGCCGGATCGCGGCGGGCGAGGTGTTGCCATAGACCGCCGCGCCATGCCCGGTAAGCGAGAGGTTTGCATTGGCCAGGAGCGCAGCATCGATCGTGCCGAGCGCCTCGATGCCACCGATGCGGCTGAGATAGAGATTATAGCGTTCTGGAATGACCTGAACGTAGTGCTGCGTCTCGGCAAAGGGCGGGACGCCGCCATACTCGAAGACCCGGCCGGGACCTGCATTGTAAGCTGCGAGCGCGTTAATGATGTTGCCATCGAAGGTGCCCAGCTGGGTGGCCAGATACCGCGCGCCGCCATGCACCTGCAGGTAGGGGCTGTCATAGTATTCTGGGTTGATGCCGAGATCGCTGGCAGTACCGGGCATGATCTGGGTAAGACCGAAGGCGCCGACGGGGGACCGCGCGCCGATGGTGAACCGGCTTTCCTGCCAGATCAGCGCTTGCAGGAGCGCGCGCCATTGGACCGGGGAGAGACCCGCGCGGCCAACACCCGCAAAGCTGCTGGTTTCCTGGGCCACGCGGATGATGAGCTCTTCGATGTTTTCCGAGGCGTCTCCGAACATCTGCGCGCCACCAGGGTTGGGGTCAATCTCGGCAGTGCCATAGACCGCCTCGACGGAGCGGTCCGCATCGCCGCTGCCGCTTTCCAGCCCCGAGACCATCACGGGCAGGTCTTGGCCGCCAAAGCTGGTCTGGGCATCAAGGACGCGTTGCAGGGTTCCCAACTGCTCGCGTTCGATCTCGGAGATCAGCTCGCGCACTGAGAGCTTATCGGCCTGGATGGCAAGATCTGCCTCCCGATCCCCGGTCTCGACGATGTCACGCGCGGTCAACCCGCTGTCATTGGTCGGCACGCCTTGGGCGAAGCCGAGACTGGGCAGCAGGCAAAACGCCAGGATATGAGGCAGGCTAGACCGCAACGTCGCCCTCCGTCGTGCCGAGGGGTGTGAAGTCGCAATCGGGCGGGACGGGGGTCGTGGAGGCGAGGAATGTGAAGCAGTTGGCCTGCGGCTCCTGATACTGGGCGCAGGAGGCCAGCGCGCCGAGCGCCGCCGAAGCCAAAAGAATACGGATCATGAAAGCCTCCAGAAGTCCGGGCGGGTGCGGTAATCGGCGCCAACGAGCGCTTCGCCTTTTTCCATGCCGCCGAGGATGGTGAGATTGGGCCCGAGGGCGCTGAGATCGGCATCGACCACGATCGAGCCCTGGTCATCGCGAATAAGGGCCAAGCGGCTGTCGCTGCCGGTGTTGAGAAGCACGTCGAGCTCCTTTTCCGTGAGGTTCAGCATGGCGTAATCCGCAGGGTGCGCGCGGATATTGGGCAGCAGGATCTGCGTCGGCACGGCCTCGACGATGGTCTTGCCGGTCCGGGTGCGCTCGAGCTGGCTTGCATATTGCGTCATCATCACCGCGACGGTGTTTTGCTTGCGCGCGGTCACCAGCCAGTTCGACAGCCGTTCGGCGAAATACGCGTTGTCGAGCGCCTTCCAGGCCTCGTCGATCACGATGATCGTGGGGCGGCGATCCTCGATCTCGCGTTCGACCCGGCGGAAGAGATAGGAAAGGACCGCCATGCGCTCCTTGTCGGCCTCGCTGTCGAGGATGCCGGTCAGATCGAAGCCCACCACATCGCCTTCAAGCGAGAACGTGTCTTCCAGCGTCTGCCCGAAGATCCAGCCATAGCGGCCGTCTTCGGTCCACTCGAGCAGGCGCTGGTGGAGATCGCCGCCATCATCGGTGGACACAAAAAGCGATGCGAAATCCCGCCAGTTCCGCAAGGCCGGGTTCGTGGCCTGCGCGTTCTGGCGCACGACTTCCTGTATGCGGTTGGTCTGCGCCGGAGTCAGGGGCTTGTCGGCGCGGTAGAGCAGTGTATTGAGCCAGTCCGAGAGCCAGGCGGTGCCGCGCGCGTCAGTCTCGGTCCAGAGCGGATTGAGACCCGTGGGCTGACCGGCGTTCAGGGACGCGTAGCGCCCGCCATTGGCGCGCACCGCCATCTCCATGCCAGATCGGTAGTCGAAAACGAAGATCCGGGCGCCTGCGCGACGGGCCTGGGTCATCAGGAAGGCCGACAGCACCGATTTGCCTGATCCCGGCCGCCCCATGATCAGGGTATGACCGCTGGTGGGTTCTTTCTCGGGGCTTCCCTGCTCGTGATAGGAAAACCGGTAGGCGCTTTGCTCCGGGGTCGGGAACAGGGTGATGACCTTTCCCCAGGGCACCTTGCTGGCGGGTTTGCCAAGCTGCGTTCTGTGGAAGGCGGCAAAATCTGCGAAGTTGCGGTTGGTGACGGCGCTGGCGCGGACGCGCTTGGGCTGGTTGCCGGGATGCTGGCTGAGGTAATGCGCCTTGGCCGCGACCCGCTCGCCGATCATTTTCACGCCCTCGGCGGCGGCCGCGTTCACGATCTCGGCGCTGAGTGTCTGCAGCTCATCCAGCGTGTCGCAGAAGAGCGTCACGACCATATGGTGCTCACCGAAGCTCTGGCGCTTGGCTTCAAGATCATCGGCGGCGATGTCGAGGGCTTCCATGAGCGAGAGAGCCGCGTCCTGGCTCGCCTGCATTTGCCGCTTTTGCCGCTTGATGCGGCCCGCCATCACGTTTGAGTTGATCGGCGTGAAGGAATGCGTGACGATCATGTCGACCGGCAGGTTCAGCATGTCGAACATGATGCAGGAGGTGGCCTCGGCATATTCCCCGATGGTGAAGCTCTTCCCAAAGCGATGGCCCACGACGCCTTCAGAAAGCTCAAAATGATCCTCGAGGAAGGTCACGCGGGTGTTGGCAACGTTGAAGGACAGGAAGCCGTAGGTATTGGCGGGATAGAGCGGCAGCTCACGCCCCGTGTTGAGCGCCCCGAGAAAGCCGATGAGCTCGCCCGATGCGGCCGAAAGCACACGCGGGTTCAGCTCTGTCAGGCCTGAGAGAAAGACATTCACGGCCTCACCCAGACGGCGCAGGCGTCTCTGGGTCTCTTCCTTGAAGCGATCCGGCGCGCTGCGGCCGAGGTGCGGCAGGAGGCTCTTCGGGGGCGGGCGGTGAATGACGGTGAGCGTCAGGGTCTTGTCGCGGAGACAGCTCGTCTCAAGCTTCTTGCGCCAAAGCCGGTCCACCTCGCCCGCGAAGCTGTCCTCCCGCACCGGCTCCAGTTCCGGCGCGATCGCCTTGGAAACTTTGTGAACGTAATAGCTGAACTCCGGTCCGAGCTGCGCGATGATCCGGGCAAAGAGGGCTGTCACCTTGTCGAGATAGGCATCATCGGTTGTGTAGCTGTTGACCCCGTCGAGCCGGATGCACTGGAAAAGCTCATTCACCCGTGTGCGCACGGTCCGGTCATCGACGAGGCTGACATAGGGCAGCATATGCGCGAGGCGGGTCTCGCGCGCGTACCAGCTGGGCGTCATAGTGCGGGTGTCGAGGATTTCGTCCAGAGCTTCATTAGGGCGCATAGCTGTCCCCGCCATGGATGGTTCTGTTTTGCGTGAGTGGCGTCTCCTGCAGCGCCGTTATTATCACATCAATGAAACGCGGGTCCCAATCGGCGGCTTTCCAGAGCAGAGGGTAGAGCAGGGCGGCCACGCCCAGAACCGCGATGTGCTGGACCCAGACGAAGAGCAGCACCGAGCCAAAGAGCCAGACCATCGCGTACATGATGGGCAGGCCCAGAAGCTTGGGCGGGCGCACGAGCCCGAGAAAAAGGGGCGAGCGTTCAGCCACCGGCAAAAACCGCGGCAACGATGGTGGGGGCTGCCGCAACACCGGCGATGCCGACCAGGACCCAAAGCGCTTGGCGCAGGTCGATGATGTTGAAGAACCAGCTCAAGAAAACGCCGAGGACCGCGAGTGTGGCGATGACCACGCCAAGCGGTCCGGTCAGCGCATCAACAATGCCCTGCAGCAGGCTCTGGATCGGGGAAAGATCGATGCTTTGGGCGAGGGCCGGTTCGGTAATGACCAGAAAGAGGACCAGGCTGGCAATGAATAGGTTCGATATGTGTTTCATGAATTTGATCCTTCCAATCGGGCCACGACGGCCATGACGCGGGCCACATGGTTTTGGGTTTCTTGGTAAGGGGGGATGCCGCCATGTTGGCGCACGGTGTCCGGGCCGGCATTGTAGGCAGCCAGCGCCAGACGTGGATCGCCGAACGCCTCCAGCATCATGGCAAGGTAACGGGCGGAGCCGTCGAGATTCTGCAGCGGATCACGCGGGTCAACGCCCAGATCGCGCGCGGTTGCTGGCATCAGCTGGCCGAGACCAAGGGCGCCCGCGCTGGAGATGGCGTCTTGCCGATAGGCGCTCTCCACCTCGATATTGGCGCGGTAGAAGATCAGCCAATCTCGAACAGAGAGGTTTGCGCGCCGAAGTCCCGGATGGCTGGCGTAGCGCAAGGCCGTGCTTTCGATCGCCGAGAGCATATCGGCGCGAGGCACGGGTGCTGGTCGGGCAAGAGCTGCAAATCGAAGTGCATCAGGTTTTGTAGCTGTTTCAGCCTCACCCAGGATCGCCAGCCCATCAGCCGCGGATCCCTGGCCCACCCCGCTATTGTAGGTCCGGGTAAAGCTGCTCTGGGAGCGGGACGGGGTCAGCGAGCCGTCGCTCGCCATAACCAGCACCATCTGTGCCGAGGCTGGCGCAGCCAGAAGTCCGAGGAGAAGAAGGCTAGTCGCTAGCGCCCTTGTCGGTAGCCGCGAGCTTATGAGACGTCCGCTGGCCTTCTTCGAGTGGCACATCGGCATGCGAAAAGCCGATGCCAAGAAGGAAGGACACGACACCGGTGATTGTCTTGAACTCGCGGATCTTGATGTCGTTATAGGTCGTCCGCGTGCGGGCGGTGACCAGGAGCTTCTCCACGCCCTCGTCCGAGACAACGCGCATGACCCAGACCCCGTAATAACTGGGGCCCTTTCTGCGTGCCGATTCCTGGCACAAGATTTCTGCGCTATAGCCGCTTGCCACGAGCTCGCGGAACCGTGCTTCCGTAACCACATTTGGTGCTTCGATGTCCCAGTTCATGGCCCGGCTCACGCTTTCTCCAAAGGCGCAACCCCAGGCATTCCTACTTGAAGCCCAGAGTTACAATAGTATATTATCAACCGCAAGATGTAATATCGTGCTTTGGCTGTAGTTTGGTTGTCCAAACACTAGTCACGGCCGGGGTCCACGTTCAAGGAGATAACAGGTTTGAGAAACCCACGGTTGACAGGCCTGCTCCCATTGCAAGCTATGGCCCTTCTCGCGTGCATCCCGGGTCCGGGTTTTGCGGAATCCTGTTTCGCGCCGGCCCGCCCTTTCCTGCCAAGCGATTCGCAGGCGGCGCGAGATCATGCAGACATCATCCGTGGCGACTTCGAAGATTACATCCAGTATATCCAGAGCTACTTCCGTTGCCTCGACGATGAGCGCGCCCGTGCATTCGAGGAAGCGCGGGAGGTCAGCGAGGACTATGGCCGGTTTCTGCAACTGGTGGGGGATTGATGGGTCACCTAGGGTGCATCAGACTTTTAGCCCATGGAAACCAGACGCCGATAACACCCTCAAATATCTACTTTTTAGATAACAGATTTCATCCGCTAGCGACGTCACAAGAGGTATGTGACGCGTGGCAAATACAATCAGAAGCAAAGGGCAGGTGGCACTCTGCCAGGCGTTGGTCGACGCGCGTAAAAACGCCGGTCTCGGTCAGGAAGACTTGGCGGACAGGCTCAAGTGCCATCAATCTCTCGTGGCGCGCGTTGAGAGCGGCGAACGCCGGATTGACGTCGTCGAGCTTGTCGTACTGGCGCGCGCGATCGGCTTTGACCCGGTCGAGATTCTGGCGATCGTCGAAGCCGCCACGGAGCCCGACCACAGGATTTGACTCATTTTATTCATTAAAAACAGGGAAGCTGAATTATCCCGGTGTGAAGAGCGCTACCACGAGGACGACCAGTAACCGATGTTAACGAGGCTCGGCCCGCGGTTGCAGCAAAAGCCTTGAAATCCAGGCTGCTATCCGCAACGCCAAATTGTAGGAAGTTGGTAAACAGTGAACAAAGATGAGGTCGAAGGCGTCGCGATTGCGAATTTGATCGGGACGGATGAGCGCAGTATAGTCGGATGGGCGTATCGCTGGAATACGGGCGCGCTGGCGGTAATGTGGGACGTCAATGGCCCGCAGCGGGTTTCAAAGTGTCAGCCTGACCTCAGTGACGCCGAAAAGCGTGAAATCGACTTCGAAGGTTTGTCCCGCCTCCCTGTTACAGGCACTGCTCAGAGCTAGATTGAGCTCTGTTCCAAGTGACGGTTGGTGGCATTGCCGAGCAGCGATGATTGTACGCCCGCAGACTGGCCGAAAGCGCCGGCCCTCGGCCTGCGCGCAAACGTGCCCTCAGAGTAAAGACCCCGATGATCGGGGCGTCACATCAGACCGAGCCGACCGTAATGCGGTCAGAAGAGCCCTTACATGCCCCTTATCTCGTAGGGCGCAAGTCCGTTTGATGCTTGGGCGCCGTCGACAGATGTTTGCCCCGTTGCTGAGGCTCATCGTGATACCTTCATTCCTCGGCGCGACCGAAATCCAAGGGTGGGACCTACCGATCGACCAAGCGCCAGAACCCATGTTTTCGACCGTGGTCCTGCTTTAGCCCCTCGACGAACTGGGTGTGAGAGGGGAAATCACCGTAATCCGTGATTGCGGGATCGCATGCGTGACATTCGGCCAGATGGCGCGCGGCGTAGCGATAGCGCTTGGATTTGCCGCCGTTCAGTGTATCGAGCACCATGGCGCGGCGCATCAGCGTGGCGGCGAGCGGATGCTCCGCTTCGAGCGCGTCTGCCGCCATCGTGAGAGTGTGATAGGAATTCCCATTCAGCTCCTCGGCCCGCGCAAGTACGACCCTTGCCGCGCGTTGCTGCGATGGCCAATTCACGAGGAAGCTGATCGCCGGATCCAGATGCGGGATGTTCTCGGCAAAGTCCAAGGCGGTCTCTTCCGCTTCGATGTCGTCGAAATCGGGTAGCAGCTTCAGATACTTTCGAAGACAAAGCGCGCTGAGGCTCTGCTCAAACCTGGCCCAGAGATGTGCCTTCAGGTCCGCTATCTTGCCCTGCTGTTCAAGGCAGTCCTCATAGATCGTGTTGAGCTCGCGGTGGCATATCCGGAAGGGCGTGTTGTCTTCAG
>Ga0102934_1003856_pt1 | contig 10104 bp, 10 predicted proteins | sample SalPonR2_A_D1_MG_FD_78175 | JGI IMG/M metagenome (GOLD analysis project Ga0102934, IMG submission 78175) | Salt pond soil microbial communities from South San Francisco under conditions of wetland restoration - Salt Pond MetaG R2_A_D1_MG | ecosystem: Environmental > Aquatic > Marine > Intertidal...
CCCTTCCTCCCTCCCTACCCGCGCCGTATCCGCCTGGCCTACAGGGGATCGGTCCGGACGCACTTGGGCAGCGGCGTCCTTCTCCACCTTTTGAGGACCCTCCGCCGCAAAAAGGCGCTGGACTTTCTGCAACACCTCTTGGTACTCCACCTGTGGGGAAAAGGGAGGGCAAGCACGGGAATCAGAGGGTGGCCGGGAGGCAGGGGAACGGCCAAGGACTGCGGCGCCATGCTTCACGCCTCCCTCCCTCCCTCCCTCCCTCCCTACCTTCTCATTGTACTCCCGGGTGATTTTCTCCCCGAGGCTGTTCATCTCCTGCAGCTGATGCTCGTAGTCTTCAAGCTGGAGGGCAAGCGGGAAGGAAAGGAATCAGGACCGGGAACGCGACGTGCTTGGAAAGAGAGGCGGGGAAAAGAAAGAAGGGATAGAAAATACCGACAAGCATCGAGGCAGCTGGCTGCCCCAAAGGTCACCGCCTTTTCCCCCGTGCACCGGGAAAGAAAGCAGAGTCACCGCCAGGACGAGCAACCCCCCGGGACCCCAAGTCATGCACAGCGAACAAACCATGCTACGGACATCCCCCCAATACCTTGTTTTCCAGCTGCTCGAGCACATAGGCACCGGATTGGTGGGCCTTGGCGTCCCCCTGGGACTCGGCCAAAAATTTTTGGTAGCCCCCGGGAACCTGGAGGGAGGGAGGGGGGGAGGGAGGGAGGGAGGGAGGGAAGGAGGGAGGGAAGGAGGGAAGGGGGACGGGAAAGCGGCAAATAGTCAGGCGCAGTGCCAGCTATGTGCGGGTAGAAATGCTCTCTTAATATCTTCAACTTCGCACATCGTTGCTTTGTCGCTGCACCCCTCTCCTTCACTCCCTCCCTCCCTCCCTCCCTTCCTCCCTCTCCGCTCCCTGTTTACCTCGGTATCAAGGCCAAATTTTGCGATTTCGGTGCGCATATAGCGTAGTTTGCGCTCCAATTCGTCACAACGTTTAATGTACGAGATGTATCGACGCTGGAAGGCTGTTTGCTCGTGGTTCAGCTGCAAAGTTTGACAAAAAAAAGGCATGAAGAAAGCAGCGCGAGGGGGACGTAAGTGGTAAGTGATCCCTCATCCCGCAAATCCCCTCCATCCTTTCACATCCGCTTGGATGTAAACTCATTTACACTCCGCAAGGCATTGCATACATCCATTCCGTCGTTTGACCGATGACAAAAAAGGCCTCCCTTCCTTCCCCCCCCAGGTCCTTACATCAGTAAATTGAATTATTCCCAGCATACCCAAGTCATTGACCGCTCCGTGCGCAGCGTCCTCGTTGACAATCAAGGAGACGTACTCCATTTCCTCCGAACGAAACCATTTGGCCATGATTTATCCCGTTTGCACTGAAAGCCACAAGGATAACAAGGGTGGAGTCCCGAGCGCCGAGGCAAGAATCTCTACAACCGTTTTCTTCTCGCGGACTGGAACCTGAAACCCAAACAAGAGACTGCCGCCGCTCTTCCACCCCTGCTGAGCACTTGCCTACGCTACGGCAACAGCAGCAGATGGTTCTAGTGAGCACGTGTGTGAATTGAATAAGAAATCGGAAAGAGGAATGAGCGCTGCGAGAGGGCAAGCAGGGGGAGAAGCGACGACGAGACTACACGACTAAAAAAGGAAGCGACTCTCGATTCAAACTTCAGCAAAACTTCCGATCTGTACCGCCCATGTTTTTTTAGAAATTTCATGCATACTTAAATGCTATCCACGCGACGGCTAATAACGGGTTCGTCGTCTCTGAGATTTCAAGTCACAGATATCAACTAGGTAGGTCCCCTTCTGGTCCATGCTGTTAACGACAACGGGCACCCGTTCCAAAATTTTCGATCTTCTCGTTCTCCAAAGCTTTGGCTGCTTTGTCTTTAAACAGCAAGAAGTTTCCTCCGTGGATTCCTCACAGAAGCATCTTAATATAGATAATGAGGGAGATATTATCTTAGAAGTGCGGTAACGTTGGTTTCTTGGCACACTTTACTTTGAAAATATGAGGCTACTCATATCATGCTACATCGTTCAGTGAGTGAGCCATTGAGAAGAAATAAGGAAACACAAGACAAAATGTACTTTATAACATTTTTCACGTATATCCCTTAAAAATACTGAGGAAGTACGTAGTATTAGGCAAAGCAGACAGAGTTCATGAAGCGACGGAGGGGACCTACTACGTTCGCTATGTCACGTTTTAAAAGGGAAGTAATTTCATTCAACTTGACGCAACCGTGCATACAAAATCCAAGCTCTTTGATGGCTTGCCTCACAGTCGCAAAAATTTGCTCTTCAAAACAAAATATAGAAGAATTACTCGGGCCGACAGGCTATTGAATTAAAGCTCCTTGTTGCCAATTTCTTTCAAATCATCAGCCCACGCTAATCAAGTATCGCCGTTGAATAAAATTTGTCCACAACCCCCTCATTTACTCAAGCTCGGTTGCACATGCAAACACATGGAATTTGCCAGTGATCTCGAGCCAGAAAAGTGCTGATAGGAAGAAGGACACAACGCATCAAACTCGCACATTTTCGTTTCTGCCGCGGAATAACCCATTTCCTCCCTACATTGAGTATGTTTCTACCCACTGGCTCCGTCCTTTTAGACGGCTAGTGTCCAAGGAGTCCTTTATGTCGACGATGGATATCTGAGTAAGAGGTTTCGCGAGGTTTGAAATCAATAACTTGCGACCTTTGTTTTCGAGAGATTAATGAAAGCGATCTGGTCTGTCGTGTCCATGAGATACTCAGTACTCCACCACTCCAGCTGTGGTAAAGCGCTTCGCGAAACTATCCATAGGAAAATGGACAAAATAACATTGAAGAAAAGCCCAAATATACCCCAAAAAAGTCAGAAACATATTGATAAACAACATCGGAATATTGGAAATAGGATAGCAAAAAATTAGTATTCGCAAATCATCATATCAGTACAGAGGGGAAATGAAATGGGTTAGAGTGTTTCGATTTTGTCATGCCCCTCTTGAGTGTGTAAACATTCTCTGCCGGATATCAACTCTCCGATCAGTCGACGGTGTCGGCAAAATAGGCTTTACAGCATTGACTTATTTTTGGTAGATTTGCAACCCTACAACTTGTAAGACATCATCATTCAAATTTCGAAATGTGAGAATGAGGAACTGGAGTTTGGTGCTGCAATACTACAAATTTGCGCATGGGCGCCAGTGCATCATGGCCATCTAATGACAGATGCGAAGGAAGGATGCGCCACCGAAGACGATAAAATCGCAAATTTGCCGCTTACAGTAAATTATTTCGGTGAAATTGGTGGAGGTACCTCGGAAATAAAGCGAAATTAAAGCTGCGAGGGCATCGACTAGGAGGAGCAGCACGAGATTTGATTTGCGAAGAATTTGTGTTTTGTAGCGATGTTCAAGATTACTGCCCGAGTCTTTGCGCATGAAAGTCTATATATAAAACTTAAGCGGATAATCGATCTCGATTCAGTGTAACACTTGACTGAAACTAAGATAAAACTTTTGGGAAGACTGAAGCCTTTTTAACGGCTCTTAACGGCTGGAGTCGGAACGGTCGTAACGGTCCCTGAAAAGGATTGGGCTTCCACACACATCAAAACTCTTACTCGCGATATCTCTTGGCTCGCTCATAGCGTTCCATGCCTATCCCAGCGCTGAGTTTCGGGCGACACTCTTAGGACGGGATATCAATGAGTGTGGATACAAGCAGGTCAAAGATAAGCGAATTCCCAGTTGTCATTATTTGGCCGTCCGGCCCATTTCCATACATGGCAGTCAACCGCCACTTCTTCGAAGTGTACCATATCTATGAGAAGGAAAGACCACATAATGGAATAAGATCCAACATTTTACGTTCAAGTCCTATTCAAAGCCAACTTTTTGGGGCATAATGTCCGTGTCGATCCGTCCTTGGTAACATCCTGATAAGTGATATCCGCCTCCGGTAGGCGTGGCCTTGGAATTGACAGGATACATTCGCAAAGTCACAATGATTTCTTCACTTGACCTGTGTTCAGCAGTCTCCTGATACACCTCTTTGGTGACTGACATAACTCTTCAATGCTCTCACATACTCTCTGCAGCGGTTAACGTACCTTCCAGCGAACACCATGGCTTTCAAGGCCGTCATCGTCTCTTCCTTCATAACGAGCCTTGCACAAGGACACATCTTCTCGAGCTGGGACAGCCGGACCGATACAAGCATCAAGGAGGTCGTGGAGATTCCCCCCTCCGGCGGCAGCCGCCCTGTAGGAGCTTTTGGAGTGGCAACAGGCGAAGTAAGTACACAATATTTCGGAGCTTTACCTGTGCTTGTCGCTCGCACAGAAAAGCCTTCTTCTCTCTTTCTCCCTCCTGAGGCGAGACAAAAGCCTTATGTCAAGTAATTTCCCTGTTGGTATGTTACACTCCTTTCTATCTTGCAGTTCATACAAATAGATTCCTTGCCCCCCCTATCCTTCTCCGTTCTACCGCCTCAATCTTTCCCCTTCAATTTTCTGTGCAATTAGTACCCTGCCACAACCCAAGTGGATTTTAAGGCGGACGCAACCCTAGCGGGGGGTATGTATGTGAAAGGCTTCGCCCTCTCCCAAGCCAAATATGCAGAGTTTCGAACTGCCTGCTCCCAAGAAGGCGACAAGCTGGTTTCCGTTTACGAATGGGGTTATGGCGCCTGCGACAATTTCATGGGATCTTTGAAAGAGGCAACTGACCCGGCGACCACTTTCTTCGTGGGGCAAGTGACGCCCAAACAGGACGGGACAGGCTCGACCGTCAAGGCCGCGTTCCAGCTCCTGGATGGCGGCGAGGGCCTGTACGTGGTGTTCGAGAACTTGATGGGCGGGCCCGTCACTTTCTCCAACGCCGAAATTTCGATCGCAGGCGTCGCAGAGCCGGTCCAAGCCGGGGAAGATCTGGTTTTCCCCCCTGCCACTGTCCACATGTCCGCCGCTGTCGTACCCTTGGCCGACGAGGTTCCCACCGAGAAAACCACCGTCACCTTTCGCGCCAAAAATACGGACGGGGGAAAGCAAACGGCGCTGATGCTGGTGAACAAGGAGCAGATGGAGCCCGAGCGCCTTGGCTGCACCTTCGGTTTCTATTTCGGGTGGTTCAAGAAGCATGCTCCCGGGCAGAACGTCTGCAAGGGGGCCGATTTTACCTACACGATCGACGGCGACATCTTAACCTTGAAAGGGTGAGGGATTCACGGAGGGAGTTAGAGGTCCTTCGGTCGCTTCCAGATGCCCCTGCTGTTCGATTTGCTGTTTCTCCACGACCGGGTCTCTCTTCCCTTTGCGCTTTTCCCCCTTCTTCTCCTCGACACTCTCTCCCTTCTTTTTTCCCTTTCATTGCGCTTCGCGTTCCTTTCCGCCCTCTCATTCTCTTCCCCTCCCCAAACAGAGTCATCAAGGCCGTGACGCCAGAAACAGCTCCGCAGCTCCTAGCGGGGGACATTCCCGTAGATCCCACCTCCACCCTCTTCCAGGGTGACGGCGACTACGCCTTCGACGCAGAGGTACACGGGGCCGATAGCATGTTCGTCGTCATTCCCAACCGCCGGGACACGCCCGTGACGGTCGAGGGCTTGACGGTGAAATACCAGGCCGCGAACCTTGTCGGCCATTTGGCGAAGGAGTCCCAGAAGATCCTGGATAACGGTCCCGCCACTGGCGTGGCGATTGCGGTCTTGGTGGGCGTCTTGGCCCTGATGATGGCCGCGTATTGTGCGGGAAAACGGAGGGCAAAGGCGACGGCGGAGAAGACGGCGGAGAAAGTGGAGGGGAAGCCGCAGGGTAACGCACTTGTCTAGATAGGGGGGATCACCTCAATGGGATAAGGATAAAACAGTGCCTACATTGAAAAGAGCGGGTGGGAGGGGGACTGAAAGGACCGGGGGGGCAATGGGATGAGGGGAACTGTCGTACTTACAAAGAAAAGAGGGATTTTCTAATTCTCGATTGAAAATTTCATCGCATACGATTTCAAGTCATCAAAGAAGAAAAGCCTCTTGTAACGGACGACGAGATAGGAGTGAGGCAGACCTTAATTTGCAAGTGTAAGGGGAAATCAAAAAGGGGGAAAGTCTGAAAGCAAACCATCCATAAATTGGCGCAAAATTGCGTCGGCTGGTCGGTGAACGCAACGGAAGTCAAAGGAAAGCATATAGGAAGGACAGGGGTCTGTCGAGGATTTTGACCAAGCCGTGGAAAAAATCTTCAAAGGGCTCTGGAGATGAGTGTATTTCATTTTAAATGTATGCTACCTATGATGCTCTCTTTGTGCACATCTGTGGGAGATCGCATCTACCGAAAGGCAATTGATTAATAACGACATGTTAGATCTTCTCTCAGCAGTCATCCCGAGAAGGGATGTAAGTGACTCGCTTCCCCGCCGCGTCGCCGTGGGACTGACAGCATCAACTCGAGAACGACCCTACCTGGCTACCCGGAGGCGAGTCTAGGCTATCGAAAAAAGTACCGAGTCTACAAGCGTGTGAAATCCATGTGACAATCCATGATCGACATTGTTAAAAATTTGTGGAATAAGATCTGTGTAGAACTTTTAAATGAATGACGTAGAACATAAGCCTGAGCTTAGGATTCTTTGTCCTTGTTTCCTTCGTCGGCGACATGCGTAACGCGAAACTGCTTCGTAGTAGCCACTGTGTAGCACAACTCAGCCTGAACAACACGCCAATCATGTATGTTGCGCAATCAATCCATCCGTTACAATTTTCCTACTCTCATGCATTTCGACACGCAGGAATCGAGGGCACAATTTGGTTTTCTAGGCCGCCGGCTCATCAAGGAGTCCATCGCTATGGTCCGAGCCCGGTGTCGGAACCCTTCCCCCTGTCGATTTCACCCCACTTGCCTCTTTAAGTGGCCGTCCATTATCTGCCTTTCCTACATCCTCCGAGCATTTTACGTTGTTACGGCCTTTGTCCCGCCATTTCCACCGGCGGAGACCCCCAGGAACCTTTTTTGTCCCTCCGCTGCATCCCTTCCACCTCCGCCGCCCGAGACCGACCTCCTCTCTACTCTGGCCCAAGACGGACGCTTCACACGCCTCCTCCACCTTTTCAAAGAGGTAGGGCTCGACGCCACCCTGAGTGGCCCTGGGCCGTGGACTGTGCTTGCGCCCACGGACGCGGCTCTGGACGACCAGGTAGCCAACCTCACCCTCATCGTGGCTGCACGGGAGCCAAAGCGGCACCTGACACCCTTGCTGTCCTACCACATCATCCCAGGTGAGTGCTCTATACACGGCAAGGGCGTGTCCCCATCTGAGGCACGCGGGCACGGCGATGAGTTTATTGCCGGGGAGCGGAGAGAGGGAGGGGAGGAAGTGGAGGGGCCACTTGCCGCGCGCATGCCACCGCTTGCACGCGTCTTGCAGCCGTCCATGCGGCTGCACAATGGCCCGCTGAGAAACGAGCTCGCTCACCTGCTCTTTCTGGTTTGTAATCCCGTAGGGAAAGCCATGGGCCTGGGAGACCTGGTGGCCGCCGGTGACGCGAGGACTCGGGTCAAGGTAGGGGAGAAAAGGGAGGTAAAGAAGGACAAGCGAAGGGGAAAAGGAGAGAGGAAGGTATGAGGGCCACGCATGTCCCAGGGTGCGGCGGAAGAGAGGGGCCGGAGGGAAGAAAGACGTGGGCAGTGCCCTCCTCTAGGTCCGGAGGAGGAGCCGGGGCCCGAGAAGGGAGTGTGAGGGCCCTGTTCCTGGGTAAATGCTTCCGTATTGACCCGATGTCCCTCTCTATACCCCCACGCCATGTCGATTCCTTTCCTGTGGGCAGACGTTGGAGCGCAGCGGTTTGTCGATCGCTGTCTATGGGGGCACGGTCCTGGTGGACGAAGGCCGTATCCTGGAGTGGGGCATGGAAGCAGGCAACGGAGTCGTGCATGTGATGGACAGCCTCCTTCTCCCTGCCCTCCCGTCCGACTTCGATCCTTTCGCCGCCCCGGAGGCCGCCTCCCCGGGCCCCGTCCTGGGGGTGACCGCTCCCCTCGGCTGCTGGGATCCTCTGGGCTTGTGGACGGGAAAGGACGCCGCAACGCAAGCCCGTTTGCGTGACGCGGAAATCAAGCACGCGCGCTTGGCCATGCTGGCTGCAATAGGGATCCTCACGCAGGAGCTGGTGGTACCCACTCATCCGTACGCGTTCCAGCCTGTATTGGATGCATTGCGTGACAGCACACACATGGCTCCCGACGTTTCATTTCTACTACCTTTGCCTCCGATTGCGGCGTTGGCAGCGATCCTTGCTCCCGGAGTCGCGTGGGAAGTGTGGTCACTGCGAAGAGCCTCGAAGGACAAGGCGCCGGGCAGGCCATCCAAGGAGGAGGCACTCACCCAGATACTGAAACGAGAATCCCCCGACTTTGAGGCAGAGAGGGAGGAAGAGCGTGAAAAAATCGATGCGGGGAATAGAGAATTGAACAACGGTAGACTGGCTATGATAGCTGTCGTTGGAATGCTAGTGCAGGAAATCGTCACGGGTCGAAGCGTTCTGAGTCCTTGGATGTGAGATGTCGGAAAGCAAAGCCGCAGGATCAAAGGTGTAAAATTATAAGTGCCATCAATGCACTTACTGTCTAATCCCTGTCTTCCAGCGAATTCCTTTCTTGTGGTGATAGCGGACGTTCCCGGGGGGGTATGGCAACCTCCTCTCCCTTCCCGTCGTGCGCTCCTAAGCAGAAATGCCTGCTTTTCGTGAGCTCTTGGAATCCGTGTGGCCATAGACTCGTATTTGGGAGCATTAAATCATCATGAAAGGCGGTCTGAGCCGTTTAAATTTGATTATTTCCGTCTGCTGTCTGTGTTCCCAATCTGCGGCAGCACTTTTGCTTTGTAAGATCAATCCAGAGACAATTATATATCAGCAGTCCAAGTCGACTACAATTCATATCTACTCGGGTAACCGCACTTGCGATCTAAAACCTATAGACAGGCTCGAGGAGGTGACTTTCTGCGTGGAACTCGGAAAAGTATGATTCGGGCATTGACGGTACGCTTTGTGACACCTACTACAACCCAAGAATGAAAACGTTACCGGGAACGTCCCCCTCCTTTCAATTCTCGTTTACCTCCCTCCTCCTTCTCCTTTTCCCTGCTGTACAGCTCCACGAAATACTTACAGGGCGCCTAGGCGATAGCGTACGTGCTGCCCTAGTCTACAATCATGAAGGTGCCTTACTGGGTGCAGCAGCCGTACCGCCCGCCCCTCCCTCCCCTAAAGAGAATCCGACCCCCCCCACCGGTATGCCCTCCAGATCTACTGTTCTTCAAGCTCAGGCGACAGCCGCCATCACTTCACACATATGGGACACATATGGAGGTGTGGGCTCCTTGGTCTCGGAGCCGGTGGCGGGCGGAAGGTGGGAGGGAGGGCGCGAGCGCCGGCGAGCTCTGGAAACGATGATATTGGAGATGGAAGGGGCACGCCTGGTGGTGGCGCCCGCGGGGCCGCAGTACCTGGTGTGCCTAGTGGGCTCAGAGAAGGCGGAGGTGGGCATGCTGATGGCCAAGGCGCAGGCTTTGGGAGCGTATTTGCGGGACGGCTTCGGGCAGCTGCAGGCGGCGGGGTAGGGAGGGCGGGAAGGCGAGGGGGAGGGCGGAAAGAATGTACAGGACCCCAAATATGAAAAAGAACAAAAGAGATGGAAAAACAAGGCGTCGGGTTGCCATTCAACAAGCCTCGGGCTTAGTTTCCCCTCCCCTCCTAGCCCCTCCCTTCGACCGGCTCTCCATGGCCCCCCTTCCCCCCCTCCCTCCCCCCCTTCTTCTTCAGCACCGTCCTCACGATGTACCGCGCTGTCGCCTCATCCTTCTCCACACCCTCTCCCAGCATGTACATGGCTGCCAAATTGCGCCAGGCCTCCTCGCTCCCGGCCTCCCCCCCCTCCTGATACCCCCCCACCGCCTCCTTAAACCTCCCCTCCCTGTAGGCCAAGCTCCCCAGCATGGTCAGGGCCTGCGGGTGCCCCCCCTCCCTCCCCGCCCGCTCCAAGTACATTTTCGCCTTCCGCTCGTCTTTCGCCACTCCCTCCCCGCCCCCCTTCCCGCCCTCCCTCCC
>Ga0102934_1003857_pt1 | contig 10103 bp, 8 predicted proteins | sample SalPonR2_A_D1_MG_FD_78175 | JGI IMG/M metagenome (GOLD analysis project Ga0102934, IMG submission 78175) | Salt pond soil microbial communities from South San Francisco under conditions of wetland restoration - Salt Pond MetaG R2_A_D1_MG | ecosystem: Environmental > Aquatic > Marine > Intertidal...
ATCGGTATTTCTGCCTTATCTGCAGGTATAAAACATCCCGATTGAGCTAAAATACTAATGATTCCTATTTGTCTAAGGTATGTTGATTTACCACTCATGTTAGGGCCTGTTAATACTATAAATCTCTTTTCTTGTACTTCAAAATCGTTGTTTGTAAAGTCTTCCACAAATTTTTCTACAACCGGATGCCTAGAGTTTATTATTTTTGATTCATTTCCCTCTACAAATTTTGGTCTATTATAATCATGAATTCTACTAATTTCAGCAAAATTTATGATTACATCTAAATAAGCAACTTTTTCAGATATTGTTTTTAACTCTTTTATCTCTTCAGAGATATCTATAACAAAATTATTAAAAATAGTTTTTTCTATTTTTTTAACTTTTTCTTCAGCAATTATAACCTTTTTTTCTAATTCTCTAAGTTCTTCAGTTATAAATCTCTCAGTGTTTGTAAGAGTTTGTTTTCTAATATATTCTTCAGGAACATTATTAGAGTGAGCTTTTGATATTTCTATATAAAAACCATAAATTTTGTTTCTACCTAATCTCAAAGTATTTATTCCTGTTTTTTCTTTTTCTCTTTTTTGAATGTTTTCTAAATATAAATCTATATCGGTTATTAAACTTCTAAACTCGTCAAGTTCTTGTGATATTTTTTCTTTTATTACTTTTCCATCTCCAGGTTCATTTGAAGGTTCATCAAAAATATGAGACTCTATTTTTTCTTTCAAATCATCTTTTAAATTAACATTTTCAAAAAAGTTGCTCATTTTTTCATTAGTTTCTAATGTATCTTTAATTAAAGGAATTTGAATTAAAGAATCTTTCAAAGCTATTAAATCCCTAGGTGTCGCTTTTTCAAGTGATATTCTTGATATGATTCTATCAATATCTTTTATATAAGAAAGATATTCTTTTACTTCTTCTGATATAAAAGTATCTTCGTAAAAAGTTTCAACTAGTTCAAGTCTTTGTTTAATTTTTTCTTTTTGTATTAAAGGTCTAATAAGAAAATCTTTTAATTTTCTATGACCCATTGGTGTTTTAGTTTTCTTTATTATCTCATATAATGATTTCCCACGATTTTCATTTGGAATAATATTTAAATTCGTTAATGTATTTATATCAATGTACATATAATCTTTTGATTTGAATTTTTTAGGTATATTTAGATGCTTAATCTTTTTAAACTGTGTCAATTCCAAATATTTTAACACAGCATCTAAACTGTTCAATTCTTTAGAATCAAATGGTAAATGATCCAAAGATAATAATTCATAAGAATCTTTAATATGTTCTTCATAATTTGATGAAAAATACCATTCATCTAGAATTTCAATGTATATTTTTTCTGAAACCGATTTTATTTCATTTTTCAATTTTTTAAGTTTATCACTTAACAGAACTTGCGAATAATTATTAGATATAATTAAATCTAATAATTCATTTTGCGAAATATCAAATCTATCAATATAAACTTCTCCAGTTGAAAAATCAAATAAAACTATGATATATTGATCATTTTTATTATCTTGATTTATTAAAATACTGAATCTATTGTTTTCATCCAGCATATTATCTTCTATAATTGTCCCAGGAGTAATAACTCTTGTAACTTCTCTTTTCACAATACCCTTTGATGCTGATGGCTCTTCTACTTGCTCACATATAGCTACTTTTAAGCCATTATCTAATAATTTTTTCAAATAATTATCCAGAGCGTGATAAGGTATTCCTGCCATAGGATAATTGTTTCTTTTTGTTAGCACTATTTGTAAAATTTCTGATATTTTTTTTGCATCATCAAAAAAGGTTTCATAAAAATCCCCTAATCTAAAAAGCAAAACAGAATCTTTATTTTTTTCTTTTATATCCATATATTGTTTCATCATAGGTGTATATTCAGCCATCAATAGTCCTCCTGTTTCAAAAAATTAGGGCGCTTTTATAGCGCCCATATTATTATGACTTTTCTGCTTCTTCTTTTGAATTGATTACTTTATCGATTAATCCGTAATTTTTGGATTCTTCAGCTGACATGAAGAAATCTCTGTCTGTATCTTTCTGAATTTTTTCTATTGGTTGACCTGTATGGTGACTCAAAATTCTATTCAATTCTCTTTTCATTCTTAAGATTTCTTTTGTTTGAATTTCAACATCTATAGCTGTACCTTGGCTTCCACCCCATGGTTGGTGAATCATAATCCTTGAGTTTGGAAGAGCAAATCTTTTATTTTCTGCACCTGCGGCTAATAATACTGCCCCCATTGATGCTGCTTGACCTAAACAAATTGTTGAAACATCATTTTTAATATATTGCATTGTATCATATATCGCCATCCCTGCTGTTATTGATCCTCCAGGAGAATTTATATATAAATAAATATCTTTTTCTGGATTTTTAGATTCTAAAAATAACATCTGTGCAACTATAACATTTGCAACTGTATCATTGACCTCTGTACCTAAGAATATTATATTATCCTTTAAAAGTCTTGAATAAATATCGTAAGATCTTTCGTATCTTCCGTCGCTTTCTATTACTACTGGCATTGGTATGCTCATTATCCTAACCTCCTACCTTTGTTTACTTTTTCTATGACTTTTTTAGTATCAACTGATGATAAAATCAATTGTCCACTATCCATATATATTACTGTTTCTACACTTCTTCCATAGGTGATATCAATTAAACTAGTATTTCCTTTAATTTCATTATTATCATCTTTTTTTTCTTCTTCTGTTAAAACATCATTACCTTGAAATATTTTTTTTACTCTTCTAAATTGTATATATTCCTGCGGTAAAATCGAATGAACTCTCTCTGCGGCAATGTATGAATCCTTTGTTATTGGTACAAGCATTCTGCACCTCCAAATTTGTATTTTCTTAATATAATTATACATTAATAAAAGAATTTTTCCAAAATTAGTCTTACATACAAGTATATATTCATTTATTTAAATATATTTTATAACTAACAAACTATTTTATTAACAAATTTTTGCTATAATTATTTTTGATTAAGTATATTTGGGGGTAATTATATGAAAGAAGAGATTTCTTATAGAGAAAAAGAAGCTCGAAAATCTTCTGTTGTTGGTATATTACTGAATAGTTTTTTGGGTATTATAAAAGTATTAGCTGGTTTAATGACTAATTCTTTAGCTATTTTGGCTGATGGTATAGATTCTATAACTGATATAATAACATCGTTCTTAACCCTAATAGCTTCAAAAATAGCTAATAAACCTGCTGATGAATCCCATCCATACGGACATGAAAGAATAGAGCCTATAATCACAAAAATACTATCTATAGTTGTATTGTTTGCTGGTTATCAAGTTTTATATAATGCTCTTTCAAGATTATTTAGTGAAAAGATAACTATTGAATATCCTCTGTTAATTTTTATAATATCTATCATTTCTGTTGTAGTAAAATTATTTTTATATTATTATAAAAAAAAGATAGGAGAAAAAATAAATAGCTCTTCAGTGATAGCTGATGCTTTGAATATGAGGAATGATGTTTTCACCTCGACAAGTGTTGCTTTTGGTATTTTATTATTTTATTTAACTGGTATTACATGGATAGATTCAGTAATAGCTATCTTTGTATCTCTTATTATATTCAAGGTTGGTATAGAAATGTTTTTAGAAACATCTAATGAATTAATGGATGGCTCTAAAGAATTAGGTGAAATATATAAAATAACTATACAAGCAGCAAATGAATTTAAATGTATTAAAAACCCTCACAAAATAAGAGTCAGGAAATCTGGATATGTTTACTTTGTTGATTTACATATTGAACTAGACCCTGAAATGACTATCAAAGAGGCAAACGAGATTACAGAAAGATATGAAAACAAAATAAAAGAATTGAATAGCTATATAAAAGACATTGTAATACACATGGAACCATTCGAAAATGATGAAAATGAAGGTTATGGACTTGACAAAAATAAAATAAAAAAATATTTTGGAGATTGAGGTGTTGAGAAATGCAATTAGACTTTTTAGATGAAGCTAATATATTAGTAAAAGGCGGAAAAGGTGGAGATGGTGCCATTAGTTTTCGAAGAGAGAAATATGTCCCAAAAGGCGGTCCTGATGGTGGCGATGGTGGTAATGGTGGAGGAGTAATAATACGTGCTACTCCAAATAAAACTACTTTAGTTGGATTCAAGTATAAAAGAAAATATTTCGCTGAAGATGGAGAAAGAGGAAAAGCTAAAAATATGTATGGAAAAGCTGGAGAAAATTTAATAATTGATGTTCCTATTGGCACAATGATTTTCGACTCTGAATCAAATGAGTTATTAGCTGATTTAAAAGAAGCTGGAAATTATTATATTGCCGTTAGAGGTGGAAAAGGCGGAAGAGGTAACTCTAAATTTGCCAATTCAACTTTACAAGCTCCTAGAATATCTGAAAATGGGGCAGATGGAGAGTTTAAAAGACTACATTTAGAACTTAAATTAGTTGCTGATATCGGGATAATAGGATACCCAAATGTAGGTAAATCTACCTTGATTTCAAGAATTTCAAAGGCAAAACCAAAAATTGCTAATTATCATTTTACCACTTTAACTCCCAACCTTGGAGTTGTTAAAGTAGACGAAGCTAAGTCTTTTGTAGTTGCAGATATTCCCGGTTTGATAGAAGGGGCTCATGAAGGAACAGGTTTAGGAGATCAATTCTTAAAACATATAGAAAGATGCTTTGGCTTACTTCATGTAGTTGATATATCTGAATTTGAGGGAAGGGATCCAGTAAAAGACTATAAAAGAATCAGAGAAGAATTAGAAAAATATTCTACTACTTTAGCTGAGAAAGATGAAATTATTAGTGGTAATAAAATTGATTTAATACCTGATGATCAATTAAAAGAAAATATAAATAAATTTGAGAATGAATTAGGTAAAGAAATAACTCCTATCTCTGCATATACTAATAAAAACATAGACTCTATTGTTATGAGAATGTGGAATATGATCAAGGATTATAAAGAAGAAGAACTCAAAAAGATAGAAAAAATAAGAAGAACTTATGAAGATTTCAAAAAACTTAAAGTTGATCCTGTAGAAAATGAAGTTTATGAATACTTTAATATAGAAGTTCAAAAAATAAATGAACATGAGTATGAAATTTATGGTGAAGGGATAGATTTACTTCTTAAAAAATATGATGTTGGTGAAACTGATTCCAGAAGAAAAATTCTAAATATATTAGAAAGAAATGGCCTTAGTAGAACTTTAGGTAAATCTGGTGTAGAAGAAGGAGATACTATTTATATAAGTGATTATGCTTTTGAATATATTCCTTGAGGTGATTTTATGATTATTTTTTTCGGGGGGTCTTTTAACCCCCCACATATAGGCCATAAAATAATAGGAAACATTGTTTACGATGATTACAAACCAAATAGATTTATAATTTCCGCAACACCTAAACCACCTCATAAACAAAATTTTAATTTGATAGATCACAAAATAAGAAAAAAACTTTGCAAAAAAACTTTTGGAGATAAATTTGAAATTAGCAATATAGAAGATAAATTACCAAAACCATCATATACTCTTCAAACTTTGGAATATTTAAATAAGTATGACGATAATATCTATCTTTTAATAGGAGAAGATAGTTTATACAACTTTAAAGCATGGTATGAATATAAAAAAATATTAGAAATTTCTTCTTTACTTGTTTATCCTAGAAATGGTTTTGAAAACACAAAATATGATATAAAACATAAAATGATTGAAGCTCCTATAATAGAAATATCATCTACATATATAAGAAAAAGAATTAAAAAAAGAAAGACTATAGAAGGAATGGTTGATAAATCTGTTGAAAGATATGTTAAAGAAACTTACAAGAATATTTAATTGACAAAAAAAAATTTCTAATGTATAATAATTTTCGATTGTAAATTTTGCCGAGGTGGTGGAATTGGTAGACACGTATGGTTGAGGGCCATATGGGCAATTGAGCTCGTGCGGGTTCAAATCCCGCCCTCGGCACCAAAAAAACAAGAGACGATTTATTCGTCTCTTGTTTTTTTTGGTCTTAACATAAATAAAATAATGCCTATAAAAATCACAAAATAATAAGTAACCAATCTCCATATAAAAACTGAAGTATTTATAGTGAAAATATCAGTAGTTCCAGCAAATATTATATAATAAAATCCTTCTGCAGCCCCTGCTGTACCTGGAGTAGGTACAATAGCAGCTCCTATATCTAAAACTAATGATTTGAAAAAAACATCTATAGAAAAGCCTACATCAAAGCCTTTTAGAACAAACATAATTGAGAAAACATACGTCATAACTTGAACTGTACTTAAAAGAATCACCATTATAAATTGTGGGACTTTTTTTGAATTTGTTTTAAACATTTTTACAAATGATTCTACATTACTCAATATTTTTTCCATCTTATCTTCAGGTTTTTTGACGATTTTTATTTTTTTTAAAAAAAATGTAAATCTCCTAACGACTGCAACTGATTTATCTTTACTCAGAGAAAACATCAAAATTAAAAAGATTACAAACCCATTTAATAATGTTCCACCTAAAATAATCATAGTAGATTTAAGGTTAAGATTAAAATATGAGTAAAAAAAGCCTACAACTCCCAAAATGGTCATTACAATTTGAAAAATCATAGATTTATATATTATACTAGCAGTTGTTTCGCCAGGTTTTATACCTTTTTGAGAAAGATAATAAACTAATACTGGTTGTCCGCCAGTAAAAAAAGGAGTCAGATAATTAAATAAATTACCTATTATTACTATTCTCATAAGAGAAAAAAACCCAAATTTATTTTTATGATCAAAAAGAGAAACTTTAAGAATCAATGTTTCTGATATCCATTTTACAATCATCATTAAAATCCCCAAAAAAGCATAATATACAATAAAAGATTTTAACTTTTCAATATTTTCTTCAATACCAGTGCTTAAAGTAAAAACAGAAATAATCCCAAAGGTTAGCACTAAAGATAAAATAAAGCCTCTAATATATTTCTTTTTATTCATTTTTCCACCCCAAAATAACAAAAAGAGCGCCTTAGCGCCCTTCAATTAAGCTTCTTTCATTACTTGTTCTAAGGACATTCTTTCTTCAGAGCTTAATAATTTGTCTACATCTAAAATTATTAACATCTCATCCTCTAGTCTTGCAATACCTGAGATGAAATTAACATTATTCATTCCTCCAACATCAGGTTTTTCCTCAATCAAATTAGAAGAAATTGTTTTTACTTCTTTTACATCATCTACCATTATCCCTATTTTTCTTTGAGCCATTTTAATAACTATTACCTTACATTTTGATTTCTCTTGAAAATCAGGAAATTTGAATTTATTTCTCATATTCACTAAAGGTAATACCTCTTCCTTTCTGAAGTTTATTACACCTTCTAGATACTCTGCAACATGAGGGATGACTGTAACCTCTTCATATTCAGTGACAGCATCTATCTTCATAATGTCTAGTCCAAATTTTTCTTTTCCTAAATTAAATGTTACTATCTTCATGTCTGTAGCCATAACGACACCCTCCCAGCTTTTTGATGTTATAATTTAAAGGAAGTAATTCTATTAATAACATTATACTATATTTTATAATATATTAAAAATATTAAATAATCTAATATGAGGTGGTATTATGTACGAAAGAGAAAAAAAATATATAATTAACGATTATGAAAGTTATTTAAAGCTAAAACATAACTACTTGAAAAAAGATTTATTAATTCAATGGTACAAAGATACTGGAGAAAGAATAAGAATGATTAAAACAACTGATGGAAATGAAACTTGGATTAAAACAATAAAAAAATATATCTCATCAGAAATAAGACATGAAGAAGAAGAAGTTATAGCTAAACCTATTTCAACAGAATTGAATAATTTACCTGTTGTGGCAAAAATAAGATATCTTATTCTTGAAGATCCAGAGATAGTTATAGATAGACTTTTAAATCCTTTAAGAATTATAGAATATAAACTATCTTTTGATAAAATTAAGTATTTATTAGAGATAGAAGAAAAATATAATGAGATAGAGGATTTAGATAAGTATTTAAAAATTTATTTAAAAGATGATTATTATAGTTTAAAACAAATTGATAAAGAAAATCTTTTTACCAATAGAGATTTTGCAGGAAGTTATGATTCAAGTGCAGATGAATTGATTAAATATTGTAAGGAAGATTTTAATGGGTAAATTATATATAGTAGGAACACCTATTGGTAATTTAGAGGATATCTCCGTAAGAGCACTAAAAACTTTAAAAAATGCTGATTTAATATTGACAGAAGACAAAAGAGTTACTATAAAATTATTAAATGCTTTAGAAATTGGAGAAAAGAATCTTTTCACTTTTAATCAAGCAAATTCAGAAAGAAAAATAAATCAAGTACTTGAACTCATTAATACTCACAAAAACATATGTCTAGTGAGTGATGCTGGAATGCCTGTGATATCTGATCCAGGAGCAAATTTAATAGATATTTGCTATAAAAAGAACATTGAATTAGACATAATCCCAGGACCTTCAGCACCAATAACAACTCTTGCTGCAAGTGGGTTTCCTGGTTCAAAGTTTACATTTTTAGGATTTCTTCCAAGAGATAAAAATAGAAGAAGACTTTTTAGAAAGATAAATGAAAGTTTAGAAAGCGAAATATACATTTTTTTCGATTCGCCAAATAGATTGATTTCAACTTTAAAAGATTTAGAAAAAATTATTGGAGATGTAGAAATATTTATCGCAAGAGAGATAACAAAATTGCATCAAGAATTTTTCAAGGGAACTACACAAGAAGTAATAGATCATTTTTCTAATAATCCTTTAAAAGGAGAGATAACCGTTGCTTTTTCAAAACGAAAACCAATTTCCTAAATTTGAAGATATAAAGTCTTTATTAGATAAATTATATGAAGACTTTAAAGCTTCTGATTTATATGGAAAAGAAATAGTTGTCACAGGAGATATAACTTCTGCTAAATTTAGCAAAAGAAAAGATTTATTTATAGAAATATCTCAAAAGTTTAAAAATACAAACTATTCAATAACTGTTTTTTTCCCGAATGGTATGGTTAAATATTTGTTTAAAAATATAAATCTACAAGAAACAAAAGATTTAATTAATAAAAGATGGAACATAAAAGGAAAAATTTCTCTTTGGAAATCTTCCGCTAAATATGTGATAAATGGATTGAGTTTGAGTTCTCTTGGTGATTCCGAAATTGAATTAAAAAGGAAAAAAATTCTAAAACTTCTTGAATCAAAAAATTTACTTCAAAAAGAAAAACATAGTTTAGATGAATTAGAACCAATTAAAAAAATCGCAGTTATAACTTCTCCAACTGCTGCTGGTTTTGGCGATTTTAAAAAAAATTTATATGATGCAAAAATAAAACCATTAATACATTTATATGAATCACCAATGCAAGGAGCATCGACTGTGCCAGGAATGAAAAATGCTTTACGAAATATTATTAAATCAAAAATAGATTATGATTTGATAGTTATCATCAGAGGTGGTGGTTCAAAATCAGATCTAATGTATTTTGATGATGAAGAAATAGGTTTTTACATTTCTAAAATGAACGAAAGAATTCCTGTGTTAAGCGGAATAGGTCACGAACAAGATAAGACTATTCCTGACTTTGTAGCTTGGAAAAGCTATTCTACACCAACTGAAGTTTCAAAAGATATTACAAATACTATAAATAAAAAATATGAAAATATAGAAATGTATAGTAAAAATATTTATCTTTATTTTTCTAGAATTTTTATGAATATAGAAAGTATGATTAGTATTAAACAAGTTTCTTTTCTCAGTAATCTTTTGAATAATAAAATAGAAAATGATGAAACTATTCTGAAAAATCAGCAAAATAAGATATCTCGTGAATTTTCATTTTTATTTAGAGAAAAAGAAAACAAATTAAAATCAATTAAACTTAATAATATTAAAAATAAAATTAACAAAGATTTATTGGAATCAGAAGAAAAAATTCAATTTTTTCTAAAAAATAATAATAAAAATATAAATGAATCGATAATAAAACAAGA
>Ga0102934_1003860_pt1 | contig 10097 bp, 9 predicted proteins | sample SalPonR2_A_D1_MG_FD_78175 | JGI IMG/M metagenome (GOLD analysis project Ga0102934, IMG submission 78175) | Salt pond soil microbial communities from South San Francisco under conditions of wetland restoration - Salt Pond MetaG R2_A_D1_MG | ecosystem: Environmental > Aquatic > Marine > Intertidal...
GAGATCAACCCGGACACGCACTACCTAGGCAACCGGCCGCGTCCGCGCGGCGTGGTCGAAAAGTGCCACTTCTGCCTCCAGCGCACCCGTGAGGGTCGGCAGCCGGCCTGCCAGGAAGCCTGCCCTACGGGTGCGCGCATCTTCGGCAATCTGCTTGACCCGGACAGCGAGATCCGTCGTGTGCTGGCGACGAAAAACGTTTTCCGGCTGAAGGAGGATCTCGGCACGGAACCGAAGTTCTGGTACTTCACGGATTAGGATTGCGAGGATCGAATCATGCTGGCATTCATTCGCGATGGTGTGTGGTCGATGTTCCGCGGCGGTCGGGGCTACTGGCTGTGGCTGGGTTTGCTCGGTGTCGTGATCGCAGCTGGAGCGCTCGCATACGGCGTGCAGCTTCGCGACGGCCTGATCGTCACCGGCATGAGCGATCAGGTCTCCTGGGGCTTCTACATCGCCAATTTTGCCTTTCTTGTCGGTATCGCTGCGGCGGCGGTGCTGCTGGTGATTCCTGCCTACATCTTTCACCGCGAGGACATCAAGTCGGTGGTCCTGATCGGCGAGGGTCTGGCTGTGGCCGCCGTTCTGTCCGCGATGCTGTTCGTGGTCGTCGATCTTGGGCGGCCGGATCGCGCCTTGCACATGCTGCCGATCATCGGCAGCCTCAACTTCCCACAGTCCATGCTGGCCTGGGATGTGCTCGTGCTCAATGGCTATCTGGCGCTGAATCTTGCCATCCCCTTCTACGTGCACTACTGCCACTATCAGGGCAGGGAGCCCAATCCGCGCGCCTACTTTCCCTTTGTCGTGCTGGCGATCTTCTGGGCGATCTCGATCCACACGGTGACGGCCTTCCTGTTCTCGGCCAATACGGCCCGTCCGTTCTGGAATATCGCGCTGCTCGGACCGCGCTTCATCGCCACCGCCTTCGTCTCCGGACCGGCGCTGATCATCATCGTCCTGCAGTTGATCCGACGCTACACCAGTTACCCGGTGCCTTCCTCGGTCATCGATACCCTGGCGCTGATCATGACCGTGGCCCTGCAGATCAGCCTGTTCTTCATCGGGGTCGAGCTGTTCACCGACTTCTACAACGAGGGCGCCCACGCCGCCTCTGTGCGCTACCTCTATTTCGGCCTCGAGGGAATGAACGCTCTGGTGCCCTGGATCTGGTCGGCGCTGGCGATGAATCTGGTCGCGGTCGTGATTCTGACCATCCACCCGCTGCGGCGCCAGCGGCGGTTTCTGAACATCGCCTGCGTGCTGGCGTTTTTCGGGATCTGGATCGAGAAGGGCATGGGCTTTGTTGTCCCCGGATTCATCCCAACGCCCCTGGGAGAGGTGTTCGAATACAGCCCCACGGCAGTGGAGCTGGTGCTCTCGGCGGGTATCTGGGCCTTCGGCGCGCTGGTCTTTACCCTGCTCGCGCGGGCCAGCATCGCCATCGAGACCGGGGCGGTCGGGGCTGGAGCGGCTCGCGCCCGATTGGCGGCTACTGCTTGAGAATCCAGTCGATGACGATCTGCAGCTGTTCGTCGTTCAGGGCCGCCTCGGCGACCGGCGGCATCGGTGCCTGGCCCCAGACGCCCAGGCTGCCTTCGCGCATGCGGCTGAAGATTTCGTCCGCGGCACCGTCCTGATCGCGATAGCGCTCGGCAATCGCCTGGTAGGAAGGTCCGAGCATGGGGGTCTCGATCTGGTGGCACATGCCGCAGCGCGCCTGATCGAGAAGCACTTCAGGATCATCAGCAGCGGCGGGGCTGGTCAGACCAGCGATAACGACAAGGCTTGCAAGAGGTTTCATGATTCCGACTCCCTGTTTGCAACGACACCTTCATCATACAAATATTGTTCACCGGGTAACAGCATGGTCATCGCGGTTGTTTCCTGGTCAGGAGTTTTGCTCATGAACGAGCCGACAGTCAGCATCAAGAAACTTGAGCGGGCATGAAACTGCCTGTTTTTCTGCCCGAGGAACTGCGCCAGCTGGCGCGCTTCGTGCCGTCCCGCGGCTGGGATGCGGTCGAGTGGCGCCCGATGCTGGCCTCGCTCCGGCAGTTGAGCTGGCGTTTGGCCACCGGCGCTGGCGTGCAGCGCCAGCGGTTACTCACCCAGCCCTGGATTGACCGGGTCATCCTCGGGCGTCCCGACCGCGCTGCCCTGGCACTGGAGAATCTGCCGCATCCAGCCCGCAAACGCAGCGCCGGGGATCGGATTCTCTATCTGTATTTTCGCCAGTGGCTGGTGGAAGAGGGTCTGTTTCTCGACCTGCGGCCCGGGCGCTTCACCTGGTTGGACCGAGAGCTCCACTTCTCGCCCAATGGTCTGTGGCTGCAATTGCGGCCCGAATTTCGCACCGGAATGCTCGAACTCTATCGGTCCTTCTATGCCGACGACGAGTCCGCGCTGCGCCGCGCCCTGACGCGTATGGGGATGCTGCGGCCTGGTCTCGGTGCGGCCGCCGAGGACGAGCTGATCGCGTTGCTGGATCAGCATTTCGGCATGGACAGCGGCGCCCAGCGATTTTCCATCGACGCGTTCAAGGCGTCTTTCGATCGTCTGTTCGATTTCTTCCTTGCCCACGACTATCGGCTGCACAGCGACTTCGTGTTCGTCGGCTTCTACCTGATCACCCTCTACCTCACTCTCGAGTCGCTCGGCCAGAAGCACGACGTTCGCCGAATCTGCGCCGAGGCGCTGAACGACGGCTTTTGATCGACGGACTCAATCGCTGTGAAGCCCAGTGCCTTCGCTGGCTTCGGCGCGACGCGCGATCGCCCGCGTCCAGCCGCGGAACAGGAACAGATGGGCCGGCACGAGCACGTACCAGTAGGCCAGGCCCCAGACGCCCTTGGGATGCCAGTAGGCCGTCGCCTGGATCCGGCAGCCGCGGCCCTCGGGGCGAATCTCGAACTCCAGGATGCCCGAGCCCGGGGCCCGCATGCCCATCTTGAGGGTCAGGCGCTTCGGCTCGTCGGCACCCAGGACGGTCCAGCTGTCCACCGTATCGCCCAGGCGCAACGTTTCTGGATCGCGGCGCCCGTGCGATCGGCCAGGGCCCCCGACGCACCAGTCGATGAACTCGCGGATTGTCCACAGCCAGTTGGCGAAGTAGTAGCGGTTCCGGCCGCCGATGGCTGCCAGCTGCGCCCAGACGGCCGACGCACTGGCAGTGCTCTGCGCCTCACCGCCTGCGCGCTTGGCGTAGTAGGCGACATCGTGTGAGTAATCGCGCAGCGGGAAGGCGCCCTCGCTCCAGCGGCCGAGAACCCGGTGCTCGCGTTCGGCGGTAAACGCGGCTTCGATCGCCTCACGCACATTCAGCAGGGGCTGCGGCACGAGGGTCCTGAGCTCGGCGTCGTCGGCCTGGAAATCGTGCTTCAGGCCACCGATCAGGGCCCGGGCAACGGGGGTGGGAACCGCAGTCACCAGACCGAGCCAGTAGGACGAGATGCGCGGTGTGAGCACCGGTACCGGAATGATCAATGGCTGTCTTTTCTGAGCGACATCGGCCAGGGTTCGCATCATGGTTTCGTAGCTCACCAGCTCGGGCCCGCCGGCGTCGAAGACCCGCCCGGCGGCTTCGTCGAGATTGGCTACGCGCAACAGATACTCCAGCAGATTGTCCAGGGCGATCGGCGGGGATTTTGCGCGTACCCAGCGCGGTGTGGTCATGATCGGCAGATGCAGCACCAGGTCGCGCATCACCTCGAAGGCCGCCGAGCCCGGCCCGATAATGATGCCGGCGCGCAGCTCCGTGACCGGCACGCGCCCCTGGCGCAACCGATCGCCGGTTTCTGCGCGCGAGCGGATATGCTCGCTGTCTGCGCCAGTTGGCACCAGCCCGCCGAGGTAGACGATGCGGCGAAGATTGGCCGATTCGGCAGCAGCCGCGAAATTGCCGGCCGCCTGCAGATCCAGATCACCGAAACCCGGGCCTGCGGACATCGAGTGGACCAGGTAGTAGGCGGTGTCCACGCCTTCGAAGACCTCTGGCAGGGAGTCGGGTTTGAGGGCATCGGCCTGGCCCAGCTCGACGCCGTTCCAGTTGCGCGCCCTGAGCACGCGCTCATCCCGCGCCACTGCGCGAATACGGACCGGTTCGGTCTGCAGTCTTGGAATCAGCCAGGTGCCGACGTAGCCGCTGGCGCCGAACACCAGCACCAGAGGCTGTTCAGTATCCCCGGACCGAGGCTGGTTCACGATCGATTTGCTCATGGCCGCCATGATAGCGCCCGATTCATGGTGTTCGAGATGAGCCCTATTCGATGTGCTATTCTATATCTGCGCTGGCCTGATCGAACAGATTGGAGTATCCCGCGCCCCTTCGCGGATTGAATGTATTCCAAGGCCTTTCCCCGATTTGTTTTCTGCCTGATTCCAGGCAATTCCTTATGCCTTGGTCGACAAGGAAAAAACGATAATGCAATTTGACTCTCTCGGCCTTCGCGCCGAGCTTCTGCGCGCGGTTGGCGAGCAGGGCTATACCGAAGCGACTCCCGTTCAGGCAAAAGCGATTCCGGTCGTACTGGCTGGTAATGATGTCATGGCCAGTGCCCAGACGGGCACGGGCAAGACGGCTGCGTTCACCCTGCCATTGCTGGAAAAGCTCGGCAAGCAGGCTGGTGAGCGCAAGCTGCGCGCGCTGATTCTGACTCCGACCCGCGAACTGGCTGCTCAGGTTCATCAGAACCTGCGTGACTATGGTCGCCATCTGAACATCCGGTCGGTCGAGATTTACGGTGGGGTAAGCATCAATCCACAGATGACCAAGCTCAAGCGCGGCGTGGATGTGCTGATCGCCACGCCGGGCCGGCTGATGGACCACATGGAACGCGGCACCGTGGACCTGCGTCATATCGATACGCTGATCCTGGATGAAGCAGACCGGATGCTGGATATGGGCTTTCGCCCGGCCATCGACCGCATCGTGCGGTCGTTGCCGAAGCAGCGCCAGACCCTGTTGTTCTCGGCAACCTTCTCGAAGGAAATCACCGCGCTGGCGCATCAGTTTCTGAAAAATCCGGTGCGGATTGAAACCGCAGCACCGAATTCCACGGTCGAAGCCATTGCCCAGAAGGCCATTACCGTCGACCAGGCGAAAAAGCGCGAGCTGTTGTCGTGGATGATCGGATCGGAGAACTGGCAGCAGGTGCTGGTCTTTACCCGGACCAAGCATGGTGCCAATCGCCTGGCCAAGCAGCTCGAAGGCGACGGCCTGGCTTCGGCTGCCATTCATGGCAACAAGAGCCAGGGTGCGCGCACCAAGGCCCTGACCGAGTTCAAGAAGAACAAGATCCGGGTACTGGTCGCCACCGATGTAGCCGCTCGCGGCCTGGACATCGATCACCTGCCGCACGTGGTCAATTTTGAAATCCCCAACGTGCCGGAGGACTACGTTCATCGGATCGGTCGCACCGGTCGGGCCGGACGCGAGGGCGTGGCGGTCTCGCTGGTCTGCGGTGCCGAACATGGACTGTTCGAGGATATCCGCAAGCTGGTCAAGGTGCCCATCCCGACCGAGGTCATCGATGGTTACGAGCCGACCGAGCCTTTGTCTCGTGATGCCGGCAAGACCAACCAGCGTGGCGGAGGCCAGAAGCGCGGTGGCGGCGGTCAGCGTCGCTCTGCCAGCGGCAACGGCAACAACCGCGGTGGTCGATCAAGCAATGAGCGTGGCCGCGGCCGCGGGCGGGGTCAGTCCTCGCGTCGCGCTGCCTGAGTCGCCGGGCGGGGCGCTATCGACGCGTCCGGGGCGCACTGCTGGCGCTGCGGGGAATCAGCGCGAGCTTGCCGATGGTCCTGCCGGATTCGATGCGTCGTTGAGCCTCGGCGGCCTGTTCGAGCGGAAAGGTCTCGACCGGCAGCGGGGTGAGCTCGCCTGATGTGAAGCGCGCCAGCAGCCAGTCCATGCCGGATTGCATGGTCGGGGCGTGGGCCTGGAGGAAGCTCAGATTGGCGGCCAGCACGCTCTTGTTGGCCTGGGTCATGTCGAGTGGGTTGAAGCGGGGTGTTCTCAGCCAATCCCGGGCCAGCTTGAGCCAGTTCAGCCGGCCGTCCCTGGGCAACATGCTGGCGAAGCCGTAGATCACCAGTCGTCCCGTGGGGGCGAGATGCCGATAGCTCTTCTTGAGCGTGGCCACGCCGTTGGCGTCGAAGACGGCCTCGAAGCCCTCCGGCGAGAGTGCTTCGGCGCGCGCCCACAGGTCCTCGCTGGATTTGTCGATCACCTCGTCGGCGCCCATGGCCCTTGCATGCTCGACCTTGTGGGCCGCGCCGACCACGCCGATGGCGCGCACGTCTGCGAGACGGGCCAGCTGGAGGAGCGCGGAGCCGACGCCGCCGGCGGCCGAGTGGACCAGCCAGGTCTCGCCGGCCACGGGATAGACCTGGCGATGGACCATCCACCAGGCAGTCAGGAAGACCGTCGGCAGGGTCGCTGCCTCCTCGAAGCTGAGATTCCCCGGTTTGGGGAAGACGCCGTCCTCGTCGATCACCAGATGGCTGGCGTAGCCGTTGAACAGGGTCAGGCCGATGACCTCGTCTCCGGCCTTGAAGCGCGTGATGCCTTCACCGGTCGCATCGACGACTCCGGCGACCTCGAAGCCGGGCGTGATCGGGTAGCCGTGCAGCTTCTTCGCCGAGGCATACAGGCCCATTCGAATGATGCCGTCGGCGTAGTTCACGCCACAGGCCTGGACCCGGATCAGAACCTCCCCCAGCCCGGGCGGGGGGGTCGGAGATTCATTCAGCTCGAGCGCGTCATAGCCGCCGGGCCTGGTAATCAGGATGCGTTGCATGGGTTGCTCAACTGCGGCGCTCGAGCATGACCCGGTTGCGGCCCGCTGCCTTGCCCGCGTACATGGCCTGATCGGCCGCGTCGATGGCCCGGTCCAGGTCTTCCTCGAGCGCGGCAACGCCAATGGTGACCGTGACATGCAGGGAGCTCCCATCAACCTCGATAGTGGTCTGGTCGATCGCCTGTCTGGCGCGCTCGGCGATCTTCAGAGCTTCTTCCGGGCCCGTGTCCGGCAGCAGGATCACGAACTCTTCGCCACCCCAGCGGCACGGGATATCCGGCTCGCGCAGATGAGTCCGCAGGACGTTGGCGATTTCCTTCAGGACAAGATCACCGATGGCGTGGCCGTGCTCATCGTTGAGGTGCTTGAAATGATCGATATCGACCATGAGGACGCCGATCGGATGTCCATTGCGTCTGGCGCGCGCCATCTCCTGCCCGGCCAGGTTGATGAAGGCCCGGCGATTGCACAGTTCGGTCAGCGGGTCCCGGGTGGCCAGTTGGCCGATCGTCTGCACCGCTTCTTCGAGCTCGCGATTACGCTCGGCCAGAATGGTCTGGAGGCGCGCCCATTCCCGATTGTTGCGCAGGAGAATCAGGAACAGAATGACAAGCAGGATCAGCGCGAGGAGGGCAAAGATCAGCCTGCGCGACTGCTGGTTCAGCCGGATCGACTGAAGTTCCGACTCGGCCTGCGCTAATCGAAGTTCGCGCTCGCGTTCCCTGAGCTCGTACTGGACTTCGAGCTCCTCGACGGTCTGGCGATTGCGCTCCTCCCACAGCACCTCACGAACGGCAAGGTAGCGCTGGTAAACGGCCAGGGCCTGTTCGGGCTCGCTGCGCTGGATGTGCAGGCCGGCGAGCCGCTCGAGCAAGTCGCGCTCGACGGTCGGGATCCTCCCTTCGGCCAGCTCCAGCGCCTGCAGATAGGCCCCAAGCGCGGCATCGAGATTTCCCTGCTGCTGATAGATCGTGCCAAGGACACCGCGCACGCCGGCAAGCAGTCGAACATTGCCCAGGGATGTCAGCCGCGTTTCTGCTTCCTGACAGGCGGCCAGGGCCCGATCCGTTCGAACGAGCTCCGCGCAGCGGTCGCAGATGTTGGCCAGCTGGGTCGCGATACCGACCGGATGATCGATTTCCTTGAAGATCGCCAGTGCCTGTTCATGCAGGGCAAGAGAGGCTTCCAGGCCTTCGGTCTGGCACCTGGCGATGGCCAGATTGCCGAGGATCGTGCCTTCCTGTGCCCGATCGTGAAGTCTCCTTGCCAGGTCAAGAGCACGCTCCAGATAGACGATGGCGCGGCTGTGGTTTTCCAGCATCTGGTGGCCGACACCCAGCGCGATCGCAAGGCGAAGCTTGACCCGGCTCGTTGACTGATCATCGACCAGCATCCAGCCCTCATGGAAGTACTCCAGCGCCGTGCTCACCTGGCCGGCTTCAGCCTGGATGGTGCCGAGCACGCGCAACGATTCAGCGAGGATGTCGATCTCGCCGGACTGTCTGGCCAGGTCTCGGGCCTGCTCGGCATCGGCAAGGGCCTGTTCCAGCTCGCCGCGGTCGCGGTAGAGCTCAGCCCGCAGGGCGAGCAATCGGGCCTGGTCGACCGGGGAAGGCACGGCTGCATCGGCTCCGATCAGCTCATCGAGGCGGGTAATGGCCGCGTTCGGGTCCTGGCGTGCGATCAGCTGCACCTGCTCGATCTGCGTATCGATCGTGGGTTGGGCCCGGACCGGTCCCGGCCAGGCGAGGAGGGTCAGGCACAGCGCCAGCAGGATCAGGCATAGAAGGCGTGCTCCACTCGCAAACAGATCAGCAGCTCGCGGGAAATCGCGGCGGATGACGAGGGCTGCAAGGAAGGGGCGATCGCTCATCCCGGCCCGGTTCAGTCGGGAATTGGCGAGACGGTGTTTCTGCGTTGATGATCGCGTCATGGTGAGCATTCATTCCCCCTTGGATGAATTGGCACGACACCGTATTGGCGTGACGGCTCGTCGGGAGAGGGGTCTGATTCGGGGTAATAGATCAGGACTGATGCCATCAGTCATTCCATTACCGCACCGCTCGCCCGATGAACGCTGCGGCTCCAACCCGACCCTGATTCCCTTGCCGCCAGCATAAAGGCATGGCCTGAATCAGTGCAAGCCGTGGGGCAGGGTCGGTCGAGCGTCTTTTCTGGAATTCGTCCGAATGCGCAAGTCAGCGACAAGCAGAAACGAACCAATGACAGTCGATGATTCTCAGTTGCAGCGCAATGCTGCTATATCCGGAAAATGAAATATCGTGCAGGGTGGGCCATGAGATTTCTTCTGCTTGTTGGCGGTTCATCCCCGCGGGCGCGGACAACACCACCTCATTCAACGGGGCGTATTTGAACAGCGCTGAGGCTATTGGGGAGGTCGGCGCTTCCGAGTTCTGACCCGATGCGTTGCTGACTGCGACATGCTGCCCACGGAAACCGGCCAACCAGGCCATTGGATGCCCTCAGCGCCTGATGAATGTCCGGATTGCCGAGAGCAGGGCGTCCGGTCTTTCCTCGATCGCGAGATGGCCGGCATCGTCGATGATGTTGAACTCCGAGCCGGGAATCAGTGCGTGCAGGCGCTCGCCTCGGTCGACGGGAATCCAGCGATCCTCCCGACCCCAGAGGATCAGGGTGGGCAGGTCGATCTGTGGATAGCAGGACTGGATCTCGTCGGTGTAGCGCTCGTCGGCCTGGGCGATCTGGCGATAGAACGCCGCTTGTCCGGCATCGCCGGTCCAGGGCGCGACGATGGACCGCCAGACCGAGTCAGCGAGTTGTGAGTGCGCCGCGGTTTCGACGTAGGCCCTGACGGCGGCGGCATGGATGAAATCCGGCAGGCCGGCGAGTGCGGCTTCGTGCTGCTGCACATGGCGAAAGAAGGGCGAGCCCCAGGGCGATAGCGCGACCGGATCGATCAGGACCAGTTGGCTGAACCGGCGTCGATTGATCAGCAGGGTGCGCAGGGCGGTGGCGCCGCCGAAATCGTGGCCGATCACGATCGGCGCGTCTAGTGTACCCCGTCGTTAATCCTGGAACATTCAGAGCGTGACTGAGTCGACAAATCAAGGCGCGAACCGCAGTGAATGGCCAGCCCTTTACAAGGTTCGCAACGCAGAGTTGTCGACTCAGGCACGCTCCCGAAGGGCGAGCCGGAAAGCGCTCATCTGCAGCGCAGGCACGCAGGCTTTGCGGATTCGAGCTTGCTCGAACAAGCGAAGATGGAGTGCCGTGGCGCGTGTTAGAGCTCTTGGAAAGGCAATAAGCATTCCCTGC
>Ga0102934_1003866_pt1 | contig 10093 bp, 11 predicted proteins | sample SalPonR2_A_D1_MG_FD_78175 | JGI IMG/M metagenome (GOLD analysis project Ga0102934, IMG submission 78175) | Salt pond soil microbial communities from South San Francisco under conditions of wetland restoration - Salt Pond MetaG R2_A_D1_MG | ecosystem: Environmental > Aquatic > Marine > Intertidal...
TCGTCTACTTTTAGGGCACAAGACCAATGGGGTTAAGCTAAAACCTATTTATCCGATGTCTGAAGTTATTAGATCCTTAACAGGTAGAAAACAAATTTTGGGTCCAGGTGATCAATTGACTTTATTATATGTATTTCATTCCGAACTCAATGAATGGAAAGCAGACACTTTAGCGGCTCAAAGCCTTATCTATAATAAAATTGTTAGTAAAGAAGAAATGGTTTCCGAAAATTCATACCCTCATACCCAAAATGAAATCCAGGCTGTAAGTTTGGCTACTAGCCTGAATTATAATCAATGCCGGAATGTTTTCCCTTTTATTCGCAATCTTATGACATCCGAAGCCAGAGACTATCTTATCAACTGGAGAAAGAAGCACGATGGGTGAACTCAGAAATTTTAATAGAAATGTTTGGCTGTTTTTGCCTAATTGAGATTGTAAAGGTTAATCAGGATTGTTATAGTCTGCCTCAGCAAGAGAGGGGTTGAACTTCTGTCCAGTTTTTGAAGTTTTTAACGTCAGTTGGCCCATTGTTTGAGCTATCAATGATAATATTAGTAACGCCATAATATCCAAAGACAAGGAGGTAGTTTAGTTATGCAGGAAGATAATGGCCAAAAGACAATAGAATACAAGGATCATGTGATTAAACTTGTCCCTTACGAAGAGCTTGATTCAAAATTCTCAGTTGTTATTCTCAATTATCTCGGTAAGGAGGTAAAAAAGAGTTCTCGGGCCGGAGAAAGTGAAGAACAGGCCTTTGAATATGGAAAGAGATTGGTAGATTTTGAAATTCAATCTGCAAAGTACAGCACATGATATGTTTGAGGCGTCTGCAAAGACCATTTTTGTAGACGCCAAGTAATAAAACTCATTATGACTTAACTGTTTACTCGATTGAAAAAGGCTTTTTCTTTGCCCGCATCAGTGGTATGACTGTTAGTCTTTTAACCTAGAAACTCTGGGCCTGAAAAAGTAAGTGCAAAGAAATGTTTTTTTCAAACTATTATCTCTAATCTGCTACATTAGACTTAAGCTCTGAAGTAAGGACTGAATAGGAGAGCCTAATGGCTTTTGACAGTCTCTTTCCGAGATGGAGATAGAAAGATTGATCAATGATACAGACATGGCAATCAAAGGTTTTGCCCTTGAACTCAAAAAAAGAAAACAGTGTCAACAAGGTGAATCCAAATCCTATGAGTGAAAATGAGCAGGAGACAATGTCTTTCACCTTTCCTGAGTATGTCCATAATAAAAATGTTGGTTTTATCCTAAGAGATTTTCAGCAAGATTTTTCCCGGATCAACCCTTGTAGAGTATATGTTGATTTCCAACAGACAAAGTCCTTTAATGATTTCGGGGTACTTGTTCTGACAGAGATAAAAAAAAAGACCCACCAGGCTAATGGTAAACTGGTTTTAAGGAATTTAAGTCAGGAAGTCCAAGATATCTTGGATCTGGTCCAATTCTCTACTCTGCCTGAAGAGGTTTCTGATCTTAGCCAAAAAAGATTGCCCAAGATAACTATCCGGACAGGGGAGGCCTTTTTCAAATGCCTTTATGACATGAAAAAAATGATCTTTTTTGTTGGGGAAGTTTTCTTTGCCAGCCTTGTATTGATAAAGAATCCCAGAAAGTTACGATACAATGATGTCATCTATTATATGCAAAGAGTAGGGGTTGATGCCCTGCCAATTGTTGCTTTAATCAGCCTGCTTCTGGGTCTGATTATGGCCTTTATGTCCTCTGCTCAATTAGAGCAGTTTGGGGCCAATATTTATGTAGCTTCTTTGGTAAGCCTGGCAATGATTAAGGAATTGGGACCAATTATGACCTGTATATTGGTATCTGGTAGGTCTGGTTCAGCTTTTGCCTCAGAGATAGGGAGTATGAAAATCTCCGAAGAGGTGGATGCCCTGACTACAATGGGCTTTGACACAACCATTTTTTTGGTTATGCCCAAAATTGTAGCCGCAGTTATAGTGGTTCCTCTTCTGGTGGTCTTTTCTGATATATTTGCTATTGCCGGTGGCTTGATAATAGGCGTCAGTATGTTGGATTTGACCATTCATAGCTACATTCATCAGACTATGACAAGTCTGACTATCTTGGATTTTGGCCTTGGTCTGCTTAAGAGTATGTTCTTTGCCTTAATCATTGCCTGGATTGGAGCTTTTCGTGGTTTTCAGACTGAAGGCGGAGCACAAGAGGTCGGTCAGGCAACTACATCTGCTGTTGTTAGCAGTATCTTTCTGATTATAGTTGTCGACTCCTTGATCGCAGTTATGCTTCGCTATTGGAATTAAATTGATACTCAAACTACGGCAGATTTAGGGATTGGTGAAGAAGTGAACAAAAGACAAGCTGTTGTTGAGGTTAAAGATGTAAGTATTGGTTTTTCTTCCAAGGTGATCCAAAGACATCTTGATTTTGAGGTCTATGAGGGAGAAATCTTTGTCATACTTGGGGGAAGTGGCTGCGGGAAAAGTACTTTACTGAAGAGTATCATTGGCTTGTATCAACCACTTTATGGTGATATTTCCCTTCAGGGAATGTCGATAAAAAATAGTCAGAATGATATTCAGGCTTATCGTAATATACTGAAAGAGATCGGGGTTATGTATCAAGGAGGAGCTTTGCTTGGATCATTAACCCTAGCTGAAAATATCGCTTTACCTCTTCATGAACATACCAATCTAAATACTGAAGAAATTGCCTCCCTGGTTAGTGTAAAATTGGCCTTGGTGAATTTGCATGGTTTTGAACTGGCTATGCCTTCGGAGTTGAGCGGTGGCATGCGTAAAAGGGCTGCCATAGCCAGGGCTTTGGCTCTAAATCCAGGCCTGCTTTTTTTGGATGAACCTTCTGCAGGACTTGATCCGATTCTGTCTTCCGAGCTTGATCATTTATTGATCAAGATAAATAAGAACTTGGCTACGACAATGATTATTGTCAGTCATGAATTAGCTAGTATTAAGGCTATTGCTGAAAGGGTTATTGTATTGGATCAGGATGGTCAGGGGATTATAGAACAAGGTCCTCCCGGACATCTAGCTGAATATTCGAAAGTTCCTTATGTCCGTCATTTTTTTCATAGACAACCACATTTTTCTTTTGAGGCTTGAAGTCTGATGCCTGCAGAAAAAACAAAGTTTCTGGTCGGTCTGTTCCTAATTATCGGTGGGACTATCTGCCTGACATTATTTATCTATTTAGGGGCCAGTAAGTTCTTTGAGAAAGGATATACTTTGGTAACTTACTTTGATGAATCTGTCCAAGGTCTGAATATGGATGCCCCTGTCAAGTATCGCGGTGTTCCAATAGGTAGAGTAACAGATATTAAGGTTGCCCCTGATTATCAATTGGTAGAAGTAGCCATGAAGATTGATAAAGATTATCAATTCCAAAAAAATGGGACCCAATCTCTGGTGGCCTCACTAAAAAATATTGGTATCACCGGCAGTATGTATATAGAGATGAATCGAGTCCCTAAAGAACAATTGCAACAGACTCCTCAGATTACTTTTCACACTGATTTTCCTGTAATTCCCTCAAGACCCTCCAATGTAACCAGAATGATCGACAATTTGGAACAAACGATTAACAATATCAACCAGTTTGACGTATCCGGTATCTCTAATAGGATCAAGATTACTCTGGATCATTTCAACCGTTTCCTTGACCAAACTGATCCCAAGAAGTTGAGCACTAATTTAGAGCATATCCTGTCCGGAATGGATGCCTTGGTCAATGATTCCCAGTGGGATAAATTGCTAAATGTAACTACACATACCGGAAGAAAGATCGGTTTAATGACTGATCAACTCTCAGAAGATGTAACCAGCCTCAAGTCCTTCCTAGAGACACTCGAGGGAGGATTAAAAGACAATAAAGAGGTCTTGTCTTCGACTCTACAACATTTAAATGCCACAACTGATACTGCTAATCATTTAATGAGAGAGAGCCGTTTATTTGTTGAACAGGAGCGCATTGAAATGAAGAATCTGCATCACCAATTATCGGAAATAAGTCATAATTTACATATGATGAGTGAAGGTCTTGTTCAACTTGTCGGTTCTATACAAAATCAGCCATCCAGAATGTTATTTTCCAAACCACCCCAACCTCGAAAGATTGAGGGCAAAAAGTGAACTCAAAATCTTTTTTGATCCTTGTTTTTGTTGCTGCTTATCTTTTTGTTAATGGCTGTCTGCCATTAAAGCAGGATCATAGACCCAAGACTTATTCTTATGCTTTGGAATATAAACAAGATTATTTTATTCAAGAAAAAAAACCTGTTATCCTAAAAATAAGAGACTTTAATGTAGCTCCTGAATTCGATGTTATGAACCTTGTTTATCAAGAGAGTAAATATAAGTACCATGAATATCCATATCATAGATGGCGGAAAAATCCAGGGGACTTAATCGCAAGTTGTTTGAAAAGGGATTTAATAGACAGTCAGATATATCAAGCAGTTATTGGGACAGAAAGCCAGCTCTTACCTACGCATATCCTAGAGGGTTCAGTAGATGCCATTTATGAAAAGGACACTGCTGATGGCTGGTATGCAGTTTTGACTCTCACAATTACTCTTGAAAAAATGAAATTATCAAATGACAATTTAAATGTCTTGTTTCAAAAGACTTTTGCCACAAAGAAAAGGGTAGATAGAAAAGACCCGATCCATGTGGTTCAAGCCATGAGTTCTGCTATGAACGAACTCTCACTCAAGATTCAGAAAAAAATCTATCAAGTACTTTCACAATAATTATCCATTTTTAACCATTCAGAAAAAAGGACTTATAGCCCAAATAGCAATTAAGTACTTAGTTGTAAACCGGTTCTAAATAGTTACATTATTTTTAGTATGTTATTTGGGTATAGAAAAAATTCTAGCCGGAGGGTTGCAAACTTATGGAACTCAAGACCGTAGCTATTGAAAATCCAGATAGTTTGAATTTTATATTGGGTCATTCACACTTTATAAAAACAGTAGAAGACATTCATGAAGCAATAATCAATACAATTTCTGGAGCAAAGTTTGGTTTGGCTTTTTGTGAGGCCTCTGGGGACTGTCTTATTCGTTATTCAGGTACGGATCAGGATTTAATCGAATTGGCCAAGAGTAATGCTCTTAAACTCTCAGCCGGCCATAGCTTTATTATATTTGTAAGAGATATGTTTCCTTTGAATATTTTGAATCAATTGAAGAACATAAATGTGGTCTGCCGAATCTATTGTGCCACCGCTAATCCGGTGGAGGTAATAATTGCCGAGACTGAACTAGGAAGGGGGGTCTTAGGTATTGTTGATGGGTATGTACCTCAAGGGACTGAAAAACATGAGGACATCAAAAAGAGAAAGGAGTTTTTACGTACTATCGGCTATAAATTGTCATAGCTATATAAAGCTGTCTGATACAGTTAAATTCTACTGGATAACTACTCCGGTCCTGCAATAAAAAAACAGTCTTGGAGTAGTTATCCCTCTATCAAAGATTCTTTTAGATGATCAATATTCTTTTGGCAGTTCGTCGAGTTGGGCCTTGGTAAAGACCGGCCCGTCCTTGCAGACATAGTAAGGACCGACATTACAGCGACCACAGATGCCGATACCGCACTTCATCCGGTTCTCCAGACTCATGATTATCTGATCTCCCTGCCAGCCAAGTTTGTCCAAAACCGGTTGGGTAAATTTGATCATGACCGGAGGACCACAGATCAAAGAAACGGCATTATCAGGTTTGGGAGCAACTTGTTCGGTAATGGTCGGAACAAATCCGACTAATCCTTCCCAGCCGGGTACTTCTTTGTCAATAGTTATATGGCAGTTGATATCACTGCGTTTGGCCCATTCGGCCATTTCGTCTCGGTATAAGAGCATACCTGGTGTTCTGGCTCCGTAAATAAAGGTAATATCGCCATATTTTTTTCGGTTCTCTGGGTCCATAAGCCAGAGCATGGTTGATCGTAGGGTGGTAACAGCATATCCACCGGCGATTATGACAATATCCTTGCCTTCCATTGACTCCAGTGGATACCAATTGCCTAAAGGCCCACGAACCCCCATTACGTCGTCTACTTCCATATTATGGAGCTTTGTGGTTACTACACCGGCCTTGCTTACAGTGAAAAGGAGCCGATCGCCTTCTGTTGGACTTGAAGCGATGCCAATAGGTGATTCTCCGTAACCGGCTATACTTAGTTCTGCAAATTGACCTGGAAGGTACTTGAACTCCTTGGCATGATCAGGGTTCAAAAATTCCATTTCAAAGTTACGTAAACTTTTGTCCTCAGTAGCTACCTCAACTTTAGTCAATTTGACCGGATAGGGGATATATGGATTTTTCATACTTATCTCACTTCTTTCTCAGTTATGAATTCATGCTACTTACCACTTCACGCACATCTATGTTAACCGGACATTTCCGGGTACATCGACCACAGCCAACACAACCAACAGCTCCTTCAAGCTTGATTGGCATATACTTGAACTTGTGCATGAAGCGTTGTCTGACCCTGTCTTTTTTCGTTCCTCTGGGATTGTGGCCTGAGGTATGGTGAGTGAACAGCCAGCTCATACAGGTATCCCAATTCCGAACCCGCCGGCCGAAATCCCCCTGGGTCTCGTCTTGTATATCAAAGCAGTGACAGGTAGGACAAAAATAGGTGCAGGTACCGCAATTGATACAACTCTCATGAACCTGGTCCCAGACAGGATGTTCGTAGAGCTCCAGGACGTTTCGGGAATTGATATTATCCATTTTGACCTGAGAGGTGATGCTTGCCTCGGCCTGCTCCTTATTGCGGGACGCCTCATTGATATCTTCCTGACCAGCTTTAGAAAGATTGGCAGTCAAGGCCTGACCTTTATCAGTCACAGAATGGACAAGGAGTCGGTCTCCAAGGTCGGTTAGGAGGATATCCAGGCCTTCTTCATGGTGAGGACCGCAATTCATTGAGGTACAAAAGCAGGTCGGACAAGGATTGTTGCAGGCTAATCCAATAAGCAGGGTCTTATCTCGTTTATCCTTCCAGTAGACATCCAAGCTCTTCTCGTCTCTGCAAAAGACCTTGTCCAGGACCTGAAAGGCCTTGGCATCACAGGGGCGGATATTCAAAAGGGCCCGCGGTTTTTCCAAAGGGGATTCTTCTTTCATTATAAGCCCTTCAGGGTCCTGACTATTGTTTTTGAAATGCATCAGGGACTCTGTTTGAGGGAAGAAGTAGGACTTAGGCGAGAGATCGGTGTTGCTAAATTCCCAAACCAGTTCCTCAGCCTGGTCAATTGGGGCCCAGACCAACTCTAAGTCCTTTTGGACCGGGGCATGTATCTGATAATCGGCTTTTATCTTATCCAAAAAGGAACCGATTTCTGTCTTTGAAAGTATTTTGTCTGACATAGTGGTATCCTTTTCCATCTCGTTTATTTCAACATAAAGTCCTCAGGGTCATTGGGCTGATAAACACTAAGCGGTGGTGTGGCCTCCATATCCATGCCAGCCTGATATCCATACATATCCCGGATATCTTTTTCTATCTTGCTGGTCAGTCGGCGCATCTTTATTCCGACAGGACAGGCTGATTCGCAAGCCCCGCAATCGGTACATCTTCCGGCACAGTGAAATGCCCTGAGGATATGAAAGGTGAAAACATCGGCTTCCTCTTGGGTTTTGCCGCACCACTGGGGATGGCTCTCATCAACAAAGCATTCATTGCAATAACATAAAGGACAGGCATCTCGGCAGGCATAGCATCGAATACAGTCTTTGAAAGACTGTTCAAACTTCTGCCAACGCTCATCCGAAGAGAGCTGTTCCCAAGGAGCGGCTACCTTATCTATATTGCCTCCCCCAGTTTCCTGTCCCGGTTCACCAATGAGTTGGTCATAGATGACCGGATTCCTCTGTACGCAGGTCAGACAATTATCCCTTCTGACATCTTTTCTGGGGACCTGTTCCTCTAAACCTGGACCTTTGACCAGAATCTGGTCGTCTTCTTCGACAACCTGATCAATACGTTTATTCGGGAATCTGGCCTGGATCTTCCAGTGGTCCAGCATTCCGGGGGAGTGAAGTCCAATAATATAGACCTGATCGCGCCTTATCTGCTTTTCTTGGATCAAGCCAACTATATTTCGGCTAACACAACCCTGGGCAATGACAGCTACTTTGTCCTTTCGGCCTATAAGAAAATTGGCTAGGTTATTGGTACAAAAACCTGACCAGATAAGTTCATCTGCCTGTTCAGGGGTGTAAGCAAAAAAAGGTTGTTCCCGCATAGGGACTGTACCTTTCTTGTAGCCAATAACACAGTCAACTGTTTTTTCTTCCAGGAGTTTCTTGGCTGTTGTCCTTATTTGTTCATTTGTTGTCGGCATACCTATATTCCTCCTAAGCCGCATCTGCTTTTAACCAGTCAGGTCGGATATCTTTTATAAGCCGTTTGGCTGGACCTTGAGCCCTGACTGCCTCAACAACCTCTGTTGCCTTGGCCTGAAAGCGTCCGGCTTCTGCTGAAGAAATCCAGGAAAAGTGAAGCCGACCAGGTTCAAGACCGATATACTCCAAAAGATTTTTCATGACGGCGAACCGCCGTCTGGCGAATAAATTGCCACTAATATAGTGACAATCGCCCGGATGTCAGCCAGATACCCAGACGCCATCAACACCTTGTCTGAATGCCTGAAGTATAAACTTGGGATTCATATGACCCGTACAGGGGATCATGATGACCCGAATGTTTGGGGGATACTGCATTCGGCTGACGCCAGCCAAATCCGCAGCTCCATAGGAACACCAGCTACATAAAAAAGCAGCTATTTTGGGTTGAAATGTATTTTCTCCACTCATGCGGTTCCTCACTTTTGGTTTGTCTCTTCTTTCGGATTATCTTGCCCCAGGATATCGCCTTTGAATCATTCATTTCCCATAGCCATAACTGTGGCCATGATCTCTTCTTGGGTAAAACCTCCCAAATTAGGTGCGCTGGAACGGCAGGAAGCCATGCACAAACCGCATCCTTTGCAAAGGGCTGGGTTAACTTCAGCCAAGCCATTCTCGTCCGGGCTAATGGCCTGATATGGACAAATTGTCCAGCAGACTCCACAGCCAACGCATCTTGATTTGTCTATGGTAGCCACAAGTCCGGGCAAGGTCATTTCAGTTCGGGAAAGGACCGTTATAGCCCTGGCTGCTGCGGCTTGGGCCTGAGCAATAGATTCTTCGATCGGCTTTGGATAGTGAGCCATACCAGCCATGAAGATACCGTCATTGACAAAGTCAACAGGACGTAGCTTGGCATGGGCCTCTTGAAACCACCTGTCTTTATTCAAAGGGATCTTGTACATTTGAGCCAATGGGTTATTGTCCCGTGGGATGATCGCTGTTGCCAGACCAAGCAGATCTGCCTGGATCAGGAGATCCTTATCCAATATCGGATCCTTGGCAGTAACTTCTATAATATCCGACTTTGTCTCTACCTGAGGTTTATTATCCAAATCATACCGGACAAAAAGGACACCTTTTTCTCGAGCCTTCTGATACAGAAGTTCCCGCTCACCATAGGTACGGATGTCTCGATAAAGGATAATGACTTGGCACTCGGGGTTCTTTTCCTTTAAATAAAGGGCGTTCTTTATCGAATGCGTGCAACAGACACGTGAACAATAAGGCCTGTCAGGCTCTCTAGAGCCGACGCATTGAATAAAGACTGCGGTGTTGATATTTTGAGGGTCAACTGTGCCTTGGGTAAAGGCATTGTCCATTTCTAAAAGGGTCATGATGCCTTTGTGTTGACCATAGGCGTATTCAGGGGGCGAGGATTCTTGCGCTCCGGTAGCTATAATAGTTACCCCATGTTCGATTGTCTCCTGACCCTGCTGATTATTGAGTGTGGTCTTGAAGTTCCCGACAAAGCCTTCGACCTCTTGTACTGAGGAATTCAAATGGACTTGCAATTTGGGTGTATTTGTCACTTGATTGGTCAATTCTTGGACCTTCGATTGGACGTCTTCCCCTTGTGCTGTTGTTCGGAGAAGATTAGCGTTGCCACCCAAACGGTCGGATTTTTCGATCAGATGCGTCTGGAA
>Ga0102934_1003867_pt1 | contig 10092 bp, 4 predicted proteins | sample SalPonR2_A_D1_MG_FD_78175 | JGI IMG/M metagenome (GOLD analysis project Ga0102934, IMG submission 78175) | Salt pond soil microbial communities from South San Francisco under conditions of wetland restoration - Salt Pond MetaG R2_A_D1_MG | ecosystem: Environmental > Aquatic > Marine > Intertidal...
CTTTGCCTCCCTCACGCCCCGCCCGCCGCGCTTCCTCTTTTCCCGGTCTTGTTTGCTTCCCTCCCTCCCTCCCTCCCTCCCTCCCTCCCTCCTCCCCTTCCTCCTGCGCCCGCCGACCTCCTTCCTCCTCCTCCGCCCCAAGCGGGTAGGGAGACGGACGCCAAGACGTTGACTTTCTCTGCGTGTTCCTTGCCATCTTCCTCCACGTTTCCCCATGTCGCTGTGCAGGTACGCACAGACCCGTGCCTCTGTCCCTCCCTTCCTCCCACCCTCACTCCCTTCCTCCCACCCTCCCTCCCTCTCCATTGTCTCCCATCTTAACAAATAGTTTCTGTCAAGTGTCCCCTTGTCAGAAAAGATCCACCGCGCAAAATCCGGCCTGACCCTTATATCCCCCCTCCCTCCCTCCCTCCCTCCCTCCCTCCCTCCCCCCCTCCAAGGGGGGTAGCTTCACCCTCAAGATGCTGGACTCCAGCCTAGTCAAACCTAAGAACCGTGGACTCTCCTACACCGACTACCACATCCAGTGTTTCTGGGGCCATCAGGTACAATGCGCGCCCTCCCTCCCTCCCTCCCTCCCTCCCTTCCCCCTCCCTTCCTTCCCGCCCGTCCTCCCTCCTTCGACTCTTCCTTGTCTCTGCTTTTCCTCAATAAGCGTTTGGTGACTGTTCTTGCCACGTATTTCATCCCCTCCTTGCCACGTATTTCATCCCCTCCAAATCCTCTCCCCTTCCTTCCCTCCCTTTCTCCTCTCTTCTGCTTTCCCTCTCTCCCTTTCCCCCTCCCTCCTTCCCTCCCTCCTTCCCTTTCTCCCTCCCTTTCTCCTCCCCTCCCTCCTTTCCAGGAAGACTCCGCCATGACGTGGACAGTCGCGCACCGTTACCGCGACTTTGCTGCCCTCGACGCTCTCCTGCGGCCCGCCCTCCCTTCCGCCCTCCCCTCGTCTTGCCCTCCGTTGCCCCGCAAGGAGCCTTTCTGGATCGATTCCAACGGCCTTTCGGTTGTCGCCAAGAGGAAAGCGGGCTTGGAGGAGGTGAGGGGGAGGAAAAATGTCTGGGCTGGAGGGTGGGAGGGAATGGGAGGGCGAGGTGCTAAGACGATTGCGGTACCTCCGCATCATGACCCGGTTCCCAAGCCGCCCTCCCCCCTGCCCTCACTCCCGCCCTCTCTCCCGCCCTCCCTCGTTTTTCCAGTACCTGCTCGGCCTCCTTGCGCATTTCCCGTCCTCCTTGTCCCTCCAGGCGCTCGACACTTTCCTCCACCTCAGCGATAGCATCGCCGAAATCAAGAGCATGCCAAGTACGTCACTTTCGGCGACGATTCCCCCTCCCCCCTTCCTCCCCCCCCCCTTCCCTCCTTCCAACCACCACCGTTGTCGAAGCCCTTGTTCCCTTCATTCATTGATGTCCATCCCTCCCTCCTTCCTTCCTTTCAGCCCCTCCCTCGTCCACGTCCTCTTCCTTTCCTTTGATTACCGCCGGGAGCCTATCCCGTCGGGCAGTGGGACCGAAGCGGGAGGGAGGGAGGGAGGAGACAGAAAGCAACCTCCTCCCCTCCTACATCCATGGCGTCGATATGCGCCAGCTGTCTTGTGCGTCGAGGGAGGGCGGGAGGGAGGGAAGGAGGGAGGGAGGGAGGGAGGGAAAGTAGGCGGTTGATATCGTCACGTTTCACTTGAGTTGCGATCAATCGGTGGCCGTGCTGTCTGCTTTCCAGCATCGAAGAGGAGGACGGGGATTCTTCCCCCCCCCTGTTGAAACACTTTTCCCGCATTCCCAATCCCCTTTCCGGCCCCCTTTTTCCCAAACATTCATCCCTTCCTCCCCTTCTTTCTTTCTAGCCACGGCTGCGTACCTCTCCTATGAGACAACTTCTGTTCCTGCCATGACCGCCGACACCCTGTGTGCTTTTGAGGATAAAACAATAACGCTACGAAAAATTCTGTTGGACGTTGATGAAGAAAGCGATTTTATGAAGGTACGCAGGCGAAGGTCGGTGGAGGGTTAGGAAGTTCTTTTCGCAATTGTCACGAATCAGGAGAAATGCGGCACAATATACCCGTGCTTGACGTTTCTCCTCTCCCTTCCTCCCCCTTGTCAGCAACCTAGCCTCTGTCGTCTCCTGAATGAGCTGGCCGGAGACTGGCCGGCCCTCAAGGCGCTGACCAACACCATTCAGGAAGAGGAGGAGCAGGAGGCGGAGAAGGGAAGGGTAGGTGGCATTTTTATTTCCATACCGTAGTGCCAATCCTCCCTTTTTCTTGTTTGACCCATCATTTTCGAACAGAACAAAGTGATTTCGCGTCCTCGCCTAACGCACGCAATCGTTTTCCAACCACTCTGTCATGCTCTCACTCTTTTCTGTCCACCATTCCTTCCAGGCTATCGATACCCTGCAAGGAGGCTACTCCGTTCTCGGCCGGGCGCTCACCTGTGACGCTGATCTCACCTCTCTCGTCACGAATTTACGGGGGAAATTGTACAAGAGATATGGGCAAGACGATTGAGTAAGCTCAAGTAGGAGGAATCATTGTCTTGCAATGTGCGCTTGGACAGGGTGGGTGTGCGTCTTCATCTTTTGCTAGCTGAGATATATGGCCAAGGACACATGTGGTATTTTGAATAGAATTTAAGTAGGAAAGGATAAAAACACTTCCTAAATAAGACTGCAAGCAATAGGGACAAGTATTAAGTGCTTGAGCGTCAAAGAGGGATAGTTCTTTTAAAGACGACACAAAAAGGGGAAAAAAATAACACGGTAAGTCTCATGAAGGGCCCACTCGACACATAATTGAAAAGTAAACACTTGATTATTTTTTAAAAACAAAAAGGAGACTTGAAAAATGATCGGATTAGAACAAAATGAGGCATACTATGATTTCCAAGGTTCTGTTCACGTTGCATTCGTTATGCCTTCCTTGAAAATGGGTACTTGTGGACCCTAAAATTTCATTTTTAGGACGAGCAGGCACGTCAGCTGACGCCTAAACTTCAAGGTCGTATTGTTCGTGATCCGAGTCGTGATCCCAGACAGCTAATTTCGCACGATACGAAGGCATTTTCCTCGATATGGGAAATGACAATGTGTGCAAGGTATTACGTAGCAGTATTAAATCGATGGCCATACCTGGGCTTAGCCTGCCGTGGAACGTCACGCCATTATATTTGCGTCTCATAAAGTTAAGTTATTTTCGTATTCATCACATTGTCTACATCTCTTTGTTTTGCCTTGTGGAAATCAAGGTTGCAACAGGCACTATGGCGCCTCCTTCTCGTTACTTTCCACCGACTGCATCCACATCTACGAGTACCTCTGGGCAGTCTCGGTTTTCTACGTTTGAGCCTCAGGATTTGTGCCGCCCTCAAGGTTCGCTTCACGATGGCCTTCCTCGCTCCACCCGCCGGCAAGTCCAAGCTCCGGATCGTATTCCACAGCCCATCTATCTGGGCATTGAAGTGGAGGTACTAGAGTCTCAGGAGGTGGTGCGGTACGGATTGTGCGCACATGACGGCTCCTACACGCTGGACTACTACGAGGAAACTATCGACGTTAGTCATTGCAATACGACGCCGGAGAAAGTTGAGTTTTTTGAAGCACATATTCTCCAGAAGCTGAAAGAATACCAATCGAGCATGAACGTCAAGGCTCATTTAATTGGCCTGGGCCTGCGAGTCTGTAACACCATGTGTTTTTTGAAACGGGGCTGCGCTACCATGTGTGTGGACTACGGACGTGAACGCGTGTTCAGTGTGTACGGCTCCGACGTACCCTCCTTGTCTTCGCGCGTCTGGCAGGAACTCGACGCCATCCCCTTCGTCATGCGGACACGGGGCCAAACACTGGACGAGCGCGCCAGCACCGCGGTGCGTCAGGCGGTAGTGGCCTTATCCCCGCAATACCCCGGGAACATCCCGAGAGTGGTGGTGGGCTACCGGAACGAGGTAGAGGTCGATTGCAACATGGACATCCATTTGTATGACCTGGAGCATTACCGACAATTTTGCTCGGAAGGTACCTGGCATGCGGTGTTGGCCATGGCCGACGAGCTACGGCGGCGGCAAATCAAGGTTTCTTACTTCAACTCCACCCCTCAAGGGGGGGGAGTGGCTTTGATGCGCCACGCCCTGTTCCGACTGAGCCATTACCTTCGGGTGAACACGCATTGGTTCGTGGCGACGCCGTCTCCGGATGTATTCAACATCACCAAGCGGAAATTCCACAACGTCCTGCAGGGCGTCGCGCCCCCGAATGTCTTTTTGGAAGAGGAAGAGAAGAAGAAGTGGCTGGAGTGGACGCAAATGAATGTGGAACGTCACTGGGACGACCCCGATGGACCCTTGATGACATCGGACGTGATTGTCATTGATGACCCGCAGGTTTGTGGCCTGATCCCGTGGATCCGACGCTTGAATCCAGAGGCGAAGATCGTCTACCGTTCTCACATTGAAGTCCGAGCCGACCTCATCCGCGACAAGCCGCAGGGGCCGCAGGCGCAGACCTGGGACTTTCTGTGGTCTGCGATCAAGCAAGCCGACCTCTTTGTTTCCCACCCCGTGAAGAACTTTGTACCCGACGACGTGCCTTTGGAAAACGTGGTGATGATGCCCGCCGCCACAGACCCGTTGGACGGATTGAATAAACCCCTGGACGACTTCAACGTCACCTATTATCAACAGGTTTTCAATCGTATCTGCTACGATCAGGGCTCTCGGCGCGTAGATTGGGACCGTCCCTACATCACCCAAGTCGCGCGCTTCGACCCTTCCAAGGGCATCCCGGACGTCCTCTTAGCCTATCATCGACTTTACTGCAAATTTCTTGACGCGGGGGAAAAGAATCGTGTCGAGCCCCGTCGCAGCCATGGACAGGGCACGAAAAAGGCGGAACCTGCCAATGTGGGGGATGGCGGCCAGCAGGAGACTGAGGAGGCGCGTGGGGAGGCTGAGTCGACAGAGGAGGACACCGGGTGGTCTGCGCTACACAGGCAGCTTCGCATGGAGGAAACGACGCTGCCCCAGCTCATTATTTGCGGACACGGCTCCGTGGACGATCCGGACGGGACGTGGGTGTTTGAAGAGGCGCATACGATGCTGAACAAGGAGGACTTCCGGGACCTCTGGCCCCACGTGACCATCGTGCGCATACCCCCTTGCGACCAGATTTTGAATGTGGTTTTACGGGGCGCCGTCTGCGCCTTGCAGCTCAGCCATCGCGAAGGCTTTGAAGTGAAAGTGACGGAAGCCATGGCCAAAGGTGTGCCGGTCGTGGCTTACAAGGCGGGGGGCATTCCCTTCCAGATCCGGGACAAGGAAAACGGTTATCTGGTTCCGGTAGGTGATACAGAGACGGTAGCAGAGCACGTGTATTCCTTGTGTACGGATGCCGAGTTGAGGGAAAAGCTCTCACGGAAGGCCCGGGAAGAGATTGGAGAAGATTTCTTTACGGTCCATAATTGGGCGAATTGGGCCTATATTTGGCTCAAAATTAATAACAAACCTCGTGCCCCGCCCACCCTTGAGGAGGTACTGGAGGTTAAAAAACAAACAGAAAAAGGGGAGAAAGACCAGCAGGTCAAGCGTGATGTTGAGGAGGGGGAGGGAGGGATGGAAGGTAACGGTGGGCGAAGCGACGAGGAGGAGACGCTGGCTGCATTGGGCGAGGTCTGTCTGAATGTGGACGGTAGTCGCAGTCCTTGTGCGCCCCCGTTGCACCGACGGCGCAAGGCAGCTCATGACGTGCTGGGGGGAGGGCGGTGGGTCAAGGACTTGTGGCAGGCCGAATACGTGAAGGGCGAGACGGAAGAGGGGGTGCCACGTTACAAAGAACTACATGCCCGTCACGTCGAGGCGCACGAGGCCAGGACGTGGGACCGCAACACCACCCTTCGACAGGAACAATTCACGCCACCTCCCTTCTTGATCGACCAGCGAAGAGGAAACATCGAGGGCGGTGACGACAGGCTCCCGCGCATCGTGTACACGCCCGGGCCGAACAGCAAGCTCTGGGTCCGAGATGCCGGCGATTTGGAGGAGGCGTGAGAAGAAAGGAATGGCCCATGTACGGAGAGTAAGAGAAAGATAGAGGGATTGGGTTAGGGTTGACCCTAACCCGAAGCCTACCAGAAGTATATAGCTTTGTGATGTCAGAGGGAAAATGCAGATCACACACAGCGACGAAGACGGCCTCTTGGCGTGTACAGGCTTGAAAAGAGGGATGAAGTAATGGCATGGTAGGGCATTGGAGTTGTATGGCTGGAGGCTTGCATGGCTATCAACGACTTGCCATTCCAAGTGTCGGATATATCTTGGCATGGCATGTGAGGTTGTGGGAAACACTTTTTCTTGGAAACAATGCTTTTTTTGAGTGTGTTACAAATCCCCCAAGGGCCTCTTTTCTTCGCCTCTTTGTCCGTCTCCCCCTTTCCTTCCTTTCTTCCCCGCTGACGCACCTCCCCGCTTATGCATCTGGGAGGATTGCCGTCACGATCCCCACCGCAACCGTCTCCCCCTTTTGTCGGAGGATGAATCGACCCAGCGGCCGCGAATCCTCAAAACGCTCCACACACACGGGCCGAGCGCATTGAAACTCGACCAAGGCCAGCATGTTCCCTGTTAGACACCGAGGGCGCTCCTTCTTGACCTCGGCCGCCCCCCGCCCCTCCTCCGACAGGGGCTTGGCCAGGGTAGCCGTGAGACGCGTCGCATTCACGGGGATCTCCAGACTTTGCACATGCATTTGAAAAGGCGTGCCCCGCAAAATGGGCACGCTCAAGGAGGATAACGTGGTGATCTGGGCGGCGAAACGACACGAAACCGGCACGGCGGCTTTCCCTTTACACAAGACACTCCCAATCGATATCCGGGCTGGATCCACCCCTTGCAACGTGATCTCCGCGTGCTCCAAGGCCCCAGCCACCTCGGCCGGACTACCCTCCACCTCGATGCTTCGCACAACAGCCACGTCCCCAATGGGGAGGATCAGGACTTTGGAGCCGGTTTTGACCCCACCCGAGAGGACTCGAACCGAGACACCCACATTCTTCCCGGCAGGCGCCAGGTCGTTCACGATCATGCGCAGCGGTTTCCCCCGTGCTTCCCGCAAAAATTTGGCGGCGGGCAGGAAGTCGTCCATGGCCGTCAACAAGGACGGGCCCGTGTACCACTCGCGCAGCCCCCCCCCTCCTTCCTTCCCTCCCTCCCGCCCTCCCTCCTTCACGTTCTCCCCCGTCAGCCCACTTACAGGTACGAACCGAATCCGTTCGGACTTGAACCCGGTCTGCTCCAGGAAAGGCGTCAAGCTTGTGACGATATCCTGGTATCGGGCCTGGGACCAGGGCGGGTCCGCCGCGTCGAGTTTGTTCACCGCCACCAGAATTTGATTCACCCCCAACGCCCGTGCCAGCAGGGCGTGCTCCTTGGTTTGGCCCTGGCTGAGGCCGTCGCGACCGGTGCCCGCCTCGGTGAAACCGGCTTCAAATTCCCCCGTCGTCGCGGGCACGACCAACAAGGCAACGTCCGCCTGGGCCGCCCCCACGATCATTTGCGGGACAAAGTCGGCGTGTCCGGGGGCGTCTAAGAGGGTGACGACCCGGTGGGGGAGTTCGATGCATTTTTGGCCCACTTCCATCGTCACGCCATGCGCGCGCTCTTCCCCGTCTTCGTCCATCATCCAAGCCAAGTAAAAAGAAGCTTTGCCGAGGGCCCGGGCGTCCCGTTCGAATTTTCGAGCTTCCCGCACCGACACCATCCCGGTGGAGACCAACACCTGGCCCATTAAGGTCGACTTCCCCGCATCCACATGCCCGATCACCACCATCGCGATCCGCGCCTTCTCCCCCTCCTTCTCTCCCCCTCCTTTGGAGGGCAAGACGTCCTCCTCCCACACCTCGGAATCCTTTGACAGCCCGCCCAGAGACGCCCGGGAGGCGATCACGTTCCCCGCGCCTGCCTGCGCTCCCTCGTACCCGTCCTCTCCTTCTCCAAGACCCGGCGAGGCGCTCTTGAAGCGAGGAGGGGGGGTGGAGGCCCGCGATAGGTGCACGCTCTGCACGCGGCTGGCCACCTCCTCAACCTCCCCCACACTGTTGCTGCCGGTGGGCCGGCTCAAATTGCTGCTGCTGTTGTTCCTGCTCTGGCTCCCCAACAACAGATTCCCGCTCGACCGCCGTTGAGGTGTGGGCCGTATCAGTTGCCCGGGAGGGAGGGGGGGAGGGAGGGAAGCAGTGCTCTCCGTCCCTGCCGTCAACCCTCTTCCTTTTCCTCCCCTTCCCCCATCCTCCGGCGAACTAAGGCGGGACGGAGAGGGCGTCACGACCCGGGATGGGACAGCCGAGGGAGGTTGAGAGGAGGAAGGGGTGGAGGAGGAGGATGAGGAGGTGGCGGGGGGGGTGGATGGGGGAAGGAGGAGGAGGGCGGACAGGGCAACGTCTGCGTCGTAGTTGGCTTGACGCACGGCCGTACGAATCTGGTCGTCCGACATTTCCCCAACTTGTCCGCTTTCCTTGATCATATGGAAAGCCGGGTCCACTAAATCGGCGTCGAAAGCTTCGGAGATGGTCGCCAGGCGCGGATGTGTGCCTTTAACGTCTTCCTGGGCTGGGGCCCGGGGTCCGGCTTGTGAGCTTCGTAATATTGGAGCGACCGGTGCGTTGTGTTGGGCCGCCGCGTGGTCCAAAAGGGAGGACAAGGAGGCCCCATGGCTGCTAGGTAGGTGGCCCTGGAGCTGCTGACGACGGTGGTACGCATAGGTACCTTCGCCTTCTTCCTCCTCTTCCTCCTCTTCGTCTTCGTACCCATAGTCGTCATAGTCATCGTCGTAGCTGTATGTCCGGTTCCGGACGGCGCGATGACGGGACATGCTCGGCTACGGGAGAAGTGAAATACAAAATCTTGACCGCGTAGGAAGGTCTTTCGAAAATGTTGGGGACTGAGTGGCGGGAATGACGTTGTGGAGGCTTCTGGCCACGCCTAGTTGACCGACCTCGGTTGCGTGTAGATGACCACCGTTTCGCATAAGACCGCCTAAGGCTGGCCTGGCGTATGGATCTGTCGAGTGAAAGATATGCATTGGGTTGAGGATGTGTCGGATGGGCGGCGACGGGACGCAAAAGCAAGCAATTTGTGGCTACGGGCATGGAGGGACGGATGAAGGCAAGAGGTACTAGTAGTACCTGTTCGTAGTACGAGGTCTGATACAGAGGGATCAAGAGCGGTAGAAATGTTGCCAAGCACATCACAGTGAATGGCTCTTGCTGACACACAAGGTATTCAGCACCACTGTGACCTTAAGTCTCGCGAACGGGCCTTGTGTGTTTTGCTGGGATCTTGAGCCTCGCTGACAGCAAACGTGAGGAGCATCAATGAGCGAGAGGCGGCTTGCAACTTCTTTTTAAAGAACCGGTAAATAAATTCTTTGGTTTTCACTCGTACCATCAAAGACATAGGGCATGCTGTGAAGTGGTCTTCCCCAAAGTGACGCCCGGCTTGCCTCTCACCGGTACGCACCAAGTATTTATTTCCTCCCTCTGCTGAGCATTGACACACTGTTCTTCCTACATTTGGTCCTGTTATCCACTCTTTCTCTATTTCCGTACTTTAATCCGCCCTTTTCACGTATGAAAAGTGCACAGGTATATCGATGGAATAACAGAGCTTTCAATGGGCTTGCATCGTACGTATGTATATATGTCCTGACCATGTCGCACCTGCTTCCAACACATTTCGTGCATTCCCACCGTTTTTTTCTCCCTCCGTCGATCCCTTCTGTTCGATAAAATAATGTCTGGCCTCTCGAAATATGAGGCAATGAAGTGATTGAAGCATCCCAATGGGAAAATTCCTTTGATTTCGCGATTTCATGGCATGAAAGAAACGCCACCAACAAGTCTTGAGCATCTCTAACCTCCTCCCGGAAAGCATTTCTTCAACCACCTTCGACTCCGTCGTGTAAATGCTCCTTCGAAAAATATCATGGAACTATCAAAACAATGCCGATGGCTCTCCCCACAAGAAAATTTTCGATCTCGCCGCCAAAGAAACGTTCGACATTCCAGCGGCAAGGCCAGCACCCAGTCATTCGTTCTTTTCCTCCCCC
>Ga0102934_1003871_pt1 | contig 10089 bp, 6 predicted proteins | sample SalPonR2_A_D1_MG_FD_78175 | JGI IMG/M metagenome (GOLD analysis project Ga0102934, IMG submission 78175) | Salt pond soil microbial communities from South San Francisco under conditions of wetland restoration - Salt Pond MetaG R2_A_D1_MG | ecosystem: Environmental > Aquatic > Marine > Intertidal...
AATCAGTCCTATTCCCTCGGACTCAAGAACAAGGTCAGCCTCAACAATGTTATCAACATCAACTATTGTGCCGGATAAAGATGTAGCCACCCCTATTGTCTCATCGGAATCGGGTATTGTTATAGTGTTGTCAGACGTGGGTTCTGTAATACTGAAAGTTGTTTCGTAAGCATCTGCTGTTGACCCTTCAAGGATGATACTATCTCCGCCAGCAGGCACAGATAAGATTTTGTTTCCTGCATCATCAAGAATGTCAAACAGCCCCGCACCCTTTATTTTTGCAAACACAGAACCACTTGCAGCATTGGTAGCCGATAAAGTAATATTGTTTGTAGTCACAGAAACACTTGTACCGTCTATGCTGATGGCATCTGTGTCTGATGTAGAGCCTATAGTACCGCTGTCGTCGATAACAACATCATTGGCAGTAAGAGTTCCATCGGTAAGAGTAATTGATTCTGTGTCTGCTGTATCGCCCTGTGTCAAGACTTCATCAAGAGTCTGGTCATCTGTTCCTGTACCATCTTGTAAACTGGATAAATCAACATCTTCGTTCGTCCCATTCTCAATTCCTATTGTAAGAGTTGTCCCTGCCAGCCCAGAGCCAGATATATTCTGGTCATCTGAGCCACCACCAGCATTGTCGTCAACATAGCCTTTGGTTACAAGAGTATCATTATCTGCTGTGCCTGTACTAATTGACAGCAAGCCGTCTAACAAGTTTATTTCTGTACTGTCTATGGTTGTTGTGCCTGTGTCAAGACTTAACGTACCACCAAGGACAACATTGCCGGAAGCATCAATGGTTATTGCATCAGTAACAGATACAGACCCGATTGTTCCTCCGTCAGAAATAGTCAAATTACCTATTGAGAGAGTTGCAGCAAGATTTAAAGGGTCTCCTGCTGTACCGTCTCCTGTAAAGTTTGAATCAGTAGTTACAGAAGTTAATCCACTTGTACCACCAGCTTCCAAATTTCCTGTAGCGGAATCATATATCAATATTTCTCCGTCTGATATTCCAGTTAAATCAATACCTTCAATATCTTCCAATATTGGCTTTTCTTTTATTCTGTCTAAATATTTATCATACTTTTGTGCATTGACACAAAAACATAATACAAAAAGTAACGCAATTAGTTTTTTCATTTTCATCTCCCTTATTCTGTTTCGTTATATGGGATATATGTCGCACTTGCTCTGTTAGACCACAAATCCCTTGCTTTGGAAATAACTACAGTACTTCCAGACTCATCTATCTTTTTGATAAATACTTTGCCTGTACCGCTTTTATAGCGGATATATACAGTATCTGCTGTAGTATCTGAATCTATTTCATACGGTTGCATCTGATAAGCAGAATAAGCATCCTGTGTATCAGTAATAAACTGTCTTTTCATAAACAAGTCCATATTACTGATTGAGTCAGCTGTAAAACCTACTGCGAGTACTGCGAGAACACCTATAATAAATCCTTTAATTGTACTTTTTTCTTTCATTTTACTGTCTCCTTTTTATAGATTATCTATCTTGTAATTTATTTGTTGAATTAAAATTGTCAACTTATCAAGTGCGTTTTCCGCTGTCTGAGGGTCAAACGAACCTGTAGTTGTATAATCTGTAAGCTGAGTTAAAGGCTCATTTCTTATTATTCTTATTTTGTCTCCTGTATCATATATCGTATCTGTTTCAACAGTCACACCGAAATTTAAAGCATCTCCTGAATTTTCTGTTACTTCATAAGCAGTATCAGACAATGTTTCCCAAGCCTCTGAATCTCCATCATATCTCTGTACTGTAATATTATCTTTATCAAATAATTTGTAAGGATAAGAAAACTCGTTTTCCGAGCCATCACAGGCAATTTCTACATAAGTATTGTCTCCGCTAATCATAATGTTCTCCTTTTAGATATTATCTGTTTATTAGTTTTTCTCTTTGTTTTCTGCGTTGCTCTTTTCTTTCTTCATAAGTCATTTCGCTTAGAGGCTTATCATCTGAAATAAGTTTTTTTCCTGTAAAAGATTCATAAATCTGATTTACAATATCTCCTGTCTGATTTAAAAACGAAAAAGAACGTTTTGCATCTTTAAAGAAATCTTTATATGTTTTATCTTCATCAAATGTTGCTTCCATTGCACTTGCACCAAGTTGTACTATATTTCTTACAGGTGTCATTCCGAAATTCTGTGCTACAAAATCTCCATATTGCTTTTGTGCAAAATAAACTTCTGTAGCAATCCGTAAAAATAAATATGGGTATGTAAATCCAGTTACAATTATTGAAGTAAGTCGTGATTTTAAATACTCTTCAAATCCATCTTCAAACGGTCTATCTCCAAATCCTATCATAACAGCATCTTTTACCATCTGAAAAGCTGTCGGAAGAAATATACGTGAAATAAAAAAAGTCTTTGCATATTTTTTATATGCTTGTTTAGTTCTTTCGCTTGATAAGCCGTTTTGTTTCATTGAAGCCATTAACTCTCTTCTTGCGTTTATTGTAGTCAAAGCATAAGACATAGGTGATTTAGTGTACATCCATAAAAGTTTCACAGCTGAATCCTGTCTTTCATGATGTCCCATCCAAGTTAAAAGCCCTGACTGCTGTAATCTGTTAGTTGATGCTTCAAATTCTTTTAATGCTTCTTCAAATATCTGTTGCTGTGAACCAAGATGCTTATTGCTTTCCATATAAGCTCTGATAAATGCCTGTCCTCCAAAAATAATCGGAATTACATCTCCGACTTTTGTAGGCATTGCTCCTACACGAAGCAATTTACGTACTTTTTTATTATTATTTCTGAATATCTGGGAAACCGTATCTGAATGCCCAAGCAACCATCTTGCCTGTACAGTTTTATTATTAACAATTCTACGCATAAGTTCTATGCCTTTGTCATCAAACATATTGTTAGGCATCATATACTTTCCGAATTTTGCAATATTAACATCAATTCCGTAAGCAGGCAATGATGAAATCTGTCCTGTAACTGAACGTATATTACCTGCAATATGAAGAAAATAAGTAGCTGACATAGCATATCTTGTGCTTTTTCTTAACTCTTTTGACTTAGAATTACCCCCTACTGTATAATCATTCATAAAGTTAGAAATTATATTTTTTACACTTTTCCCGTATTTTTCTTTTATGATATTCATTGTGTTACCTGCACCTTCCATAAATATCTGCTGAAATGCGTGAACAGGTTTTAAAACTCCTATTGCCTGTTCTTCCGACATTGTGTCTCTTGCAAATACATTAAGTGCATTTAAAGGTTCTATTCCTGTGCCTTTTTTATCTCCTGTAACTTTCATTGATTCGCTTGTTAAAGAACTCTTTTTAAATCTTGACATCCACATATTCTGCAAATCATCAAATGTTGCTTCAATATTATCTCTTGTCCAAATCATTCTTATATGGTTTCTTACAGCAGGCAACGGAATACCTTTTATGTCTTTATATACTTCTCTTATTCGTTCAAAATTTTCTGATGAATAGTTAAACATCCATTCTGCAAGCATAAAGTCTTTATCATCAAGAAAACGTTCTATTTCTGCTTCTGTCTGTTCATCATAACCAATAGAAGAAAGTTTATCTCTGACTACATCATTTCTCTGTAAAAGCATCCAATGATACAGCAAAACTCCTCTGCTGAACTCCCGTTCTGCTTGTATTCTCGGTCTTTTTTCTCCTTCTTTTACTTTAGCATCCATATCTGCAACAGTATAAACCCCTGTACCGTTATTGGTAATTTTATCAGATTCATAATACTGAGTTATTTTAGAAGCATTTTTAGAATTAACATCAAATATTTCTGCTATTGCTTTTTTAAAATTCTCTATAAATTTATGCTGATTTATAGCTATATTCTGTTCATGCCTTGTAAGCATACTGACAAGGTGTTTTATGGCTTTATCTCTTGTTTCTGTCTGATTGTCTCTTGTTATTTCCTGCAATATCATTTCAATCGGCATTTTATCTGTAGCAGGGTCTTCAATAAACTTCTGTATTTTTCTGACAATACTCATATTAACAGGTTTATTATCATAAATCTGCTTGTTTCTTTCAGTTCTGTCTTCAGGCATAATCATATTAATAAGTTCATCAACATAATTATCGGCTCTGAACTTCTGTTGTTTTTTTAAAAACTCTTTTCTTTTTACTTTTGAAAACTCATTTATTTCATTATATGCAGACACTACTTGATTCATGTCCTTAGACTTCATTAAACCGCCATAAATCGATAATATAGCCAAATCATGAGCATCTTCGTAGTATTCGTCGGAATACTGATAATCTTCGTTATTTCGCATTTTAGAGGCTATTAAGGCTTCTCTGGATTCTATTGCTCTGGATTTTCTGTTTGAGTCATATTGTATATAATTAAAGATTTTTTCAAACATTTCTCTGTTTGCAACTTCAAAAGCCTGTGCATTGCCCTGTTTGTCAGGTGTAATTTCAAGAATTGTTGTTAATTTTTCATTTAAATCAGCTTTTGCTAATTCCAAATCCATCTGATTGCCTTGTGCATGGCTTTTCTTAATAACATTTTTTATTCTCGGAAGAATATTAAAATTAAGTTGAAGATTCCTGTCAGTATCACTTATATTCTTATCTGCTTTTACTTTATATGCTTTGAGAATTAAATCTTTAATTTTATGAATATGCTCATCTTTAAAATTAAAAGCATCATTTTCTATAACATCTTCTATTTTTGTAATACTGTTATCTTCACTTGCAAGACTGTCCACAAATTCAACAAGACTGCTTACAGCACCAGGGTCAAAATCTTCAAGAACTTCTACTGTTTTATTTGTCATTACACGTCTTATATACATTTTAAGGTCTGTAGCTTCTTTTCCTTTAAGTTCTCCTTTTCTGTGAAGCTCAGTAACTTTATCAACGTAATTGACAAAACCTTCAAGGCTTTTAGTTGTTTTGTTCAATGCTTTTATTTCTGTTGTATCTTTAAGATTATTTACTCTTTCAGTATATTCCTTTAAACCGTTTACTAAATTACGAACTTGTGAAGAATCAACATCAATATTTAAATCCAAATCAACTTTTGAATCTGTATCTGATTCTACAAATAAATTTACAGCATTTCCTATAAGGCTTTTAAGATTATTTACAGATGTCTCTGATAACTCTATATTATCTGCCTGCTGAAGAGTGTTTAAGGCTGTTTCAAGAGTATATTTAGCCTGTGTGTTTACAATTTCACGTAAATTTAATTTGTTCTGCATATACTGATTTTTCTGGTCTGCATCAAGCTGTTCAAAAAAGAAATTACTCAACTCAGAATGAAGTTTGTCAACAGTTTCAAAATCATTATCTGTTTCAAGTATTTTTATTATTTTATTTGATATATCCACATAATCAGATTTGTTGTTAAGAAACTCAACTATTCCTTTATTTGACAAATTTCTTGAATTAGCAAAAATTGTTTTTGTAATAGATTCAGCACTTCTAACTTCATCAGCACTGATGTCATCCATATTTGTTATATCTTCATTAAACTTTGCAATTTTCTGGCTGTACTCAGGGTTTGTTTCCACAGTTTCAGCATTTTCATATTTTACAGCAGGAGATATTTCATTTAAAAATTCTCTCAACTGTTTATTTGTCCAGTCCTGTATCTGTCCTTCAGCTACAGTATAATCTTCAAGACCTAATTTATCAGCTATAAAACCTATTAAATCTTCATCTTCAAGTATAACTCTTTTGTATTCAGTAATATCATCAGGCATAACTTCAGGCATTGCTTCACGAAATCTTTTAATTTTTATTTCGCCTATTTTGTTTTCCCAATTGCTTAATGTTTCATTCATGGAAATACCAAGAGTAGTATTGCCTGCTAATACATCGGTAAGTTCATTTACAGGTATTTTAGTTTTTTTATGAATATCAGCAATTATGTCTTTTGTTTCTGTAAGCCTGTTTTCAAATTCCTGCATTGAAAACTGATTTTGAGGACTGAGTTTTCCTTCAAGTATATTATTTGCAAGTTCAGCCTGTTGTATATCAGCTCCTATATAACCTTTTCCTGATGTTCCACCTGCAAGCAAAAATCCTGAAACAGCAGATTGATCTAATCCTCTCTTCATATAATCAAAGACAAAATCACTCCTTTTTTCTTTGCTTAAATCTGCCATCTGAGCTCTTATCTCATCGTTCAATATCAAGTCAAGCATATTTTCAGCAAGCTGTGAAGATGTTTCTCCGACACTCTCCATTGCTCCTGCACTTACAGTTTTTGACATAACATTAAAAATTCTTTTTTTCATTTTTGGAAATAAAACTCTATAAGCTGTTTCTGTTGCATCATCTGTCTTTTCGAGCAATGCTTTTTTAAGAACATTATCACTTGTTCCCAATGCTCTGCTTAACATAGGCACTCTATCTGTTAACGGTATTTTTTCAAACCAACCCATGGTAAACAAAGATTCAGTAATTGCTTCTGTCATTGCAACACTTACAGATAAAACCTGTTTTTTCCATTCAGGCATATCAGCATCAGCAAGTTCACTCATTTTGCCTCCGTAAGCTCTTGCAGACATAAAAGCAACAGCAGATGCAGGATTTGTTTTAGCAAGACCTATCTGTACAGCAAACGGCACAGCTTCCGTCATTGTCCCGTAAATAGCACGTTTAAAAGCTGTTGACGGAGAATCCTTAAATGTCTCAATTAAAGACTCATTTGAAGTATGAGGAAAAAAACCTTTGTTTAAAATTCTCATATCTGATTTAAATATATCTGAATGTTCAAGAAGTTTCTGTCGTACAGGATTGCTTATTTTATCTTTATACCAGTCAATTTCTCTTAAAGCAAACTTATTAAGCCCGGGAATTAAAGAAACACCGTTAGCAAATGCTTCATATCCTTCAGAAAACAGTTTTTCTGTACTTAAAAGTGTTCCTACTGTCGTATCGGCTAATGCTTCCCCTGACACAAAAAGAGAACCTGACATAACTTCTCCCCAAGAACCCTGTTTAGTTGCCGATACATCGTCTTTTTCAGAAGGCATACCTTTAATCGGAAAGTTACCTTTAACTCTTTTATGGTAGTCTTTAACCAAGTCATAACTGTTTAATGATGAAACATCAAAGTTTAAACCTACTTTGCCATAATACTTCTTTTTATATCTGGGGAAATCATAAGCAATTTCTTTAGGGTCTTTCTGAAATGAAGTTGCAAGAAGATTTACAGCCATGTTTTTAGCATCTGATTCTTCTAAAGTATTTATAGAATCAAATTTCATATTCTGCAAACGTTCAACTACTGTTTTTTTTCTGACAGCATTTTCTGTTTTGGAAACATTACGTGAATACTTGTTTATTAAACTTCTCGCATCAGTAACAGGCTGTCCTGTAACAGCAGAAGGGTCAGCTATAGTTTCTATCTTACTATCTAAATTATTAAGATAATTATAGGTTGTAAGTTTTTTAGGCATTACTATCTCCGTAAATAATCTTCTGCTGTACCAAAATCGAGTAATCTGTCAAAATATATTCCAATACTGCCTTCTTCAAATAAATTAATTATATCTTTATCATCACCAGTAAGTTTCTGATAGTTTGAAGGTTTACTCAGTTCAGCTACCAATGCGTGTCTGACATCTTTAAAATACTGCATTTTATTAAAATCAGAAGATAAGACTTCTGTTGTACCTGTAGGAATAAAGCCTAACGAAGTTTTTTCAAGAACTTCAAAATCAACAGGAAAATTTTCAACATCATTTGAAAGTAAATCATTAAATTTGCCTGCAAGTTCTGTTCTGGCAAGTTCGGGTATTTTAGGATTAAAGTCACTCGCAGTATATTTTTCTCCTTTAGGCTTGTCAGCAAAGATTTTATCATAATTATCAAGCATCTTTGTTATTCTTTTTATCTGTGCAGTTGTTTTATTCTGTAAACTTCGCTTATTTTCAACTATAGCATAATTCTTTATAGTCTGTAATTTTCCAAGATAATTGTCTGCTAACTCAAAACCGTCATCATCTACAGGGTCATAATCTCTTATATCATTTACAGAATCAAACATAAGGTTTTCTGCTATTACAGGGTCTATCAGTTTATCTTCTTCAACTGACATACTTGAAAATCTATAATCGCCTGTTGCTCTTAAATCACGTAATGTTTTAATATAAAAATCTTTATTTTCTGTAGCTTCGGTCTGTTCAGCTGTACTTTCTTCAATAACTCTCTGTAAATATCTATATCTTGATTCTGAGATCTGATTGTTCAAAAAGTCCTGATTTATTCTCTGTTCTGTTATTTCGTCTGTTTTATCATTTTGTATCAGCTTTTCGTATTGAATAGCATTCTTCTTGTAATTTATCTTTATCTGCCTTTCAACACCGTTTTGAAGCCTGTATAAATGGTTTACCGCTTTATTTTTATTAGTTTCGTTAATCCATTGTTTTTTTTCTATCTGCTCTATTCTTTTTTCAATTTGTGAATCAAACTGTAATTTTGCTTCTCTGTTCTGCATAGCATTTTCCGCCAAGTCAGGCATATCTTCTGTAAACCCGTAATAAGCAATATTTTCTTTTACTTCCTCTTCTGTTTTATCAGTAAGCAATCCGACACTTTGTCCCTGTTTCAGTAAATCCAAAGCACCTTCTACATCTCCTGCTCTTTCTTTCATTAAAAGGCTGTTCTGTATGCTGTTTTCAAAGTTCTGAACCTGCTGTCTGTTAGCAATTGTGTTTGCATTTATCTTTGCTCTTGAAATAATTCTGTTTACTGTATTCTGTATTTCATCTTCATCGTACTTATCATATTTTTCTTTAAGTGTATTTGTATAATCATTTATTTTATTTTCTATAAATGACTTGTAACCCTCAGGTTTATTTATATCAAATTCGGGATTTTCAGCAATAAATTCCTGTGTGGGATTCTGCATTTTTTCGGTAAGAGAAGATAGTTCCTGATTTAAACTGTTTGTTATATCTTCTCTCTGTGAAATCAGTTCTGCTTTATTTAATTTTTCCTGATATTCCAAAGCAAACTTACCTACTTCAGAAACTGCATTCCCGATAGTTTCTCCTGTAACAAAATCAGCACCTGCAACTGACGGACTTATAGTTTCTGATGTTTTTACAGGTTCTGAAACCTGCCTTTTATATACTCTTAATTTAGGCATAAATTAGTCTCCTAACAATGATTTACCTACTTCTGTACCAGCAAATTGTGTTGCTTTAGATACAACTGTTCCTATCGCTCTTGAAGTTCCTTTATTTGCAAGCATTTCTCCCTGCATTTCAGATTCAACGGCTTTTGTTCTGTATCTCTGTGCGGTATATTTCCCCTGTTTCCGAATATTTTCTAAATCAAGAGCCATATCTCCTGCCTGTTCTGCCATAACAAGCAAAGGAGTTCCTGATAATGTAGCTCCGCTTTTTGCTATCTGTGATTGCAGTCTTGCTCTCTGCCGTCTCTGTTCTTTCAATAAATTATTTGCTTTAGCTTCAGCATTTCTTTCAGCTGAAATAGCATTATTTCTTGCTATTTGAGCATTATATTCAGCCATACCCTGCTGAGCCTGTCCCTGCTGATATTGACTGTAAGCTGAATAGATTCTAGCACCTATAGATATTACAGCTGATGTAAATACAGGCATATTAACCCTCCTTCACTAAAAATGTTGTGTTTTTATCAGTTACAGAAAACCCTGCTCTTTTAAGCAACTTTGTTAAAGAATTATTATCAGTTGTAGTCATCATCATTTCATAATTCATAGATTTTCTTATTGTGTCTGCACACCCTGTAAGTACCTGAATACCCCTGTAAGACTGTTTACTGCTGTTTTCAGGGTTTGTTACTATCCATTCAAGCATACATACAGGAGATGTATTATCAAAGTATATCCAGCCTGCACATACCATTTGATTATCATTATCCGCATCATATACAATAATACCGCAACGGGGTAGCAGTTGTTCAGGTATAGGCTTCCATATTTCTCTTGCTTCCCACCATGATTTTACTATTTCATAATCATTTTTCTGCTCAAAAAATCTTGTTTTAAGAAACATTATCTGTAAACCTCAAGTAACGTTGCAATATTTAAAAGTTCAAGA
>Ga0102934_1003872_pt1 | contig 10085 bp, 8 predicted proteins | sample SalPonR2_A_D1_MG_FD_78175 | JGI IMG/M metagenome (GOLD analysis project Ga0102934, IMG submission 78175) | Salt pond soil microbial communities from South San Francisco under conditions of wetland restoration - Salt Pond MetaG R2_A_D1_MG | ecosystem: Environmental > Aquatic > Marine > Intertidal...
CCGAGCGGCTGGAATTGATGAAGGCCTGCCACGCCAATTTCAGCCACATCTTCTCCATTTATACCGACCGGAACAATCTGATCCAGACGCTCAGAAACGGGGTCAAGGACATGCCCCCGGAAGCCGCGTTTACCGATGATGCCGGGCATCATCACAAAATGTGGTGTCTGGATGATCCCCGGACCCAGGAAATCATCCGGGAAGCCATAAAAAGCCGGCGCCTGTTTATCGCCGACGGTCATCACCGCTATGAGACAGCCCTTACCTACAGGGACTGGGTAGCGGAACGAACGCCGGATTTCGGTCCCGATCATCCCGCCAACTTTATCATGATGTATCTATGCTCCATCGAGGACGAGGGTCTCATTGTGCTGCCGACCCACCGGCTGCTTACCCGCGTGCCGGACTCCCGGCGCGAACAGTTTTTAAAAGCGGCGGAGCACTACTTCGACGTACAGGCGTTTCCTTTCGGCCAGGGCGCAGGAGAGCAGGAAAAGGCAAGGGCAGAAATGCTTGAAGCCATGCAGGCCGATCCTGCCAGGCACCGTATCGGGGGCTACATAAGAGGATATTCCGAATTCTGCCTTCTGACCCTGAAGCCCGATGTCATGAAACAGAAATTTGAAAACGAGATTCCGGAGCCGCTGCGCGAACTTGATGTAACGGTGCTGACCCGCATTATCCTGACCGAGCTTTTGGACTTCGATCAAACGGACATGGACAACGAGTCCCTTATTGACTATACCAGCAGCGCCGCAGAAGCGATAGAAGGGGTTGACAGCGGCGCGTACGACATGGCCTTTATTCTCAACCCGCCCACCCATGAGCAGGTTCGCAGTATTGCCGAAGCCGGCCATACCATGCCCCGGAAAACCACGTTTTATTATCCCAAAGCAATTACCGGCCAGGTTATGAACAGCCTGACAGAGGATTAAGGAGGGCCTCATCGAAGTTATCCGGACCATAAAAGAAGCTGCCGGACGTTCGCGGAGACTTCGGGCGAAAGGCTGCTCCATCGCACTGGTGCCGACCATGGGGTTTTTTCACGAAGGGCATCTGGAACTCATGCGTAAGGGACGGAGCCTTGCGGAAGACCTTGTTGTCAGCCTTTTTGTCAATCCCACGCAGTTCGGCCCCAACGAAGACTTCGCCGAGTATCCCCGCAACACCGAACAAGATCTGGTACGGGCCGAAGAAGAAGGTGTGGATGCGGTTTTTCTGCCGGACGCAGAACAAATGTATCCGGAGGGGTTTCAAACTTTCATAGACCAGGAACATCTGCCGCAGCACCTTTGCGGGCTAAGCCGGCCCGGCCATTTCCGGGGGGTGCTTACCGTCGTTGCAAAGCTGTTTCACATTATCTCTCCGGATATAGCGGTTTTTGGCGAGAAGGATTTTCAACAGCTTGCCATTATCCGCCAGATGGTCCGGGACTTGAATTTCGGGATCGAAATTCACGCGGTGCCGACCGTCCGGGAATCTGACGGGCTTGCCATGAGTTCGCGAAACGCCCGGCTTGCCCCGGCTGAGCGGCAGGCCGCCCTGAGCCTGTACCAGTCGCTTCAGGCGGCCCGGGATCTCGTAGAACAAGGCGAAACCCGCACGGAACAGATTATCGCAGCCGCGGAAGCAGTTATTTCAAAACACCCGGAGGCCGCTATTGACTACATTACAATCAATGATCCGCAAACTCTGGTCGAGATCGATCGCCTGGAGCAGCCGGCGCTTCTGGCTCTCGCCGTAAGAATCGGCGAGGTGCGCCTGATCGACCATACTCTGCTCGACCCTGCGCTTTGCGGAAAGCGGTATCCGGGTTTTGCCAAACCATAGGGGGGGCATCCACCCGCATGGAACAGGACGACCAAAAACAAAGGAGACGCCTATGAATGAAAATCGTGTATTATTCACATCTGAATCCGTCACGGAAGGACATCCGGACAAGGTGGCGGATGCCGTATCCGACTCGATTCTGGACGCTATCATCAGCCAGGACAAAAAATGCCGCGTAGCCTGCGAGACACTGGTCACCACAGGACTGGCATTTATCGCAGGCGAAATTACCACCAGCTGTTACGTGGATTTCCCGCAGGTTGTACGGGAAACCATCCGCGACATTGGATACAGCTCCTCCCGCATGGGCTTCGACTGGCAGACATGCGGGGTTATCACCAGCATCGACCAGCAGTCACCGGACATTGCCCAGGGCGTCAATCCCGGCGAAGGCCTCTACAAAGAGCAGGGAGCGGGCGACCAGGGACTCATGTTCGGCTTTGCCTGCGATGAGACCCCGGAACTTATGCCAACACCCATCATGTATGCGCATAAGCTCACCAAACGACTGGCCGAGGTCCGGAAAAACGGCTCCATTGATTTTCTGCGGCCGGACGGCAAGTCCCAGGTAACCGTGGAATACGATGGCTGCGAGCCCAAACGGGTGGATACCGTGGTTGTCTCCACCCAGCACAAAGGCGACGTCAGCTACGATGACGTGAAAGAAGCGGTAATCGAGTCCGTGATCAAAAAAATTATCCCGAGGGAGATGATTGACGGCGATACCCGCTACTTCATCAACCCGACAGGCCGATTCGAGGTGGGCGGCCCCATGGGCGACTGCGGGGTGACAGGCCGCAAGATCATCGTTGACACCTATGGAGGCCAGGGAAGCCACGGCGGCGGATGCTTTTCCGGGAAGGACCCCACAAAGGTGGATCGGAGCGCTTCCTACATGGCGCGCCACGTGGCCAAAAACATTGTTGCCGCAGGACTGGCCAGAAAATGCGAAGTACAGATAGCCTACGCCATCGGCGTCGCGGAGCCGGTTTCGGTGATGATCGACTTTTTGAATACGGGCAGAATTGCGGAGGAAAAAGCCGCGCAAATCGTTAATGAAGTCTTTGACCTGCGGCCGGGGGCCATTATCGAATACCTGGACCTGCTCCGCCCGATATACAGAAAAACGGCGGCATATGGCCATTTCGGCAGAAACGATCCGGACTTTTCCTGGGAAAAGACCAACAAGAAGGAAGAAATCCGGGAAAAAGCAGGACTCTAAGTCCCCCTGAAACCGCAGGCGGCGAACAAAAAGCCCTTCGCGGCGGATGATAAGCCGCCGGAGCAGATGCCTCCGGCGGCTTATTCCTTCTGCCCCTCTGCATCCATCACCACAATTACGCGGCAGCGGCGCAAAAATGCCAGGTGCTCCACCGCACCCCGCAGCTTTGAGGCATCTGTGTCGCTGATAATGATATCCGAACCCCCCGGCCGGCGAAGGCGAATGCCTTTTACCATCAAGGGATTCTCCCCTATCCGGGGATGCCCCTCGGCACTGGAGATGCCCGCCACATACCGGCACATCCCGGCATCCACCACATGCTCCCGGCTGGAATAAGCGGGTCCGTAAACCTCTTCACCCCCTTCATCCAGGAGTTGAAAGCACATGGCCGGCGATACGGACAGCCCGCGTGCGTCCACCACCAGGCCCGTATAGGCGGAGCCGTCCGTGCTTGCCGGAGACTGCGATGGCTCAATGGCTTCAAGCCGGGTTACCGTATCCGGCAGTGCCAGAGAGGCGAATGCACCGGTCATGGAAAGCTCCAGGGTGAGCTCGACCGGACCGGTCGAGAAAAACTCTCTCTTGGTCACCTCCGCCTTGTGCACCAGGTTTTCCAACTGTGCCAGCTGCCTGTCATCGGTTTGCAGAAAAGCCCCCACGCTTTTGCTGGCTGTCAGCTGCACCGATTTTGCGGTTCGCAGGAGCAGCCGGTAGGCCCGCTGACGGGCCCTGGCCATCGCCTTATACGGATCATACCGACGCTGGCGCAGGCTCTGTCCCTCCCCTCTTCCTGTCGCAGAGATGGTCAAACCGGTCCAGTCAATCCAGGACCGGCTCCCGGCGGGCGCATTATCCGGCGTGCAGACCATCAGGACGGCCTGGCTGCCCGCAGCAGGTAGCCAGAGAAACAAGACGGGCAAGAGCACTGCGGGTATCAGCAATTTTTTCATGACGGCCTCCCCCGGCTGCCGAGCAGAATTGCCGCCTGCCTGCCGTGCGGTTTTCTCCGGCAAGCGCCGCACCTAACAGCCGGCCTTTTGCAGCAATCCTCGGGCATAGTGAAATAAACGCGCAAATATATCCTCCATCTCCGGGGTCCTTGGAAGAAGAGCCTGAAGGCGCTCCAGGTAGCCTCTGTTCAGCATGGCCTCCACAGTGGGGGCAAAATTGAGGTCATAAACCCACCCGGCCTGCAGGAGCTTGAAATCATTCAAGCCTGCAAGATCCTGCATACGGACAAGGCGTCCGCTGCGAAGGCAGTCCAGTACCGCCCTGGAACAGCCCTCAGCATCCGGCAGCCCCAATGAAACACTGTCTGTAGCGCCCTCGGCCCGATTTTCACAGTATTCGATAAACACCTTCCAAATGTCAAGCTTGTCCGCATCCCGAAGCAGCTTCAGGAAAAACCGTTCCCGGCTGTCGAGTCCGGCGGGAAGTGCATAGACATTATGGTGGAAAATGGCCGTCAAGACGAGGGCGGCGTCTGCATCGGGCAGACCCCGCAGCAGGTCGTGGCGCTTGATCTCGGAAACACTCAGGCGGGCATGATTTTCTGAGTCGGCGTCCTTAAATGTTTTGTACTCTTTATATTGCTTAAAGCGACCGATATCATGAAATAGGGCCATGATCTGCGCAAGCCTGGCATCCGGCCCGGAAACCTGCAGCCTGGCGGAAAGCATGCGTGCATTGGCACAGACCCGCTGCGTATGGTCGCGCTTGAGGGAAATCGCCTGATTCTCTTCTTCATTGTGGGAATAATAGCCTGCAACATAATTCGAAAACCGCTGCTGCAGCTCTTGCCAAAACGCCTCAGACATTACCCGCCCAACACCTCTTTTTCCAGCATGGCAACAAGCTCAGGGATACCGTTCCAGTCAAAGCGCGGCACTGAAGAAGCTCTGTCTTCCGAAGACACGAGGGCAATCACCCCCGGGAAACGACTGCTTAAAGGCGGTTGTGAATCTCCCGTGCGACAAACCTCGATTTTCGGGCAATCAGCAGATTTAAAGCCCTCCGCAATCACCAGATCCACGTCCTCGAAGTACCGCCCCAGGCCGTGGACGCCGCAGCCTGTCTCCCCGGACGCCGTCCGGCGTTTTACCATGGCCAGAACCGCATCGGAAGAAATCATTGCCGTATCCGCCCCCGCATCAAAATGCCGCCAGGAATCCTTGCCGGGTTTATCAAACGAAGGGGTGTGGCAGGTGTGCTTGATGGTGCCGACCCGGTAGCCCCGTCTCTTGAACTCCGCCACAAGAGCCGTCACCAGCGTGGTTTTGCCCGAATCCGAGTATCCAATAACCGCTATCAGATGTTCCAACCCGGCTTCCGTCCCTTTCTTTACGGATTTTCCCGAAACAAATGCCCGATGCCCGGCATCCCGAGCTTTTCAGAAAGCACCATAGTTCCCCGCAAAAGCCCTTGTCAAGCGAAATAGCCCCGCCGGTCAGGCAACGTCCGGATTGCAGCCCTTGACCCCGGGCCCGATATAGCGTATGGATCTGGAACGAATCCGCAAAAGATTCGGGGCGCGGCGACCCTGCGGTTGCTGCCTCTCGTTATCCTACACGCCCTGTACGAACGCTGAGATATTCTATGGCCGGCAAAACCGGAACATGGATCAAACCCGCTGCCGTGGCCGCAGCTCTGTTCCTGATCGGCGCAGGGATACTGCTTGCTCATCTGTACCGAAAAGACGCTGCCGCCCCAAAGACGCAATCGCGCAGGGAGCCCCCCGGCTCCGCCCAAAGCGCAGACGCCCCCGCCGTCAAACAGATTGCCCCCGAATGGTGGGAAAGCTCGCGCAGGATCTACTTTGACATCCCGGCACGAATCCGCGTCCATCTTCCGGATACGGCCCGGCCCCGAATCCGCCGGATTTTCAGCCATGCATGGGATGAATTTGATCGTCTGGGCAAAATCTTCAACCCCTTCGCCGACAGCGGGGAGACCGCCGCGCTAAACCAGGAGGCCGCAACAGAATGGAGGGCGGTTTCCACTGAGCTCCACGAGGTCCTTACAACCGCAAAAAAGCTCTGGAAAGCGAGCGGCGGGGGATTTGACCCGACCTTTTTGCCGGTGAAGAAACTCTGGCAGCAGGCGGAAAAACACCAGCAGATCCCTTCGCATAGACAGGTGCAGAAAGCGCTGTCGCAAACAGGCTTTGAAAACGTGTCCCTGCGCGCAGGCAAAACCCCGCAGATGCGTCTGCAAAAGCCCGAAATCCGGTTTGATTTCGGCGGCATCGCCAAAGGCTATATCCTGGACCAGATCCGGCAATTGCTCAAAAGCCGGGGAGCTGATGCCGGGCTGGTACAGCTCGGGGGCGAGATCGCTGCCTTTGGCAGAAACCGGGGCGGCCCCTGGCGCATCGGCATTCAGCACCCAAAGGACATGGCAAAGCTCTGGGGGGTTGTCACCAGCAGAAGCGCCATCCGGGTCTCCACCAGCGGAAACTACCGGCAGCCGCTCATTATCCAGGGCCGGAACTTCTATCATATTTTCAGCCCCGAAACCGGGCGGCCCGTCTCCGAGAGGATTCTCGGGGTAACCACTGTAAGCCCCGAGGGCGCCCATTCCAATGCTCTTCTTGACGGTGCAGCCACTGCGATGACCGTGATCGGCGTGGAGCGGGGCTTAAAACTGGCGAAAAAACTGGGGATAGAGGTGTTGCTGCTTACCCGGGGGCCGGAAGGGCACATCCGGGAGAACAGGACCCGCGGATTTGCGCGAATCTACAAAAAAAACGAATAAAAACAAAACGTTCATCCTCAACCAGACAAAAAGTTTTGGCATTTCCGCAGTTATCATATACAATCCCGGATACTCAGGCCAACCCTACAGCACAGGAGCCATTCATGAACCGGATCAACAACTGGGACTGGGCCCCCGGCAAGCGCGTCATCTCGGATATAGGGGAGTGGCGCAGCACCTTTGGATGGGTGGAGGAGCCCTGCGCCAGCCCGGACGGGGAATCGGTCGCCGCCATCGTAAAAGTGGACGAGGATGCTTTTGCCGTATGTGAAAACGGCACGCCCTGGGAAACCAGTTTTGATAGAATCTGGTTTCTGCGCTATCTTCCGGACGGCCGTGCCGCAGCCTTCGTCTCGAATATGGCGGAATGGACGGTGGCGGCAGACGGAACCCCCTGGCAGAACTGGTTTGAATTTATCTGGGACGGCAAATTCAATTCCCCCGGAGGCCGCATCTGCGCTGCCGCCCAAAAGGAAATGCGCTATTTTGCAGTTACAGACGATGTCCCCTGGGAGCATGGATTTTACAACCTGACGCATCTGACAGCCAGCCCGGGAGGCGCATCGGCTGCTGCTGTGGTGCAGACAGAGGCCATCAACGAGGCCGACATTGACGCTTTCCAGAAAGGCTGTTTCACCGTGGCGGTGGACGGCCGCACCTGGTCGCGCAATTATTTGAACATCTGGGAGCTCTCCTTTGATTCCGCCGGCCAGGGGGTAGCGGCTGAAGTTCGCACAAGCCTGAGCAATTATACCATTGTGGTAAACGATGTTCCCTGGGACAGACGCTTTTCATCAGTCTGGCAGCCTGTCTTCAGCCCGGCTGACGACTCCGTTACGGCCCCGGTCCGTGTATCCGGAGGCTGGACTCTTGCCCGGGACGGAGAGCTTCTGTGGGACGGACGGTATTTCCAGCTCTGGCATCATATTTACAGCACGGACGGCAGCCGTATCGCCGCTATCGTGTCCCCGAAATTCGGCAGGTGGACCCTGGCTGTGGATGATGTACCGTGGCAGCTTACGTTTTCAGACCTGGCAACAGACCCGGTGCTCTCCCCGGATGGCAGCCGCGGCGCATGCGTGGGCAAAACCGCCGGCAAATGGGGGGTTGCGGTTGATGGAAAGGCTTGGGACGGAACTTATGACATGGCCTGGCCTCCGGTGTTTTCCCCGGACAGCCGGCATGTGGCAGCCAAAACCGAAAAAAACGGGGGCTACCGGATCGTCGTGAACGGCCGGCCGATCGGCGGAACCTACAAGGCCCTGGAAAATCCGGTGTTTTCCCCGGACGGGGAAAAACTGTTGGTGCGAGGCATCGGCGGGGATGAGGATCAGGACAAATATGTGCGCAGGGTCTTTTCCCTGGCTGAAATTCTGGGATAACCGGGACAAAAGGAGATCCGCATGCTGCATACCGTCTACGAACTCGCCAGCGGCCCCCTGGTCTGGCTGGCATTCGCCGTTTTTATCCTGGGCAGCCTCTACCGCCTGCTCACCATGGGGCGGCTGGCTGCCAGAAAAGATCCCATGGTGTTCAACTACATGAGCGTTTATTACGCCCTGCGCTCCATCGCGTACTGGATCATCCCTTACGCCAGTCTGAACATGCGCAGGCACCCGGTAATGACAGCCGTGGCTTTTGTCTTCCACATCTGCCTGATTGCCGTACCGATCTTTCTCAGCGCCCATATCGTGCTCATCCATGAAGCCTGGGAGGTGCACTGGTGGTACATACCGAATCAGGCAGCCGATATCATGACCCTGATGGTTGTCGCAGCCTGTATTTTCTTTCTCTGCCGCAGACTCTCTCTCCCGGATGTCCGCTACCTAACCACCCCTTCAGACTACATTATTCTTGCGGCGGTGGCCCTGCCCTTTGTCACGGGTTTCTGGGCTTACCATCAGTTTCCCGGCCATGTTGCCGCGGGCATCCTCCACATGCTTTCAGGGGAGGCCGTTTTGATGATGATTCCCTTTACCCGGCTCAGCCACATGCTTTTTTTCCCTTTTATCCGGGGATATGCGGGATCGGAGTTCGGAGCGGTAAGGCACGCCAAGGACTGGTAAATTTTTGGAAACAAGGAGCACGCTTCATGAGCGAACCGTTGGAAAACGCCAGGCCGGAAATTGCGGACAAGGGCATTGAGGAGGGGGTTGCCCGACTGAGCCAGGAGGAAATCGAGCAGACGATTCAGAAGCTGCTTGCCGCAGAAGGCGGGGCACGGCTGCAGACAGCCGTGGAAGCCTGCGCCCACTGCGGCCTCTGCAGTGAAGCCTGCCATTTCTATCTCTCCAACAACAAAAACCCGATCTATTCCCCGGCCGGCAAAATTAAACAGACGCTCGGCGAAATCCTGAAAAAAAAGGGACGTGTCTCCGGGGATTTTATCAAGACTGCCTGCGAGATTGCATTTACGGAATGCAATCTCTGCCGCCGGTGTGTCATGTACTGCCCTTTCGGCATCGACACGGCCTACATGATGCTTTTCATGCGCCGCATATGTCATAAGCTGGGAGTCGTCCCGCAGTATATCCAGGATACGGCGCACAGCCACTCAGCGACCCTGAACCAGATGTGGGTCAAGGAGGATGAGTGGATTGATACCCTGCAGTGGCAGGAAGAAGAAGCCCGGGATGAATTCGCCGATCTTCGCATCCCCCTGGAAAAGGAGGGTGCGGATGTCTTCTACTCGGTGATCGGCCCGGAGCCCAAATTCCGGGCGCAGCTCATATACCAGGCAGCCGCCATCATGCACGCTGCCGGCGTTAGCTGGACCATGCCGGCGACACCGGGCTGGGACAACAGCGATATGTGCATGTACACAGGGGACGTGGAAATGATGGCGCGGCTCAAAAAAGTCCATTTCGAGACCGCCATGCGCCTGAAAACCAAGCGGATCGTCATGGGCGAGTGTGGCCATGCTTTCCGTTCCGTCCATGACGTGGGCAACCGCTACCTGGGCTGGAAGATGGCCCCGATCCCGGTTGTGCACGCCATTGAGTTCTATTACGAGCTGCTGGAGGAAGGCCGCATTGTTATCGAGGAAAAATACGAAAAGCCGGTAACCTTTCACGATCCGTGCAATATCGTCCGCGGCCGGGGGCTGCATGAGAAGGCCCGGGCTGTTATTGCCGCAACATGCGAGCACTTTATCGAGATGCATCCCAACCGGGAGCACAATTACTGCTGCTCCGCGGGCGGCGGGGTGATCAACTGCGGCCCCCCTTTCCGGGACAAACGGGTTACGGGCAACAGGGTCAAGGCGCAGCAGCTGGAAGAG
>Ga0102934_1003874_pt1 | contig 10079 bp, 15 predicted proteins | sample SalPonR2_A_D1_MG_FD_78175 | JGI IMG/M metagenome (GOLD analysis project Ga0102934, IMG submission 78175) | Salt pond soil microbial communities from South San Francisco under conditions of wetland restoration - Salt Pond MetaG R2_A_D1_MG | ecosystem: Environmental > Aquatic > Marine > Intertidal...
TCCTCCGCTTCTTTTCAGTCACCCTTTCCCTTTGCTCCCTCCCAACAATCAGCGCTACCCGACCCCTTCATCCACCCTCCTGGTCACTCTTTACCGCCTCGCATCCACACTTCGTCCTCCCTCCCTCCCTCCGTCCCCCTTCCACCCCACGCGGCCGGCCTCCAAGACCTGGTCGACGCCGGGGTCCTCACCGTCATCACCCGGCGACCCGATTACAAAGACCGACGAGGAGACGCATACCACGAACCGGAAGAGATATATCTGATCGGGACAGCGCACACCTCTCAGGACAGTGCCGCCGCGGTGGCGCGGGTCATCCGGGAGGTGCACCCCTGCAACGTGGTGCTGGAAATGTGCAAGAGTCGAAGCGGGCTGACAGCCTTGAACGACTCCACCCTCCTTGACGACGTCTCTCTCCCCGACCTCCTGCGCTCGGCCTTTTTCGGGGCCCGCACTCCCAGCACCGGAAGCGGCCCCGGAAGCGATGGAGAGCCGGAAGCCTCGGTCGGCAGCACCGCTACCTCCCCCCCTTCCTCCTCCACCTCCTCCCCACAGGCCCTGGCCCTTGACCGCTCCCTCCGCCTGGCAGGAGGTCGGGGTCCCCTATTTCTCCAGTATTGTCTGGTCAGTGCCGTCAAGCAATTAGGGAAGCTCCTCCGGCTCCAATTTGGCGAGGTGGGCGTCCCCCCTACCCGTGTCCTCCTTCCACATCCATCCCCTCGGCGCCAGGGGGAGGGTGCACGCCCTTTGCCTTACTCGTCCTCCCTCCCTCCTTCCTCTCCTGCCTCCGTCTCCTTACGCTTGTCTTTTCCCCCTCTGTCTCGCCTCTTCTGCCCGGTCTTCGCTGTTGACATCCCCTGTTCACTCCCTCCCTCCCTCCCTCCTTCCTCCTTCCTTCCTTCCCCAGGAATTTCGAGCGGCTCGACAAGCCTCCGTAGAAGTGGGCGCCCAAGTCGTCCTCGGGGACCGACCGATTGAACTCACCTTAAGACGGGCATGGGCAGCCATGACGCGGGAAGAGAGAGGCGTCTTGATTTTGGCCAGGGCGGCCCTGCTTCTGGGAGGGCGACCCAAAGGGGGAAGGGAGGGAGGGAGGGAGGGAGGGAGGGAGGGAGGGGCGGAGGAAGGAGTCTCGGCTGCGTGGTCAACATTCTTAGACCCCTCCTCTCCTGGAACCTCCCTCCCTCCCATGTTCACCCGAGCCTCTCCTCTGACCGGCAGTCCCACCCTCCCGGTCCTTACTGCCTCCTCCCCCTCCACCCCGCCCTCCACCGCGTCCTCCCTCCCGCCCTCCTCTTCGGTGTCCGGGCTAGAAATCCGAGGCTTTCAAGGCGCCACTGCCGAGCTCCTCGAATCCCTCCAACGTTTCAGCGTCTACCTCCCCTCCTTGTACACAGCCCTTATCCAGGAGCGCGACCGGTGCGCTTTCCCTTCCTTTCTTAATCTCCCCTTGTATCCGTCATCGATATGTCCGGGCCTCAACCCTCCCTCCCGCCCTCCCTCCAGGTATCTGGCCTGGGCGACGAAACGGAGCAAAGCCGTGAACCGGAGCAAGCGGGTGGTGGCGGTGATGGGGGCATTGCATGTACCGGGCGTGATTGCCGCCATCCACGCCGACAACGGTGGGGACACCTTAACTTTTTCCACAGTCGCCCGCTTGCCGGCCGTGGACGGGGAAAAGGGCGGGGGAAAAGGCGGAGTCGCGCTGACCAGGGAGTACCGTCAGGTGTTGGGTCGCTTGGTGTGGGCGTGGGGAAGAGAGGCAGGGCCTAGGGTACTGCGGGACGTGGCCATCGGGGTAGCGACGGGGGAGATCATATCCACGGGATGGAGGCTGTGGGGGGAGGAGGTGATGGCGTCGGTGGACGCGTCCATCGGGCAGGTGGTGGGAGGGGCGGCGGGTGGGGCAGTGCACCCTTTGTTGTGAAAGATTTGGATAGGTGGTCCGCGAATGCAGTCGGTTGAAAACGTCTTCGTGTTGGAGTGAGTGGGTGCTGCATGCGGATGGTGGAGGGGTCATGGCGGACATGGTGATGGCGAGAGAAATGTCGTCATGGAGCGCAAATGTAAATATGTATGCAAGGAAAAGGTACCATCAGGAAAGAACGATTCGTGGATTTTTAATACTGAATCATATCGACAAAATTTTGTGATGTTATACTGTTTTCAGGTGCAGCTTGTGGCCGGTTCGCTGAACGGAGGATAAGGCTTTGAGCCATGAATTTCTTTTCAAAGTCATCATTCATCATCCAACCAAGAAGCTTTATGGTATTAGTTAGCGTTATGGATTAATTGTGGCCCAGGATCGACTGATTGATACGCATTTAGAGATTCAAAAGACAAAGCTGACCGAGACCGGAGCAGGCTTATTTATATCTTTATTCGATTTTTTCGATAGCAACATAAGCTGGGGTCCTGCTTCAGATTTTATTTCCCAACAATCCTGAGAAGTCTCGCTGGTGTACGAACAATTGAAGCACCAGTTTCATTATATTTATTGGATGTATCGTCCACTGTACGCACGGTAGGAACGTATTCAAGAGGACATGATTCCGGCACACGTGGATGACGCCATCGTGACTCCCCGCATGTGTCATTTGGGCCTAGCAAGGATTGGCAAGATCATTAGAAAGAAAGCAACTCGGGTGTCTCCTTGGCACAGCCCTCAATAACCACGCTCAACTAGCTCTAATACAGCTTCCTTTTCTTTCTGCGTCAGGTTTAAACAACGGAAACGTTACAGGAAAACGAGTACTCTCAAAGAAGTTCTCAGCCCTCGGTGAGGAAGCTCCGGGTGGAAACACCCTTTTTAGGTGCATTTAAATCTTTGCTAGTCGTCTCGTTTGCTAAACACGTGAGTACGCGGAAATGTGCATTCTGCGTCTTATTTGACACAATTTTCACCCCAAAAGTCCCCACCAACCTTACAGAGGCTAACGCGCGATTTGACAGGCGATTCTCACCATGTCGACCACCAAGGTAGCCACAACCACCCGATCCGCGAATTGTACATCACGACCAGACAGTCGCTTGCATGATTGTTCTTCTACTGCGGTCGGGGGGCATGACTCCGAGAGCAAAGCCCGCACGTGGAGGATTCTAACTCCAGCTCAGCGAATAGAGAAGCTAAATGGCATGGCGATGAAGCGGGCACAAGAGATGGAGAAGGTCCTTACCCCTTCTCATCCCGACTGGCCAATGTATGAGCTCGTACGAAGAGGTAACCCCGTGTTCAAGCATCGGTGGATGGTCCTTCTCTACGCGTACTGGGCCCTCACAGGGGCGGGCTTGCTCCGATGTCCCTCCCTTGCCTTCGGAATGAGCGCGTTCATCATCACCTACCTGTATATTGAGCTGTATGGCGCTATCTTGCATGTCAACCTTGATAACCCCTCCTTCTTGTTCCTCCCAGTGTTGTGGGAGGCCTGTCTAGAATTCCAATATCATCATGTCATACCCAGCGAAATTACTTTGCGTAGCTATCCTCAAATCGCCGCCGATTTGAATCTCATCGTTGCATTGCAATTTATTGTCTGCACAATTGTCTTCTATGCGCATGGCGGACTTTTTAATCCTTACATTCACGCCACAATGGCATGCGGGCTGGTCAATGCTTACCTGTTAGAGTGGGCGCATAGACAAGCTCATTTTCCTCGAGGCAAACGCCATGCTTTCGCGCAATATCTTCAGGACCGAGGTTTTCTTGTCTCCGAAGCCTTGCATCGACGGCATCATCAAACTTTTGATGTGGGGTTTCCCGTCCTTAGCGGACTGTCTGAGCCGGTGATAAACTTTGTGAGAGCCAAGGTATGCGCGAACCAATGGGTCTGGCTGGCGGCTTTTATATTAATGACGTTGGCAGGCTTGCCTTGCATTATCTCTGTCAATATGAGGCTTTGGGAATGGGGTGGAGAAGTTGTGTATGGAGGAGGGCAAGAAAGCGATGTATACTTATATGTCGAAGAGATCTTGGGAATGGCGAGGGCCCTCTGTTTGGGTCTCTCATCCTCATGTATGAGCTTTATAGAAAGCAATTTTTGACAGCATCTTTGAATAAATAAATCTGATTTTCCTAGTGGAAGAATAAATGGTTCCAAGAAACAATTACATCGCACACTCTATCAGTGGCAATGCAAGTGAGATTCTTCCTGAATTTGTACTCAAAGTCCTTGAGTATAAGTGAGCTCAAAACCGTCGGTACACATTGATTTAAGGAAAAGGACAGCTGTAAGATATGACGACACTATGTTTCCCGGTCTTGAATTGGATGGGTGCTATAAGTATTTTGACTACATTCTTTCCCAAAATGGTTTTCCGTTTAACCTCCCCCCTTCGGCCGAAACGGTCGCTTATCCGTCGGAATTTTGAAATTGCCCGACAGAAAGCTGCTTGAACAGGTACATGTGCATAGGGTTTTTTGCAACAATGACTGCCAAAAATACACACGGGACAAAATTTCATGTGTATCGTCTACACTCTTATGTAGGTGGCACAGGCAAGTTTTGTCAGCGGTCGCAGAAGAGCTCTTCCGACCAACCTTCGCAAAGCTTGAGCGCTTGACCTTCTTTCATCCCCTGTCCGTCTAAAGCCCCAGGATGTCTACCTCGACAACACGTACAACTCCGGCCTCCGACTCAATACCGCGCTCATCATATCTCGACAATGCTAGCTGCGTATTTCCCTACATCATTGATTACTCCGACCCCCAGCTTTTGAACCAAGGTCTCCGTGATGTCGTCCGTGAGATTGTTCCTGGCTGGGCCGCCCTTATTCCCGTTCAACCTCCTTCCTCCGCCAGCAGTGACGCTGACATCACCATAGCAGTCATAAGCGGTGGCATTACAAATCTCCTTTACCGGCTTGCCCTGCCTTCCACCTGCACGCTTGCAAGCCCCCATACTCCTCGTGATGTGATAGTCCGCATCTACGGCCGCAATACGGAAGTTATCATCGACCGTGAAAAGGAAAATCGACTGTTCGCTGCTTTATCCGCCGTGCAATACGCTCCAACATACTGGGGAAGATTCACCAATGGGCGGGTGGAAGGTTGGTTGGATGCACGCCCGTTGAACCCGGAGGAATTGGCTATGACGGGTCAAAGAAAAGGAAACGGCGGGACCCCAGTGGATTTTATGGGAATGATTGCACGGGAAATGGCCAGGCTGCATGCTTTGCAAATAGAGGTGGATGATGAAGGAGGACAGGCGAAGGAGGAGGAGGAGGAGGAGATGGGAAAGAGGAAGAGGAACGGAGGGGGAGGAAGGAAAGCTGTGGTATGGGAGAAGATGGAAGAGTGGGCGAGGCTGGCAAAAAATATCTCATTCGAGGGGCCCGATGGACAGGAGGGAGGCACAGAAAAACAGAGACAATTGGAAGCGATTGGGTTGAACAATTTGGAGAAGGAAATGGAGTGGTTGAAGGACAAGCTGGTCGGGGAGGAAGGAGAGGGTGGAGTGGAGAGAGGAAGGGAGAGATCAGGGCAAGAAGCAGCCCGGTACTTCCTGGCAGAGCTGGTCTTTTCCCACCAGGATGTTTTGTGTGGGAACATTTTGTACAATCCGATGTGGAGAAGACGCGAGGTTGAGGGAGTATGGGAAGGGGCAAAAGGCGGCTCCGAGGGCCAGGATGCGGACGCGAGGAGGGGGACGGGGAAGTCCGCACAGCAGGTATCAGCCCTTGAAGATGGAGGGGAAAGTGAGACAACTGGGGCTGCCATCGTGGGTGAGGCCACAAGCGGCCCGGCGGAAGAAGGGCGGGTCCAATTCATCGATTTTGAGTACGGCGGATGGAACCATCGGGGGTTTGATCTGGGCAATCACTTTTGTGAATATGCCGGGTACAACCCTGACTACGAGGCTAGTTACCCTTCTAGAGCGCAGCAGGAGTGGTTCTTCAAGGCTTACCTCGACGCGTGCCGATGGCAAGTAGGAGGCAAGGAAATGGAGGAGAAAGAGGAAAACGCTTTCCTAGAAGGATTGTACATTTGGGTGAACAGGTACGCCTGTGCCGCCCACCTTTTCTGGGGCTATTGGGCGATCATCCAGGCCAAATACTCTCCCATCGATTTCGATTTTTTGTTGTACGCCAGCCAGCGCTTGACCGGCTATGCTGCTTTTAAACAAAGGTTCTTTTGAGCGGGTGACAGGCAACGGGCGGGGAGGCCTTGCGGGAGACCTGCCGGGCTTTGCCGGGGGGGGTCGAGGGAGGTATGCTCATGACGATCGAAGACTACTGTGAGCTTTTGTGCGAATTCTTCCAAACCATTGTGATTCTTACCTTAATTATGGTAAATTTTATTTTTCATCGCTTAATCGGAGGATCATCAGATTCGATGACAAAACAGGAGTGTACGTGAAGGTACAATCAACAAAGGAAGAAAAATAAAAATTTACAACCACGGATCTCAAGGGAAATCTCTGGCACCCCTACTTCGTGGGAGATGATTTTTTCTTGCACGAACCTTTCTATGCTCCTTTCCTGTCATAACACTTACTATCCATCTCCCCTCTTACACGCTGGTGGCGGATCCCCTCCTCATTTACTGTGACAGGCCCAACACGGAACTTAATTGGCACATCCTGTCCTCCCACTCCACTCCGGGCGTCGCAATCGGATCAAAAAGCCAGCCCCATGCCCGTAGCCACCTTGCAAGCGCAGAGAGATCGCTTTTCGCTCCCAGGCACGGCACCACCTACAATCAGATGACAGTGTCTCCTCTACACTTTTCTCGGTCATGGCGTCTTCTTCACGTCACGGACAGACCGCGCGGCAAAAACCCATCCACACCGTGCCGATGGACTACCCCACACGCGTGGCCCGGTGATGTCGATCCTATCTGAAGACGCAAGCATTGCCCCTTTCCGCCCCCTTCATGACCACCGAGGACAAGCTCACTCCCTCGGGAGACCCAAGGCGTTGGCGTGGAAATCGATGTGATCGGCCATGAATGTACTGATGAAGAAATAGGAGTGGTCGTAGCCGTCTTGCCGACGAATCGTCGCGTCCTGTCCTTTGCTCGCACAGGCCTTTTCCAAGGCCTCTGGCATCAATTGTCCCTCCAAAAACGTGTCCGCCGTACCCTGGTCGACCAGGAGGGGGAAGGGAAAGGGCCCCTCTCTTTCCATGAGCAAGGTCGCGTCCCAGCCTTCCCCGGCATTGCCAGCCCCCTGGTCCCCCTCCAAATATCCGCCGAAAGCTTTCTGACCCCACGGGCAGGCGGTTGGGTGCGCAATGGGGGCGAAGGCGGAGACGGATTTGTAGGGAGGACCGCCCTGTGAGAGGAAGGTTTTCATGGCACAGACCAAGGCACCGTGTCCTCCCATGGAATGCCCGCAGATAGACCGGGCGTCAGGAAGGAGGGCGGTGGGGAAATGACGGTGGAGGATGGCCGGAAGCTCCTGTGTGACGTACGTGAACATGTTGTAATGCCTGGAGGGAGCGGAGAGCGGGGAGGAGTCAGGGCAGGGAGGCTACGGGCATGTGGGGGCTGCGCGAGGGACGCTGATTGGAAGAAACATTTTTTTCTCCCTCCGTACCGAACTGGAAACAAAGATCATCGTACATCCCATTACGTGGGTGTCCCCCTGTAACCAAACGTCGTCGGTTCTGCGCACGGAGTCAGATCCCATGACCTCCAGGACCGCGAATATGCCACGTACCGAGACCATTTACTCGCCGTCGCATCCACGTAGAATCCTGCCCCTGTGCCGAAATCCCAGCTCTCGTCCTCGCCATCCACACCGGCGCCTCTGGGGGAGGTATCCGGACACACCACCGCCAAACCCCTTTTCGCGGCTTGGGACTGGACAAATCCTTTCTGCACCACGTTCTCATCGGTACACGTCAGGCCTGATAGGAAATAGAGGACAGGCACAGGTTTATGGGCAGACTGAGGAGGAAAGTAAACGGTAAACCGCATCACGGTGTTGGTGCTGGAGCTCGGATGGGTATATTGCTCAAAAAATCCGCCGCATGCTTTCCACCGGTTCAGGCGTGTAAGACCCTGCGCCGCCGAGTCGGAGGCGTCCACATTGGACATGAGAGCGAAACCTACACGTTGATTTATCTAGTAAGTATGTGCATGACATGAATTGTGTACCTCAAAGCCCTGTGTGTCATTTTTCTGGAGACAGTCGCTCTACCTTTCACCCTACCCACGCCACGCGTCGAATACCTACTAAGCATCGAAATAATAAACAGGGTGGGCTATAGGGAAAGTTGGAGCACTATGAGGACAAAACATTGCGTCAGAGGGTATTGATGGACTCCTGGGTGCTTTATTTGTAGTTGAGGACTTGTCTTTCCTATGTATCCTTCAGATTCTCATGAATGACCTTCTGAAAATAGTGATGAACGCCAACCACACTCCAAGACTGAGTCCGAGACCGTGACCGATGGAATTTAAATTTTGACACGCGCTTTTTGAAGGGGAACGCTCAAGTCAGGCGTGATCTTCGGTACATATATTGGGTTTCGTCGCCTCCGTTGTGTTGCTTTCGGGCGAGAAAAAGGCGACGGCGAGGTCCCGGGGGTCGTAGGATGGGGGGGTAAAAAACCTAGAAACCAAACCTTTGGGAAAACTGGTCTTACGTCATCATGGAGAGGGGGATGAGGCACTGGGAGTCCCTGTAAAATCGTGTAGCACCGTAAGAAAAATGCGAGAAGCTCTATCACTGCCTCTGAGTGGCTTTGCCTTCGAGGCATAATAATAGGGGCAGGGCGTGGCTAGAGTGGAAGAAAGGGGGACTTATTGCATGGGCACATCCCGAGTAAAAAGTGGTGCATTTCAATCGTCTGATGACACAACAAGTGCTGTAAAGGATGCACACGATGCTCGCGTTCTGCTCGCTCGCTAGCTGCTCGCACCGAACCGTGTGAAGTCGTGAGACCTTTCCATGGAAAAATGAGTCTGTGCTAGCACTACCGCTTTGCTCATCCTTATACATCTCACTTTATCCCACCTTTGCGTCTAGCTCACAGAACTTCCACATCCTTCATCATTTTACTCTTGTGGCATGGAGAAGTAACACCCCACATCCCACACTTTGAACATGAACATCCCCCACGAATTAAACACAGGGTTAGCGCCGCTTGGATTCAATACAAAGTGCTCCCGTATATGGCTCATGTGACATGGTGATTGATGCGCACCGTCTCATATCACACAATAGTCTGGCGAAGCATTAGTCCATCACACGATGCAAGAAAGAAATCGGGCGCGAATGCTCATGGCTGGTTTAAAGTGCCCTGTTTTTTTTCTGTTTTTTTTTTAACTCCTTAGGTAGCCTCTTCACTGTAACCCTTCGCGCTCCAAAATAAAGAGAGTTTAGCGCCGAATTCAAGGGCATCCTTCTTTTTATGCTCATCTAAAACCGTGACTCCCCGTCCCGTCGTTATATTCTGAATGCGTGATGCGCCGCTCCCTCTCACTTGCCCTCCGTCCCGACCTGTGCCTCGCCTGCACGCCCTTCCCCACTTTCTTCTTTTGGTTCCACCTTCCTTCCACTACTTCCACTGCCTTCATATCTCTTGCTTCCTGTGTTCTTGTCCATTGCCCATCCTTAACCTCCACCTCCAAACCGACCTCCCTGCACCTCAATAGTCGTCGTCGGAGTCAATGTCCTGCCAAGAAGCGTGCACAGGGGAGGAGTGCACGTGCGTGAGGAACAAATAACGATCCAGGAAATTGACTGGCACTTTAATCAAGGCCCGCGCACGTCGGAAGATATACAGCATTGCGGAAAACGCGCGGGCTGGCCCTTTCCTAGTTAATTACCTTCCTCACCCACCCCCCCTTCTACTCCCTCTCCCTCCTTTACTCACATCCAAGGGCGCATTCCCTCGTTTTCGCATAACGCGGAAGAATTCCTCCTCGTTGATCACCCCGTCTTGATCCCTGTCTGCTTCGTCTGTTTCACGAAGAGGGGGGGGAGGGGGAAAGGGTTAGGAAAAGATGAGCAGACGCCTCTCTTTACCTGGCCTCCTTCCCGGAAACCCGCCAGACGACATTGTTCCCGTTGGAGGTGAAAAAGAAGCGAGGTATGGCAGGGGAGGAAGCATATTGACGGGGTCCCGTTACA
>Ga0102934_1003878_pt1 | contig 10077 bp, 14 predicted proteins | sample SalPonR2_A_D1_MG_FD_78175 | JGI IMG/M metagenome (GOLD analysis project Ga0102934, IMG submission 78175) | Salt pond soil microbial communities from South San Francisco under conditions of wetland restoration - Salt Pond MetaG R2_A_D1_MG | ecosystem: Environmental > Aquatic > Marine > Intertidal...
GGACGTGGTGGTCGAGCGCGTCAACCCCAGGGATGCATACGACGCCCGTCTGTCCTCCACGCGCCTCCTCTCTTCGGAGAGAGCGTGTGTGATTGCCCGGTACTTCAAACGAGAGTCCTTCCTCCGCAGGCATGGAAGTAGCGACGTAGGAGAAGGAGGGCTGGGAGGAAGCGGTTCCTTCGGTTGGGGAGCTCTTAGCGAAAGTGGGAGCTCGTTGCAGGCATCGCGGTGATGCGAGACGAAGAGAGAGAAGGAGATGAGTGGGGAGGAGGCGGTGGTGTAAAGGGAGGTGAAGGCAGTTTTGTTATGGGCCTTGTAGGGTGCGTCAACGAACGAGTCCAACGAGGGAAGAAAAGCAACGGTCCTTGCCATGAAAAAAAAATAGGCAAGAAGCGCCCATACGTTGGCAGGCATTGTGTGGCACTAAAATTCCTCTTTTCCTTTGGCAGACAGAGGTAGGAGTCCCATTTAAAGGAAAGTTGATGGCTGTCATTTCCCCATGCCTGTGAGCATTTAGGTCCTGATTCCTTGTTCGGGCCTCTCCATGTCGATTTATTTCCCTTCATTGGCTCCGCGTTCACAAGAAGAGTATTGGCAAGAAGGAACATCGTACCTACAATAACGAGTGCTGCTGCGTGTCTTCGTTGACGCTTGTTTTACGGCCTGCTCCTCTCCCCGGACGCTTGACGTTATTGCCTTTCCCTTTTCCGTCTTCCCGTTTATTCCCCTCGTCTGGTCTTTTCAAATATGTATTTTCCTACATTTTCATCTGCGAATCACCCTAAAATCAAAGTGAAGAAGTCTTGTGACCATTCCTGCGGTCCCATTGTTGCTACCAACACCATTTCCGTCTACGTTCAACGAGTTGAACACGCATGCTAGCTGCAGCTGCCTATCCTGCTTCCCATTCGGCCAAATTTCCCCAACAACCTACCGTAAATACACGTGCATATTTTACCTCATGGACCAGTGGGTTTCGATTTATCGTCATCCACCCATCGTATGTTGCTCACGTATAACAAAACGGGTTGGCAGTTATAGCAAAATTTGAAGCGAGTCTCTCTGCATGTAACATCGCTGTCTGATGGATATGACATGAGCCACGCTGACAAAAATGTACCCCTTAGAGCCTCTACGCACAAGTAGCCTGGCGCATCGATAGCATGTTGCGTTGTGCATTTGAATAATGCCATGTTCGTGCCCGACTCACTGATGTGTGCCATGCACGCTCCTCTACATAGGGTGATAAGCAGCACGGGGCTGGCATCCGACGGGCGGAGGGAAAGGGGGGGGGCACGCGCCTCGCTTGGTTATTTTCCATACGTGTCCAGTCCGTGACAAGCGGTGGGATGCCGTGGGACCAGAATAAGGAGAAAAGGGAGGACACTGCCGGAGACGATGGGAAAAAGACGGCCACGGCCCCCAAGGACAAAGGACAGGGGAGCAGCAAGCGGAAACGGGGGCGAAGGGGAGGGAGAGGGCAGGGACGGGGGCCACGATTGTCATCTGCGCAAGCATTTGCAGCAAACGAGGCGGGGAATGGAAGACCAGCGCCCTTGCTTTCCTCCGCTTCACCAAGCGGGACGGACCGCCGTTTCAAAGAGAGCATGGCTGTACAAGCCCTGGCCCCATCCCCTCCTAGGGGCCTTGACGAGTCCTCCGTTTTACTACCCACAGAAAGGACACGCCCGCGCGACAAGGAAGGAATCAGGAAGCATCCCAAGGAGGGATGGATACAACGAGCGCGGCAGCAGCAGGAGAAACGGGGAGGAGAGCATGCGCGGGAGGAGGAGGAGGGGAAAGAAGGGTTGCCACCACAATACAGGGAGAGGGGTACCCCCACCTCCACCGTGCTCGTCGGCGAGCCTTCCCTCATGGAGGAAGGTCGCCTGCCTCTCAGAGCTGGGACGGATGCGGCCGGAGGGGGAGGAGGAGGAAGGGGGGAAGGAGGGGGAGGAAGGGGAGGAGGAGGAGGAGGAAGAGGGAGCGGGCCGGGAGGATGGAGGGGCCAGAAGGGAAGATTCAGGGAGCAGGGAGGGCTTGTGGAGCATGTGGCAATCAAGGGAGGTAAAGGCCTTAATCCCGGCGGGATGGATGCTGCAGGCGTGGCTGAAGGCAGGGCGGAAGGTACCAGGGGAGAGCGAGGTCCCGGCTGTACCTCCGGGTATGGGACTGCGATGCCTTCCCTCTCCGTCCCTCCCCGTGTGTACCGTCCCTCGGTCTCCTCCTCCTCGTCAGCCTCGGACATCTCCCCCCTGACCTCCATGAAGGCGGAGGCGCTGAGTGGGCCCCGGCAGTTGGTCCTCCTCCTCTTGATCTCCGTCCTTCCCTTTGGCGGTCACTTCGTGAAGAATTGTTTGACGTCTTTGGAAGTCTACATGGTGAACGACGCCCGCCTCCACCTCAGCGAAACCCGGTATGGCCTCTTGCTCTCCATGTCCTCCTTGCCCAATTTCTTCATTCCTTTCCTGGGCGGGGTCTTCCTCGACAAGCGGGGTCACCGGTTCGCCACCCTCCTCTTCCTCTTCCTCGTCCTCCTCGGCCAATGCCTCTTCACCGTCGCCATCCAACTCGGCTCCTACCCTTGGGCCCTGGTGGGACGGGTGGTGATGGGCTTGGGCGAAGGGTCCGTGGTGGTGGCGCAACGGGCCGTGATTTGCCACGTCTTCAAGGCCCAGGCACAGGTCACTTTCGCCGTCGGCGTCTCGGTCGCCATGGCCTGCCTGAGCAAGACCCTCTCACGCGCCACCGTCGTCCCCGCCGCGGACCTGCTGGGCGGCTACGTGGGCGGCCTTTGGTACACGGTGGTCGTCTGCCTCCTCTCCACCTTGGCCGGTGTCCTCTTCCTCGTCATCTCGGACGAGTCCAAGGAGGACCCCTTCGAACGCCGTCGGAGCAGGAGTCAGGCGGGGGGAGGCTCTGGGTGGGGTGCGAACGGCCTGCGGGATGCCTACATGGGCCGGTCCGTGGACCCGAGCTGTGGAGGGAGCGGGGGAGGCGCCGGGGGAGGCGCCGGGGCAGGGAGGGCCGACCTGTCTCCGGGGTCCTTGGTGGTACATCCGGGTATGGGGGAAGGGGGTCTCCTCGCTCCCTCCTCCTCCCTGTCGGCCGTATCGCACACCCCCACCTACCAATCCATGCTCGCGCTGCGCCGGACCGCTGTATCCCTCTCCGCTTCCTTCTGGGCCCTGGCTTTCCTCCACTCCGTCTACATCAACGTCTTCCACATCTTCTTGAACTTCTCGTCCCATTACTTCACGGTGGTTTTCGGGCGGGACGCCAAATCAGCGGCTTTCCTCACGTCCTCCGCCTCCGTCCTCGTCATTTTCTTGGGCCCCTTGGTCGGTTACATCATGGACAAAATGGGGGGACAGCTCTACGTGTGCACCGCGTCGGCCGCCCTCGTTCTCTATGCCTATGTCTCCCTTTCCTTTGATCCTGCCCTCGACCCGCTTTACGATATGGTCCTCCTCTCCATCGGCGAGTCCTTCATCCCCATCCTGGTCATGGCCCTGATCCCTTTCACGGTCCCCCGCCGGGCGTACGGGACGGCCTACGGGGTCATGGAGGTCTCGGGTGCGCTCTGTTCCTTTGCAGGTAACGTCCTGATCGGGTATTTGATCGATCAGGGCCGGCGGGAGGGGAGTGAGTACACGAACGAGTACGAAGTGCCCATGCTCGCGTTGACGGGACTGGCCGGCCTGGGCTTGCTGGCGTTCCTGGGGCTCACGTTCTTTGAATTTTGCTGTGGGCACAAGGGATTGAACACGCGCACGGCCATTGACTACGAGAGTCTGGCAGGCTTGGATGAGTAGTGGGGTCGAGGGCGGGGGGGGGGGCAAGAGCCGTCGGGATGTATGGCCTTGGGACTTGTTGGAATGGAGGAGGTTTTCTTGTCCCCTTGTCAGTTATTGGGGGTCAGAAGGGATACATGATGTCGTTATCGCGGGCGTGGGGATGAAACGACGATTGACTGATGTGGTTTCCCGACTGGTAGAGTGGGAGGGCAGGGGGTTCGCTCCCGTTCTATCTGGCACGAGGGAGAGAGCGTAGGATTATTCATGTGACCATTTGTATGAGTAGGACTGTCCGCGAGCGAAATGAAGATGTGGAGGAGGCAGGAGTGCCAAAAACGTACAAAAGATAACGTACGAAAAATCTCGGGCAATTTTAGCCAAGGCACCCTCCTCACATCGAAGAAAAATAGTTTGAGTACGTAGGTAGCTAAGTCTTAAAGAAGCATAACGAATCATAGGTTACACTGGTTAAACTCATGTCGTAAGATGATTATTTTTTTACAGCGTAAGAGCGGCCAATTTCCCAACAAAGGAGGTTTGGGTACCCAATCGAGTCACGGGCCGTTCACCGGGTCCCCGACACGAGCTTCCCGCCTCAAAGGCAGACACCATATCATCCTTCCCGGTCGATTAAAGGATAAGCATCCTACAACATCGGGTACATTTTTATCTGGCCATGCAACATTGAACACTCGCTATACCTTTTTAACGCGCAGTCATGGCTGCAACGGTAAAGCCAACCTCCCCCCTCCCGGGGCAACCCCTAACGCCTATCCTCCGTTTTGAATGGCTGTCCTGGCCCCCCCGTCGTGTGCAAGGCAGAGACGAGGTTTTGACCTGACGTGCATGGCAGGTTGTGTGTACCGACGGAGGCAGCAGGCAATGCTTTTGTGGTGGTTGGTAGTGACACTGTTTTTGAAGTCAAGCAACTTGTCTCGCTGTTGTCCGTTTCTGCCGTCCTCGGGCAGACGTATGTGCTATCTCCTGCAGCGCACAAAGTGCCTGTTTTTTGAGAACTTACGACACATTCTTCACAAATATGGCACACAGCGCGCTTTTATGACTCCCTCAGTAAAAAATTCCTCCCCTTCAACCTCTTCCTCGTATACCACGACCATAACTACCGCGGGCCATTGGGACCATCCCATCCATAAAGCTGCCCTCCACAACAACCTTGAGGCTGCCAAATGGCTCGTTACTTTGAACCCCTCACTGTTGGAGGCGTCTGGTTTTAATGGGATCTTGCCTATACACTGTGCTGCGCGTCGAGGCCATACAGACCTTCTCCGGTGCGTACTTGCATTGAATTGCCGCTGCCGATCCCTGCTTGACCGCTATTTGTCCGTCGATCGTGGCTTGGCTTTCAAGCTAGAAATCTTATTGAACCTGGCTGGATGACTTTCGGTTGTCCATGTCACTATCGTGGACACTTCTAAACATGTCCTAATCATTTTCGAGGTCGGGGCGATTTATAACGTTTTTTTTTGTCAAAAAGGCGACCTTGGTAATCTCCCACCCTTTTATAAGCAGGTGAATGCCACATTCCGTGACATTAGCCTGGAAAAAGTGTTTCTTCTCATAATTTCTGTGTGCTTTTGACACCATGGATCTATCACTGTACTGACGGGACACCATTCACCACCAGTTTCTTCCTCAGCCAAGGTGCCACGCCCAAGGGCCGAGACAGTGGCGGCTGGACGCTTCTCCATCACGCGGCTGTGGGTGGCCACGTTGCCTGTGTCTCTTTCCTCTTGACCTCGGCGCTGCTGTCGCAAGCCCCGTATGTACTCCCCGTCGACGGGCTTGCCAAGGATCGATCGACGCCTTTACTCGTAGCCGTGACCGAGGGTCAAAGCCCGGAAGTGGTGGAATTGCTGTTGAGGAGCGGCGCGGATCCTACATTGAAAAATGATAAAGGGGAAAGGACAGTAACATTCTTAACGGCGTACATGCAGAAACACGCCGGAAAATGCGCGGAAGGAATTCCGACGATTCGGCTGAACCGGAGGAGTCGGTCTATAAGTCGAATGGCGACCATGGTTTTGGGGGGAAGCTCTGCATATCGGGCCACTCTTCTCCGCCTCCGGTGGCAGGAGGAGAGACAGAGGAAGATGAGGGAGGAGGAGACGGAGGGAAGGACCGAGGAAGGGAGGGAGAAAGGGGTGTTGAGGGCGTTAGTGACCAGGGCGAGTGACGATATGTTCCTGGAGGCGCTGGACTACTTGGATGTGACCTGCGGATGAAGAAAATCGCAGTGCCCACATGCGAAAAAAAGGAAGAGGGGTATAGGTACAGGACGGGTACGTTGTGGTTTAAGGTATGCCGTTCGCCCCTTCGTGACATGGTTTCGAGTGCAAAAGCGGAAGACAAATGACAGGTTCATGGAAAGCGATACTGATAGACATTGCACTGGACTAGGGTGAAATGCCGTGAAAGCAACATGCTGCGTGTGTAAATATGCATATAAACTGCTCGGGAGCATATGCCTGAGGAGACCTGAATCAAGGAGTGATACAAAAAGAGATCGACTTAGCTTTGGAGTATGTGAAAGTCTTGAAGGTTGTTGCTGTACGACCAAAAGTTGGTGGGACACAGTAATGCATGTAGGCACGGAATGCGTGCGTGATCAGGAATATAGGCAATACGACAACGCGGACTTCCGTCGCTCACAGAGGCACTCAAAGGTATGCATGATACGATCGACGAGCTGGCATTTTGGGGCATTTTGTGCACATCATGTAGAGGTTACGGAATGGAACCAGTAAAATTCTACAGCCAAAGTAATGAGCCTTTGGTCCGGAGGGGAAGTAAAATGATCGACTGCGAAAGGCTACCATGCATTTATGGAGCAATGATGCAAGCGCTGTGCCGTGACGTCTCTGAGCTTCGTCGTTCATCACTGTTTAAATTCGTCTTGGAAAGACTTGGTTGACCACGCATTTTTGGTGAAGATACGCTTCATATGTTGAATCACTGTGATCCTACTGGATGCTTGACCGGGCAAAACCCAACACAAACAGACTCACTTTGCCTGTAAGAAGCCACTTACGGTGCCTTCACATAAAACTTGTGGTCATGTCATGTTTTGTCGTGCGTAAACATATTTTTTTCTTTACTTACTCTTTGCGTGAGGATACCCAGCGCTCTAAATTTCACTGCCACGAGTGGCCCATGTGTCCCTCGACTGCATGCATAGGCCTCACAATGTTGACAAATTGAACAAGAGCCTGTCGTCCTTCAATAAGAGCTCCTCCCAACTTCGTCATTCCAACGAAGGTTGGGCGATGAATAACGACTTTCACCCGTGGCGCATAGGCCCGCGGGACGTGAATGGTTGCGCCCTGGTTTTGCGCGGCATGATACATATGATGGAACGCGCCCCGCCAAGGCCCCAAAGTGCAAGCCTCGCCCTTCCTTAATCCCTGCGGCCAAGCACGCGCCACATTGCTCACATCGACGCCGTCGCCGTCATTTCATCGTCTTGACAATTGTTACTTTCTGTCATAGGTAGCAGTGGAGATGGAAGTATTGCTCCACGCCATCAAGGACTCTTCGGAAGATGATAGAGGAAAGAAAGCAACAAGGGCGGGAGCCGGTAATGCGGATGGAGCTAACATTCCTAAAAAAGAGGTAAATCATGATCAACCTGCATGGTCCGCACGCTGTGTCCTTTAACCCCTACCCTCATGTATCATGGACGGCGTAAAGGTTGACGTAGACGGGTGGGCTGTGGATGAAAAACGAGGCACCCCAGCAGAAGCACTCTTCCGACGTCACGACGCGTGATGTGAGTCACACGAACGCAAAGTCCAAGCACACACCTCCCATGCCCCCCCCTTCCTCGCGTCCCCCACACGCGCTTCGTGCCCCACTGTGCACGCTCACACAACCACAGGATGGTAGTCTTGCCAGCAATATAAGTGCTGGTAATAAGGTACGTGTGGTTTTGGTAGGACCGAACGATTCCTCCCTCCCTTAACTTCTTGGAAATATGCATTGGCATCCTGAGTCGAGGACTATGGCCTTATCAATGCCCCCTTTTTTCTCGGGTATTCGGTAATTAAATCACGGTCACAGCGGCGGCGCGGGGCAGCGACAGGGCCGACATTAGGAGTGACTGGCTCTGGGAGAGGGGCGCGAGGGGGAGGGAATGGAGGAGGAGGAGGGGGAGGGAAGGCGGAGGCTGGGGAAGAATGTACAGAAAGAGGTGGAGCTGAGGCATCCATGACAGCATTGTACGCGCGGTACCCTGCTGTGGGTAAAGAGGAAGGAAGAGGAGAAGAAGATGGAGGAGGAGGAGGGGGAGGAGGAGGAGGAGGAGGAGGAGGAGAAGGGATGGTGAACATGATGGTGCTCAGCGACGAGGGGTCACGTGGGATGCCCAAAACAGACGCACAACGACAACGTGAGTGCAGAGAGAGGAAGAAGAGATGGCTGAACGAGATGGTGGGGAAGTACGAGACGATGCTGACTGTGAATCAAGGCCTGAGGGAGGAGCTCGAGAGGAAGGAGGTTGTAATTCAGCGTCAAGCGCAGGAAATCAAGCGGCTCCAGAGGGCGATGAAGGGTGGAACGCAGGAGGGGGGAAATGGGGGTGGAGGGGACGAGGAGGAAAAGGCGGAAGAGGAGCAGAGAGAAGGAAAGTATCCAGCCCTGAACGCCGTGGCTCCCCTCCCTCCTTCGCTCCCTGCTGTATCAGGCGGGGTGACGAGTAGCAATTCCTGCCGTGTGGAGGAAGGCCATATAGCCCCAGCGGTTCCTGTAGGCGTGACAGATCATGGGCACCCGTTGATCGTGTCGGCGAAGGGAGGAGGAGGAGGGGAGGAGGACGGAGGAGGAGGTGCCAAGGGGGGGACAGCGGCGACCGTCCCGCTTCCGAGTCTGCCGCTGGTTTCCTATGGGGGAATGCTGGAGATGGGGGGAGAAAGCGGGGGAGGGGGGGATGTACTACCGGCGTATGAAGTGTAGCGTTGGAAGAAGGCGATGGGGAGGGAAGGGCAGATGTATGAGAAGGAAGGAGGAAACTGATGAGATGGGAGGGATGATGGTTACGGGGAGGAAGGGGTGAGATAAAAAATTGTCGGGAGGGAGGAGGAGTACAATGGGAGAAAGGGAAAAGGAACCTGGAGGGTCGCATGGCAAGTTTAGCCACAGCGAGGGAGGCCGGAGGGGGAAAGCCCAGATTGGCGAAAGCCGCATTGTGAAGAGGAAACAGGCACAAGTATGGAAAGGGAGGTCGTAGAGAAGAGATAGTAGACACGGTGTGTGGGAGGGAGGGACGTGTGCGGGCGAGAAAGCTCCGACTGCGGCTCCGGATGGGTGACAAGGCGGAGGCTGAGAGAGCTGGGTGTGGTGGAGGATGATGATGCGATGGAAAAGACCTCGGGGGGGCGGAGGCGTCGGGGGTGACAAGGGAGCCTAGCTTTCTCACCTTCGGTGGATGCTTCTCTTGGTTTTTGACCGGGGGGGGGGAGGGAAGAGGGAGAGAGAAGAGCAGGCATGACCGATGCTTTGAGGAGAATGAGAGGATCGAAACGCCCACGCGGCTCCTCCCATGGGCGAAACAGAATCCACGCAGGCAAAAGGAAGACCCAAAAAGCAGCATGTGAGCAACCCGTTCCTCTCTCGTTTGGAATTCGATTCATTCCTTGTCAACATTTCCCCTGAAACCGTGCGACGTTATCCCGCTCTTCTTATGACCACGTGCTGTCTTACGATCGATCCTCACCATCGCTTTCGGCCCCCCTCGCGTCTTTGCGTCCGTGCTGCTGCCGTCTGGCAATCGAATAGGCATCTTTGTCTTTATCTTATCCTTCTTTCCTACCCCAGCCCTTCGACTCTGCGCGTTCCTGGCGCTGCTGGCGGGCCGTCACCGCCAAGAAAGGGAAGGAGGGACGGAGAGACGGAGGGAGGAAGGGAGAGGGGAAAGGCGCGATGGAGCGCCTTTGGAGATAGAGCGGCAACCCTCTAAGATAATCAAACATTTCGTGATAGGATTCAGTCCACCCACTATTTCTCAAGTCCTCCCACTCTGCCCTTACATCATCCCTCCTAAATCTCTCCCTCCCTCCCTCCCTCGCTTCCTCCCTCCCTCCCTCCCTTCCTCCATCCAGAGCACGTCTCCAACCATCCCGAACTTGCCTTACCCATTTTCTAAAAACCAGCGGATCTAAAGCTGTTGAAACCACCGCCACCAAACCCTCCTCCCCGGTACCCGCCCCCCCCCCCCCCCCCCCCACCCCCCCCCCCCCCCCCCCCCCCCCCCCCCCCCCCCCCCCCC
>Ga0102934_1003879_pt1 | contig 10070 bp, 8 predicted proteins | sample SalPonR2_A_D1_MG_FD_78175 | JGI IMG/M metagenome (GOLD analysis project Ga0102934, IMG submission 78175) | Salt pond soil microbial communities from South San Francisco under conditions of wetland restoration - Salt Pond MetaG R2_A_D1_MG | ecosystem: Environmental > Aquatic > Marine > Intertidal...
TATTTACTTCCTGGTTCGAAAGAAGCTAAAAACTATCGGCGAGAAAAGGTTTGAGGCCAACGAGGAGCGTTATCAGGCCGTAAACGAGGCTTTTGGCGGCATCAAACACCTTAAACTTCTTGGCTTGGAGGACAACTTCCTTTCCCGCTATGCGGGTTCCTCCTCCGATTACTCCCGCCATCAGGCAACCATTCAGATCATAAACAGAGTGCCGCGGTACCTGATAGAGATAATTGCGTTTGGAGGTTTATTACTCATTATTCTTTACCTGTTACTTACAGGCGAAGGACTAGAACAAGTACTCCCGCTGACAGGGCTTTATGCCTTTGCTGGCTATAGGCTAAAGCCCCAAATCCAAACAGTTTTCAGCGGATTCACTAACCTCCGCTATAACGCTCCTGCTTTGAAGTCGCTTTACGAAGACTTAAAATCCATCGAACCTGAAGGCGAAAAACAGGTTGCCAAATTGGAAGACCGAGAACCGCTCCCCTTCCAAGAGAAGTTTGAGTTCCGCTCGATCAGCTATAGTTATCCTAATGCGAGTGAAACAGTCATCGAGAACCTGGATCTCGAGATTGAGGCCCATACCACAGTCGCTTTCGCCGGTGAGACCGGGGCGGGAAAGACGACACTTGCTGACCTGATCTTGGGTCTTCTGCGTCCGGACGAGGGTGAGATGCTCGTCGATGGCGTGGAGGTAACTGACGAGGTCCTGCATCGCTGGCAAGCTAACCTAGGTTATATCCCCCAAGATATATACCTCCAGGACGCCACTGTTGCCCAAAATATTGGCTTTGGGGTAAAAGAAGGCCAGGTTGATATGGAGAAGGTCGAACATTCGGCGAAGATGGCCAATATCGGTGAATTTGTCACAGAAGAACTTCCGAACGGCTATCAGACTGTTGTAGGTGAACGAGGGGTCCGCCTTAGCGGCGGCCAAATACAGCGAGTCGGCATTGCTCGGGCCCTCTATCACGATCCCGAAGTGCTTATCCTTGACGAAGCAACGAGCGATCTGGATACTGTTACAGAACGAAAAGTATACGAGGCAATTCACAATATTGCCGAGGTAAAAACACTCATTATAATTGCCCATAGGCTGAAGACAATAAAAGATTCTGATCGGATATATTTCTTAGACCACGGGGAGATAGTTTCTTCGGGTGCTTATGAAGAGGTGGTTGAGAATAATCCCAGGTTTCGGGACATGGCGGGAGTTACTGATCCCTAAGTATATCTTTCACTTCGCGGAGTAGTTGCTCCCCCGGGTGTGTTATGCAAAGGCAACTTAATTTTCACACAGCAAGTTAGCGAATAATCATAATAGAGGTTGAGTTATGCTCTTCGAAATATATAAAGATTCGCTTGAGTTTTACAATTCGGAGGAATTTGCTCATTATGATTTAGGAGATGATAAAGAGTTACTAATCTCTGGTGAAATCTTTGGTATTAGCGAGGGGGCCAAATTTGATAAACCATCCAAAAGCAATATTAGCGAATTATTTAATGGGGTTATAGTACCCAGTGCACTTATCCGCATGAATGGACAATTCTTTGGCTTTATTACCCAAGGCGGAAAAGTCACTCATATATTTAACGATTTGTTTGCTGGAAAAAGAGTCTATTGGGTCGAAAAGGAAGATCGCCTTGTTTTTAATGATGACATAGAATCTTTAGCCGGTTTTGGAAATAAGATAGACAAGGTTGAGCTAACCTATTTTCTAACTCATGGTTACACTAACCCAGAAAGCACGTTTTTTACTGATCTGCATAAATTGGGACCGGGTTCTATTTGGACCTTTGAAAGTTCGGATTTACGGGAAAATTTTTCAGTCGAGAAACAAAAGTTCTTTGACCGCCTTACTGAGGTAGCTTTTCAGCCAAATGTAACTAATTTTTTTAACTGTCTATCGAGCTATGTCGCCAGAATTGCGGGTAATGATAATATTTTGTTGTTATCAGGTGGCGTGGACTCTATTTTGTTAACGAGCATCGCAAAGAGATTAGGGGTAGCTAATTTAAAGGCCATTACAGGATATTATGACAACCCCTTGCTAAAAAATCCATATATTGATAAGAAAATAGCTACCAAAATCTCAGGTCATTTTAATATAGACCATTTAACTGAAAAGTTTGATTTTGGCCGGGATATTACTTTGCCTAACTTGCAATTCTTCAATTCTAGTATGCCTTTTGATGCCCATTTGTCTATATGGCACCATAAACTTTATCAGCAAATAGCTTCCAAGTGGCCGGGTGGCACTGTTATAAATGGTGAAAACGCTGATGCTATCCTCGCTCTAGGGCTGAGTGGTAAAGTGAAGCCCCGGAGGCCTGGAACTTATTTTACCACTTTCCGGAGGATGTATTACTCGCATCTATTTTTAACCTTAGTGGCAAGTCAAGGTTTACGATGGATGCAAAATGTTACAAGGTTAACCAAATATTCTTTGGATAAAATGGTTAGTTTGTTGCTTGGCAAAGAATTGAGTCTACCAGCCCCCATCCACCCCCTTAATAATGAATCTTTTTTGAAAGGTTTTGTAGTTAGTAGAAACTACTTCCCGTTCTTAGAGCGAGAAAAAAAGAGGCTAAGCTCGCTAATTCATCCGCATCATATTGGGCATTATATAGATGAAATTATTTCTAGATCAACTGTATTATCGAATATGGACTGGGAGAAGCTCCAGGCAACGGATCTCCACAACATTATTTACCTCCTAAAGTTAACGCACTACATGCAGGGGAAAAATGTGAGGATTGCCATTGATGTACCAAAGCAAATGGGTTTAAGAGGTGTTTTACCCTTTCGGAACACTCCTCTCTTCGCTAGTTTTGCTTTAAAGCCTTGGGGGTGCCGCGAAGTGTTGAGGGGAAAACACCAGGTGCGGGACTCCCTTAAGAAGTTTTTCAAAATCGATAGTGATTTACGTAAAGCCGATACCAGTCAGGTTGAGTTTAAGGCAAGAGGAGGTGCCAAGCTTTCTACCCAAGAGGTCATAAAGAGAGATAGCTTCCTGAAATTCTTTAAAGGAGCATGGGAAGAGTCGAGATTGGTGGATATTCTTCATGAAGAATATTTTAACAGTAAGACTATCTTTACACTCGTAAATAATTACATAGAAAAAAAGAGATTCAAAGATCCAAAATTTTTATTTCGCTTGGGTTGGGTGGCGAATACATTATTAAAAAATAAGGATAGTTAAATTTTGTCAACAACTGCCAAGTAGGTACGAGAAAGAAACAATGGCCGGAAAGCAAGAGTAAGAATCCACCGTGATCAAAACGGTTGACTCTCCCTAAACGAGAGGTTGAAAGAGATGTCTAAAGTTACTTATTGGATGGTTAAGAAAGGGGTCGACTTTCATCTTACAAACTCTAAATTTATGATAATCTTGTTTCAGCGCCCATTAATCTTATGCTAGATGATATTAAGATAGCTGCTAAGATAATTTTTGCAAATTGGAGATGGCAAAAACTGAGGAGACTTCTTAAAGGTTTGGATTTAAAGGGTTTTACTAATGACGTATTCTTATTTTATACAATAAGGACTTACGACTATATCTTGACGAGGGAATTATTGCTGGCTTTTATCATTGCTAAACTAGGAGGAGAAGTTCATGTAATTCTTGATAATGGGAAACTGATACACTGGGATACATTACAACAGGGAGATGTTGAGTCACTTGACCGTGAACAATTAAACCCTCATTACAAAAGTAGCTTCAAGGTTAAGGTAAGGAATCTTTTATCAAATAATAAAACCAAACTCTTCGATCATCAAAATATCAATTTTCACTATACAGGTGACATCCTCAATTCTTTCTCTCCGTTTGAAGAAAATGAAACCAAACTAGAGAAACTAAAAAAGTATGCTATAAGCTCTACTCAAAGGTTTTTTAGATCATCGGAACACAATAATAAGGAAGGAGCAGAAAAGTATTTAAGACTGTCAACTAGAAACGCTAGCTTAAATGAAAAAGTTGGCTTTTGGATTGCAAAAAACATTAATCCAGATCATTTTATAACTTCACACGGGATCTACTCGGTTTGGGGGCCAGCTTTCGATTATTTGGAAAATAACACTGACACCAGATGTCTGGTTTTTGGGAATCATGGGCATCGCAATCGTCATTTACTAATATCTAATGTAAAGCTACAATTGTTATCACAATCCTCAGGTTGGAAATATTTTTCCCAAAAAGAGTCTCACAAAACAAAAGTTTATCGCGAAGGGAAGAGATTTTTGCGCGATAGAGTAAAAGGTAGTCCTAAAGACCTGAAGGGGACCCAGGAAACTGTAGATGATTCTATTAACATCTCTGAAAACTGGGATCATATTGTAGGTGCATTTCCTAACGTTTCTTGGGATGGTAACATTGAAGAAATTCACCGGGTTTTCGAAGATCAAGTTCATTGGCTGCTTGAAACAATAAAGCACTTTAAGAAAAAGCCCAATACTCTGTTAGTAATACGTTTTCACCCCAGTGAAACAACTTTATGGAGCAAATCCGAGGGTGTAGAGAAAATTATAAGAAGGCATATTCCGAACATTGACGAATATGATAATGTTATGTTAATTTCCTCTAATAACCATGTTAGCTCTTATGGCTTAATCGAGAAATATTTAGATGTAGTGACTCTTTATTCAGGTATGCTTGCTTTAGAGGCTCAACACTTAAAGACCCCAGTTATTACGTTGTCCAACGGAAGGTTTTCGGGTGCTGTTGACTCTTGTTTTGAGCCTAAGACAAAAGAAGCTTACTTAAGTATGTTAAATAATTTAGAAGAAGTAGGAAGATACTATTCTCAGAATTACAGTGAAATAATTAAAAAAGTGTATTTATTTTCTTATTGGTATTCCAAGAAGGTTGCTTATTTTTTTCCCTTATTTAGCCCATCATCATATAATAAACAAGATATTACAAGAGCTAACTTAAGCGATTTTGATATTGAGGCTCAACAAGAGTTTAGACGAACAATTGGTAAATTGATTGGAGGTTTCGAATAACTCGTTACCAGCTTTTTTGAGAACGTGCTTTTACACAGAAAGTAAAAACGACGGGAGAGTAAAAGTAATGAACCAAGATAAAACCGAAAATTACAATTTTTGCGACGATATTTTTACTATTACTAGCAATACGGAAAAGATTCGGAAGTTTAGATATGGAAACCCGGTATCTGCAAAAAGGCTTGAGGTCGTTAGTGGTAAGGAAACTCAATTCGAGGTTTCTTATCGCTTGGAAAAAGGGGAAATTGATATCGATAAAAGCTTCCCCCTTACTGAACTTTACGGAATTAAGGGTATCCGTAATGCTTCAGAGGTGTTCCAACAGAGGGCATTTCCTTTTGGGGGTAATGCTCTCCTCGTCTTAAGAAACCTTTATTCAAATAGACCAGAGGTAATAGTTAATACTAAGTATGAAACGTGGTCAAGTTTGCGTGTTACTCAAGTGGAGCCAGCGGGGAGATTACTTACCCATATCGTGACGCTAAAACTTTTACAGGAAGGTTTTCTGCCAATACATTCTGCGGCGGTAAAAATACATGGAAAGACAATCTTAATCGTAGCACCACCCAACACCGGTAAAACCTACACTGCAATGAAACTTGTTGATTTGGGCGGTAAATTTATTTCGGAGGATCTTGGAATTGTGGCAGGGTCGGACTTTTATGGTCTTCCATATACAGAAACTGTGGAGAAAAGGAATCCTGACAACCCACTATTTTTTAAGTTGAAACAAAAAATACACGGTGTTTTCTTTAAAACAAATTTTAGAAAAGGAGATGTCTTCTCTACAAATACCATCAAACTAAATGAAGCCCTATCTAAAGGAAAAATTGATACTATATTTATTTTGAGAAAAGGAAAAAAAACCTTGGAATCTTTATCTGAAAATAGGACCGTTAAACTTCTGGAAAGTATAAATAGTATAGAATTTGGTTATTCTTCTGATAAAATGATTCGCTTCTACCTTTTCTTAAACGGACCTAGGCATATTAGAGATTGTATGAATATTGAAAAGGAGTTAATAAGAAATCTCGCTTCTCGACATCCTGCTTATTTGGTTTCCGGGGAGAAAGTAGAGGATTATAATAATTTGATCCTTAAGAAACTGGGAAGTTAGTACTTGTTGAAGTTACAAGTATAATTTTTCAAAGGCGTTCATTTGTCCTGGTATAAGGAGAAATAGCTGGTGAGAGAAATTTGCTTTCTAAAGAAATACCTCCAAGAAAAGGCAGTTGAAGATTCATTATTTTACACCTTAGGTAACTATTTCGCTAAGATGGTGAGCTTGGTAGCAAGCTTATTTGCACGTTGTCTAATGTCCCCTGCCATATTCGGGGCTAATTCCTTTGTAAGAGGAATTATAAATATAATGAAGTTGATTAGTTTGGATTTCTCGTTACCAGACACGTGATTATGAATATTATTATAGCACATTTTGTTTGGAATCGGAAATTGGAATAAGAACAGGATCACCTACCAAAGATACTAGGATGATTTTTTGATTACGAATTTTGAGAACGATAATCTAAAACAAATATAATTATGAATTCTTACAAATTTACGGGAAGATTGTCTTTCCGTTTAATCCTTTTTTTAACTGGATTTGCCACTTTTGTGCATTTTGTTTCTTACAGACCTTCCTTTTCAAAAATCTTGATTGGGTTAACCGTAGTTGTTATTGCTTTTTACTTGATTAAAGGACAAAAGTATAGATTTTTGAAATTAGTTTTACTGCTAATAGTTTTATTTGAAGAAGTTCCAATTCAGATAGGTCAGTTCTATCGGGACCCTGGTTCCTTAAACTTCTTTGGGACTAGAACTGAATTTTCTCTAGGTTTAAGTCCTTTGCAGCTGGTTTTTCTTCTAACTATATTATTTGTTTTTAAAGAGATCTTGGTTAATAAGAATAATTTGCCGCCAATAACGAACAAAGCAGTACTCCCCGTACTATCTATAATAGTTATCGGTTCATTAACCGGTTTGCCCAACGTTTTTGGTTCCGTAAAATTTTTCTTAACTGATCTTATGACTTGGATTGCTTTCCTCTCCATCTTTTATATCGTTTTCTCTTTAAGGGAAGAGGGGTCGGAGAAAACAAATGGTGTTCTGAATTGGGCGAAGCATTTATACATAGCAAAAGCGAATGCCTACTTGATATTGTTATCAGTTGGAAGACATGCGCATGTACCTGGTGGTCGACTTCGTGTTTTTGCGAATTCAACGTTTAATACAAGTATCTTATTTGGAATATTCTTAATGCTCATTTTGGAGCAATTTTATGCGGGTAAAGATCCAAAGCTTTGCTTCCCCCGAGGTTATAGGTTGAAAATCGGCCTCCAATCTTTAGCTTTGTTATCCGCATTTATTCTCCAATTTACTTTATATTTCCAAACAGGACAATTTCTTATTTTTATAATATCCTCTGTGTACTTATTTTGGTTGGTCAATTCCAGGCTAAAAGTAACTTTTGTAGGAACCGCATCCCTTTTTTTAGTCATTTTGATAATTAGCTCGCTTATTGTACCAATATATCAATACGTTCCAGCATACGGAACCATTGTCAAGGAGGTAAGTACATTAAATATTTTCTCTCCTGATTCAGCCCTTACTAGAAAAGTTGAATGGTTAAACATTTGGAATAAAAATATAAACTCTTATTACGGTTTAGGATCTTTGCTAGGACAAGGTTTTGGTGGTTATTTTAGCGATACCTTTGTTAGATTTAGGTCGGTTGGCATTAGTGCATTTCCCACGGAGCAATTAACATCTCGAAAATTTTATAAACCTCATTCTTTTTTTAACGTTTTGTTACTTAAAACAGGTCTAGTAGGCTTAGTGCTTTATTCTATTTTTTCAAGTTGGGTTTTACTATACTCTGCTCGATTGTTCAGGTATTACTATTCGAGAAGGAGAGGGTTTGCGTTTATCTCTTTAGTATGGATTATGACATCTCTCCCTAATATTTTATGGTCTCTTCCTGTAAATTTTAGATATGGAATGTTGGCTGGTATTTTTTTGGCAGGCTTAATCAATAGAGAAAAAGAGAATTGCTGTATCCTACGAGAAAAATAAATTAAATACGACTAATACAACTTTTGTAGATAAAAGTCAATCCTTCTTTCTTAGGCAAGGTTATCGTGAAAATAATTATTTGTGATCCGATGCCCTCAGAGGCTGGGCACAGTCTAGGATTTAATACAGCTATTCTTAAGCTAGCGGATGAAGCTTTTTCGAAGGGGATTGATTTTATTGCCTCTGATTCGGTTATTTCGAATATTGGGAATAAATACTCTTTCAATGATGTAACCTTTTCAGGCAGTCTGGAACCGTATGATCCTGATTCAAATTCCTCTTTTGGATTGAGGCGTGTAGCTATCTCGAACTATTGGAAAGCGGTACAGGCCGCTAAAAGATATGATTCTTTATTGTTATTTACACAAGCAGGAACCTTGTCCTTTGGTATGTTTGCAACTATTATTTCAAAGCGGTTGCTAAAAATGGTTGCTTTGATCAGTCACAATAACATTCAAGATGCTCAAGAGAGCAGTATAAAGAGGTGGGGATTTAGGAAAATAGTGGATTCGATTGGTAAACTTCTTGTGTTTGAAGAGCTTTTTATTAAAGATGTGGAAGGTCTGATGGGAAAGCCGGTTAACAATATCGGCGTTATGAATAATCCACAACATCTACACATGATGAACACATTGACCCCTGAAGAGATTCCCGCTAGCGATGACGAAAAAATGAAAATATCTTTTGTCGGTAGTTTTCGAGAAGAAAAGGGAGTAGAGATCTTACCCAAAGTAGTTGAATTGTTGACCAAAAAAGTGCCCACCCAAGAAAAGTTAAGATTATGTCTATATGGCGATATGCATAAAAATCTAAAGGGCGAACTTCCTCAAAGCTCGTTCGTCAAAATTAAGGACACCTATCTTTCTGAGGAAGAGTATAAGCAAACGATCTTGAAAAGCGACTACATAATAACCCCTCACCTTAAAAGCTTTTATCCTAGAGTAAGTGGTGTATTTCTTGATGCAGTTGCTATGAAGACGCCCGTAATAAGTTCGGACAATCCCGTTTTTAGTCGGTACTTTGATGAGTATGGAGCATTAGGGATACAGTTTAAGTCAAATGACCCATCCAGTTTAGCTGATGCTATTATTAAGGTTTTAAATATTACTTCAAAAAGGTATAAGCAGTTTCAGTCAAATATAGACGGATATCTTAATGATCGTAATAAAGTTAAATTAGCTGAACAACTAAAAGAAAACTTGAAGGTACTGAGGTGAATGTAATAATCATCGCTCCTTTACTTAAACAAAGGGTTTCTAAATTTGCACATTTCTTTAATGAACGAGGACAATTTAATGAACGAGGACAAGAAGTAAAGGTAATTTTCGGTGACAAAAAGTTTGAATTATTTGATGAGCTGTTAGTCGAAGTAAACATTCATAAGTGGCCTAAATTCTTTAGAAATCTTAAAAGTACGATTTAAAATATGTGATTTATTATGCCAGACAAGTACGACAAGCTTAGATTTCCTATTGAATGTTTACGTTCAAGCTTTAGGGGAAGCTTTCATCTGTATCCCAAATATCTGTATATAAAGAAGCGTCTTACCACAATGGATCATGATCCAATAAATTTGCTCCCAAGTAAAGATACAGATCTGCACATAGCAGGTTTTCCACGAACAGCCAATACCTTTGCTGTTGGTCTCATAAAAAAGCTTCTTCCACAAGTTAATATTGCTAATCATATACACACAAAGGCTACCATAAAGTTAGCTATTAAAAATGACGTACCAACTTTGGTGCTAATTCGGGATCCTAGAGAAGCGGTTTCTTCTATCATAATTAAACGCTAAGCTAGAAGCAGGAAATCACTAAGTGATGATAGGATTGTAAGCAGGGGGCTTTATAATTACATTGCCTATTATGGGTTCGTACAAAATAACCACTTTTTGAACGTGGTTGATTTTGAAACCTTGATCAACAAACCTTCAGGTTTTGTTCAAGAAGTGTATTCTTTACTGGGAATTGAATCTTGCCCCAATAAA
>Ga0102934_1003881_pt1 | contig 10068 bp, 10 predicted proteins | sample SalPonR2_A_D1_MG_FD_78175 | JGI IMG/M metagenome (GOLD analysis project Ga0102934, IMG submission 78175) | Salt pond soil microbial communities from South San Francisco under conditions of wetland restoration - Salt Pond MetaG R2_A_D1_MG | ecosystem: Environmental > Aquatic > Marine > Intertidal...
CAACAGAGGAAAAACTGCCTGGAGTAAGAACTGCCACAGGCTCTTTAGGACAAGGACTTTCAGTTGGAATCGGAGCAGCATTGTCCAAGAAACAAAATAATGAAGAGAAACTGGTATATGTTCTTACCGGTGATGGTGAGCTACAGGAAGGACAAAACTGGGAAGCCTTCATGTTTGCAGCTGCTAACAAAGTAGACAACCTGATACTTACCGTTGATTATAACAAAAAGCAGATTGACGGATCCACTGATGAAGTGCTTGATCTTGGAGACCTGAAAGCTAAATTCAAAGCTTTTGGATGGGATATTCTGGAAATGGATGGAAATAATATGAAAGAGACGGTCGAAACAATTAAAGAAGCACAAAAACACACGAATAAACAAAAACCAATCGTTATATTGATGAGGACTGAAATGGGTTTTGGGGTTGACTACATGATGGGCAGCCATAAATGGCACGGAGTAGCTCCAAATGATGAACAACTGGAAAAAGCGCTAAATCAACTCGATGAAACACTGGGTGATTATTAAACAATCCAAATGAAATTGCGTAATACATTAAATATCAAAATAGAAGGCAACTATGAAAAATATCGTATTAATTGCACATGATGCAAAAAAACCAGAAATTGTTGAGTTTCTCAATAGCAGAAAAGAATGGATTGAAGATGTTAATCTTATTGCAACCGGGCGGACCGCTGAGTATGTTGAATCCAACAAAATTGAGGTAAAACATATGAGCCCCGGGAAATATGGAGGGTATCTTGAAATAACAAAAATGGTCAAAAATAACCAGATCGACATTGTCATATTTTTTAGAGATCCAAATGTAAAACAACCCCATCACGCAGACATACAGGATCTTTTAGATCAATGCGATGAGAAAAATATACCCCTTGCAACAAATATGGCAAGTGCAGAATTGCTTATTTTAGGCCTTTTGAAAAAAGAAGATTACGAAAGACATACAAACGAATAAAAAAAGTAAAACAAATCCCCCTTGTTAAGCACAATTACAAAATATTTTATTCTTTTATTCTTTATAGGAAATTCTTGTTATGGGCAAAGCAATGAAAAAAAATTGCAGATACCCCAAACAAGAATACTTTTTATTTTTGATGCATCACAGAGCATGTATGGCTTATGGGAAGAAAACCGCAAGATAAAGATTGCAAGAGATATTTTAGTTCAGATGGTTGACAGCCTGGATAGAATAGATAATGTACAGCTTGGACTGAGAGTATATGGCCATCAAAGTGAAGTACCTCCTCAAGATTGTAGCGATACCAAACTTGAAGTTCCCTTTGCTCCCAATAATGGTTCCAAAATAAAACATAAACTTAGCTATATCCGGGCCAAAGGAACAACTCCCATAGCCTACTCCCTGAAGAAAGCTCAGTTCGATTTCCCGGAATGCAAACAATGCAGGAATATTATTATTCTCATTACTGATGGAAAAGAAGCATGCGAGGGAGATCCATGCGCAATTTCAAAGCAACTCCAGAAAAAAGGCATTGTTCTCAAACCTTTTGTGATTGGTATTGGCCTTGATCCCAACTTTAAACATACATTTGAATGTGTAGGGGACTTTTATAATACTCCCAGTAAATCAAAGTTTAAAAATGCATTACGTATTGTAATTACCAAGATACTAAACACTACAACAGCACAGGTAAACCTGCTGGATGATTATAACAAACCGAGTGAAACCAACGTGGGTATGACTTTTTATGATCATCTCTCCGGGAAAATCCTGTATAACTTCGTACACACCTTAAACTACAAAGGACACCCCGATACTCTCACGCTGGATCCGCTGATTGATTACGATTTGGTTGTGCATACAATTCCCCCTGTAAAAAAAGACAGCATCACTTTGAATCCCGGCAAACACAACATGATTGGGCTGGATGCCCCCCAGGGAATGCTCAGGCTAAAATGCCCTGGCTCTAACCTATACAAAAACCTAAAATTCCTTGTAAAAGAAAAAGTAAAGCATAAGATACTAAATGTCCAAAGCATTAACAGCACTCAAAAATATCTGGTAGGCAATTATGATATTGAAGTACTTACGCTGCCCAGACTGTCATTAGATAATATAGAAATCAAACAAAGTCATACAACCAAAATAAAAATCCCTCAACCCGGAATATTAAACATATTAAAGGGAGGGACAGGCTATGGCAGTCTATTCCAGAAAGAAAATAACAAAGAACTTAAATGGATTTTAAATTTTACACCCAACAATGAAAAACAATCATTAATTTTGCAGCCAGGTGAGTATGAAATCACTTACAGACCAAAAAACATGAAGAATACAATGTTTACAACACGAAAATCATTTATTATAAAATCAGGTTCATCAACAACCATAACAATAGATTGAGAAAAACAAGGCTTTAAATAGTTTTTCACCCAAATGAAACCCTTATCTACAGCATATAGACAAAATACAATGAATAAAACATGAGGATTACATGGGATGCAGTATCAAAAAAGGAGACTTTAGTAGAAATAAATCTCAGAATATCAAATTAATAATAAAACTCTATCCAAATGAAACCCTCATCTGGAACATGCAGACAAAAGGCAATGAATATAGCATGAGGGTTACATGGTAGAGGCAACAAAAAAACATGGACTTTAGGAAATATAAGTCTTTGAATGTCAGATTAATAATCAAACTTTATACTAATGAATCGTCTATAATAAGTTACATTTGACAAATAATAAAAAATACATGAAAAAAATAATCACAGAAGAAAACAAAGCAACCCGTGCAGGATTTGGTGCAGGATTATACGAAATAGGGAAAGCAAATAAAAACATCATAGCTCTTACAGCAGATTTAAGTGGCTCCCTGAAAATGCAGGATTTCATCAGAGATTTTCCTGAAAGATTTTATCAGTGTGGAATCGCAGAAGCAAATATGATGGGCATCTCTGCTGGATTAACTATTGGAGGGAAGATCCCATACGCAGCCACATTTGCCAACTTTGCTACAGGAAGAGTATACGACCAGATAAGACAGTCAATTGCCTACTCAAAAAAGAATGTAAAGATATGTGCATCACACGCGGGTCTTACTCTTGGCGAAGATGGAGCTTCACACCAAAACCTTGAAGACATTGGACTAATGAAAATGTTACCCAATATGGTTGTTATTAACCCGGCTGACTATAACCAAACAAAAGCAGCAACCATAGCTATAGCAGAACATTTCGGCCCAACTTACCTGAGGTTTGGAAGACCTAAAGTTCCTAATTTCACCCCCGCCAATCAAAAATTTGAAATCGGTAAAGCCCTCTTATTAAATGAAGGATCTGATTTAACGATTATTGCAACCGGACATTTGGTTTTCCCGGCATTAAAAGCAGCTGAATCCCTCGAAGAAAAAGGTGTTTCAGCAGAAGTTGTTAATATACATACTATTAAGCCTTTAGATAACGAGGCTATATTAGAATCTGTTCTGAAAACAAAAGCAGTGGTTACAGCCGAAGAACATCTCAGAAATGGGGGATTAGGTGATAGCATTGCTCAGTTACTTGGACGCAAAGCACCATTACCTATAGAAATGGTTGCAGTAAATGATACTTTCGGAGAAAGTGGTAAACCTAATGAATTATTAAAAAAATATAATGTTGATACACCTGATATAATTAATGCAGCAGAAAAAGTCATTGAAAGAAAGAAAATTAATTTTAAGAACACTTCTGCAACCTCAATTTCTTAAAATACAATACAGCGAATAAAATAACATGACTGAATATACCGATCAGGAACTCTTAAAAATGTTCAAATCTGAAGACAAGAAAGATTTTGCCTTCAGGATAATTATTAACAAATACCAGGAGCGCCTGTATTGGCATATAAGAAAAATAGTGATTGGACACGAAGATGCAGATGATGTATTACAAAATACCTTTGTGAAAGTATGGAATGGATTGTACAGATTCAGAGAAGATTCAAAATTATATACCTGGTTATACAGAATAGCTACGAATGAATCTTTAACCTTTCTGAAACAGAAAAAAAGAAGATATTTTATCCCATTTATTGATTTCGAAAATCACCTAAAAGATACGCTGGAAAGTGAAGAATTTTTCGATGGAGATCAGATTCAAAAAAAATTACAGAAAGCAATTCTGACACTCCCTGAAAAACAAAGATTGGTTTTTAATATGAAATATTTTGAGGATATGAAATATGATGATATCTCTGAAATTGTCGGCACATCTGTTGGAGCATTAAAAGCTTCTTATCATCATGCAGTAAAAAAAATTGAAAACTACTTGAAAAATAATGTAGACTGAAATAAACTAATCATTTTTAAGGTCGTCATATAAAATAAAAGGGGAAAATAATTGCTATGAATAATCAAAATCCAAAAAAATTAGAACAAATATCCAAAGAAACACCTTTCAGGGTTCCGGAAGATTATTTTGAAAAGTTTCCGGACAGGGTTATGGAGAGATTCAAAACAAAAGAGAAACAGCCTAAAATATTAACTATTCTCAAACCAGCATTTTCATTGGCTGCACTTTTTACAGGAGTTGCACTGTTAGCCTATTTAGCCATTCAGGTTATTGATAAACCTGCGGAGCAGTCGCAATTTAATCAGGCAGACATTGCCCGAACCAATTACGATAAGAAATTCTCCAATGAGGAAGAAATTATTGATGCTCTTGAAGCAGAAGGTATACAGGTAAAAGATCAGGGAAAAAATAAAAAAGCTGACCAGTATATCAATTATCTGCTTAAAGAAGACATTGATTATGGCACGCTTATAAATGAGTTAGAAAATAAAAATGATACCTCTAAAGAATAACACCTATGAGAAAATTCATTCAATTATCATTCATTGCTGTTATCATCGGATTAACCTTTTCTCAAAAAATATTAGCCCAGAAAAACCAAAATGATGACATTGAGAAATTAGTTCAATCCCAAAAAATTGCTTTTTTTACAGACAAAATTGGCCTGACTCCTGAAGAAGCTGAAAAATTCTGGCCTATCTACAATGAATATTGGGAAAAGAAAAACAAGATCTATGTAGAAAGAAAAAAAACAATGAATAATTATACAAAAAATATAAACAATCTCTCTAAGGACCAATTGAAAAAGCTTTCTGATAAATACATTTCCTTTGAAACCCGTGAAGCAAAACTTCTTAAAGAATATCATGCAAAATTTACCCAAATCCTGCCGATTGAAAAAGTAATGAAAATATATCAGGCAGATTATGAATTTAAAGCATACCTTCTTAAAAAACTAAGAAATAGCGGGAAAGAAGATTAATCTTTCCTTTTTTTCTGATAACCACCATAATATAAATTCTTTGGGACGGATCATTGTATTCTGATTCTTGCATTCTTTTAGTAAATTTCACGTTACTTCTTAAAATAGTTAATCATTAAGAATATATTTTTCTCTGGCATAATCAGTAACTGCCAGCTTAAAACTTAAAATTGTTTAATTTGAGTTTTAAAATAAAATTTATAACTTCCCAGTCATTTGGATAAAGATTATTAAAGGTTTTAATTTTTAATAAATTATATTTTATAATTTTAGTATTTTAAAGAATGATACCCTCATGCTTTATCCATTGCCTTTTGTCTGCATGATACAGATGAGGGTTTCTATTGCAAAAAACACTTTCCTGAAATACAAAAAAATGATAAAAGCAAAAGGAAAGCCCGTTAATACATTGAATTACTACTTTCAAAGCTATAAAGGTAAAATAGTAATAATCTGTTCAGAAACTTAAAACCACAGCCATGAAAAAACTTAAAACCCTTCTACTGATAGTTTTCACCCTAATAATAGCAGCCGCGATAGTTCTTATTGCTACCCTTAATAAATACAACCAAAAAGCGTTACCGGATTATAATGAAAAGATAACTTATTCCAAGCTCACATCAAAAGTAACAGTAATAAGGGATTCCCTAGCTATCCCGCATATATATGCCAGCAATGAAAAAGATCTGTACTTCGCTACCGGTTATATTATGGCACAAGACAGATTCTGGCAAATGGATCTATTAAGAAGAGTGACTAAAGGAAACCTTTCTGAAATTTTAGGAGAAGATTTTGTAAAAACAGATATGTTAATGCGTTCGCTCAAAATTCAGGAAAAGTCTAAAACAGTCATAGAAAATTCCTCCGATAAAATAACAGACGCGCTGGAAGCTTTCTCAGAAGGTGTTAATTATTATCTAAAAAGAAATGAAGATGAGTTACCCCTGGAATTTAACCTCCTCAATTACCAACCGGAACCCTGGGAACCCATCCATTCAATAAATCTCATTGGATATATGGCGTGGGACCTTACAATGCCATGGAATTATGAAACAACCACCCATAAGATCAAACAAAAAATCAGTGACAGATACTTCCAAACTATAGTACCTGACGTTTCTGAACAGAAAGACGTGATTTTTCCTGAATTCAAAGATAAAAAGATGGAAGAAGCAACGCTTGCGCAGATAAGGACCTCGTCAGAAAAATTAGCAAAACTGGGATTGAATATTTTTACCGGAAGCAACAATTGGGTGATTGCAGGCGAAAAAAGTGTAACAGGAAAACCCATACTGGGCAATGACATGCATTTAGGACTTTCCTCACCGGGTATCTGGTATCAAATACACCAGGTATCAGAAGACGGACTCAATGTTACAGGAACAATACTTCCCGGACAACCCTTTGTAATATGTGGCCACAATGAAAGTGTGGCCTGGGGAATGACCAATGTAATGCTGGATGACATGGACTTTTACAAGGAAACAATTCATGAGAAAGATTCCTCAAAATATTTATTGAATGGAAAATGGAAAGATCTGGAGATTGAACAGGAAAAAATACCCCTTAAAAATGGAGATACAATAAAAAAAGAAATACATTATACACACCGGGGCCCGATTATTTCAAACCATAAAAATATGAAAGAGGCTGTTTCTATGAGATGGATCGGTAATGAATATAGCAATGAATTGCGCAGTGTCTATCTTGTAAATCATGCAAAAGACTGGCAGGACTTTAAAAATGCCATGAATACTTTCAGATCTATCAGTCAAAACATTGCCTATGCAGACACAAATGGAAACATTGGTTTATATTGCTGTGCTGGAATTCCGATAAGGGAAGGAGAAAAAATATTTATTTATCCGGGAGACACTACACTTTATGATTGGCAAGGGCTGGTACCTTTTGAGGACCTTCCCCATGTCTATAATCCCAAGGCAGGATTTGCCGCCTCTGCCAATAATAAAACCGTTGATGAAGATTATCCATATTATATCAGTAAATGGTTTGATATGCCTTCCCGATACAATAGAATCAAACAATTACTCTCTTCTAAAGAAAAATTATCATTAACCGATTTACAGAAATTGCAAACCGACCAGCATTCAATGATGGCTGAAAAATTTGCTCCTTTGTTTATCAAACACATATCCCGGCGAGCAGAAGAATTAAATAAGGACGAAAAATATATGTTGCGTCAATTCAAAAACTGGAAATATGACTACAATAAAGAGTTATCCGCTCCCTTGCTTTTCGAGCAACTATATATCAACCTGATAAAAAACATTGCAAAAGATGAGCTGGGAAATACCCTTTTCAGAGAATTCATGGGAAGAAGAATAATGGTAAGAAACTTTTTACAAAAGATAGCCGGGTCAGACAATCCCTGGATCGACGATGTGAATACCCCGAAGAAAGAAACATTTACCGACATGGTGATCAAAAGCTACCAAACCACGATCCGGGAATTACAACAAATGTCAGATAATGATTTAGCTCATATCAAATGGGGGGATCATCATACACTTACACTTAAACATCCGTTAAGTGAAAAGAAAATACTTAATAAACTTTTTAATTTAAACCGGGGCCCTTACAGAGTGGGAGGAAGTTATCATACAGTAAGACCCTACAGCTATTCGTACAATAATCCATATGAAGTCAACCACGGGGCTTCACAGCGACATATTTTTAATACTGCCAACTGGGATCAATCTTTTACAGTTATCCCAACTGGTAATTCGGGTATCCCTGCAAGTCAGCATTATTGCAATCAAACTTCCCTGTATATTAAGGATCAATACCATCAGGATGTTTTTTCATTGCAGGAAATAAAAAAAGAAACCAAATATAAAATGACGATCACAGAAAAATAAAACAAACCCAACTCTCCATTATTTGTTAGATTAAAAAACAAAAAATAAAGCTTTATGGAAACTTACAAAACAATTTATAAAGGAAACCTCAGAACAGAAATTACCCATGAGCGCTCAGGAAAGAAAATTATAACAGATGCTCCGGTAGACAATAAGGGGAAAGGAGAATACTTTTCCCCAACCGACATGGTATCAAGTGCTTTATGTAGCTGTATTTTTACAATTATGGGAATTAAAGCGAAGGAAAATGATTTTAGTATAGACGGGGCTACAGCAATCACCAAAAAAATTATGAGAAATGACCCGAGAAGAATACAAGAAATACAAATTGAGTATGATTTCACTCAAATAGACCTCAATGAAAAACAAAAGTCTATTCTGAAACAACTGATTAAAGCGAGTCCTGTACCAAGAAGCTTAAATCCCGAGATTAAACAGAATGTCACATTGAAATTTAAAAAAGACTGAAAAAAAAATACCGCAAAATAGATTAGCAATCAATTCCGCGGCATTTTTTATTATATGGTTTAATTTTTATAAAGTGGCACTTTCAGTAGGTATCTTTCGGTCGACTTTTTTTATCAGTCCCTGCAATACTTTCCCTGGTCCAACTTCTGTAAAATGATCGGCGCCGTCTTCAATCATATTCTTCACTGTTTGTGTCCATTTCACTGGTGAAGTCAACTGTTTAATAAGATTTTTCTTAATGATACCAGGATCATCAGACGAAGCTGCATTGGCGTTCTGATATACAGGGCAAACTGGTTTTGCAAAATCAGTCTCGTTGATCGCCTTCTCAAGCTCATTCTTTGCTGGTTCCATCAAGGGTGAATGAAATGCGCCCCCTACTTTAAGCTTTAAAGCACGCTTTGCTCCTTTTTCCTGCAAAATTTCAACTGCCTTGTCAATACCAGCATTAGAACCGGAGATTACAATCTGGCCGGGACTGTTATAATTTGCCGGAACAACAATATCATCAATATCTTTACAAACCTGCTCAACTTCTTCATCTTGCATACCCATGATGGCTGCCATGGTGGAAGGTTCTGCCTCACATGCTTTCTGCATGGCCATGGCTCTTTTAAAAACTAATTTTAATCCATCTTCAAAAGCCAGAGCTCCATTGGCAACTAATGCGGAAAATTCTCCTAATGAGTGGCCGGCCACCATATCTGGTTGAAAATCCGGAAGGCATTTTGCCAAAATTACAGAATGTAGAAAAATAGCAGGTTGGGTGACTTTGGTTTGTTTGAGGTCTTCATCAGTTCCCTCAAACATGATCTCTGTAATACGAAACCCAAGAATCTCATTGGCCTGTTCAAATAATTCTTTACCAATTTTCGTATTCTCATAGAGATCCTTTCCCATACCTACATACTGAGCCCCTTGTCCGGGAAAAACGTAAGCTTTCATAAGCAATTTTTTTTTCAATTATATTTGAGCAGCGAAAATAAGGAATTTTCGTTTATCATTCAACAAATAACAGATATGTTTTAATGCAATTTAGAGCCTATCAGATGTGTAAATTCGTCCCTGGTCCGGGTATCTTTTAAAAAGATTCCGGTAAAAGCCGAGGTGGTTGTAACCGAGTTTTGTTTTTGCACCCCTCTCATTTGCATACACATATGATGCGCTTCGATAACTACAGCTACCCCTAAAGGTTTCACTGTCTCCTGAATACAATCCCTTATTTGCATGGTAAGTCTTTCCTGTACCTGTAACCTCCTGGCATAAGCTTCCACCACATGAGCCACTTTACTTAAGCCGGTGATGTATTTATCCGGAATATAGGCTACATGAGCTTTACCATAAAATGGAATCATATGATGTTCACACATAGAATATAACTCTATGTCCTTTACAATCACCATTTCCTGGTAATCTTCCTGAAA
>Ga0102934_1003885_pt1 | contig 10060 bp, 6 predicted proteins | sample SalPonR2_A_D1_MG_FD_78175 | JGI IMG/M metagenome (GOLD analysis project Ga0102934, IMG submission 78175) | Salt pond soil microbial communities from South San Francisco under conditions of wetland restoration - Salt Pond MetaG R2_A_D1_MG | ecosystem: Environmental > Aquatic > Marine > Intertidal...
CTCCGCCGGGGGCTTTCACATCCCCATCGGGTTTCTCTCCGGCGGCGGCGACCCCCGGTTCCGGGAGCAGAAGTGGGAGGTCTTTGATGAGCAGATCAAGCAGAAGATTTTTGCCAAACTCGGCGTCAATCCGGATGGCTCTCAGGCCGCGGAAGGAGAGAAAGAGTAGCCGTTTATGGCCGAAGAACAGGAACCTGCGCTCACGGAGATCGCCCGCAGCCTTCTGGAGATGCGCTACCTGGCCCGCAACCAGCAGGGCGAAATCGTGGAAACCCCCTCCGGGATGTTCCATCGCGTCGCCCGGGCGGTTGCCGAGGCGGATCGGATATTTTTTCCCAACAGCGCCATCCATGACCTGGTGGACCGTTTTGAACAGGCCATGGCACGCCTGTCCTTTCTTCCCAATACCCCCTGCCTGATCAACGCGGGCCGTCCCATGGGCCAGCTTGCCGCCTGTTTTGTGCTGCCCGTGGAAGATAACCTGGAGGCGATTTTCCAGACATTAAAGGACACCGCCCTTATCCATCAAAGCGGCGGCGGTACGGGCTTTTCCTTCTCCCGGATCCGGCCGAGAGGCGACACCATCTTCCCGGCCCACGGCACATCCGGCGGTCCTGCGGCATTTATCCAGCTCTTTGATGCGGCCACCCATATCATTGACAGAAAACAGATCCGGCCCGGGGCCAACATGGGGGTGCTCTGCGCCAGCCATCCGGATATCAAAGCGTTTATCCGCATGAAAACCGGTCCGCAGGAGCTGCAGAACTTTAACCTTTCGGTGGCGGTGGATGCGTATTTCCTCGAATGCCTGGAAAAGGGACGCGGCTATCCCCTGCGGCATCCGCGAACGGGCGCAGTGGTGGAGACCGTCCCGGCAGAAGCGCTCTGGGAGATGATGGCGGACTGCGCCTGGCAGTGCGGCGATCCGGGGATCCTGTTTACCGACCGGATCAACCGGGACAATCCCACCCCGGGCCTGGGCTCCATCGAGGCCACCAATCCCTGCGGCGAGCAGCCCCTGCTGCCCTATGAAGCCTGCACCCTCGGCTCCATCAATGTGACGCGATTTGTGGACAACGGCCGCATCAACTATGAGCGGCTCCGGGAGGAGGTGGCGCTGGCGGTTCATTTTCTCGACAACGTCGTGGAAATCAATCGCTACCCCCTTGCCCGAATTGATGAATGGAGCCGCACCAACCGCAAGATCGGCCTGGGGATAATGGGGTTTGCCGACGCCCTGATTCTGATGGGCGTCCCCTATGAAAGCAAAACAGCCCTGCATCTGGCAGAGGAACTCATGGCCGCCATTACGGATTTCGCCAGGGAGGCATCGGCCAAACTGGCGGAGCAGCGGGGCAATTTCCCGGGTTTTTATCACAGCATTTACCCGGATGCCGGGATCCGGCACCGGCGCAACGCAGCGCTCACCACCATTGCCCCTACCGGCAGCATCAGCCTGATTGCCGGGGTGAGCAGCGGCATTGAACCGGTGTTTGCCTACCGTATCAAGCGGCGCCTGATGGACCGCGTTTTCGAGGATGTACACCCGATTTTTGCGCGCTGCCAGCAAAACGGCCGGCCCGTGCCGAAGGAGATTTTCCAGAGCGCATGGGACGTGTCGCCGCAATGGCATCTGCAGATCCAGGCGGCATTTCAAAAGCATACGGAAAACGCCGTGTCCAAGACGGTCAACTGCCCCGCCTCCGCCACAGCGGCGGATATCCGGCGGATTTTCGATCAGGCCGCCCGTCTTCCGGTAAAAGGGGTTACGGTCTACAGGGATCAGTCCCGCAGGGATCAAACACTTTGCGCGGAATGCGGGGAGTGCGCCCGCGCCGAGGAGGAGCCTTATTGAAAATAGGCCTGCATCACGTACTGGCTCACCATGCGGTGGGTGTTGAAAAAAGAGCCGTTCAGGGCGATGTTGTAGGCCATCATGTCCAGCCAGTGTTCGCGGTTTTCATAGAAACAGGGCAGTACCTTTTCCTCCAGTTGGCTGTAGAGCGAATCCGCATCCTTTCTGCCGGAATTCTCCGGATTCTCTTCGGCAAGCCGCTGGCGCCGGCCGATGCGCCAGCCGGTGAAATCCTCGATGTGGCCCTCCAGCCACCATCCGTCCAGGATCGAGAGGTTGAGCACGCCGTTTAGGGCGGCTTTCATGCCGCTGGTGCCGGAGGCTTCCATGGGGCGCAGCGGGGTGTTGACCCACACGTCCACCCCGCCCACCAAAAGCCTTGCCCGGTAAATATCATAGTTTTCCAGGTAACAGATGCAGACCCGGCCCTCCAGCTCCCGGATTTTTTCGTGGATGGCCTCGATCAGGGCCTTGCCCTTTTCATCCTGCGGATGGGCCTTGCCCGCGTAAATGATCTGGACGGCGCCCTGTTTTTCCGCCAGGCGCGCAAGCCGCTGCGTATCGGAGAGCAAAAGATCGCCCCGTTTGTATGTGGCTGCGCGGCGGGCAAACCCGAGGGTTAAGACATCCGCCTGCATGCGGCAGCCGCAGCGGGAGTTGACAAAATCCAGGAGCTGCTGCTTGGCTTCCATGTGCGCCTCCCAGATTTTGTCCCGCGGGATGTTCAGGGCGTTTCGCAGGGCATACGGGTCGTTGGGCCAGCTCGGGATGAAGCGGTCAAAGAGCGCGGCCATGGAGTCCGCGGCCCAGGAGCGGGTGTGCACGCCGTTTGTGATGGCGTCGATGCGGTATTCGGGAAACATCTTCTGGGCGGTCTCGCCGTGTTTTTTGGCCACCCCGTTGATGTATTCGGCGTGATAGAGGGCCAGGTAGGTCATGTTGAGCCGGCCCTGCTCGTCGATAATGTTGTCGTGGTCAAGGCTGTCCACATCGATTTCTTCGCTCAGGACCCGGCGCACCATCTCTGTTTCAAAGCGGTCGTGTCCGGCAGGCACCGGCGTGTGAGTCGTAAATACACACATCTCGCGCACGGTTTCCAATTCCTGTTGATAGCGGTCCATCAGCTCCAGCGTGAGCAGTGCGGAGTGGCCCTCGTTCATGTGGTAGGCCTCCAGGTTGTCATGACCGAGGATCTGGAGAATCCGCACCCCCGCAATGCCCAGGACAGCCTCCTGCAACAGCCGGCAGCGGCTGTCGCCGCCGTAGAGGGAAGCGGTGATGCCGCGATCGTTTTCATGGTTCATTTCCACATCGGTGTCCAGAAATAATACCGGCACGCGGTAGCCGGATATCCCTTCTATGGCAAAAAGCCAGGCCTGCACGAGGACCGTGCGGCCTTCGATGGTCACTGTGACTTTATCCGAGAGGGGGGTCATCAGCTCCGAGGGCTCCCACTCGACAGGGATTTCCTGCTGATGGCCGTTTTCGTCGATTTCCTGGTGAAAATAGCCTTTTTTGTAAAGCAGGGAGACCCCCACTGCGGGCACCCCCTGGTCGGCAAAGGATTTCAGGGTGTCGCCGGCAAGGATTCCCAGGCCGCCGGAGTAAACAGGAATTTCCGGATCCAGCCCGATTTCCATGGAAAAATAGGCGACCTTGCGCTCCTGGGGGCAAAACTCGGCGTAAGGATTCATGGCAATCTTTCCTCTGCGATGGCGAAGAGTTCGAAATCAGATTCACTTTAGCGTCAAAGCCTTTTTATCGCAAGAAGATTGTGCGGCGCGGCGCTGCAGGAGGTGCCGGTTTTGCCTTTGCAATTGCCCGCGGGGCGGATTAGTCTGTAGGGCATGAACAATCGATTTCTTCCGCGATGGTGACGCAATGGATGCCCCGATTTTTGCCAATCCCGCCCTGACCGTGGCCCTGGCCCTGCTGGTGGGCATTTTTGCCCAGGCCCTGGCCCATCATATCCGGGTGCCCGGCATTGTTTTGCTGCTGGCCGCGGGCGTGATGTGCGGCCCGGACGGGATCGGCGCGATACGGCCGGCCGAGCTGGGGGCGGCGCTGCACGTGATAACGGGTTTTGCTGTGGCGCTGATTTTGTTCGAGGGCGGCATCAACCTCAAGTTCGGCCGATTAAAGCGCGAGGGGCGCACCATCCGCCATTTGATCCTGGTGGGCGGCGCCGTAACAGCAGCCGGGGGAGCCGCGGCCGCGCGTTTTATCCTGGGCTGGCCATGGCAGATTGCGGCTCTGTTCGGCACCCTGGTGATGGTGACCGGGCCGACGGTGATCAATCCGCTGCTCAAACGGCTGAAGGTCAAGCGGTCCGTGGCCACCGTGCTTGAAGCCGAAGGGGTGCTGATTGATGCCGTCGGCGCGGTAGTCGCCATTGTGGCTCTGGAAGCGGCTCTCAGCCCGGCGCATGGCGGTCCCGCGGTTTGGCTGTGGCATGTTGCGGCTCGGCTCGGCTTTGGCATGCTCTGGGGCGCGGTGGTGGGCATCGGACTGGTCCTCGTGTTCCGGATGCGGCGCTTGATTCCGGAGGGCACGGAGAACGTCTTCACCCTGTGTGCCGTTCTCGCCCTCTTCCAGGGAGCCAATACCGTTCTTTCCGAGAGCGGTATCGCCGCCGCGGCCACGGCCGGCGTGATTATGGGCAATTTCAGCACCCATGTTTTAGAGGACCTGGCGGAATTCAAGGAAGAGCTGACGGTCATGCTGATCGGCATGCTGTTTGTTCTGCTGGCTGCGGACGTCCGGCTGGAGCATGTGAAGGCCCTGGGCTGGCCGGGTCTTTTTACCGTGCTTGCCCTGATGCTGCTGGTTCGCCCGGCCGCTGTGTTTGCCGGAACAAGCTTTTCCGCTCTTTCCTGGCGGGAGCGGCTTTTTATTGCCTGGATCGGCCCGCGGGGCATTGTGGCGGCCGCCGTAGCTTCGTTTTTTGCAGCAGGGCTCGCCGATCGTGGGATGGCGGGCGGATATGAGCTGCGGGCGCTTGTTTTTCTGGTGATTGCGGCAACCGTTGTCTCCTCCGGGCTGACCGGCGGGCCGGTGGCTTCCTTTCTGGGGCTGCGGCGGCCCAGCAATTCCGGGTGGGTGATCATGGGCGCCAATGCACTGGCCCGGGCCGTGGCCAAGATCCTGAAGGAATCCGGCCAGGAAGTGGTCTGCATTGACTCCAATGCCGAGCACTGCCGGGCTGCCGAGGCGGACTGCACCCGCGTGATATTCGGAAACGCTCTCCAGTCCCGGTACCTGGCCCGCGCCGAGATTGACACGCGCAAAGGCGCCCTTGCGCTTACCGCCAACGAGGAAGTCAACTACCTGTTTCTCCAGCGGGTAAAAGCCGAGGTCAAGGCGATATTCCTGTATTCCGCGCTGAAATCGGGCAGCACCTCGCTGACCGGGGAGATGCTGGAGCAGGTAAACGCCGAGGCGGCTTTCTGCATGCCCGTGGATGTCGATCTCTGGACGTCCCGGCTGCAGCAGGGGCAGGTCTGTTTTCAGAAATGGCGCTACAGGGGCCCTCCTTCCGGCGGCCCGGAGCTTGGCCGTTACCCTTCCCGCCGCTTTGTGCTGGCGGCCATGCATCGCGGATCGCAGTTGCTTCCGGCGGGTCACCGGCTGCGGTTGAAAAAAGGCGATGAGGGGGCCTTTCTGGTTCACGTCCCGGATGCGGGGGCAGCGGGCGATTTTTTGCGCGCTGCCGGCTGGGAGCTCATGGAAAAGCGGGATGAAGAGTTCTTTTCCACCTCCATCTGCCACCTGGTGGGGGCGGCTTAGACGAGGGGGTTGGCAAGGCTGCCCACCCCCTCGAGACGCAGGCAGATCCGGCCGCCTACATCATCAGCATGGGATCCACATCCACCGTTACCCGGACTCCCCTGCCGCCGGCAAGCGTTCGGTTCTCAAAAAGCAGGGCATGGGCGAAGCGGTGGAGGGGGTGCACGCGGCTGCCTTTTAACAGGATCTGCCAGCGGTAGCGCCCCGCGATCCTGGAAAGCGGCGCTTCTATGGGGCCGAACACCTGGATGGCCTGCCGCCATTGCGGTTCTTCTTCCTGCAGACGCCGGCACAAACGGCCTGTACTTTCCGCCTGCTCCCGGGTCCTGTCCGGATTTCTGCCGGAAATGCGGAGCTGGATCATCCGGGCAAACGGCGGGTATTGGAAGGCCTGCCGGAGTTTGATTTCCTGCTTGTAAAATGCCATGAAATCCTGGCTGCGGGCCGCTGTTATGCTGAAATGCTCCGGGTTGTAGCTCTGCAGCAGGACCTTGCCCGGGCGGGTGCCCCTTCCGGCCCGGCCGGCCACCTGGGCCAGAATCTGGAAGGTGGTCTCGCCGGCCCTGTAATCCGGGAAGTTCAGGGAAAGATCGGCGCAGATAATCCCCACCAGGGTGATGTTGGGAAAATCATGGCCCTTGGCGATCATCTGGGTGCCCACCAGGATGTCGATTTCTCTGTTTTTAAGCGATTTCAGGATATTGACAAGCGCTCCCTTCCGTCTGGTGGTATCGCGGTCCATGCGGGCCACGCGTGCTTGGGGGAAAAAATTGGCGGCTGCCTCCGCGATTTTTTCGGTGCCCAGCCCCAGCTGCTTGATACTGCCGCCGCCGCAGGTGTCGCATTGGGCCGTGGCCGGCCGGGTATGCCCGCACAGGTGGCACTTGTATCCGTTGATGGATTTGTGCAGTGTCAGCGTGATGTCACAGTTTTTGCATTTGAGGGCCTCTCCGCAGGAGGCGCAGACCGGATAGGAGGCAAAGCCCCGGCGGTTCAGAAACAAAAGTACCTGCTCGCCGCGGGCCAGGGTTTCTTCCACGGCCTGGATCATGGGGGCTGTGAGCAGGCGGCGGATGCCCCGGGTACCTTCATGCTCGCGCAGGTCGACCACCGAGATCTCCGGCGGCGGCTGGTGGTAGACGCGGTTCCGGAGGTTTAACTCCCGGAATTTGCCGACAGCCACGTTATGAACGGACTGTACCGAGGGCGTGGCAGAGCCCAGCACCACAACCCCGCCGGCCTGCCTGGCCCGTACCACGGCCAGGTCGCGGGCGTTGTAGCGGCACCTGGATTCCTGTTTGTAGGAGGCGTCGTGCTCTTCGTCGACAACGATCAGTCCTGCGTTTGCCAGGGGCGCGAATATGGCGGACCTTGCGCCGATAGCAATGGAGGCCTCCCTGGTGGCGATGCGCATCCATTGGTCGTAGCGCTCGCCGCTGGAGAGGCCGCTGTGGAGCACGGCAATGCAGTCGCCGAACCGGGCCCGGAAACGCCGTTCCATCTGGGAGATCAGCGCGATTTCGGGGACCAGGATGAGAACCGTGTATCCAAGAGCCCGGGCCTGTGCGGCCGCCTGCATATAGACCTCGGTTTTGCCGCTTCCGGTTACTCCGGCCAGAAGATGGGCCGAGAAGCCGGAGCCCAGGCTTTGGCAGATCTCGGAGAGCACGCGCTGCTGCTCGCTGGTAAGAGGGGGCGGGGTGTCCGGGGCTACCGCATCGCCGAAGGGATCTCTGTAAACCGGTTTTTCCAGGACTGTAATATAGCCCTTGTCCTGCAGGTCTTTTACGTGGCGGGCCGCATTTTTGGCCACCTGCCGCAGCCTGCGGGTGGGGATTTCGCCGGCGGACTGCAGGTATTCCAGGATCGCCTGCTTGGGCTCCGAAAGGCGATCTGTCGGCGGAAGAGGGCTTGTGCACGCGGCATGGCGTTGGGTCCGGGGCCGTGTGCGGCCGCCCCGGATCTCGCGCTGCCGCTCAACCCAGCCCTTCTTGGCCAATCGGTGAACTTCTGCCTGGCCGATATTCCGGCCCAGTTTTCGTTCGAGTTCCCTGTGGTGCATGGAGCGGGACTCCATAAGGCAGAGGATTTCGCGCTCCTCCTTTGCCGGGAGATTATCGGCAATTGCCTGCCTGCCTGTTTCGGTAAGGGTGTTGATCAGCAGTTCGTTGATGTTGATGCCGCCGGGAAGCGCCTCCGCAATGACTTCTCCCAGGGGGTGGAAGTAGTAGCCGGCAATCCATCGGAAAAACGGGATTAACTCTGCCGGAAACAGGGGGTGCGGATCCAGGACATCATCAATTCTCTTGATGCCGGAGGGATCGGCAGGGACGTTCTCCGGCCCCAGAATATAGCCACTGACTTTTCTGCTGCCGAATTCCGCCAGCACACGTTTGCCGGGGGCGATCAAGGGGTCGAGCGCTTCGGGAACGGCATAGGTGTAGCTGGTATATACCGGCAGGGGGACAGCAACCTCGATATAGGCATAATCTTGTTTCATTGGACCAAGTTAAGGCGCGCGGACAGGCTCCGGGCGGTTTCTATTGCGCTGCGTTCTCCCAGACAGCACCGAGTATACCCCCAAAGCCGGATAATCGCAAGGTGCGGATTCAGGGGGATAGGGAGGGGCAAAGCGGGCAGGTCCGGCCCGCTCAGCTTTTGGCGGATGCCCCGGACTTTTCCAGGAGATTTTCGCTGAGCAGGCCCAGGGCAATACGAAGCAGAAAGATGTTGGTCCCGGCTTCCGCCAGGACGTAGACAAATGCTTCGTCCGTGATTTTTTTCATGAGAAGCATACTGCCGTTTTCATACAGCACGGTATCGTGAAGAGGCCCGAAACAGGTGCTTCCGGACTGATACAGCGCGACCAGGGTGCCGCCGATTGCAGCGAGACGGGCTTCGGTATAGCCCTCGGGCATGGCTTCTTCCACCGCAGCGGTTTGCGGGTAGTACAGGCAGACACCAAGAAAGCCCGCGACAGAACGGAGTTCGTTGAAAAGCTCTCTCATAAGATCCTATGCGTTTGTCGGTTCGGGGGCTGCAAGAAGCGTATTCATTTTCCGGATCAGCTCCCTGGGCGGATAGCCGAATTGTAGAGCAATCACTGCACGGATATTGCCGAACTCGAATGCCAGGATCTGGCTGCCGGTCTTTGCAAAAAACAGAAGGTAGCGGACACCTTTTTCCTGTGCGTGTTCGGGGGTATGCAGAGGGGCAAACAACCGGGACGGTTCCACGGGACCGAAGGGAGCGGACCGGGTCCCGGCAACCGGTATTTGGGCGTCCTGATCATCATAGAGCCCGTATTGCAGAATGCCGGGGTCTGTATTCAGGGCCTCGATAATCCGCTCCGCATCGGGGGGGCATGTTCCTGCCGGCTCCGGGGCCGCAGCCGAATCCTCGGCCTCCGGCCGGGCTCCCTCCGCGGTTCTGCTTTCGCGGCCCTCGCGGTTTTCCATCAGAATGCGCATCAGGGGCTGCGAAACCTGTTTGACCCGTTTTTTACAGCTGTTGGCGATGAATATGGAGGCCTTCTCCCAGCCGATGATCTCGCGGGCGGCCTCCTCATTTTCCAGGTTCCCTGTTTCCGCTGCAAAAAGCTCCCCCTCCACAAAATAGAGCCTTCCGGGCTCCGCCTGCGTATGGGGGGTGATCGTCAGGGTGCAGGTTTTGCTCTCCATTTCGACAAGCTGGAGGAAGGTGGGCAGGCTCATGCAGTGAATCTGGCCGTCCGCACCGGCATCGAGCTGTTCAATGATTTTCCGGGTGAGATGTTTCATATCCAGGGGCTTTTTGAAAAAGTGGCTGATGCCCAGCTTTTTGCTTTTGGATATGTTTTCCGGAGTGCCGTGGGCGGTGATAATGAAGGCCGGAATGCCGGGATAATGCTGGCTCAGGTGGGCCAACAGGGAGAAGCCGTCCATGACCGGCATCTGGATGTCGGTGATGATTAAATCCACCTCGTTGTCGTTCAATATGGCAACAGCATCTCTGCCGTTTTCTGCCGTCAACACGGAGACGTCTTCATAGGATTGCAGCTGACGGGAGATGGTATGAAGGGTGCTTTTGTCATTGTCGACGACTAGTACGGTTTTCACGACGGATCGCCATCCCGGTTCAAAAACGTTGGGTTCTCCTGTTGTCCGAAAGATTAGAAAATCATAATAAATTTGCAGAGATGTGTCAAGAAGGAGATAAGGATCCCTTCGGCTGCCAAAGCGGCCTTCGGGGGGCGGCATTTTGGAAAATATGAAAGGCAGTTCTTGACATTTCTGCCGATTTTCTATAGCGTTTGGCCCAACTTTTCTCTCTGACGGCCGGAGTGCTTTGCTCTCCTAAGCAAATACAACGCAACCCCTCGAGTGAGGGTCTTTTATCCGCGGTATGGGATGTGCCAATAAAATCCCTGAATTGCCTGCA
>Ga0102934_1003888_pt1 | contig 10057 bp, 5 predicted proteins | sample SalPonR2_A_D1_MG_FD_78175 | JGI IMG/M metagenome (GOLD analysis project Ga0102934, IMG submission 78175) | Salt pond soil microbial communities from South San Francisco under conditions of wetland restoration - Salt Pond MetaG R2_A_D1_MG | ecosystem: Environmental > Aquatic > Marine > Intertidal...
CCACCCCCCTCCCCCTCCTCCTCCTCCTTCGCCCCTTTCCCTTCCCCCCCCCCCGCCCCCGCCCCCACGGCTTCTTCGTGCAGCCGGTCCAAGAGGAAGGCCAAGAACTCCTGAGCATCTTCCTGTTCCCCGGCCTCTGACGATCGGAAGGCCCGGAAAGCCTCCTCCAAATAGTCGTCCGGCCGCAAGGGTGCCAGGTAGAAATCACGGGGTGAAGGCGACCGTGCCTCTAGCGGGCCACGGAGCTTGAACCCGTTGGCCACGCCGCTGGGGTGAGAAGGAAGTGGGGGAAATGAGGAGGAGGAGGAGGAGCCGGTGCCGACGAGGTGCTTCTTGCCGGACTTCCTCCCAGCGACGGCGCTGTCTTTTTTTTTGTACATGACGAGCGCGGGAGAGGCAGTGGAGGCCGCGACAAGAGAGGGATCCTCAAGGGCGACGGCGACCTTCGCCATATCCATCCACGTCGGCACGAGTGCTTGGCAGCGCCGGGCCAGGAGGGAAAGGGAGGGGGAGGCCGGCGAAGAAGACGCGAGGACGAGTGGTCGGAGGACGAGGAGGAGGCGATGGAGGGGTTCGCTGGCGAGAAGGGCCTGTAGGACCAGATTCTGGAAGCAGGTGTTCCCGGCGTTGACCAGACCCCGGTGCGGTCTGGGGATGGAGGTCGAGATGGCAGGGGGCAGCGTTTTACCCGACAGTAAGTCAAGGAGGTTTTCCTCGGTCATAACTGGGTGGGGGCCGGGCGGAGCTTGTGCTGTGGGGGGGAGGGCGGACGACGGTGTCCTGGAGGGTGGTGGATGCAGGGAGCTGGGGATGGAGGACGCAAGGCCCGATGGCAGACGGGACGTCGGATGAGCCGTGCCGTCTCCTGACGTGCCTGCGACCACGGACCAGTGCGACGCCTCTGGGTTTGATGGCTTCCCTTCGTCAGAGTCTGATTCGCTTGAGGAGGGCGGCGGGGACGTTGGAAGGGGCGAGCTTGACATGGAATGGGCACCGTTTTGAATCGCTTTAGGAGGCTCTTTCGTCGTCAATGTGCCCATCTTTACCGAGACGGTTGCCGCAATGGCATCATTGCTTCTTCGTGTACCTGTTGGGCTGTGGTTGTCGATCGTGGCGTTCTCCTGGGGTCCCGTCGCGGCAGCTGTCTTGCTTTTTTTTTTCCGCTTTTTTTTCTTCCTTTTTTTCTCCAAGTTGTCTCCCAGTAGGACATGCATCTGATCCGTTGCAGGTACTGCGGCATTGTTCAGTGACATGGTCCTCAAGGAGGCTTCCACCATCGCCTCTTCCCCTTCCACGTATTTGCCCCCACCACCGTTCATCCCCTTTTCTCACAACCCTCCCTTGACCCCCCGCTGCCGCCAACAAACGATACGTTTCACAATCTTTGACAGGGGCGGATCTGTGCGTTGATGCATGCCATAATGCGTTGGAGTTACGGGGCTGCAGTTAGTCTGAGTTGTTGCAGATGTTGCTCAATCGTAGCTTTCTCGTTGATATCTGCATGATTTTTTCGAAACTCGAGTGTCCCAACCTGCCATGCGACCCACTTCACCGCCCACATGCATGCAAAAGGATGATTATCCATCAGACGACAGCGTGTATGTGGCGGATTTGCCCGCTATTTCCTTTCTTCTTGTCGCTGTGAAAGACAGTTGCAACTCCTAACCGGGCTTCGCCGCCTGTCGCTTACACGTTCCTTGAAACGAGAAATGAGTGAATTCCTTTTCATACGCACCACTAAAATATGCTCCCAACACTGCTTCCGTACACTTGTTCCAAAGCGGACAGTACATTCACAGGATATTGGCAACATCATCACCATGGCGAATTTGGATTCAACCCTGCTGGACGCTATTCGATCAAAAATGAGCAGCGTAAGAGTGCCCGGCAGCTATGACAAAGTCTACAACGATGAATGTATGTACTCTTTCGACACACCCTTCTCTTCGGACGGCATATACGTAAATCTTGCGACGTGGGGCGGTGTAGGCAGGGATTATCTTGCTTTTGATAGCCATAAAACGGGCAGCACGCTCTACGTCCATCTGAAATACACCAAGGTTCCTGTGCCAGAGGATGACCAGGTTCAGAAAAAGGAAAGCGAAAGTTCACTCGCTCCAAGGGAGGATGCGGCGCAGTCCAGCCCAGTCTGCGAAGAGAAAAATACGGGTCCTACGGTCTTGGGCATCGGCGTGGAAGGAGGCTTCCCGCTAGACAGCCAGAAGGTTGAGGTGGTGAAAGAGTGCGCTTTGGTTGTCGTGAATTCCGGGGAGAATGGGAGCTGCGGCAAGGTCGAGACCCAACCAGTGCCATTGCCCAACACGGCCCTCCCGGAAATTGTCTCCCGTGCGGCTCGAGCACTTATTGACCATCAAGGGGCTGGGAGTCAGGCAGAAGAGGCCACCTGGCTCGCCGAGGAAGACCCGCGGCCGGTGAGCAAGTACGCAGACGGTTTGATTCAATTGGCCAACGGAGTAAAAGTCTCCAGTGACCCCGCCACATGGCGCTGTGCGGAGTCCGGGCAGACGCAAAACTTGTGGTTAAACCTGTCAGACGGGTACATCGGGTCGGGACGGGCCCAGGTCGTCAACGGCGAGACGATCGGGACAGGTGCGGCCTTGAGGCACTTCCACGACACCCACGGCCTGTACCCTCTGGCGGTGAAGCTGGGGACCATCACTCCGCACGGCGCGGACGTGTACAGCTACGCGCCGGACGAGGACGGGATGGTGACGGACCCCAAACTGGCGCAACACTTGGCCCATTGGGGCATCGACGCGATGCGGTTGGAAAAAACGGACAAGTCGCTGGCAGAGCTGGAGATCGAGGGGCAAAAATGGGCTTTTTCGCGCATAACAGAGGCAGGGGCCCATTTGCGGCCCCTCCGAGGTCCGGGGTACGTGGGGTTGAAAAACTTAGGCAATTCCTGCTACATGAACAGCGTCCTGCAACTCCTTTTCACCCTCCCAGAAGTCCAACGACAATACCTCGACCACGCGTACGACCTGGTGCAGACCCGTGCCGGCACAGTCGCTGATCCGGCCGCCGACGTGCTGACACAGATGAGCAAGCTCGCCCAGGGGCTGTGTACCGCACGCTATGCCCCCCCCCTCTCCCAGGCCGAGCGGGAGGCAGCCGATGCAGCGGGCGACGCGGGCTTCACCACAAGCTTGGAGCCCAAAATGTTCAAGACCCTGATGGGCAAGCAGCACCCCGAGTTCTCGACGGGGAGGCAGCAGGACGCGGCCGAATACCTCGAGCACGTGCTGGAGAGATTGCTGAGGGCGGAACGGGGCCTGGGTGGGAAGGAGGGAGGCCAGGACTGGAGTGTCTCGACGGAAGATCTCTTCAAATACCTGGTGGAGGAGCGATTGCAGTGCGTGGAGAGTGGGAAGGTCCGGTACGGGAGCAAGAGCGATCTCTTCCTCCGCTTGATGATACCCGTGGAGGCGGCCACGAACAGAGACGCGGTCCTCCAGCACCAGGCGAAGCACGGCGTTAACAAGAAACAGAAATTGGCCGCGGATAAGTCGCCACCAGCAGGGCCTGCGGTCGAAGAGGGAAGCGCAGGGCAGGAGGAGGGGGCCAGTGGCTTGGGCGGCGAGGAGGGCAATGCTGCGGAGAAGGAGGAAGAGGTGTTCCCTATCGTGCCGTTCGCCGCCTGTTTTGAGACATTTGTCCGGACTGAGGACGTGGAGGATTATTTTTCTACCGCCTTGGGCCGGAAGGGTCTAGCGCGCAAAAGCGTGCGTTTCCAGACCTTCCCTCGCTACCTGATCGTCCAGCTCAAGCGTTACTACGTGGACACTCAGACCTGGGAAGGAAAAAAGCTGGAGGCAGTGGTGGATGTGCCGGAGGTGTTGGACCTCCGGGCGTGGCGGGGTCGGGGTCTGCAGGAGGGCGAGGAGACCTTGCCGGATGGGAAGGAGGGCGGGGAGAAAGGGGAAGCGGAGGGGAAGACGCCCTCGGTAGATGCAGGGATGGCGGCCCAGATGGAATGCATGGGCTTCTCCACCCACGCGATCGCCAGGGCCTTGCTGGCTGTGGGCAACGCGGGGGTGGAGCAGGCGACGGCCTGGTTGTTCGAGCATTTGGAGGACTCGGATATCAACGAACCCCTTCCGTCGGCCTCAGCCACCGCCTCGTCGGCGCCTAGAGCGGCGGAGCCCGACGCAAGTGCTGTAAACAATTTAGCAGCCATGATGGGTTTCACTGAAGAGCAAGCGAAAGCGGCTTTGCAGGCCACGGAGGGGAGCATGGAACGTGCGGCGGATTGGCTCTTCTCCCACGCGGACGACCTCCCGCGGGCCGTGGCCGAGGTGCTTGGGGCCGGCGGAGGGGAGGAGAGAGGGCAGGAGGGAGGACAGACGCCAAGCCAGTACAACGACGGGGAGGGTGTGTATTCGCTGGTGGGTTTCATCAGCCACGTAGGGCGGAATTTGGGGAGCGGGCACTACGTAGCGCACATCAAGAAGGAGGGCGAGTGGGCGATATTCGATGACCAGAAGGTGGCGGCAAGCGAGAAGCCGCCCAAGGACCTGGGTTACCTGTACCTATACCGGCGACAGGATGCGATGGAGGAGTAGGCGAGCGTGTAGGGTAAGATACGTGGCGTTGCGACAAAAAGAACAAGTATCACGAGTGTCTTGAATGTCCCTTAAATAAGGCCTCGATATTTAGTTCTTTGAGTTTACTTGTACTTGAATTATCTTCTGGATCCTCGTTGACCTTCCCCGACAAGCGCGCAAACATTTCCCGAGCCTTCATCCTACCCCCGGAGAACCGCCGACTACTCCTTGAAATTGTTACATGTACGCTTTGGCGTCATTTTCATCCAAATTCAAAGTATTTTGGTTGGCAACACTCCCTTCTCGCTTGTTTCCCCCCTTCCTTCCTCTCCTTCGTACGCTCTGGCTCTCGTGGCACCTTGGAACTCTCCTTTGACTTCTTCATAAGCAACAGTTTTGAATAAAAATGCTAGAACAGTCACTCTCTTGACCTAAAAAATTGCAATAACCGAAAGATCTCTAATAGAGGCAGATGCATGGCATCGCCTGAGCATGCTTCTCCCCCGCGCATTTTCTCCAGGCATTTTCACGCACTAGATCATGTTGTAATGTATAGTCGGAAGCAAGTCGGACTACTACACAGGTTTACGATAACGGTTTAAGCGTATTGAAGTTTCCGAAACAAGAAACTCCGTCCATCCCGCCCCTCCCTCTCTCTTCCCGTGCCTCACCCACCCGTGCCGCAGACTGATGACCCCGACAAGGACACAAACCTACGAGCGTTGCGAGTTTGAACGAACCCTACTAATCTACAGGACAAGAGCCTCTGAAGGCCCGAGGGGGATTCATCGAGCGTATCCGCAGGACGTAGCCCTCAATCACAAGAGAAGCTTCGCCAGGGAGGTATTGCGTTTGAAATGCTTCTTGCTCTTCTCGAAGGGATCCACGTCCATGAACCCGACCAAGGCCGGCGAGGAGAAGGAAGTGCTCAATGCCTCCCCAGACCCGCCCATGCCCGCCACAGAGAGATAATTGTCGTGCCTTCCCCGTGCAGCTTCAGAGGAGGTCTCGATGGAGGAAGGCCGCATGCCCATATGTGCATCTCCGTTCCGAGACATCAAGGAGGTAAATCCCGCGGTCCTCCCCTCCATCTGCGACAAAGGGGTGGCAAGGGAGGAGGAAACGGCCAATAAGGCCTTATTAAAGCTAGCCTCCGTCGTTACGATCCGGCTCCCTACGAAGCTTAGGACACCATCGTAGGCGTCGACCAGTGTGGCCGCTGATTTTTGAAAGAGCTTTCCTACTGGTGAGGGGGACGAGACAGAGGCTCCCCCCTGCACCGATGCCAGAGACGACGGCAAAGATGAAACCAACCTCTGCTTGTGGTGGCCAAGTCCCTGTGAATTTGATTGCAGCTGCTGGGGATGGGCGTGTGAGGATCGCTGATCGGGAGATCGAGGACGCGGACCCCCGATCCGCCGGCGCTCGTGATTGCAAGTCTCCAGTTCGGAGACAAAACTGCCAATAATCACTTTAAGGGCCACCGCTGAAGAAAGTATAGCCTGATCCTTGTCACCACGGGCTGGAATGGCCAGGACGGGTGGACGAATGAAGGAGAGGGGGGATGTGGTAGTGTCATAACGCCGCCGTCGCTGGCTGGTGAGGAGGCTCCTGGGAGGAATAACATCGCGATTCGGGTACCGCTGTGTCAGGTAATGACGACTTTCAAACGTGGCACTGGAGCCTGGATGCACCAGGAAAAATAGAGCCAAAAGACGGGCTAAGGGAACACGGGGAAAAAGACCTTTCACGACCCGATGGGAACGTGTCATAGTCTCGGAAAGCCGAAAAAGTTAGGCGCTGCGCGTTGCCTTGATGGGTGATCACTAAGGTTGTGTGCCTGTGCAGGTATGTCCAGGTATGGAAATAAGCGTGAGATAAACGCTCACAGACAAGATATGGAGGATTTGGAAGCCCTCAGGTGGAAATGTGGACGTGTAAAGGCCGATTGAGTCTTGAAGACACGAACTTTAACGCTCACGAGTCCATGTGGCTCGGCGCTTCATCGACGTACGCGTGTGGCAACGGGCACCAAACCATGGTAAAACGCCGCACACCGGGCACATGCCAATGCAGCCATGAAGGCTGCCACCTTCCTACAGATAGGAGCCTTAAAACATGCGAAAATTTATCCGACCAGCGCGAGTTTGGTCCTGAATATTTGAGTGGCTTGGCTTGACACCTGGGAGTTGAAGTGTCAGGGGTTGTCCCGTTCAAAAAAAGAAACCTCCCGGCTCGATTCCCCCCCCCCCTTAGCTCCTCCGTCCTTGGCGCTTTTGTCACGATGCAGTCCGCCGCGGTGGCACTGAAGGGAAAAATATGGTTTTGTAGCCCTGTCAGAGCGAAATTGGAATGAGGATGTGGTCGGTGGTGATCCTGTAATCTATTAATTTGTCATAATGGTTTGTGGCTCGGCATGGCTACGGATCTGATCTCCGGCCCGTCTTATGACCAAATCAATTTTGTACGTTTGATTCTTGTAAAAAAAAGGGAAGAACTGAGCGATTTTCTATCTATGATTTTAAAATATTGAAATCTTTCGTACCAGCTTCAAGTTTTTGGTCTTTCAACACAATCAAGCCTATTGCTTAAAGTTATTCGAAGTTCCAGGCAGAAAGAACTCTATGATATTCGCTTCTATGATAAAGTTTAGATAAGAATGTGCAACATTAACCTTTAATATGACTTTCATTGTGAACCACTTCATTGGGGCTTGCTGAGCACCCGCACGCGGACAAGCAGGATGCCCATCGCCAAGAGTCGATAAGCCATGGCTAAGAGTGCTAGCTTCAGCATGTACAACGAGAAATCGTCGGGTTCGACTTGCAAGAAGTTGAATAAAAAGCTGCGAGCATGTCCGCCCACAGCTTGCACTTGATTGAGCACCAAGACAGCGAAAGAGTAATTGATCACGGATATGTCTTGAAGCCATTGCAGAGCCGTAGGCACAGAGTGTCGCTCGTACAGCATACCCGAAAACAGGATCATGGGTGTGATAAGAAGTGGTAACAAAGCTAGACTTACGACAGGGTTTGACGTCAGGGAAGAAGCAACGTAGCCCAAAGATTGAGCGGCAAAGTTGGCGAGGAAAAGGATGAGGCAAAAATACCCGAAAGCGGAGGCAGAGGAAGAGAGACCAGACATGAAGTAGGGGATTATTCCCATCAGGAGGAAAAGCATTGATTGAGGTAGCGAGGCAAGAGTGCGGCCGAGAAAGTAAGGTCCGGGCCGGTTGGCCCCCGCGTAGTACTCACGCATGAGGATCGCAAAGTCGAAGGGAAAATAGAGGCAAACATTCACTGAGGACGCGATGAGTATGGTCACCAGCAAGGAAAAGAGAAACCCAGCAGTGTTTCGCCCGGTGTCGTGAGGAATCTGGTTTAGGTACAGCAAGCCAAATAGCATTCCCAAAGTGATATTCATCGCGGCTCGCACTGCCAATCCGACTTTTTCCCGGCTTTCTTGCAGCCATGAGCGCTGCAAGTTCATTTTGAACAGCGCCCAGTAAGAAGATGATGTGCCTTTCATCCCACATACTTTATGATGGCAATTGTTCATCCCCAATTTTGCTTGAAGAGGACCCACCACCGCGACTTTCGTGGCCGCCACCAGCACAGGACTCGACCGCGATAGCATTAAAGAGGTGTGCCTGTCTGTGTCGAAATCCTCACATGTGCCACTGTTTTTGCTGTAGCTACCACGTATCTCTATTAAGCCATTACCATTGTTATCGTATATCGGATTGTCTTGGGGCGGATACCTTTCAACCCTATCAAGATTGTGTCCAGAGCGCAAATTCCCACATTCAGGCTCGTACGAATCCACCAATGAGGATGGAAGCGACGACGAACCACTACCGGCTTTTGTAAGATGGTTCAATGGATGTGATTTCCCCTCCTCGTCTGTACCGGTGCGACAGGATATATGGTTTTGGATGATTTTCGTGGAGGCCAGTTCTAGGATAAAATCCGCAGGATTGAAATGTGATGGACATGAGTACCCTAAGCTCTCCACAAACGGAAGGACACCGCTGCGTTCTCCAAAGTAAGCAAGTTCACCATTGCTAGTAAGCACAGTCAGCAATGAAAAAAGAGTGAAGATGCGGGAAGGCGGCGAATGGACTGCCACTACAACAGTTCGCTTCGGCTCGCGTCTCGCTAGATCGTTGAGAAGTAGGCAGATGAGCTCCCCCATCACAGAATCCAGGCCCGATGTTGGCTCGTCCAGTAGCAAAATTGATGGATTCGCAAGTAGCTCTGTGGCAATATTGAGACGCTTTCGCTCTCCTCCTGATAAGCCCTTGGTTACATAGAGCTCACCTCCACCGATCTGCGTATCGCAAACTTTCATCATGTCTACTTCTTGAAGTACTGTCTCCACACGAGACGAACATTCGAGGGAAGAGAGATTTCCACTTAGACGGGTGACAGCATGGAAATACAGATGCTCCCGCGCGGTCAAATGCGAAAAAAAAAGCTCTTTTTGGTGGACGTAACCTGTTTGAAGGAAAAAGTCGCTTGACAATGCATGCCCGTCTAAGCTTAAAGAGCCCTGAAAGGCAGGATTTCGCAAAGCTAGACAGTCCAACAACGTAGTCTTCCCGCATCCACTCGGACCAATAATGGCACTGAAAGCCCCGGCTCTCGCACATCCAACAACATCTTTTAATATAATCTTACTCCTGCCCCGGCGTAGCTTGACTTTGCATTCAGCTATGCTCCATTCAAATAATTGAAGTCTTGTTGCATCTTTGGGCTGCATTGTAGGTAATGATATTGTGTTCGCATGCTGCGAAGAAGCATTATCCTTCGTCTCATTGTCATGATTTGCCCCAGTAACGTGAATTTTGATAGGAGTTAAGGAGGTTGTCGCCTCAGGCGCAAAAGAAGAAGACTCATGAAAGTCCAATTTGGTAGTTTCTGATCCAGCCATTTTATGGGAGAATACCACGTAATTTTCAGTCTAACCTGCCTTGAAGGCTGAAAAACAATGAAACTATGAGCCAAAAGATTTTGTAATCCATGCCAATGCACTCTCTTGGGAATGAGATATATCTATCCTGCATTTCTGGCAGGAAATTGCTGAAAATCGTGTCGTTACACCTGTCACATGATTATGGGGAGGTTGACAACCGCACCGTTCAAAATTCAAATATCCGTTCCGCTAAAGTGCTTCCTACTAGGACTACTAATATTACTAGTGGGCTAACTTCACCTTGCAAAGTACCAGGCCCCACGGAACCCCAAAAAATCCAGTCCTTAGAAATCGATATTATAGAAGGAGAAATCGAATGCCGAGCACTCATACAAGAGGAAGGGGAACGGATGATCCGCACAGAAAAACGTTCTGAACGAGAGCCCCCGAAGGATGTAGTGTATGCGTTTTCCTTCTCATTTGGGGTGCTCTTCCACCCTAGCTCTTCCGCCCTACGCCTCGTTTGCCACACATGCAAGCGGTGTACGAGCTATTGTGTGGTAACCCCCCCCCCC
>Ga0102934_1003891_pt1 | contig 10054 bp, 10 predicted proteins | sample SalPonR2_A_D1_MG_FD_78175 | JGI IMG/M metagenome (GOLD analysis project Ga0102934, IMG submission 78175) | Salt pond soil microbial communities from South San Francisco under conditions of wetland restoration - Salt Pond MetaG R2_A_D1_MG | ecosystem: Environmental > Aquatic > Marine > Intertidal...
AGCATATCCCCTTTGCGGATTACCTTGGGTTTCTTTTGGAGGGGTCATACACCGCCTACAGCGGAAAAGATCAAACCGGCAGGGTGGCAACCAGCATGAACCTGATTCACGGTGGAGGACGGATATTCTACCCCGTACTCATGATGGGATCAATTGTTTTAAAAATTTCTGCCGGAGGAGGAATCGCACTTAGCAGGTTTAGTGAACAGGCTGAATATTCAGAGCCAGCAATGTATACTTCAAGAGATGAGTACTTCGTTTCAGGTCTTTCAGTTGAAATCCCCTTTACCCCTTCATTCTTTATGGAAAGCGGTATCGATTACATGATAATCAGGTATGTGGATGTGCCCATGCATTCAATGCGCTTTTCAGCCACTGGTGGAGTAAGATTTTAAAAAATTTCTCACTCTAAAAAAATAGGCAGTCTGGACGGTTTATAGTTGACATGATATCACCCGTGGTGTACATTTATAATCATTATAAATATCGATAACGATATAATACTGCATGAGGGGGAGTTATGAGAAGCAAATTACTGTCAGTTTGCATTATTTTACTTGGAGTTGTTTTTTTCGTATCACAGGGGCAGCCTGGAAGTGCTGCAATTGAACACCTGGACTACGGACTGTACTGGTATGGGTATAACAATAATTGTGAGAAATTTGTCAGTGGCCAGGGAAATCAGTATTACGACCCGTCAAAACCGGTGGTTATTTACTGTCATGGGTGGCAGAATGGTACCAGCGTGAACGGATATGCACGGGAGAATTTTCATTTTGTACATGGGGGTGCTGATGAGTTTGTGCATCATTCCTGGCTGGAAAAAGGCTGGAATGTGGGTGTATTTTACTGGAACCAGTTTGCCGATGAGAGTGAAGTGGCTGATGCCGAGGCAAAGATATGGAGTGCGTATGGTCCAAAAGGAATGAGATATCGTCTCGATGACGGGACGTACAGTACAACACAGTCACCAGGTACTTCCATTGGTAATATCCTTTATCAGCAGTACGTGCAGGCTGTCTCGGGTAACACAAGCGGGAAGGTAAGAATTGCCGGCCATTCTCTTGGCAGCCAGCTGGCATGTTACCTTTCCGGCTCTGTATATGACGCCATAAATGACGGGGTGCTGTCTGAAAACATGCTGCCCGACCGTGTTGCATTGCTTGATCCTGCCTGGACAAAAAATGGCAAGAGTTACCTGGGTGACATGGATGGTGACGGGAACAATGACTGGACAGGAGAACGAAGCCGATGGTGGCTTTTTAACATAATGGACGAGTATCCCGGCTTTGTGGTGGAGTTGTACAATACAACCGGTCTGGACCTGGGATTTGTGTGTGACAATAATTCAGCTTTGCGTGAACAAGTAGCCTGTACATCACTGAGGCCATGGTATTACAATTCATGGGAAATTGACAAAAAACATGTTTCAGTTCGATATCATTATTTCTGGACGTATGATTTTGAACCTCCTGTTGAATGTACAATAAGCTGGTGGCGAAGAAAAGCAACAGGAAAAGATGCGGCATCGGCATCAACCCCCGACTGGCGAATAAAGGACATGATGGGTAGCGGGTACTACTGGGACCAGGTGGAAGGCCGTTACACGGAGACCCCATCTGATGACTGGTTTGAAAGGAAGAGCCAGTAGATGTATAATGAATTGATATTACTGTAGAAAGTAGAACACAAAAAAAGGATAACCACTGGTTATCCTTTTTTTGTATATAGACGACTTTACTTTGTCTGTTTGTATTCTTTTTCTAATCAGTCATGACAAACTGCACATTTATTACTCAGCTTTAAAGCGGTATGACAATCCATGCATTGTCCCATGGGCATCATGCCTTCAGTCTTAATTGATGCGCGTCTGCTTTCCGCCTTGTTCCCATGACAAGCGGCACATTGGGCGGCCAGGGTGCCGTGTTCTTTTGCCCCTTCCATAACGGCTAAATGACTGAAATATACAAGGCTGGGCTGCCGTGCGTATGATTCCCAGGGACTGTCACTGTCCTTGTAGTCATCAAACATGGGCTTTCTGGCCGGCAGGGACCTTCCATCAACACGGGTGACCGTGGTGGAGCCTTCGCGACTATGGCAACCAACACAAGTTTCTACCGTTGGGATACCCTTAAATCTTCCATTCGAATAATATCCATGACAATCGGTGCAATCTGATATGCCGTAGATTGAAACCGCGTCATCTTTATCCATTTTTACCAGGTGCGATTTGTGATCAAATGGTATGGCCTTTTCTGCTTTGTTCGCCATAACGTAATCACAAGACTTACCGAAAAGTATAAAGGAAATAGCCAGTAAAACTATAAAGGGAATGCCAAAGAGAAGTAGTGATCGTTTCACGTTTGTACTCCTTATATTGGGGAGTTATTTAGTAAATATAATATCTTTTTGTTAGACGGATTTACTATCTAAAAATGGAAGTTTTGTGTCAACACAATAAAAAAAATTTTTTTTGGATAATGCAGGATTTTTCAGGTCAGCACATGGTTTTCACCATTTATAATGATGAAGCTGTTATTTCTTGTTCTGCAAATACATAATATGTTGTATTTTTTTATCAGATCAACGCAATACGTGGTGGGGGAAGCCCGGGATACGAGAACAGGTACCCGTGCGAAAATAGATTTCATGATAATTTCACTGGAGATCCTGCCGGTTGACAGGATCATTTTATCATTAAGGGCAAGGTTATTGGTGAACGCATAGCCAATAACCTTGTCAATCGCATTATGGCGGCCTATTTCATCAAAAAAAGCTTCCTGGTTGCCGTGAATGTTTACCAGGGCGCTGCTGTGGACGCCATGGGTCTTTTTGTGAAGTGATGATTGGGATAAAAAAGTATTCATGGCATCAAGTATAACATCAGCCCTGACGTCGGGAAGTGACCTGTACACGTAATTTTCGGCTGGCAGTTCCCTCTTGCTTCCCTTCCCGCAGGTGACAAGGGAAGGAATTCGTGAAAGAGCCCGTGATACCGGCTCAGTCGGGGAAACTGTGACAGCTGCCACCATTGCATTGGTGTCCATCTCTATTTGCGTAATATCACTTGTTTTTTCTATTACCCCTTCTGCAACAAGGTGACCGGTCAACAGTTCTTCCATGTTATTACCAGAGCATGCAATTGTAATAAAAGGTTGCCCATTCAGCATAACAAGCACCGGATATTCTGTACTAATTGCAATTACAATATCTTTTATGGTTTTATTTGAGTATTCATGAACGGGTATGTTTTTATATTCAGGTAGATTCATTCTTTTCTTCAATGCAGGGGTGTTATATCATCCTGGTAATTGATATTAGCAAAGATGCTGGAGGGGTCCTCGGCGTAGAAGAATATCTCGTCTTCGATCACTTCGCGCAGGGCAACCTTTTGGAAAAATTTAATAATTTTTCTTTCATCAGCATCAACAAGATCTTTTATGGGGGGGATGCAGTTCTTCGAATAGATGGCATGAAGAGGTTCATAGTTGCCATATAAATGAGGTACCGTAACATCATAAAAATCAGGAAGCTGTGCCATGTATGATATAAATTCACCGCTCAAATAGGGCATGTCGGTTGCAAATATAAAAACCCTGTGGGCTTTCGATACATTCAGGGCGGTGTAAATTCCTCCAATTGGCCCTTTGCCTTCAATAATGTCCGGGTATACTGGTATTCCCAGGTAATTGAATTTTTCAGTATCGTTGGATATTATACCTGTCTCGTCAAATAATGGCCTGATTTTTTCATACACATGTTCAATAAGGGGTTTTCCATTAAATGAATAAAGTGTCTTGTCCCCTTTGAAACGGGTGCTTTTCCCACCCGCGAGAATATATGCGGAAATAGTATTATTCATGTCGTGTTCTCTATGGTTTTTTATAACCCATATCAATGGCCGATGCATCCAGAAAGCTGGTGATAATGTTTTCTACAGTAAGATTATACCTTGAGTCATCAAACTGTTCAGGAATATGCAGTGTTTTTATGTATCCCTTGCATTTTTCGCAGTAATCAAACCGGTATAATTCGTTTTCTTCATATATATAGAATCCCAGGGTTTCAACATCCTGGTTTCCACATATCGTGCAGCATACCCGCTTAAATTGCCATTCATTTTCACAGAGGGCGCAATGAAGCAGCCGTTTATTGTCTTTGGATGATACGATCTTTGCCATGTCAGGCAAAAAGCCACAAAATGGACAAACAGGTTCTGTCCAGTCGGGTGCATCATACTCTCTCATATGTGTTTCCCGTAGTGCAATGAACACCGGTTTAAACTGGTTAATAACAACGAATAATAAGCCTTCAAGACCCGTTTTTGCTGTGGTGGCGGTTTTTTCCAGCGAATCATAATCCCGCTCAATGAGTTTTTTGACAAGCTGAAGGTAGAGTGGGAAATCAGAATGAAGCATTGATTCAAGTGTATCAAAACGAAAATCTTTCTGGTAGTTTTCAATTATTTTTAATAATTCTTTCAGTGAGTTATCAAGAAAGGGCTGTAGTGTTTCAGGAAAAGCAAGCTGATGGCTTTCAAGTAGCGGCAGGGAGTCATTCTTTTCATTTAAAAGCTCAATATCAATATCTTTAAATTCCAGGTAGCTGGATTTCTGAAAATCGAAAAGTGACTGATAAAAGTCAATGATGTGCTCCTGTAAAAGGTCAGCTTTAATTATTTCCTCACGGATTTTGTTAAGATAGTCGCTGTGATCTAAAATGGTCATTACATATCCCCGATTTTTCCAGTTATCTTTAAGTCTATGAAGAACATAGCAGATGAGAGGGGGGGATTTGTCAAATGATTTTAAACGATACGGGTAATGTCATTACCTGGCGATATACAGGACGTTTTGTTGATAAATGTATACACTTGAAAAAATATTCTTATACAATAATTTGAATATAATATTTGACAAAAAACACAATCAATTGAAAAGTACACATAAACCTCTTCGAGTCTTGTTGCCTAAGGTGCTTTGGCGCTATGGGGCAAGATCGACAGGGTAAGTTGAGAAATCGATTTGCCTCCCGTGTTTGGAAAGAAGAGCTTGTTTGTTCTGTCTTATGTATGAGACATAAGTCTTGTATATATAAAGAATGGCAGGTTGCTTTTATTATCTATTATTATTCCCAAACTCAGGAGGTAGAAAAATGCCTATAAGTAGAAGGGATTTCCTTAAGTTGTCAGGGACAACTGCGGCAGGGGCATTCCTCGGTGGAGTTTCCTTTTTAACTGGTTGCTCAAAAACCGATAAGCTGAGAGGAACAAAGGAAAGTACCACGATTTGTCCTTACTGTGGAGTAGGTTGTGGTCTTATTGTTTCTGCCAGGGATGGCAAGATCGTAAATATTGAAGGTGATCCCGATCACCCCATTAACCTGGGAACACTATGTTCAAAGGGTAATGCCCTGTACCAGGTGGCTGTTAATCCCCTAAAAAAACGACTAGATAAAGTACAATATCGAAAACCCGGTTCAGCTGAATGGGAGACGATATCCTGGGAGCAAGCCTTTAAACTAATGGCTAAACGTATCAAGGACACCCGGGATGATACCTTTGTTGAAAAGGAAGGCGGTTATACGGTTAACAGGGCAAGTGGCCTTGTAGGACTTGGCGGCGCTGCCCTTGATAACGAAGAGTGCTATGTCTGGTCAAAGTTTGCCCGTATTATGGGTATATCGTACCTGGAACATCAGGCGCGTATTTGACACAGCGCAACTGTCGCCAGTTTGGCGAACACATTTGGCCGTGGTGCCATGACAAATCACTGGATTGATCTCAAGCATGCCGATGTCATAATGATCATTGGTAGTAATGCTGCCGAGAATCATCCAATTTCTTTTAAATGGGTTCAGAAGGCCAGGGACAACGGTGGTAAGCTTATCAGTGTTGACCCCAGGTACACCCGAACTTCTTCACTTTCTGATCTGTATGCTCCCATACGACCGGGAACAGATATTGCCTTCATGAATGGCATTATCAATTATGCCCTCAAGAATGACAGGATTCAGAAAGATTACGTTGTTGAATATACCAACGCATCATACCTGGTAGACCCAAAGTTCGGCTTTCGCAATGGACTTTTTACCGGGTATAATGGAAGCGCCAGGAAATACTCAAAGGACACCTGGGGCTATCAGCTTGATTCCAGGGGAATCCCGAAACAGGATAAAACCCTGCAAGATCCCAACTGTGTATACCAGTTATTGAAGAAACATGTTTCACGGTATACCCCGAAAAAGGTTTCTGCGATAACTGGTTGCCCAGAGGATTCTTTCAAACAGATTGCAGAGATGTACACAAGTACCCACAAGCCTGACAGGGTTGCTACTATCATGTATGCCATGGGTACTACACAGCATACCATTGGTACACAGAATATCCGGACATACGCCATGCTGCAGCTTCTAATGGGCAATATCGGCCTTGCCGGTGGTGGTATAAACGCCCTTCGTGGTGAATCAAATGTTCAGGGTTCAACTGACCATTGTTTACTATGGCATATCCTTCCGGGTTATCTTGGTATACCCAAGATATTTGGCCCGAAGAAAGATGTGAATCTGCAGGCGTACATTGAGAACAATACACCCAAAACCAATGATCCCATGAGTGTTAACTGGTGGCAGCATAAACCCAAATACCTGGTAAGCCTTCTCAAGGCCTGGTACGGTGACAATGCCACAAAAGATAACGATTTCGGATACGATTGGATACCAAAGGCTTCCAAACCCTATCCACATATTGTACTTTTTGAAGATATGTACGTGGGCAAGCATCAGGGAGCCATATTAATGGGAACAAATCCTGTTGTTGGTGGACCAAATGCTGATAAAGAAGCCAAGGCTCTTGAAAAACTTGACTGGCTGATCTGCGCGGATATATGGGAAACTGATACGGCCGTATTCTGGAATCGTCCGGGAGCTGATCCCAGGAAAATCAAGACGGAAGTATTTCTTCTGCCCATGGCATCTTCGGTGGAAAAAGAAGGAAGTGTTTCCAACTCCGGAAGATGGGCCCAGTGGCGTTACAAGGCACAGAATCCTCCCGGGGACGCCATTACCGACCTCGATTTAATCGATAAGCTTTTCAAAGAAATCAGGGCATTGTATGCTGAAGATGTGAAAGCCGGTAAAAAAGTTGCCCTGCCTGATCCCATACTCAAGGCCTACTGGAATTACATGCCTGAAGGGCATCATGAATGTGATCCCCACATGGTTGCCAGGGAGATCAATGGTTTTACCTGGAAGAGTAATTCCCAGCAGGGTGACCTGATGGCAAACTTCACAAAGCTGAAGGATGACGGAACAACCGCCAGCGGTAACTGGCTTTACAGCGGAAGCTATAACGAGGACGGGAATAACATGGCCCGCCGTGGCAAGAAAGACAAGTCGAAGATGGGCATGTACCACGAGTGGTCATGGTGCTGGCCGGTTAATAGAAGGATTATCTATAACAGGGCCAGTGTAGACCTGAAAGGTCAGCCGTGGGATCCCGAAAAACCGGTTATACGATGGAATGGCAGTAAATGGGTTGGCGATGTTCCCGATGGAGGAGCTCCTCCGGGAAAGAAAAACCCCTTTATCATGCTTCCTGAGGGTGTAGGAAGACTTTTTGCCAGTGGACTTGCTGATGGTCCCTTTGCTGAGCATTACGAGCCAATGGAAAGTCCTACCCGTAATATAATGAATTCACAGAAGGTTAACCCTGCAACGGTGATATTGTCTTCAACGGCCGGTGAGTTTGGCCAGGCATCACAGTATCCTTATGTTGCCACTTCGTACAGGGTAACTGAGCACTGGCAGGCTGGTGCGATGACAAGAAACCTTCCATGGTTGACTGAACTTGTGCCTGATATGTTTTGTGAGATCAGTCCTTCTCTTGCTAAAAAGAAAGGCATTAAGAATGGTGACAGGGTCAAGATTTTATCGAAAAGAGGCTCTATTGAATCATTCGCCCTTGTTACTGAAAGAGTTCAGCCCTGGCTGATCAATGGCAAGCAGGTTGAAATGGTAGGTATGGTTTGGCATTTCGGGCATGGTTGTGCCGCATCGGGCGACGCATGCAACACCCTTACACCGCATATCGGTGACGCAAATACTATGATACCGGAATTTAAAGCATTCCTGGTAGACATTAGAAAGGTATAGGAGGGTGAAAAATGGCAGATAAAGCTTTTTTAGTAGATATAACGAAATGTCAGGGATGCCGCGCATGCCAGGTGGCTTGTAAGCAGTGGAATGGTCTTCCGGGAGAAAAAACCGAGTTTTTTCAAGGTACTGAATATACCAATCCCGTGGTATTGTCAGCTATTACCTGGAATCACGTGGTTTTTTCTGAACTGGATAGAAGTAATCCTATTCATCCGGTATGGTCAATCAAGCATACCAAGTGTAACCACTGTAATGAAGCCAATTGTATGAGGGTATGTCCCGAGAATGCAATCTCAAAAGTTGATGGCTGGACTATCATTGATCAGGACAAGTGTATTGGATGTGGCGCCTGTGTGAACGCGTGTGTATATCATGTGCCACAGGTGAGCAATTTCACACATGTCAATGATGTAGGGCAGGAGATTGTACAAAAGGATAAATCTCATAAATGTAACGCGTGTACTCTAAATGAAAGAGATGTTCCCGCTTGTGTAAACACGTGCCCATCTTACGCTCTTCAGTTTGGTCATCGTTTGGCCATGATTGAAAAAGCCCAGGAGAGGTTGAAGGAAATAAAAGGGACCTATCCAAACGCGTGCATATATGGTCTGGAAGAGTTTGGCGGACTTCGTGTGATAACTGTTTTGAAAGATAAGCCGGAAAAATATGGACTTCCCACCGGGAAGGATGCTGTGGCTATTGATATTGCCAAAGCAGAAGAAGTTAAGAGCATCTATGCTTTCCTTTCAATTTTTACACTGGGTCTGCCTTCTTTGAAAAGAAAGGCGTTTAACATTGCACAATCATTATCATCAGGAAACAGAAAAATATCATAAGTACTATAAGGGCGGGAAGGATTTTTTCTTTCCCGCCCTTATAATTAATATTATGATAATTGAGAATGATAATGAAAGAAGCAAACTTTAACTACCTCCAATTAAAATATTTTCTTGAAATTCAAAATGAAAAGAGTATCACAAAAGCTTCAAGAAAGCTTCATAAGGGGCAGTCAACATTGAGTCACCACCTGATGCAGCTTGAAGAAATGCTTGGTGTAACCCTTATTAGCCGAAACAGCAAAAAATTTATTTTAACACCTGAAGGGGTGATCTTTAAGAAATTTTGCGAAAAAGTTACACTTGCCGTTGATCACTTGCATGCTGATTTGAAAACAGCAGTATCTGGTGGAGTAAGCAGGATCGTAGCCAGTACAATCCCCTCCGGGTATCTTTTACCATCGATACTTTCGCAGATATTAAGAGAATATCCTGATTATTTTTTTCATATTGATGTTCATGACAGTCGGGAAGCCATTGACATGATTCGGGAAGGGTATTCTGAAATTGGCATAGTAGGGAAAAAGGTGATCCATCCTTCGCTTACCTACAAAAAGATTATCAGCGATACAATTGTGCTTATAGGTAATCATGATTATCCGGATACACTGACGGTAAATGATTTAACAGGTCTTCCCTTTATCAACAGGGAATATGGATCAGGTACCCTGAGCGCGTATATGCATGCCCTGAAACAGTATGATGTATACCCGTCCAATCTTAACATAGTAGCTGAATGTCACACATCTGAAAGTGTGAAGGAAATGGTTAGCGCGGGACTGGGAGTTGCGTTTATCTCAAATTTATGCATCAATAATGAGCTGCAGCTTAATCGACTGAAAAAAATCGAGGTAAACGGGTTGTGCATCGAAAGAGATTTTTTTATTGTTCACCAGAACAAAAAACATTTTTCCCCGCCTGCACAATTGTTATATGATACGCTTTGTACCCTGAAAACAGGATAACATCAATATAATTCACGAATCTCGCTGTATTCCACTACACCATTAAGTACGGCCTCAATATCTTCCTTGTATTCCGGTGTAAAACGTATGCATACACCG
>Ga0102934_1003895_pt1 | contig 10051 bp, 4 predicted proteins | sample SalPonR2_A_D1_MG_FD_78175 | JGI IMG/M metagenome (GOLD analysis project Ga0102934, IMG submission 78175) | Salt pond soil microbial communities from South San Francisco under conditions of wetland restoration - Salt Pond MetaG R2_A_D1_MG | ecosystem: Environmental > Aquatic > Marine > Intertidal...
AGAACTTTACCAGTGGAACGAAAACTTTCCCTCCAAGAACTTCCTGGAGGCCCTCAAGACCGCCCCCGCCCTCGGTCTGCTCCAGCTCTTCGTCTTCCTGGGCGCCTATGACGTAACGACCAGCAAGTTCGAAGGCCGCGTACCCGGCGACATTGGCTTTGACCCTCTTCGCCTCTCTGCGGATGGCCTGCGCGAGAACTGGCAAGTGGCGGAGCTGAAGCACGGGCGCTTGGCCATGATCGCCTTTTTGGCATTTGTTGTGCAAGCATCCATCTCCGACAAGCCCATCCTCGAGCAGACCTTTGAGTGGGCCAAAAGCTTCGCCTAAAGAGCGGCAGCCTCTACCCAGTAACAGAGCGACCACCCCTCCACTAGCCCGAGGAGGAGGGGACCCACTACCTCACCCTCTCACCGCGGTCTTCAGTCCCGGACCCCTTTTTTTTTTACAATCGGTATTGACCTTGGAGTGAGTGCTGTCGAGCAAATGATGTGGTGTTGAAGCTATCGGCCGTGTGTTAGTGCCATCAAAACAGAAATCAAAGCGCCGTCTGGGCTCGCTCTTGTTCATCCGCGGATGGTCGCACGTCATTGCTTTGCTCTAAGTTCTATGCTGTTTCTTTTTAAGATGACCAAGTTGATCCTCAGCGCATTCCTCCCATTACTCTTAAGAGCTTATTTGTCCCCGAGTTGAGGGCCCTGGTCGATGTAAAGCGCTTGTAATGTTTCAAATTTTGAAGCCATTATACTTCACTTGCCAGCGGGACGTACGAGTGGGAGACGCGCATCTCGCCAGCCTGATGCCCTGTCCTTCAGCTTCCCGAAATACATGGGACAATCTCACGGGGAGGAAGCAGGGAAAATTTACAGTGCAAAGGCACGATAAGCTATTGAAAGAACTTTGTGAACATCGAAGGCTCGTGCCACTATTCGGTCCTTTAGCTGCAAGGACGTCGCGTCGTTTCCTCTCCACCTCCCCATCCCCGAAGTCGGGCGCATATCCAATCGATGTTCACCGTCACCTAATTTTTAGCTTTTTGCGTCATTGAAACCCACAGGCGTTTTTCGATCACCATGACGGAGCGCTGCGTCGTCCGGCACGATGTATCAGAAGTACAGTTTGGGGTGTACAAAGAGGAAGAGATTTTGCGGCTGAGTGTCGTTCGGGTGAGCACAGCAGCAACGTACGATCGACTAGGCAATCCCCTACCCGGTGGATTATACGACCCCGCCATGGGACCGCTGGACGCACGCTCTATTTGTGTCACGTGCAACTTGTCCATGCGCGACTGTCCCGGACATATGGGTCATTTTCCCCTTTCCCTTCACGTCTACAATCCCTTGACGTTTGGGATAGTTTTTCAGGCACTTAGGGTCAAGTGTTTTGGATGCCACGGCTTCCGTTTATCCACATTTCCGTGTAATGTTCTAGCGCTGAAATTGGGTTTAATTGATGCCGGGCTAGCGCACGAGGCTGATAGCTTGGACCAGGCACTTTTTCGGGCGGATCTACATCGCAGCACGATTCTTCGCGATACCGAAATGCGTCTGCGTCGACACCTTCAAACAGCTGGTCAAGTGCCCAAAAGCTGGATACCAGGAGAAACGAAAATAAAACGACGCGCCTTGATCAAAGATTTTCTGCAAGAAGTTTTAAGCTGCAAGACTTGTGACAGGTGTAGTGCGCCCAAAACCACGGTTAGAAAAGACGGGTATACGAAGTTTTTCGTGAGAGGCCGACGCGCCGGGCATAGTCGTGGCGCGGGAGCACACATTCCCTCTGCTCTTGCTGTTGTACGGAATGGGAGACATGAGGTCGAGTGTGGAAACGGGTTTGGGGATGATAGTGATGGAGAGGAGAGCGAGGAGGGCGGCGGGGAGGAAGACGCGGCGTCCCAGGAGAGATTTGCCGCGCGGGGGGGAGACACGGAGGCGGAGGGCGGCGAATACATGGCACCCGCAGAGGTACAGATGCATATGAAGCTTCTATGGGAAGCCGAGCCGGAGCTAGCCACGCTGATATGGGGCAAAGCTGCGGTGGAAAAGTCTGTCTTTTCGGCGCCGGGGGCGGACACCGGGAGGGCTGATGGATGGAAGACCCTCTTCTGGCGCGTGCTACCCGTCACGCCCTCACGCTTCCGACCGCCTAGCAAAAACGATGACGGTAGCCTGGCGGAGCACCCGCAGAACTACAATGTCATCAAGATAATGAACCTGGACGAGCGGATACGCGCCTTGCTGCGAAAGGAGGACGGGGGCGAGGGGGCGACAGGGCCCGAGAATCTCCCCGCCGAGGCGCTATCACGCGTTCTTTCCACTTGGATTGACCTACAGAATGCCGTGAACGGGTACATCGACTCGAGCAAGGACGCGAACGCCCGGCTGGGGGGGGGCAACCTGACCCCTGGGATCCGGCAGGGGCTGGAGAAGAAGGAGGGGCTCTTCCGCATGCATATGATGGGCAAGCGCGTCAATTTCGCTTGTCGGTCCGTCATATCCCCCGACCCTTACATCGGCACTTCGGAGATTGGCCTCCCACTCCGCTTTGCCAAGGTTTTGACCTACTCGCAGCCCGTCACGCCATTTAACGCGGCGCAGCTCCGAGAGGCGGTGGAGAGGGGCGCAGAGGGTCATCCGGGTGCCAATTATGTGGAGGACGCGAGGGGCCGACTGATCGACCTGCGGCGCATGGATGCGGGCAGACGCCGGGCACTGGCGGCCCGCCTCCTGACCCCGCCTGGACAGAGGGTGTGGAGACATCTCCAAGACGGAGATATGGTCCTGATGAACCGCCAGGTACGTTAAGGGCTTGGCGGGGATTGCCTGTGGGCAGACGCCTCGTCCTAGGTGGAAAAGTCAGGGATACTTTGGTTTGCACCCACTGGCGTCATGAATCTGTCCCCGTGATTAAAGCATCTATCACAATCACTCCAGTCTTACCTATCAATCATGGGGAATCGAATCAACACCAAATTCCACAATGAGGGACGGATTTCATCGACTCTTGCCCAACTGCCTGACCAACGATAGCATTCTACGTCGTGTTATTGACTAGTATACCGTGGTCTAATCTAGTAGTGCCCCCTATGCCCCTTTCCGCACCAAAACCAGCCGACATTGCACAAGCCTGGTATCATGGCCCACCGCGCCCGTGTCCTCCGAAGCCCCGCCCAGCAGACCATTCGGATGCACTATGCAAATTGTAACACGTACAATGCGGACTTCGATGGCGACGAAATGAATTGTCATTTTCCTCAAGACGAACTCTCCCGTTCCGAGGCGGAGACGATTGCCTGCACGGACGAGCAATACCTTGCGCCCACCAACGGCAAGCCTCTCCGGGGTCTGATCCAGGACCATGTGGGCAGTGGAGTCAAGCTCACTGGGAAGGACTGTTTTCTGTCACGGGCGGATTTTCAGCATATTCTTTTCTGTACACTTTCCGGGTTGCCAGGCGTGGAAGTCGTTCCCCCACACGGTCATATCTACATGCCTGCCCCCGCGATTTGGAAGCCCCAAGAACTATGGACTGGCAAGCAAATGATCTCGGTCCTACTGCAGCACTTAAGTGAGGGTCTTCCTCCACTTAACCTGGACTTTAAGGCCAAAACGCCCGCCGTAGCTTTCGGCGTCGATCAGGAGGAGCACGAGGTAGTAGTGCGTGGCGGAGACTTGATCCGCGGAGTACTGGACAAAGCGGCTTTTGGGGCCTCCGAGGGTGGTCTTGTGCACGGTGTCTACGAGTTCTACGGTCCTCGTTTTGCCGGGCGGCTGCTTACAGCATTAGGGCGCCTTTTCACAGTCTACTTGCAATTCGCCGGCCACACGTGCGGTGTGGAGGATTTGGTTTTGAGCCGAGCGGCGGAGCAACGACGTCGCGCACTAATCACCCGTGCTGGTCGCTTAGGGGGTTTAGCCATGTATTGCTACACCTCTGGTACGGCATTTGAGCCTCCGCCCTTGCCGCCGCTTCCCTCCGCCTCCGGCCAAGCTGAGAAGGATGGGGCCTCGGCGGATGGCCTGAGCGCAGCCGACCTGGCCAGAGTACAAGCCCGCACTGCTGAGTTGTTGGAGGAAGATATGCGCACGGGACAGGTCACTCAGGCAGCGGCCATTGACAATTTCATGCGAACAGTCTTATCCCCGGTTTCAAGCGATATTATAAAGGCCTGTCTTCCGGATGGGCTGACGAAGCCTTTCCCTCATAACGCATTTTCTCTGATGGTTTCCACGGGTGCCAAGGGAAGTACGGTGAACCAGAGCCAAATCTCTTGCGGCCTTGGTCAGCAGGAACTAGAGGGTCGGCGCGTGCCCTTGATGCCAAGTGGTAAATCCCTCCCCTCCTTCCCTCCTTACGATCCGAGCCCACGGGCAGGCGGATTCATCGTGGACAGGTTTCTGACGGGCGTCCGACCGCAAGAGTACTATTTCCACTGTATGGCAGGGCGGGAGGGTCTAATTGACACCGCGGTCAAGACTAGCCGCTCTGGATACCTCCAGCGCTGCCTTGTGAAGGGCCTGGAGGAGCTGCGCGTGCATTACGATAACACTGTAAGGGACGCGGACGCGGGCGTTGTGCAATTTCTTTATGGGGAGGATGGCGTAGACCCCTTGCACGGCAAGTACCTGGATGGACAAGCCCCGCAAATGACCGCTTTGGCCAGAAACTTTGCGGCTTTGTTATGCCAGTACAAAGTAGACCTGAAGTTCTTGGAACGCACCGGTATGGATTTAAAGACAGCCCGCGCTATGCATGAAGAAATCAAGGCAGCGCGATTGCAAATCAAAGAGCAGGCACAGAAAAGAGAGCAGAAAAGTTTAAGTGCCGTGAGGCCTGCACAATTGAAGGTAGGCAACATGGTGTTGACCAAACGTCTGAAGCGAACGAGGACAGAGTGGATCACGGGGGCCTGGCTGCCTGGTTGGGAGCCCGCCGAGGTGGTGAAGGTGCACGGTGCCAAGGGGGCGAGTCGTCCTGCCACTTACGACCTAAGGTATATTTCGGATGGTAAGGTGGCCAAGCGGGTCCCCCGGCGCATTCGACACACTGTCGTGGAGCCCTCTCGCCCAGCCGCCTCCGCTCTCGACATTCCCCCCCCTCCTCCCTCCTCATCCGCTTCGCAAGTGGATTTAATCCGGTGGCCCTATCTTCCTGACCCGGTGCTGGGACGAGCCAAGACGCAGTTGGGTCTCCATTTGGGAGCTATCAGCGAACGGTTTCAAGATGCGATTGAGGACTACCTAGGCCGCGATCCCGAGCACCTTTTCCAAAAATCAGAGATGGGGGGCTCAAAGAGCAAGGCTGGTCTAGAGTTGTTACTTTGGCTCAAGTACATGCGCAGCTTGACGTCTCCGGGGGAGGCGGTGGGCTCCATCGCGGGACAGTCGATCGGAGAGCCTTCCACCCAAATGACTCTGAACACCTTCCACTTGGCCGGGCACGGTGGCGCAAACGTCACATTGGGCATTCCCCGGCTCCGCGAAATCATTATGACCGCCAGTCGGAACCCGAAGACCCCCTCTATGACCGTCCCGCTCTGTACTTCGATCTCACGCTCCGAGGCTCAGCGCCTCTCAGCCCGCCTGCGGCGCCTGCAGCTGCTCGAGGTTGTCCACCACACACAGGGCAGTGTCCTGGTCAAAGAGCGGCTAGGGAGGTGTGCCAGTAGTGGGGTGACCTGGCAACGCTACTACACGGTGTCCCTCCGGCTGCACGACGAGGAGGTGCTTCAGGAGGCGTTTGGGTTGAGCCACGAGGAGATGTTCGAGGTGATTGCCACGCGCTTTGTGAGGCAGCTGCTGGCCTCTGTCACGGCGGAACTGCGGAAGGTTGCCAGCCGAGATGTCGTGAGACTCCTCAAGGAGCGTCGTGGGAATGCAGCAGACGCGGAGGCTCGAGAGTCGGGAGAGGCGAGCGAAGACGAAGCGGACATGACAGGCCTCGTTGGCGGGAGGGGCCCGGGGATGAAGGCGGCAGCCAGGGCAGGCGCAAAGACAAGCCCCAAGCTTGCTGCAATGGATGTCGATGGGGAAGAAGATGAAGAAAGAGAGGAAGAGGAGGACGGCGACGAGGCTCAGGGCACTCTGAGCTTCGGACGAAAGGAGGAGCGTGGCGAGTACGAGCCGGACGAGGAGGAGGACCCGAGCGAGGATGTCGGGGACGATGCTTCAGGGATCGAAGAGGGGGTTGAGAATTCAGGCGAAGGGCAACTATCTGAAGTGCCCGCAAAGCAACGGCGAAGTGGCAGCAGGTTTGACGATGTCGCCGCTGTCGCCAAGATTGATCATCCTTTCTTCGAGAACTTACGCTTTGAACGTGAAACCGGTGTGGCCCATATCACACTCAAGACCCGTGCCTCTCACCGCCGGTTATTAATGGTCAGTATAGTTGAGGCAGCAGCTGAGCGATGCACGGTGCGTGTCTCTAAAGGTATTGCGCAAGCTTTTGTAGTGGAGGGAAAAGACGGGCGATGCAGTATCCAGACAGAGGGATGCAATCTGTCCGAGTTGTGGGAGGTCGGTGACGCAGCACTGGATCTAAACAACATAACTAGCAATGACATTTGGGCCATGCATCAGACGTACGGCGTGGAGGCGGCTCGGGCCACAATTGTGAAGGAGATAAAAGGTGTTTTTGGGGCTTACGGTATCGCTGTGGACCCTCGACACTTGGGTTTGGTTGCAGACTTCATGACTTATCAAGGTGGCTTCCGCGCTTTGAACCGTATTGGTATGTCCGAGGTCTCATCGCCATTTTTGCAAATGAGCTTCGAGACTACTGCCACCTTCCTCACAGAGGCCGCGCTCAACTCTGAGAAAGATGATTTGCAAACTCCATCGGCGAAGTTGGTCATGGGCCAGCCTACGGGGAATGGTACAGGGTCGTTTGACATTATGATTCCTGTTGATATGAATAGGAAAGCCAGCGAGAGCTACGTCGAAGATCCTCTGAAGGAAGAGGAAGGAGATAGGATGGAGGAGGCTTAGGATCGTAAAGGTGAATGGCAGGATAGTATTCAATGTGCAGAAAGTAGAAGCAACGCGTGATCATGACATTCTCGGTAAATTTCACGAGTCCGGGAATCATTTATTGGTTTGATGCGTTTATTTGCCTGTTATTTCGGAAATTTCCAACGAGTCGCTGCAAGGGGGGGGACGGGGAGGTTGTGGTAGGGCCTGGAGGGATAGGAGGCCGGTGTGTTATCTTCTGTCTAATCTTTGGTGCGGTACACGATAAATATGTAATAAACAACAGGTTGCGAGGATTTTTTACTATGAACGTAGATAAAGCTGTAGAGCAATTGTCTGCAGTGGTCGGGGAAGAGGCCAAAGACGAGGTGGAAAGCAACGAGGAGGACGAGGAGGAACTCCCTCCTCTCGAGAAACGAACAGACATATTATACTGCGGCGGTAGGTGGCAATTGTCGGGATGTTGAAGCATAATTAATGCTTGTGTATGTTCCTTACGCCATTTTCTCTTTCGCAGTTTGCAGTATTCCGCCAGAGTATTGCATCTTTAACCCCCCTGATTTGTACGCCGATTGCCTGAGATGGCAAGCGAAGTGCCACACGGAGCTTTTACCTGAGGTAATTATATGCGACAAATTAAGGCTATACAAGAATGCCTGGTTGCCCAATTGAGACGTTTTTCTCATCGAACTAGACTACTCTTCTCTATGTTCACTCTGTAGGGTGCATCGGTCGACGACATGCTGGCAAAGCTTAATCTGCACAATTCCGGAAGTGGAGGGAAAATTAACAGCAGTGGTGATGGTCGAGCAGGTGCCAATGCAGCAGCAGGCGAAGGAGAGAGCACAGGCGAGGGTGAAGAGGTGAGATTGAAAAGAAAGCAAGATTGTTTTGCAGCTCATTTCCAATCTATTCATTTTCGTCACACAGGATGACGGAAACGGAAGAGAAGAAGACGGTGAGATGGCAGAGACGCATCTCTATGAAACATAGGGGGACGATGTGTGGGTTGCCCTGACTTCTGACGACAAATTTATTCCTTTCTTTTCAACAGAATGCGGCAAAAAGAAGAAAGGAGGGCCTAAAGGGATTAAGAAGAAGGAGACGGCATCAGGGGGCAAGGTCCTCATCATGCGCATGTCTCGGAATAAGCGCAAGTCAATCACAGTGGTCACAGGCCTCGATTCCTATCCAGGTGAAGACTCGTGGAATTCTGGAAACCGATTTCTCTCTCAGTGAAGCTCCCTTGACTGTACGGCCGCTCGTGATATGATTGTGAGTGCATTTCAGATGTGCTGTGTGTGCTGCCTGTCACCCTTCGTCCTCATAAACCGCACTTACTTTTTACCCAGATTTGAAGCTCAAGGACGTGGCCAAGGCGTTGGGAAAGGCCTTTGCGTCCGGAGCATCTGTTTCGGATACCGGCAGCGGAGGGAAGGAAATTGTAATTCAGGGCGACGTCATTGACAGCCTGGCGATAATGCTTGAGGAAAAGTATAAGGTAGGTAGCAAGGTTGGCAAAATCTTCAAATACAACCAAAGAATGTGACACGAAATTCCTTGTCCTTTTTTCTGTAAAGGTACCCGCGACAAATATAATGATCAAATCATAAAGCACGTCGTCCACAAGGAATGTCAGGAGACGAAGAGAAAACATCGATGGCGCACGCCTTGTGTTCCAGCGTTCACCAGACAAAGCGTCAAGCCTGAAGTTTAAGAGGTAGCGCGAGACAATAAGCGTAACTTAAATGGAAAGACCAACTAAAATGCGTCTATTTGTATGTTATTTTCGTTTTCTTGTAACTGAGAAGAAGAAAATCATTACTGCCTCATTTGCTGTGAATGAGGGAGGTTTTGACAGCCATCTTGGAGGCGGAGCGTTTGGAACAGGAACTCGCGAATAAGACGATCCAAGACGCGAACCAGGACGGAAAATCCCTGTGAAAAGCGTACATCCCGCGTTTCGTGCCTGCGGATGCTTTTTCGTGGCCCCGCCAAGCTGCAGCGTGTCGAGACAGCCCATTCCGGGTCATGTCACGTCCTTGGCGGGCTTTTCTTCAGCGACCACCGAACCATGTTCGCGGGGCGGGGCGGCCACCGCCTCAGGGATGTGTCGTGTCCAACTCTGAAGAGATAGTGAAAATGAACAGATTGCGGGGAATGTGAATGTGGGGGCATCACGTTGGAGAGTGGAGCAGGCAGGTGATGTGCGCAGTGTGGAATGTTTCCTCGAGGTACTTTTTGTGTTCCTGAGACCTGACAGAACCCTACCATTTTACGCAAGCATTTGGTACGCAATATGCACGGTGCCTATCTCTTATGTACTTCTCGCTGCTCATGGGCTGTTGTGGTACAAAGTTTTTAAGATATAACGAACTTATATATGTGTTGCGGAAATATGGCCGGGCGTGCGTCAGGCTCACTAAACCATAATCCCGCACTCCATCACACAGGCTGTCGACTCGCTCCACATCGATTCAGGCTGGATTGTCGGACAGCCTAGGCACAGCAGCTCTTGCGCAGAAGTGAAGACAATGCATTGGCTCCTTTTTCAGAACAGAAGCCTAATAGGCAGAGGGGGCGCCCCGCCTGGTGTCGCCCTGCGCGTCGCAGCTTTCCTCTTCTTCGCTGGGGGCGTCGAAACTTTTGTGTTCGGTGGCACATCTTTGTCCTCGCACAAGGTGTCGCAGCAGCCGTCAGCAGCTCCAGTGGAGTGGGCATGGGTAGGGTGGAGACCGTGGTCTGTGGCCCCCCGGCGACCTTGCTGGGTGGCGGCGGGGAGGGGAGGCGAAGAGTGGGACAGTGCGGGCAGTAGCGGGGCCGGAGGTGGGAACGAGATGGGCCGGGAAAACGTATGGGCCACGGAAGCGCCGGGCGAGGACGACTGGTGCATGGATACGCCCCGCATCCACTATTTGCGGGAGATGGAGAAGCTGGGCCAGGAGGTGCACGACCTCACGGGGCTGGGCAGCGGGGGGGCCGCAGACGTGCAGGGGCTGGTGGTATCCACGCCTTGGGCGCCTGCTCAACCCTTCCAGCCGTCCTCGGTGCCATTCCCGCAGGTGCCCCCCGGGGCGGCGTCGGA
>Ga0102934_1003896_pt1 | contig 10051 bp, 8 predicted proteins | sample SalPonR2_A_D1_MG_FD_78175 | JGI IMG/M metagenome (GOLD analysis project Ga0102934, IMG submission 78175) | Salt pond soil microbial communities from South San Francisco under conditions of wetland restoration - Salt Pond MetaG R2_A_D1_MG | ecosystem: Environmental > Aquatic > Marine > Intertidal...
GACCGGGCAGCCGCCCCATAGGAAATTAAAACTGTGGGGGCATCCTCCAGATAGTATTCCTTCCATAGGGTCATGTGATCCGCATTATGATCGATTTTATCCACCAGATGCCGGATGAGGCCATAGACGATTTTGGGGTTTTCCGTGGGAAAGCCCCACATATCATGAAAAAGCCCGGTGACGTTGTAGCGGTGCACGCCGCCGAAATCCGACATGGGCAGCCGGCCGTCCTCCCGGGGAAGATAGGGGTGATAGTCCACGCCTTGGGAAACCGTTGTTTTAAGCCGCCCCACGGTGGGAATAGCGCCTTCGGCCGGGATATCCAGGCGCTCCCGCAGATGCCCGGTGGTCTCATCCAGCAGCAGGATGACCGGCGTGCGATAGGTCTCCGCAAAACTGAAGGCATTGACGGTCATGGTAAATATATCCTGGTTCGTGGAGGCGGTAAGGGCCACAATGGCATGTTCCCCATGAGTCCCGTAGCGGGTCTGATTGACATCACCCTGGCTCACATGCGTTGGCAGGCCCGTGGACGGGCCGCCGCGCTGGACATTGACGATAACGCAGGGAATTTCCGTCATAATCGCATAGCCCAGTGCCTCCTGCATGAGGGAAAAGCCAGGGCCGCTGGTGGCGGTCATTACCTTGTGCCCGGTTAAAGAGGCGCCGATAATGGCGCAAATGGAGGCGATTTCATCCTCCATTTGAAGAAATTTTCCCCCACTTTTTGGCAGCCGCTTCGCCATGAATTCCATGATTTCCGATGACGGGGTGATGGGATAGCCGGCGAAAAAATCAAGCCCCGCATAAAGCGCGGCTTCGGCGCATGCCACGTTGCCTTGTACAAATTTGAGCGACTGGGTCATAGAATTCGTTTATTCCTCGCAGATGACTTCGATGGCCAGATCCGGGCACCGGTATTCGCAAAGCCGGCAGCAGATGCAGGCATCGGGTTGGGCCGCATGGACTTTTTGTTCATCATCGAGTTCGAGTACGCTTTTCGGGCAGAAATGCACGCATATGCCGCAGCCTTTGCACCATTCCCGCTCTATGCGGTGTTCTTTGAGTTTCGGTTTACCCATGGGTCAGATCTGCATTTTTGTATGGATTCAGGGTTGGCCGGCCAAAGCATCCGTCGGCAGCAGCAGGCTGAAGGTTGATCCCTCCCCCTCCTTGCTTTCAAACTCGATCCGCCCCCCATGCGCCTCCATAATTTTTTTAGTGATCGCAAGCCCTAGCCCCGTGCTGATCTCGCCGGCGGTTGGGCGCACACTCAGCCGGTGGAATTCACTGAACAGCATGTTCTGCTCCTCACGCGGAATACCCGGCCCCTCGTCATGAACGCTAAATACGGCATGGTTATTGGTCTGGTATAGATCAATGGTTATGCTCGTACCGGTAGGCGAGAATTTCACGGCATTGCTGATCAGATTGTCAAAGGCCTGGCTGATTCGATGGGGATCAAAAGAAATATTCTTGATTTCGTTTAATTGGGGGGTTATCTGGATATGTTTCTGGTCGGCCTGGACTGCGTGAAGCCGGATGCGCTCTTTGGCCAGTTCTTTTAATGAGCCGGGCTGATGTACGATGTCCAGTCGGCCGCTTTCAATCCGGGAGATGTCCAGCAGGTCATTGATCATTGCCAGCATATTGCGGCTGGTTGAGTGGATAATGGATAAAAACTCGTTTTGCTCTTCGCTAAAGTTGCCGGCATTTTTAAGCAGCAGTTCGGAAAACCCCCGGATCGATATCACCGGATTCCTTAAATCATGGGCCACAATGCCGATGAATTTGTTTTTGATCTGATTGATTTCCGCCAGCTCCTCCTGATTTTTGCGAAGGGTCTTCTCCAGGTTGATGATGCGCTGTCCCACTTTAAGCCGGGCGTTTAATTCCAGGAGATTGATCGGTTTTTCCAGGTATTCATCCACCCCCGCATCAAAGCTTTCCAAAAGATCGGCTTGGTCAATACCGGTGGTCAGCAGCACAATAAACACATAGGGCTGATCCTCCTTTTCCCGCAGCCGCCGGCAGATTTCAATGCCGTTTAAAACCGGCAGCTCCCAGTCAAGCAGCGCGATCTGGATATTATGACGGACGATGGTATTTAAGGCATCTTTGCCGTCCGCCACCTCGGTCATATGATGGCCTTTTTTTTGGAAAAAATGGCTCAGCATGTCGCGGATATCAGGATCCGCGTCAGCAACAAGAATATTCATTGGACAAAGTTCCGGAAATTAATACTTTCGGAGAATCGGGTCATGAGAGGGCAGCCTTCCGGTTCGCCTGTTGGGGCAATCGCCGCTCCAATTCCTTAAGCGAAATTGCGCCTCTGAGCACTTTTTTAAGCCCGTCATAGGCCATGTTTTCATAATTGTATTCCCGGGCTTTCTGGTGCAGTTTTGATCTTGTGGCCTGGGCCTCAGCCAGTTCCTTTAAAGCGGATGTGACCGGCAGGAACTCATAGATGCCAACGGTTCCCTGAATTCCGGTATGCCGGCAATAGGCGCAGCCGGATTCTTGCCAGGCAGAGACTTTGGCCTTTTCATCGGCAATAAAAAGCGCTTGAACGGTTTCTGCAGGCAGCAGGTACTTTTCCTTGCAGTGATTACAGAGTCTGGCGGCCGGCTGCTCTGCCGAAATCGCTGTCACCAGGCTGCCAATCCCCAGTTCCAGGGCGCGGGATAGGGCCTGAAAGGCGTCATCTGCCGTGATGCTGGCGATAATAAACTGTTCGGATGGGCTGAGGCCCACCAGCAGATCCGTTAACTCCGGCTCATCGATGTTTTGGATATACAGCATCTTGGGGTGCTGGTTTAAACAGGATTCGAGCAGCGCCCGGCGCGCAGCACCCGCTTCCGGATTGACTTGATATTGCTCAACGCCTTTTAGCAGATACCGGATATCATCCTCAATACTAAAATACTTGCCTTTACCCGAGGCAAATTTGGAAAGCATGGCATAGGCAATGGGGGCGGCATCCGCGGATTCCGGGCAGGCTATCAGAAAAATGCCGTGGGCCGCGTCCAGCTGGCGGGCGATAAATTTTTGCAGTTTTTTGGACATATACAGATCCGGCAGCTGAGGCAGCCGGGGCAGAGAATGGCGGGCCATGAATTTTAGGAAAAGCTTCTCTCCGTCATCCGTAGGCAGACATAAAAAACGGACATCGTACTTTTTACCGGGCGTGGGAAAAAGGATGCGGCTGTACTGCGGGGCTTCTGATTCCTTATCCTCCAATTTGGCCAGTTTTTTCAGATTGGTGGAAAGGCTTCGGTACACCGGCAGGTCGATGATAAATTTTTCTTTAAACGCCTGATGCTCAATAAAATAGATTTTGGCCTCTTGGGCCTCGGGCTCAATCAGAATTTCGCTCGCATTTTCCGTGATGCCCACCAGGATAATGGCCACATGCAGCTGATTGATGGCCTCATCGCCGGCGATTTTTTTCAGCCCGGAATGGGTGAGCCGCTCTGACGCGGTGAGCGCCCGGGAGGCGGAAATTTTGTTTAAAAAATCCTGCAAAAACGCATTGGTCTGATACTCCTGCTCAATGGCCCATTCAATATCCTGAGGCAGGGCAAACACCAGATTCACCGGGCCGCCGATAAGGCGCTCGATTTCTTTTGCCACTTTTTTGCTTTGCGGGGTAGCGGTGGCAACGGTAATGATTTCCCCCATTTGATACACCGGGATAGCGTAATACTCCCGGGCAAACCATTCAGGCAGCCGTCTGACCACATTCGGCTGGAACAGCGTTTTTTCAAGATCCACGTGGGCGATGCCGATGGAGTTGCACCAAATCTGGCATAGCTCCTGCTTGGAACCGTAGCCGGTCTGGATAAGGGCCATCAGGACATCCAGGGCATTGCCGTCAAATTCGGTCAACAGATCCTGGATAAAATCCTCCGGCAGAAGCCCCTTTGTTTTAAGCCGTTCGATAAATTCGGGATTTTTGATTTTGGGGCGTTCCGGGGTGTGGGCAGAGACCATCGGGTCAGTCATGTTTTCTCTGTTTCCTCTTCAGGTTTTCGATCATGAGCTCGGTAATGGCCTGCTGGGAGATATTTTTGTCCTGGCTCTCGTCCGGATGCTGATGATCCTTATCCTCATCAATTTCTTTGAGCATTTTTTTGAGATCGTATTTTTCCATTACCTTTATCATAGAAAACTTCCAGGCTAAGGTTTATTGTATGGCTTCGCGGAAGGCCCGCCAGGTTTTTCGGATCACCTCTTTGATTTCGTCAATGGGCAGGTCCTTTCGCACAAACCCGGCCGCGCCCAGCTGCATACAGTCTTCAATGGTGTCTTTGTCCGCAAGGGAGGTGATCATCATGACAAATGCATTGGGATGCTTTTCCCGGATTTCTGCCAGCGCCTTTTTTCCGGATTTGACCGGCATATTGATATCAAGCAGCAGCATGTGGGGCTTTAACTGGAAATATTGGGCAACAGCATCCTTGCCGTTTTGTGCCTCGCCCACAACTTCGCAGTTCATGGATTCCATGATGGATTTTAAGAGGCGGCGGACGTGTTCTTCGTCTTCAACAATCAGAACGCGCGGTTTTTTTTTGGATGGCATGGCAAAACCGTTCCTAGCTGCACGGTGTCAGGTATCGCAGATAACCCCATTCACATTTTTCTTTGTCCCGCGGGCTAAACAGCGGGACAAAGAAAAGTCATGAAAATAATTATAAAAAATTTGTAGCAGCGTAAAGAAAAAAATGCAATATCAGATGAGCGGGCAGGGGCCTTAAGCGGCAATCCCCCTGGCCATGAGTTCGCCCACCATCTTGCTGAATCGGGCGGGGTTTTCCACTTTTCCGCCTTCGCTTACTACCGCCAGATCCAGCAGCAGCCGGCTGTAATCCTTTAGGGTTTCATCATCCGAATTATTTTCATACAAATTCTGAATCTTTGCAAGCAGCGGATGGTTGAGGTTTAGCTCCAGAATCCGCTTGGTTTGGGGGACCGATTGACCCGAGGCTTTGAGCAGTTTTTCCATGTAGGCGCTCATGTCATAGGTGTCCCCGGATAGACAGGCCACGGATTCCTTCAAGTGCGAGGAAGGCTTGACATCCTTGACCTCGTCTTCCAGATGGGATTTGATTTTTTCAAACAGGCCCTCATATTTGTTTTTGGTCTCATCATCCACCTGATCAAGGCCCAGATCCCCTTTTTCCGCACTTTTGAGCTGCTTGCCATCGTACTCCGGCATGGCCTGGATTACAAACTCATCCACCGGCTCGGTCATCAGCAGCACTTCATAGTCTTTTTCCTTTAATGCCTCAAGATGCGGGCTGTTTAACAGGGTGGTCCGATTGTCGCCGGTCAGATAGTAGATGAATTCCTGATCCGGCTTCATGTTGGCCACATAATCTTTCATGGAAACCCACTTGTCTTCGGATTTGGAAGTCTTAAACCGAACCAGTTCGATAATTTTATCCCGGTTGTCCCAGTCCGTATGGATGCCTTCTTTGAGCACCGCGCCGAATTCATTATAGAATTTTTCATACTCTTCGGGGTCCATGTTTGCCAGTTTGTCCAGGATTTTTTTGGTCAGGTTTTTGCGGATGTTTCGAACCAGGGCATCCTGCTGAAGAATTTCCCGGCTGATATTTAAGTTAAGATCCGGCGCATCCACCACGCCTTTGATGAACCGCAGGTATTCGGGTAGGATCTCCTTGCAGTCATCCATGATAAAAACCCGGCGGCAATAAAGCTGAACCCCGTGGTGCCGCTCCGGGGAGAAAAGGTCGAAAGGGGCCTGGGAGGGGATGAAAAGCAGGGCGCTGTATTCGGTCACCCCTTCCATCTTGAGATGCAGGTGGGTAAGCGGCGGATTCCAGTCATGGCTGATATGGGAATAGAAATCCGTGTACTCTTCTTCCGAGATGTCCTTTTTATTCCGCGCCCAGATGGCCTTCATGGAGTTTAGGGTTTCTTCAACGATTTCCGTCTTCTTTTCGCCTTCAATCGGCTTGCCGTCCTTATCCAGCACCTGCTGATCCTTGGCCTCGCCCTCTTCATCCGACACCTCGCGCTCCACATCCATGACAATGGGGTAGCGAACAAAATCCGAATGCCGCTTTACTGTCTGACGAATCGTCCATTCCTGGGTAAAATCCGGATCACCCTCATCTAAGTCCTTTAGCTTTAAAATTACGTCCGTGCCGCGTGTCTGTTTTTCGGTGGGTTCGATGGTAAAGGCGCCGTCCCCTGAGGATTCCCATCTGATGCCAGTCTCGGAATCCACGGACCGGCTGAGTACGGTAACGGTTTCGGCCACAATAAAGGAGCTGTAAAAGCCCACGCCGAACTGTCCAATCAGTTCCGGCGCCAGGGTGTCCTCTTTTTTGGATTTTTCAAGGGCTTCCAAAAACGCCGCCGTGCCGCTTCGGGCAATGGTGCCCAGATTTTCAACCATTTCATCATAGGTCATGCCGAGGCCGTTGTCGGACACGGTCAGGGTCCTGTTTTCCTGGTCCGGAATGATTTTAATCTTGAACTGGGTGTCGTCGCCCAGAACGTCGGGGTCGGTCTGGGACCTGAAGCTTAAGCGGTCAAGCGCGTCCGAGGCGTTTGAGATCAACTCCCGCAGGAAAATTTCCTTGGTGGAATAAAGGGAATTGATGACCAGATTCATAAACTGCTTAACTTCTGTCTTAAACTCATAGGTCTCTTTGTTGTGTGTCATACAAAGCTCCTCTGTTAACTGATAATTATTTCAAAAAAATATAAAGGCAGGTAAAAAACGATTTTTTAATAAATTGGGATTGATTTGGGATTTGTCAACCCCTTGTAGGCGGCTTTTATCCGACCGTTAAGGTCGAGTCAGTAAGCGCTTGGCTTTTAATTTACGCCGAACAGTGGTAAAGAACTTTAAAATGATCCAACTGTTTGCCAACTTAACATCCGAGCAGGCCAATATCTGCAGTCTGGTGCTGTCCTCTGCGGGCATTGCCTGTCGAATTCGAAAAGATCCGTACGGTTGGGCGGTTTGGGTGAAGGCGGAGGAGTATGATGCCGCCCACCAGGCAATGCGGGCGTATTTTTACGAAAACCGCCAGCGAGCCCCCGCCCAGGATCCGTCCGAAAACCGGCCGAGATATGACAACCGGTTTATTGAGGCCTTGTTTGCAGCAGTCTTTGTGATGGTCTGGCATTTGGCCTTTGGTGCGGCCGGGGCGCATGAGATGGTTATACGGAAGTTCGGAGCGGATGCGGCCAACATATTAAACGGAGAGGTCTACCGGGCGGTCACCGCCTTGATGATCCATTCGGATGCTGCGCATCTGGCAGGAAACATGGTGGGGATTGTGGTTTTCGGTACGGCGGTGGCTGCGGAGACCGGGTGGGGGCTCGGATGGCTGATGATCCTTGTCTCCGGAATTTCGGGCAATCTTTTGAATGCGGTGTTGCATGAATCCGGACACCTATCGGTGGGGGCCTCAACGGCGGTCTTCGGGGCTTTAGGCATTCTGGCCGGATACCAAGCGATCCGTAGATTCCGATCCAAGCGAAATCGGCTGGCGGGGCTGGTGCCGCTGGCTTGCGGACTGGCGCTTTTGGGCTTTGTGGGATCCGGTGAAAATGTGGATATCATGGCTCATCTCTTGGGGTTTATGACCGGTGTCGGAATGGGCGCCGGTTATGCGCTGTTTTTCCGGATACCGCCGAATAGGTATGTTCAGGCTGGCGCTATATTTTTGGTGTTGGGAATTATTTTTCTGGCATGGGCTGTGGGGGCCGCCGCATAATCGAAAAGGAGTATGAATGAAACCGATTGCCAATCTCTTGTTTGAAGCTAAAATGTTAAAAGATATACCCCGGGCGGGGTTTGCCTTTTTGGGGGCCGGCAATGAATCGGTGGCTGCGCATTCTTTTGCCGCCACATTCATCGCCTATGCTTTATCCCGGTTGGTGCCGGAGATTGACGCCCACCGGCTGATTGCCATGTGCCTGGTCCATGATTTGCCGGAAGCCCGGATAGGGGATCAGAATTATGTGAACAAGCAGTACGTAAATCCGGATGAGGCCAAAGCGGTGGCGGACTGCACCCGGCACCTGCCGTTTGCCGAAGACCTGTCCGGGTTGATCGATGAATTCAATGATCAGGCCACCCAAGAGGCAACGCTTGCCCATGATGCGGATCAGCTGGCGTTTATTCTGGATCTTAAGGCGGTAAAGGACATCGGGATCACGACCCCGGAGAAATGGCTGCCGGTGGTCAAAGAGCGATTAAAAACCGATATCGGCAAACAGCTGGCCATGGAAATTCTGGAAACCGAATGGGATGCCTGGTGGCGGGATAACTATTATGAATAAAGGCTTGATCGTTAAGTTTTTTCCGTGTTAATATTTTTGGTTATGTAAAAAAAACGGGCGGGTCGGGATATTCCTCAATCCGTCTGAGCAATGGATGATGGACGCGAGCCATGCAGCTTAATTTGCAAGAATTTGCGGAGTGCCTTGATATGCCGACAAACACGGTGGAGCGGTGGATTCGGCAGGGCCGCATTCCGGTCCGGAAAAGAGGCAATACCTGTGAATTCAGTCAGCCACTGATTGAGAAATGGGCGGAAGCCAATCATTTAAAGTTTGTTCTGCCGGGCGAGGAAAGGCATCCGGAAGCGGAAAAAGCGGATGAGGCGATAGATGATTTGTCTTCAGTCATGCGCCGGGGCGGCGTGTTCTATGATATTGCCGGCGAAAATGTATCCGAGGTGCTCTGGTCTGCTGTTGAGAAGACGCCGTATTTTGAAACGTATGAGCAGAAAAAGGCGTTATATGAAAATCTGACGGCCCGGGAAGAGATGATGTCAACCGGCATCGGCAAGGGGGTTGCCATTCCCCATCCGCGCACGCCCATGACTGAAAGCAATATTCCGGCATTTATCACCACCTGTTTCCTAAAAACCCCGATCGACTATCAGGCTATTGATAAAAAACCCGTTTTTGTTCTGTTTCTGCTTGTCAGTCCTTCCGCCAAGCTCCATCTCCATTTGTTGGCCCAACTCTCCTTTTGCCTCAGGGATGAGTCGTTTCTGAAGCTGCTGGGCAAATACCCGACGCCGGAGGAATTGTATGCCAATATCGCCGAATTTTCCGAGCGTATCGAATCTTCTGCTTGAGACAGACGGTACGCCGTATAATTTAAAGGCACTTGAACATAAGCGGTAATAAAACATTGGCCCGATTTTCAGCCCTAAAACTCTTGCGTTATCCTTCCCGTTGGATTCTTTTCCGGCTCGATGACCGGCTGCTTCTGATTATCATCGGTGCCCTGGTAGGGATTTGCAGCGGTCTGGCGGCGGTGGCCATGTATCAAGGTCTGCGGGCCATGTTTGAATGGATGCATCATTACCGGCATTTTTGGTGGGCCTTTCTGCTGCCGGGCGCGGGGGCGGCTATCGCGGCCATATTCCTTGAAAAAATATTACGGGAGGGTGCGGGACACGGGGTTCCGGAAGTGGTCTATAGCGTAAGCCGCTATGGCGGGCTTATGCGGTTCCGTTCAAGTTTTTCCCGCCTCATATCCGGATGCCTGACCATCGGCAGCGGCGGGTCCGCCGGGCCTGAAGCGCCGGTGGTTATGAGCGGTGCGGCCATTGGCTCAAATATTGCCCAGTATTTTTCCTTAAATGACCGGCAGCGCGTGGCCATTGTGGGCTGCGGCTCGGCCGGCGCCCTGGCCGCGATTTTCAACGCCCCGATCGCAGGGATGGTGTTTACCATAGAGGTGATTGTGGGAGAATGGTCGGCGGTCAATATCGTGCCCATTGCCATTGCCTCGGTGGCCGGGGCCGAAGTCTGCCGGTTGCTCCAGGGAAATCAGATCGCCTTTACCAGCCTCGCCTTCCATGTGGATTTAATTGACACCTTGGCATGCGTGGGCCTGGCGGTTTTTACCGCTGCCGCATCCGTGCTGCTGACCCGGGCGCTGCGGCGTTCCAACAAAATTTCTCAGAAGCTCTCCACCAAAGTGTCCATGCCTTTCTGGATGCGCCCTTTCCTGGGCCAGGAAAGGGCGCATCCAGAAAGGCATGGA
>Ga0102934_1003898_pt1 | contig 10048 bp, 4 predicted proteins | sample SalPonR2_A_D1_MG_FD_78175 | JGI IMG/M metagenome (GOLD analysis project Ga0102934, IMG submission 78175) | Salt pond soil microbial communities from South San Francisco under conditions of wetland restoration - Salt Pond MetaG R2_A_D1_MG | ecosystem: Environmental > Aquatic > Marine > Intertidal...
AACAGAGAGTGTGCATGGGGAGGGGGTGGGGGGAGAAAGAACGGAGGCCTCGGGGTCGTCGAGCCGGGGAGAGGGCAACGAGCAGGCGCGTCGGACCGCTCGACGGCGGGAGCGAAACCGTGCTGTCTTCGTGTGGGGAGGGGTCCGGTCACGAGGGGGAGGCATGCTCACAGGGATGCTGCAGCATGCCCGCCTTTTCTTGAACAAGGCGCTTTCCTTGCGGGAGATGCACGAGGTGATGAGCGAGCTTTCGCCCTGGCCGGTGCCCTCAGAGGTAGCGGGCCCGTTGGGTTTGGTGCCTGGATTATTGCCTGAGGATGAGAGGGAAGAGTTGGGCACGCGGTGGGTGGAGACGGCGGTTAGATTGCTCCATGAGGACGAAGAGGGGGCGGGGGACGAGAGGAAGCGGCTCGCTCATTGGTATCTGAGTGGTACGGTGTTACTGCACACCAAGATGATGGGGCAGAAAATAAGTGACGGCCCAGCGACTGATGGCCCTGGTGCGCGAAGAAAGGGGGAAGATCAAGGATCCGGGAAGGGGAGGATGAGCGTCGATGGGGAAGAGCTCCCACATACAAACGGCGTGTGCAGCGATACCGGTCTCACTACCCCCAGCACTAGTTCCGCGACCCCAAGAGACGGCAGCAACGACGGTAAAGACTGCGATGAGGGGATTCGAGGTGCCGAAAAAGGCCGTCTTGTCGGTCTGACTCCAGGAGAGGCGGGGACAGCAAGTGAAACGCCTGGGGTGGGGGAGACTAACCTTCTCAGGCAGTGTCTCCGGCTGTGGCGTCGGGGAGATACTCTACTGCGTCAGGCATGGACCAGCACCACGGCCGCTCTCAAGTGCTTCATCATGGGAGACGAATTCGTACGGATCGAGAAAGCTGTGGAGAGCGGGCAAACGGGAAGAAAGGAAGAGGAGCGGTTCGTTCTTCCCGGAGCGAGCTCCGCCCATCTTGCGCAATTGATATTGATGTCTCAGGCCCTGCACGGGCTCGACAGGGAGGAAACAGGACAAGGAATGAAGAAGGCAGGGCTGCAGGGGACGGTTCTTGACACAAGATTCCTCCAGAAATACGGCGAGGAAGTTCTGAGAGACCTTGGGAATCCAGATCCTCAGCCCGGGCGCTTACCACGATCCTGCTCCTCCGCCATATCCTCTTCACCCTCTCCCCCTGCGTTTTACGCCCCTGCAGGCTGTACAGTCGCAGTAGCCCACGCGTTGAGCTTAGCCGAGACAGCCACCACGCGGTTCGGTTTTGAACATGGGCATGAGGCAGGGCGCGAAAGGGAATGCCATACTATGCGCTTCCCCAGAAGCATGATAATCAAAAACATCAATGACCCCTTGCTTCGCACCGCTCACGAAGAAGAGTATGACGGCTTGGATCGCCTTCCTCTTCCTTTGTACCGGCATTCTTCGACTGCACACTCGACCCGCCTCGCGCGGGGGCACCAGGTCGCGTACATGCGCATGAGAGCGGAGGATGGACAGGACGCTGAAGCCCTCGCCTGGTATGCCCAAGCACTGTATTGGGGCAAGCATGGCGTGCATCCCGATCGCGTGGCGGCAGAGAGGATGATGGAACGCGCCGCTGAACTTGGCAACGCTGAAGCTCAGTACAATGCCGGCATAATGCTTCTTCGGGGAGAAGACAGGCCGGGTGAAGGAGCAGCGGAGCAGATAGTAGCAAGGGGGGAGGAGCTGGTGGATCGGGCAGCAAGGCAGGGTTTCTTTCCTGCTTTAGCCGCTCAAGGGCTTTGGGCGCTGCAGCGACGCGAGGGAGGAAAGTTGGAAGGGGAGAGTGAAGCAAATGCAGAAGGGCGGTCGCAGAAAATGAGAGGGAACGAGACTGAGGCGGCAGTGGAGTTGGAATGGGAGCAGGCAGTCAACATGCTTGAGCGAGCAGCCATGGAAGGACATAATGCAGAGGCACACTTCGCCCTGGCCCTCGTAAAAGGTGGAGGGAGGGTCGGCATCCGCTCCTGGCAGATTACATCACAGATGGAACAGCTTGGGGTACGGAATAAATCGACGAGGAAGGAAACAATGACTGATGATGTAATAGAAGAGCCGCTCAAAAGGGGTGAGGGTCAAGTGGAAGAGCTCGAAGAGGAAGGCGCAGAAACGATAAGACAGGATGACGCGGAAAAAGAGCGGAGTGTCCATGAAGCCTTGTGGACGGTGGCCTGGCACATGGCGCAGGCAAGTGTGGATGGACATGCCGGTGCTCGTCTGTTTTTGGCCAATGCACTCTGGGACCCTGTGTTGGCGTTTGATGTGACCTCTCCAAGTGAAAGCTGCCAGACGGTCCGTCACTTAGGGCACACGGGGAGGGCAGCATCGACGGAGGCTGATTCAGAGCGGATTCCTCCAAGCCAGGATCCTTTCCCGCGACCTCATTCACTCACGGTCTCCGCCGCCAGCCTCACACAAGATCGCGTCTTGCTGGGCTCCCTTCAACGCTCCTGTCCAGTGGCCCTTCATCTGGCACGCTCCCTTGCTGAGATGACCATTGCGGGACTTCTGGATGAGGCGAGAGGAAGACACGACGTTGGCGACCTGGCTACTGCCCACCGACTGTATGGATTGGCCGCAGAAGCCGGAGTCGTGTCGTCGCTCGTGAATGCAGTTTGGCTGGAGGAGATGCGTTCCGGATCCGCGAAGGATCAGAAAGCAGCAAAGGGCAAAAAGTGGCGACGGTGGCAAGAACTGCTGGCCTTAAAAGGATGGAGTCCCGCATTGCGGGGTCTTGGCCATGAGGCAGTGGCCGCATCATGCATCGCTGCCGGGGCCCCAAGCGCTGGCAAAAAAAGTGGTCGACTAAAGGAGATAGATAGCACAGCAGCGCCACTGGAGTTAAACAGCAATTTCATGGAAGCAGTGGCTTTATTTCACTTAGCTGGGACGCTTTGGAACGATTCCCGTGCATTTTATGACCTCGGCGCTCTACTGGAATCGAAGTGGCTCTCTCTTCTTAGCCTGATTCCCGTGAATCCCTCTTTTTCTACGCGCACATTCTCTCTTCTCGCGCTTGACAGTTACCGAAAATCCTTTGATATAGCCAAAGGGGTGTATTGCCTCCCTCCCTGTCTCGCTTTTCTCCACTTCTGGCTACGTTCTGTGGTCGCCCCCACCTTTCTTAATCATCCCAAGTCCTTGTGGCACGTGCCTTGGATTGTCGAAGAGATTCTGCTGTGGATAGCCTTGGTCATACTGGGTAAGGTCGTGGCTCTTCTTCTTGCGCTACGGCGACAGCGACGACGACAGGACGCCATTCGCGCCAACAGGATGACAGCAGAGAATATCTTACGAGGGGAAAATGGCATTGATACTGGCAGACGTACCGCTGAAAAACACGATCCAGATGCTGGGATTGAAGCATCTCAGCGAGAAAGGGCAAACGAATGTGCATCATCAGACGTTTCAACGACCCGAGATGAGGGGAGATGCCAGCCAATGACGCTCGGTAGGGAATTACTTGCCCAAAATGAATGGAAAAAAAGGAAAAGTGAAGACGGCAAAGAAACTGTGATCATAGAAGAAGAGCACAATCTTGACGATTTCCAAGTCAAGTACGAGAAGCAGACGCCTCCAAGAGACCGCCGAGAGAAAATTCTGGAGAATATGGCAGATGCTACCACTTCGTAACGATCGCAGTACTGGGTGTGTTGACCTTATTAACTCTGGAGCATGGGTCGTATGTTTTCTTCTGATATGTTTAATGCATTGTGGAAACACGATCAACATGTGTCATTAAGTCTTAATAAAGCGCAAAAGAGTATGTTTCGAGACATCTTTTGAAACCTCAAGACACACCGTCGCATCGTGTCGATCCCATGTATTTACAAGAACTGTTCAAAGAGAGAAAGTATTGCGTTTACGGGCATTAAAAAAAGACTGATGTAGATGACATGCAGCAAAAATAAGAAACGATAGTTCAAAATGCAGACAGAGGGTACGCTTAAGTGAGAACGATAACCCACAAGAAGCTGAATCTAAAGCCAATGAACACAACACTTATATGGGCTCGACGGCCTAACTTATTTGGAAAACACTCACTGGAACGGCCACATTAATTAACTTTATTAAGTCACTTTTTGCAAGAGTTTCTTCGGCATTCCCCAACCATCTAGCTCAGATGCGCCCGATCCTTCACTGCTCGACCTTGCAGACTCAGCGGCCAAGGCTTCAGCAACCGCCACTCGAATTGCAATAGCTTTATCTTCTTCCTGCCATGCTCGCATTTCCCGCCGAACGACAAAATCGCGGCATCTTGGCGCCACTCCATTATCATTCCAGTACGTCAAGACAGTCGAGAACCCGTGCTCTTCGTACCATCTGTTGTATTTCTCACACTCAGCTACGACAGTTGCTTGTAGACGACTAAAAACCGCGAGCATTGATGCAAAATAAGCTTCGCCCTTGCAATTTTTATTGATCGTCGCAATTTTGTCATCCAAAAGTGCATTGGCTCTGGCATACAGTCTTGCATCCTCTTGGCTCTTCCTCTCCACTAGCTCGTTCAACTCGACTGGCATCTTCTCAGAGTCGGGATACATATCTGTGCGTACCTTGGATGATAAATGGACGATGTCCGCGAAGTCCAGCCCATACAGGATCATGAAGACTACTAACGACTCCTCCAAGCGTTCTCGGACGAAAATTAAGCCGTACTGTGCCGCCGCACTCTCGACATCCACCGCGTCCCCTCGAATGTAGTTAAGCTGGGGATTTGGTTCCATTGTGGTAGCCATCGCAACTTTTTTATCGACCACTGCCCCATAACAGTCGACATTTTTTTTCATTTCTGAATTTGTGCATTTGTGCAGAAAGATAGAGTGAAAGTATCCGACGGGCTCCCTTACCGAGGTGAACAATAAGAGGGGTCCATCTGACTTCAGCAGGGCATAGCTTTCTGAGTTCAATGGCATGTGATTGGCCAGTCCCAGTCTGGGTACCTCGCCCAAAACACTATTCATCGCACTTATTACTTTCTGCTTGGCGCTCTTCAATTGCTCGACGTCCATTCGAACTTCTTCCGCATTGAGCATTGTGACACCACGATGAGCAGCGACACTGCGAAAGACACCTGCTAAGGTACTGCTAGCTGTTTTGTGACTTTTCACGTACCAAAAATTTGAGGGAAATTGGCTGGGCCTGTCGTCGTACGCTGTACAGGCCAAGGGAGACATTCTCCTCATAGGGACCTGTCTCGCGTCGATATTGTCGATTCCGACGTCTGCATCATCTGCAGAACCGATACTGTTTGATGCAACGACCTCATTTCTGGACGATTTAAAGACTATATGTCTGTCCATATTCTCACTCGTAGAAGGAGTATGAAGGGAGGGATGCGTGTTTCTGCGATATTCTCCTGATATACCAGGAGCTCTGAACAAAATATTTCCGCTCTGTAGCTCCATGCTGCTACTGTTTCTGAAATACCAACTTGAAAAACCAAACGCTGCCAGCAGTATGCCAATGAGCACTCGGGACCGGGAGAAGACCGCTGCGGGGGTTGAGGAAAGAAAGCCTCGTCGCCTCCCTCGCTTCCATGAAAAGGCCTTTAATATCATTTCTGAATTTTTCATAGAACGTAAGGAAGATTAAAGAGGCTTTTAAAAAAATAGCTATTTTTCCGATACCGAAAATCAGGGGGGGAAATGGTATCAAATGATATTTGCCCCGAACAGGCGCCAGCTGCAAGAAGATGTGATCAATTTGGAGGACTTCGTGCCCTAAATGCAGAACTACGGTAAAATATATGAGGAGGATAATACAAATGCCACAGGGTTCTGCAGTTCCAAAATGTTTCTATAAATGATGGCAACCATAATTACTTTACCTTTGCTTGCTCCTCGCACAGACGCGCAATCGCTCATTCGATATAAGCTTCATAGGAGCAACGCTTGGGCCCCCTATGAGCAAGCCAACACGTTCAAGTCGCAGTTAGATCAAAAAAATCAATATGACTACGCTACATTCGGCAGAAATTTGCAGCTTTATGTTCATGAGGGAGTCGCCAAGAGGGAAACGGGGGCGCCCTGGGGGCGAAACGGTTGTTAAGTAACGGCAGCCGGGGACGCGTGATTTCAAAGCTTCGGTGGAATGTGGGCGTGGCGGGCCCAAAATGGCCCTCCTCCTCATTTGAATGAGACCGACTTAGAATGTGTGGTACAGTATGTTACATTATAAATCATCATCTGTTTCTCTTCCTTTCGCGGTACCAAGTCATATGAGAATTCTCCTTTCATCGCTGCAGAAGAAAGCAGGCTCTATCCGACTATATCCGAGATCTCGACTTACGCAGGACAAGCCTTAATCAAGTGTACGCGTATGCGTTTTTCATGCAAACCTCTTCCTTCAAGGTCTTTATGAATCTGTGGCACCACATACTTTTTAAGTTGCTGATCAGTATAGCTTCACCCAATTAATATGCCTGATATTTTCAAGGGTGTGGATTAGGGCTGGGGGTGGTGACGGACGGGACTTCGTCCTCCTCCCTTCCCGGTGCTCCTTGATTCCAGACAGATCTTGCCAGAAAATTTTGGAGGATAGCGGTCTCTATCGACGTCACGCCCTTGAGGAGGGCAGTCAGAGCTTGATTCAGGCTCGAAGTCGGATGAAGTTCATAGGAAGAAGAGGTGCAAAAGTTGTGCAGCGGGGCAATCTCACTTGGGAGGTACGGTCTTTCGCCAGCGCATACTGAAAACACGAATACTGGAAAGATGTCAATCCCCCTGTCTTTGATCTCGCGCTTATCAATTACGCTCCCGAATGCTTTTCAGGTCATGAGACGCTCAATTCAACGCTTCTCCGCGAGAACATTTTGACTTTATTACCTCCAAATATAAAGGGAGATTTGCCTTATCGAGATGAAAGGTAGGCTATAACTCATACCGGCCACCATGAGCTCGGCCATTGGGCTAGAAGAAGATAGGGGAGGACGGCTCTCCTATTCTGAATCACAGCAAAGTATGTCGTTGGTGGGCTATGATTGATGTCATTTCCCACGAGAAATGACCTAAACGCCGAGCTGCAGTGCTCTCTTCGACCTGAACGGTACTTTTAATTCACGTTAAAAGTTCTGCGGAAGCTTGCATTCGTCCTCTCGTCTATAGAAAGCCGTCCCAGCCCTTCCCATCCTGCAAACTCTCCGAGGAAAATGACGTCGAGCGGGACCAAGACGAGCCCGTCCGCCCTCCTAGTGCTCTCAGTCTTTCTCAGCCAGCCTTATTGACCCATGTTGCCGACCGTGAGCGACCCGAGGCTTCTTTTCGCTGCGGGGACTGGCAAGGAGGGAACACTGAGCTACGTCGACAGATACCGGCTGGCTAGTATCCTCCTCACCACCATGTCGCGGTGATGAGTCAATCGTGATTGGCGGAGCAGCTGGAGGGGTTCATATCCTGTTCTTCTGGGCCTGTTTAACAGAAAGGGCCTTCCAGATCACGGTGAAAGGGCAGCCGATTAGTTCGCTCGAAGCCGCCTTCGACGCCTCTTTCATCGATTGGACCAGACATGCCAGGCAATCCTCCACTGCTGACCGAGCATTTGTATCGCACGTGCAATAGCGACCATCACAATTCGCCTTCCCACCTACCAGTCATTTATGTGAGTGAGTACAGGAGTATACGTGACCTTTATAGAAACCGCTTCTTCTAACCCCTTCGCCTGCGCACACAGGGTTAGGGTTAGGAACGAATGCTGGAGAAGAAAGATGGCAAAATGTGAAAAAAAGAGGACATATCAGTTGTTGTATATTTATTCTTGGTGCAAATCTGGGTCGTAATTGCACCTAATGGTAGAGAAAGGAGGGGAGTAGGCGTATCTGACGAAGGAAAGGCCGCCAAATGCATGCTGCTTCTCAGCTCTCTTGTACTCTCCTTCGCACCTTACACCTATGTCGTTTGAAGGTTGCAATATCCGCAGCGCCCTTAGCGAGAAAAGTAGCGGTCGAAAAAGAGAAAAAATCACAGAAAAAGGCGGTGGAATAGGAGCAGGAAAGGAAATGTTACAGGAATAAAGAATGATCTAGACACATGTTGTTGGCGAAGTGAGCGGCAGGTTCAGTAGGGCCACCAAATAAGGATAGAATTGGCGGTCGAAACGAAGCACTAACTTGCGGTGAAGAACGTCCTGCGCCTCTCCTTCCAGTAAGTACCATCCTTACTCCTTCTCATCCCTCCTCGGACCTTCCTTTGATCAGGTTGGATTACCGCCATCTTCTCCCTGGGCTGCATCGTCGGCTCGCTGCCCTCGGGCTTCTTGACCGACTGATTGGGTCGAAAACGCTACATTCCTATTCTTCGTCTTCAACCGTCGGCACCGTCATCCAGCTCGTCCCCAGCGGCTACCGGGCCGGCCGTTTCATCTCCGGCGTCGGTAGGTGGGCTGACGGCCCGGGTCGGAAAAGTGGGGGTCAGGAGGGGGTGGTTTCCTCTCCTTGCTCGCTGATTGCTTCTCTTGAGCGATAGGGGAGGTTGGCGTGGACGTTCTTCCGTCCGAGATGGCCAAACGCCGCTCGAACGCTCTGGGCCCTCCGCCTGTTTATTTTGACTGCGTCTCTGTCACCAACCCACTATGCCTCCCCTCTTACTTCCTTCCTTTCCAGGTGTGGGCGGACTGTCCATGGCAGCCACTCCCTACCAGAAGGCGACTACGCCCCCCGATGTGCGCGGGTTTCCCATTCGTTATTTTTTGGAACCCTCTCTCCCTCCCTCCATCACTTCCTTCCACCCCTTCCTACCTTCTCTGCTTCCGAAGTGTTCCCTCCCTGCAACGCGCCCTTACTCCCTTCCTCTGCCTCCCGGTCCGAGGCCTAGAGGTTTCGATCCAGCAGATCTATATCACGGCCGGCACTCTACTGGCCGGGGGCCTGAACGTGGACTCGTAGCACTGGGACGAGGGCTGCCACATCTCCTACGGTGGCAAGGGCTTCTTCTCCCTCCTTCTCATGCTCCTGATGGTAGGAAGAGGTATTCACGGCCTGCTCTGTCAAAGTGCGTAAGGCAGAGCGGACATTCCTGGTTTGCTGGCTTCTTTCTTCCCCCCCTTTTGTCTCCTTTGTTGCAATTTACGGCTCTGGCCATCTTCATCGTGTCTATCAAGATACACATCGTTCTCTGCTATGCCTTCTTATCACCCGCCCTATCATTCCTCATACAGGAGTCACTATTTATTTCTCCTTGTTCTTGTCCTCCCTCGATGGCTTTCTCTTTCAAGCTCACATTCACCGACACGTACCAACGATTCCCCTTCTTCTCTCTTCTTCCTGTACGTGCCATACTCAACCTTAGCTATGTCTCCCTGAGTCGCACCCCTGGCTGGCGGCGCAAGTTAAAATGAGGCGGTCAAGGTTTCCAGGCTTGGTGGGATCCGACAAGAGGAGGAGGTGTAAGGCGAGCTCGCAGGCATCGAGGAGGCTGTTGAGGTAGGGGAGGTCCTGGGAGAAACCGGGTTCGAGGGCGGGGGAGGGGAGAAGGGCCACTTTGACGGGGGCCAGAAGGGGATAGGGTACATCCTCACCGTAAAGGGAGGGTGGGTGAGAGGTCTAGGCCAAGGGTGAGAAGGAGGGTTGCAACCAACAAAAAGTCTGTGATTGTGCGTGATTGGAACGACAAGCAAAGGATAAACACCGGCACTAAGATCCTCCTGCACCCGCTTCCTTCCCCGTGTTTTTCACTCACGACTGAGGCTCAGGCGATCTAGACAGAGCTGAAAACCGCCATTGTTCGACTCCAGGCCAAGAATTTGGAAACCTTGAGGTCGTCAATGTTTGCCACGCCATTGGTAAGTTTATCAAGGGGATGGCTAGAGGGTGTGCATGTCCACCCGTCCAGCTTTGTCTGTTAGGGTTAGGGTTAGGGTTAGGGTTAGGGTTAGGGTTAGGGTTAGGGTTAGGGTTAGGGTTAGGGGTAGGGTTAGGGTTAGGGTTAGGGTTAGGGTTAGGGTTAGGGTTAGGGTTAGGGTTAGGGTTAGGGTTAGGGTTAGGGTTAGGGTTAGGGTTAGGGTTAGGGTTAGGGTTAGGGTTAGGGTTAG
>Ga0102934_1003900_pt1 | contig 10047 bp, 11 predicted proteins | sample SalPonR2_A_D1_MG_FD_78175 | JGI IMG/M metagenome (GOLD analysis project Ga0102934, IMG submission 78175) | Salt pond soil microbial communities from South San Francisco under conditions of wetland restoration - Salt Pond MetaG R2_A_D1_MG | ecosystem: Environmental > Aquatic > Marine > Intertidal...
CTCCTTCCCTCCCTCCCCCAACCCCTTCCTCCCCCCCACATGCTTCCTCCCCGGTCGAAGGACGGACAGCTGGCCCAGGTCGTGCTTCAACCCAAAGACGGCTCCTCGACTGAGGCTGTATTTTTCCCGCCATTCCCGAGGCCCAATCACTCGCTCGTGAATGAGGCCATCCCGCACGTCTTCCATCCTCATCACACTTTCGAAGCGGGCCAACACCGCCTCCCGTGCGTCGGCAATCATGCGAGCTTCCTCCTCCTCCTCCTCCTGCCCCCCTCCTTCCTTCCCCAGTACCGGACAGGGTACCAAAACCATCACCGCGTCATGCCCCGGGGGACACACGGAGGTGTCCGTGCGCGCCGGTGCATGCACGTAAAAATTGAGGAAACGACCGTCAAAGCGCTTGTCTTTAAAAACGGCCTCCCAGGCTGCCTTCGCCGGGTCGATTCCTTCCTTCGCACCGCTCCTCCCTCCCTCCTTACGCCCTCCCTCCGGCTCCACCTCCTCCTCCCGGGCTGCCAAAAATGTCGTATGATGGCGCAACGAAGGCAAGGGCCTGTCAAACGCCCACAGGAAGGAGATGACGGAGGACGAGAAGCCTCGAGTGTCGTGGTCTTTGGACTGGGCATGGAGGCGGGAAAAGAGGTATTTGTTCGTGTACGGTAGGTCCACATTGCTGACGACCAGATCCGCGGGGAGGACGTGATGGTTCTGGAGGCGGACACCGCGGGTGCGTAGTCCTGGGAAAAGTGCGGCATCGGAGAAAGGAAGAGGGAAAGGGAGGTGAATGATGATGATGAGGTTTGTTTTTGGGATAAAAGATGCTGTCCGCAAGTGAACAACTCGTAGCCACCTTCCCCGAATCCTTTCCCTCCACAACGGTCATGCCTGTGCCAGCGCTTTCCACAAGTATCTCGGCAACGGGACTGTCAAATAGACAGCAAACGCCGTTTGCCTCCACGAGTCGGAGGAGCTCACGACTGACCTGCAGTAAGGGGGGAACGCACGAATAGAGGTCAAGAATGTTAAAGAAAGGGGGCGGACTCGTGGAGCGTGAGGGGCTACCCAGCCACCCTAGGACCCTGGAGGCAGCTCAGAGGCGCAGAAAAGGGAGGCATAAAACCGAGGTCGCTCATTGAGACCACGTCTATGTCGCTCCCCCATTCCTGAACCCGCCCGATCCTATCTCTAACCCTGACCCTCTCAGGCGTGAGAATTAACGACTGCCAAGATTTTAAGCGTCGTTGAACAAAGTGCTCATACCTGTGCAAACCCGCCCAAAGGATAGAAGACGCCTTGATTGAGTTCAATGGCCTGGAGCAAGGAGAAAACGGCGGGGGCCTCGTAGGGTGTGAGTCCCACGTACAAATCCTGAAAGGAGAGGGCGGCTTGCAACTTTTTCGAATCAAACAAGCCTTCCAGCTGTCTGTGATGCGATGCTAAGGGCCAAAAGCGTGCGTTCAGGTTCAAATTTCTGCAAAAGGCGGGGAAATACTCCCACTGCGGCGATTCTTTGATGAATGCCGACAAGCCAAAATCCAAATTGTTTTGAGCGCTCTCGAGATAGTCTTGATACCGAGGGAAGCCACCGGGCTCCAAGCGATTGATGGCTTCCACCATGCGACTCCGGTTGCTGTACAGTTCAAGTCGATCGTTGTCTCCAAATATTACGAGGTAACTAGGTTCCACTTTGGTCAGGCGTGAGGGCCCTATACCATCTGACACGGAGCCCCCGGAAGCTATGGGCGGCTCTGCCTGTCTTTCCCATCGGCCGCCCCCGCATTTGACTGCGCTTGTCCGCGTCATGTCATCTTTGCTGGTTCTTTCTGTCGTGCTGTTTGATGCACTGGGAAAAGATCCACCCAAGTGCTCAAATATCTCCATATATACATCCGGTAGCAGCAGTAGGCTCGGCCCGGTCTCCCACCTATGCCCCTCCCAGGTATACTCTCCTAACCGGCCTCCAGCACTTTCCCTATCATTTTTCTCCACAATCGTGATTGAGACATTACGACCACGGGTCGCACGAGCCAAGCGTCCGGCCGTGACAAGTCCACCGATGCCAGCGCCGATGACAACGATTTGCTTAGGTGGAAGCGCAGAAATCCGGGATTGAAGGCGGAATTTGTTGTGACTGATCGTGACAGAGCTTTCACGTAGCACTTGAGTTGTAAGGAAAGTGTAAACCTCGAGAATAGATAAGAGGAGGAGACAGGAAATAAGGAGGTAAACTCGAGGACGAGGCCGTCCCGGCACTGACGACGATGGAGGTATCCAAGGGGTGCTCTTCATGACGGTGGCCGAAGCGAAGCGTCCCGTTCAACAATAGACATAGGCGGAATGTCGTTCTGTTTTGTTATCATCATGTATGTGGATGCGTCTGTGAGTTAAGCGATGAAGTGGAAATGCGTCGTTGCTCAAGCTCACCAACCTCCCGGCATGGGCCACACGGTATAATTATCCCACTTCCACTTCTTATGAATCGAGACGGAGCCTTTCGGCGTCAGATAGTGTTGAAGCCTTCTAAGTGGTCGAGTTTATTTTTTTAAATATATGAAAATTCGTTATTTTAATCGCAATGGACATTCGGTCATTAACGTTTCCGGCTACTACTTGTAAGCCCAACGCACGCTCACAGGTGCTGTTTACAAGAACCCCGTGCAAACTCGGTTCAATGCTGCTTTACGATAGAAATTAAATTTTGAATAGAACGCTTACTCATTCTAGCATGAGTGTACGGCGAGCATCACTTTTATTTAAGGTGGACGAGAAGATCGTACCTTACACCGTTCATATAGCGTAAATATTCCATGCCTTTTCCCCTCATTTAGGTGGGCCTAGGATCAACCATGCGATGTTGTAAGCGCTACATTCCTCACCACAAAAGTATACAATATAAATTATACTGAATGAAACGCGGGACGTCAGACCAGGTAAACGATTTAAACACGTTCCCCTTGTGCCGACTTTCGTGTATGATTCTTCGATTTTTCGAGTGATATCGATGTATTTCAAGAGTGCTTCATGAGGTGCATGTACACCTGATATTCTTCGTCAGATCCAAATTCTAGATAAACGCACAGGAATCGCTTGAAATCCACCCAAAGTCTTATTCCGGCCACCTGTACTTACATCCAACCTCCTCACGTGGCAGTCTTTCCCCCCTCCGCGTACATCGCACGTTTTTCGAGCGCAGTTAGCCTTTCTTTTGGCCTTACGCCTCCAACGTTCAAGCAATTCCCGTTTCGTTTCCTCTTTGAACATCGTCAAAACCACTCCTGATTCTCTGCCTTTGCAAGCTCTATGTTCAAGCCACGCGCACCCAGACCTCGTTGTGCCTGTTCACGTAGACAAACGGACTGTCATATCCCGCCCAAAGCACACCGTTCTCTGCGTCTTCCACGGGTGTGACACCATCGGCCAGTAGGGCCTTTTTTAGCTCGTACTCGTTCTTGTCGAAGTCCCTGGAAGGACGGCGAAAAGAATGGTGGGAGGACGTTAGGGGGAGGCTTAGAGGGGGGGGACGCATAGACAGGGGGGAGAACATCCCTATGCCCCTCACCCGAACGTGGCGAAGCCATCGAAGACACGAACGGCGTAGGTGGCCGGCCCCAATGACATGATGGAGATGGACTCGTCCTTGGGGGCGGGGACTTCCTCCCGACTCGGGTATTTGGAGGGCACGAAGAAGGAGACGAGCCAGCCGACTTGGTCGTCGGGCGCCCTCCGGAAGGTCACGGGCGCGGTCATGGGAATTTTCTCCCCCTCGGAATTCTCGCCTGGTCCAGGGAGACAAGGACAGAAAGGCGAGTGTGGGCACTCAGGCAGGGCGGGGAACTTGCAAAGTATAAGCGTAAAGCAGAGATAAGACGTACCAGAAATGTAGTCAAAATTCGCCATGAAGCCTTTGTTCTGGGCTTGCGCGAAGGACGGGCTTCGCACGTAAGCACTGCACGGGTTGGACGAGGAGGAGATCAAATGTGAGCGAGGGACATACTATGTCATACACTATAGTACGTAATCATACCATGCCACGAAAGAGACACTCCCGACCCCGATCCTTTGGATCCCTTCCCTCGTCTCGTTCTCTTCACCCACTGTTTCTTTTCAACCTCTCTCCTCATTCCTCCCTGATTCTCTCAGCTTCTCACCATCCTTTAAAATTCTTCTCCCCGTCCTCCCCATTTTCTTCCCTCCTCTCCCTCCCTCCACTCCTCGTCCTCCCCTCCCTTACCTGGTCCACATTTCCTCTCCCCGGTACTCGCGAACTTCGTAACCAGACTCATTTCGAAGTAGGGTGAAGCAAGGGGACTCAATGGTAGAGCTATAGAGATGGCAAACCTCAGCGGCCACCGTAGAGGCGAAAAAGAGGACGGCCTGAGAGAGCGAAGTGGGGCAAATGTAGGGAACAAATGGGTGAGCTACTACCCGTTACATCAAATACTGGCGCAAACGACCAGGTTTTCATCACAAAGACACTGCGATCATAGCAAGAAGTAGGAGCCAATCTTGAGCGGTCAGCCAGACTTATTCGCATGATGTTTGATGAAGGGAGAGGAAGAAGGCAACAAGAAGCCAACCTCCCAATTGCTGGCGTCCCTCGAAAAAAGTCTACAACGCTGAGGCACGCATAGCCATCGTGGCATCGATCTTAATTGAAATAAATCACTGACATACGGAAATGGCTTTCAATTTGTTGTCACGACGGATGGGTAAGAAAGGTTACTCTTTCTCGTGTGGGAGGGCACATACGTCAGCCAAGTCTTGTACTTTCTTACATCCCTTTCCACGAGGGCCAAGAGTTACTAAACACGTACCGTAAAGGAAGCAAAGGTTGAGGGCATTGTAATTGTAATGAATAGAACGCAGCAGATCCTGTGGGCGTTCATTTAGTGAGTTAGATTCGTTGAAATTGAGGCAGCATTGGTTTGCGGAGTAGGGACGCGCTTCTTCAAGAAGCTTTTGGGATGAGTCAAAACCATTCGAACATGATCCATGGTACAGAAATTTGATCGTGCAGAATTTGATCGATGAGTAGGCCGTCTACAGCGCGGCTCTCTTGTCATCTGCACTGCATCAGTCAACTAAGTAAAGAAAAGTTTTAGGACCCAAAAAACCTTAATTTCCGAGTAGGACAGGAGACGTCGCTAAACCGACGTCGTCAGTCCCTAAGCATGTGTTCCTGGTGTATACGTCTCATTGAAATAATTGAAACCTTTCAGGATGCTAACGACATCTTACGTCGTGCGTACAGCACAATTTTCTTGCACCTTCCACAGGGATGCGGAATGTCCCTCTCCTCGCTTTTCTCCTTTACCGTTCGGCGTCATCTCTTCCTACATGGTGGCCGGTCTCAGTACCTCAAGGAGACCTTCGTCCTCCCCCCACCATGTCTGCCATAACGGGGGCGTTTGCCAACGGCACGAAATTTCTTCTTTACGGAGGGTGTACCTCATCGTGTTGCTTCTCCCCCGTCGATGCGCATTGGGAGCTTAGCCTCTCGCCAGACCTGAGAGAAGGATCATGGAAGCAACACACAGGTCTCCGCTCCGATGGAGGGACGGATAATATGGGCAATCCCGTGTCCTCGCATCCTTCGTCTGCTCCCTCCGCCCGTTTTGGTGCGGCCAGTGCGGTGGATAAGGAGGACGACGTGCTGTACGCGTTCGGGGGCCAGGACTCCTCCCAAGCATTTTTGAGCGATATGTGGGCATACAACGCCATGACATCGGAGTGGCGTGAAATCCCAGCATCGGACAGAAGCCGCACGGACGAAGATGTGTGGCCTACCCCGCGTGCGGCGGCGTCCTTGAGCGTGGTGGCAGACGAAGCGGTTGGGAAAGTCCTTGTATTGGTGGGAGGGTTCGGTAAAGTCGGGGCGGAGGACAACCAGGTGTGGGCGATGCGACTTGGTGCACAGGCGCGCCAAAAGACTGAGGGGAGACCTGTGGATCAAGACTTGTTGGTTTCGGAAGGATGGATCCGTTTAAGACCGGAACAAATGGAGTCGGGGGTAGGAAAGGAGTCGCATCCCTCCTCTTACTCTGCTGCGTATGGGGATGAAGAGATAAAAAACATTCCTTTTCCTCCGACCCGTCGATCTTCCCTCGCCTCGAGCGTGAATTTTCCAGCCCGGTGGCATCATGTCGCGGTCCCGAGCACCTCGACAGGCGCCACGCCCTCCCCCTCTTCCTCCCCCCCTTCCTCGTCGAAGGCCGGGCTCATCCTCGTGGGCGGCGTGGACGCGATGGGAGAGGATCGAAACGAGGTTTATTTGATGACGTTTGATTGGCACAGGCGGACATACGCGTGGCGCGTGCTGGCAATGGGAACGGCGGACGACGAGTCAATCACCCGTCTTCCTGTGCGACAGTGAGTAGTCGAAAAGGGGGGAAGGGAATCGCAAAGGGGTGTGTCACTGCGGCAAATTTATCCGTCTTGAGTATTTTTTGAGCCGATTGAAGAGGTATAGATGCATGACAAGTCCCCTACAACACGTTCTCACTGTCTTTTTCCTCCATCTCCCCACATTATAGCGGTCACGTCGCACTTCATTCCTCTTCCCCTTCATTCCCTTCCTTCCGCATCTTTGGTGGCCTCAATACCACCCACGATACCCTTCCTTCTTCCTTTCTTGCGACGACTTTCCGATTCGATTTGCCTCCAATCGAGCGATGGTCTAAAGAGGATTTCCCCTCATCCCCAGGGGCTCGCGCGTACGCGGGGGTTGGACACGGCGAGAAGCATTCAATTGTCGTGGGTGGTTTTGCGGGGTTCACGGGAGATACAGACGATCGATTGTTGGATGATGTATGGGTATTTTCTCACGGAGAAGAGGTGGACCAGCTTCAAATGGCATTGACAGCAGGAGGGGACAAGGAAGGGTGGAATATGAAAGGGCGACATCTAAGGACCTAAATTCAAGAAAATAGGGAATTCCCGAACAGAAAGCGTTGACTTTCTTTCCCGCTTCCTCTTTTGTTATTGCATCAGAAAGATGCAGTGGTTACCCCTTTGCGTTGAAGTAAGAAAGGGGATAGGGTAGGGGAGGTTGAGAAGGTCGACTGGATTGGAACGGTGTCGATGAACAACATTATACATTTATGTACATTACTTGAAGGTGAATGGCTTGAGCTTCAAATTCTTGAGCTTTGCTGCCTCTCAGCATTCTCATATGCGTGGCGTTGCAGGCCTTACATTAGGCCCTTTGTCTTTTCCAGACGGTAAAAGCACCATCGCCTTCCGTCTCCCGCCTTTTTCTGCCGGGACGTGATCGCCCAAAAAAATACGCGATTCCCGACCTCATTCCGGCCCTGTGAACACAAAAGTAGGACGTCAAGCCTTACAAAAGTCGCCATAACCTCACTGTTTCACGTATCTGAAACTGAAGATGTGATTGTAGGCATCGGGACAAGCTTACAGTGGATCTAGTCGATTGCTAGGTTCCGGGCAGGTTGTTGCATTCCCTACTGCATGTTTCCTCCACTTAGGATTACTTTCTGTCGCAGATGCCAAGCAGCTGCAATTTCGCGTGACAATCAATACACTAAGCGATTGAGAACGATGACATCTTGCATGGACATTTCGTATACGATGGTGGTTTTATGGCGTTTCCATTCGACCGCGATAAAGCGACGTAACAAGTCCTTTTCTCTCATACGTTATGTCCTCATATATGAACCCACATAAACAGGCAAGAGCAGCCTCACAGTAATCTGCGTTCCTGGATCTTTTCTCTATACAAAAATTGATACGGGGCTCCTTGAGAAACCGCTGAGAGCGGCCAAGCTTGTCGTTCGAAGAGAAGAAGGGATTGGGGGGGGGTCAATCATCACATCTCATTGAGGCCAAAAAGCGGAGGAAAGAGAACAAGTAATTGAAAAGTACATCTATAGAGCGGGGGATCATCTCTGTCCAGGCCATTGGCAAGAGTACACAAAAGACCTGGGAGCATGGATTTCGATAGCGATCGCGTCACAGTAGTAAATACGAACCCGCAATACACGGGCGCGGCGCAGGTCGTAGACGAGTCTCTCTTCGAGAAGGAACGGGCCCGCAACAGTTTTCGGTACGTGTGCGAAGGGAGGTTCAGGAGGGATTTCAAGCCTTTCGTAGGCTAGGCTCTGTCTTGTCAGCCTGACACATTCCGCCTAGAGCAAGCACTGGAGCGCGGCCTTCTCCGTGCTCACTCGTATCTCCGTCCACGCGCAGGGAGTTCGTCCGCAATTTCCGCCTCGGGTCGGACTTTTTGTACCGGAACCAACTCCTACAGCGGTACCGACGGGGTCAGTACTGGTTGGAAATTAATATTGGTCATCTGCATGACTACGAAGCCCGCCTCTTGAAGCACCTGCAGGACCAACCCGCGGAGTACCTCCCCGTCTACGAGAAAGGGGCGCGGGAAGCCCTTTCCCAGCTCCTGCTCGAGGCCCCGGTGGGGGGAGGGATGGAAGGAAGGGAGGAGCGGGAGGAGGGGATGGAAGGGGGGGTCGCTGACATCCAACTGACCTTGAAGAGCGAGCAAGTCCCGCGGCCGCTGCGTCAGCTGGCGGCGGGAAACGTGGGAAGGTTAGTTAAGGTGTCGGGTATCATCACAGGCGCCTCGGCCGTGCGGGCGCGGGCGGTGGCCGTTCGTGTACAATGCTCCCAGTGTCATTTGGTCAAGGTGATTCCCGCCCAGAGTGGCTTCAGTGGGATCCAGCTCCCTACCTACTGCGAGGGCGACGATCCCAACGCCATGGTGGGCGAGGGCGGGGCGGAGGCAGGGGCCGGGAAGTGCAAGAGTCGGAACTACGTGATCCTGGCCGACGAATCCGTGTACATTGACCAACAACCCTTGAAACTCCAAGAGAGTCCAGAAACGGTCCCCACGGGCGAGATGCCACGTTCCATCTCCCTGTCCTGCGAACGTTACCTTGCCGACCGAGTCGCCGCCGGAACACGCGTGAGCATCATTGGGATTTTTTCCACCTTCAGTCACATGGCAGCCCGGGGCACGGCGGCGAGCCACGCCGTCAAGAGTGCGTACATCCGGGTAGTTGGCTTGGAAGTGGAGGTGGAAGGGGCCGGCCGGGCTTCCACCTCCTTCACCCCCAAGGAGGAGGAGCTTTTCGTCTCCATGGCCCGCCAGCCCGACATATACCAGAAGCTGTCGAGCAGCCTGGCTCCCTCTATCTCGGGGGAGTATACCGTAGATATCAAGAAGGCGCTCGCCTGCCAACTTTTAAGCGGGTCCCGCAAGACTTTGCCCGGTGAGGAAGGACGGAGGGAGGGGTCGAGGAGGGGAGGGAGGCAGGGCGTTCGGTGTCGTGACCTGGCTTAATCGTCATTTCCTAGCTACCATCAGCATCTATAATCCAACCCTGACCTTTACTGTGCCCCTCCCTTCCTTCCTCCTCCCAGACGGCATGCGCCTTCGGGGGGACATCAACATCCTCCTGCTAGGCGACCCGTCCACTGCCAAGTCTCAGCTGTTGAAGTTCATCGAAAAGGTCGCTCCCGTGGGTGTTTACACGTCGGGGAAAGGCTCTTCGGCAGCCGGGCTGACGGCGAGTGTGATCCGAGACAGCAAGGGCGAGTTCTCGTTGGAGGGTGGGGCCATGGTCTTGGGCGACGGGGGGATCGTGTGCATTGACGAATTCGACAAGATGCGGGACACGGACCGGGTACGGAGGAAGGGAAGGAGGGAGGGAGAGAGGGAGGGAGGAAGGGAAGGAGGGAGGGGTCTAAGGCGAAGTGACGTGTGTAGGCGTCGACGCACGGCGCTTTCGCTCGTTTTTCGGCGCTGATTCTGAAACGTCATGTGCTCATCTTTCCCCTCCTTTCCCTGTCTGCCTTCCCTCCCTCCCTCCCTCCCAGGTGGCCATCCACGAGGCCATGGAGCAGCAGACTATTTCGATCGCCAAGGTGCGTCAATCTTGTGTTTCTTGCCTTTCGCGCCATTTTTCCCGACCACACTCATGCTTCTGTAGCACAATTGATCACCACGCACGTGCTCCTGCCCTCCCTCCCTCCCTTCCTCCCTCCCTCCCCCCCCCCCCCCCCCCCCCC
>Ga0102934_1003901_pt1 | contig 10045 bp, 9 predicted proteins | sample SalPonR2_A_D1_MG_FD_78175 | JGI IMG/M metagenome (GOLD analysis project Ga0102934, IMG submission 78175) | Salt pond soil microbial communities from South San Francisco under conditions of wetland restoration - Salt Pond MetaG R2_A_D1_MG | ecosystem: Environmental > Aquatic > Marine > Intertidal...
CGAGGACCTCAACCGCGTGATCCTGCCGATCAGCTTTGATGAGACACGCGAGGCGGTGGCACTCAACCTCGCGACACGCAAGACGGCGCTGTCCTATCTCGGGCAGGGCGGGGCCATCGGCATCTTCCCCGGCGGCACGGTCAGCACCTCGGCCAAGCCGCTGTCGCGCCCGCTTGACCCCGGCTGGCGCGGCTTTACCGCACGGATGATCGCCAAGAGCGACGCCACGGTGGTACCCGTTTATTTCGACGGCCATAACAGCCGCCTGTTCCAGCTTGCCAGCCATCTGCACTACACGCTTCGAATGAGTCTGCTGATCAAGGAATTCAAGGCGCGCGTGGACAGCCCCGTGCGGGTGGTGGTCGGCAATCCGATCCCGCGCGCCGCGCTCGGCCGCTTCGCGGGCGACACGAAATCGCTCATGGCGTTCCTGCGCCAAAGGACCTATGAGTTGTCGCCGGACCCGACCGCGGCCTGCGAGATCGGGTTCGAGTTCGACTGATCCCTGTTGAGGCGCGGTTCATGGCGGTTGGAATTTTCGATAGCGGGCTGGGCGGCCTGACAGTCTGGGACGCGGTGCACAAGCGTCTGCCCGAGGTGCCGCTGGTCTATCTCGGCGACAACGCGCATACGCCCTATGGCGTGCGCGACGCGGATGACATCTACGCGCTGACCACGGCGGGTGTGGCGCGGCTCTTCGATGCGGGCTGCGACCTGGTGATCCTCGCGTGCAACACCGCGTCGGCCGCCGCGCTGCGCCGGATGCAGGAGGCATGGGTGCCCGAGGGCAAGCGGGTTCTGGGCGTGTTCGTTCCGCTGATCGAGGCGCTGACAGAGCGGCAATGGGGCGACAATTCCCCGCCGCGCGAGGTGGCGGTGAGCAACGTGGCCCTTTTTGCCACGCCCGCCACGGTGGCAAGCCGCGCATTCCAGCGCGAACTTGCGTTTCGCGCCATCGGCGTGGATGTCGAGGCGCAGGCCTGCGGCGGCGTGGTGGACGCCATCGAGGAGGGCGACATGATCCTCGCCGAGGCGCTGGTGCGCAGCCATGTCGATGCGCTCCGGCGCAAGATGCCGCACCCGCAGGCGGCGGTGCTGGGCTGCACGCATTACCCGCTGGTCGAGGAGGTGTTTCGCGACGCCCTCGGCCCCGATGTGTCGGTCTATTCGCAGCCCGATTTGGTGGCGGCGAGCCTTGCCGATTACCTGGGGCGCCATCCCGGCAGGCAGGGGCCGGGAGAGGAGGCAATGTTTCTCACCACCGGCGATCCCAAGCGCGTGTCATCCCGCGCGACGCAGTTCCTGCGACGAGAGATCGCCTTTCACGCCGCCTGATCCCCTGACCGACCATCCTCCGCGAGGACAATGCCATGACCCATAGAATCGCCATCCTGGGCGCGTCCGGCTATACCGGGGCCGAACTCGTCCGCCTGATCGCCACCCATCCCGGCCTCGAGATCGCGGCACTTGCCGCCAATTCCAAGGCGGGGCAGGCGATGGAGGCGGTGTTTCCGCACCTGCGCCATCTCGACCTGCCGGACCTTGTGACCATTGACGAGATTGATTTCACGGGCATCGACCTTTGTTTCTGCGCGCTGCCGCACAAGACCAGCCAGGAGGTGATCGCGGCGCTGCCGCGGGAGCTGCGCATCGTCGACCTGTCGGCGGATTTCCGGCTGCGCGAACCGGCGGATTACGAGCGTTGGTATGGCAATCCACATGCCGCGCCCGAATTGCAGAAAGAGGCCGTCTATGGCCTCACCGAGTTCTACCGCGACGAGATCGCCGCCGCGCGGCTGGTGGCTGGGACGGGATGCAACGCGGCCACCGGGCAATACATGCTGCGCCCGCTGATCGCGGCGGGGGTGATCGACACGGACGAGATCATCCTCGATCTCAAGTGCGGCGCGTCGGGGGCAGGCCGCAGCCTGAAGGAGAACCTGCTCCATGCCGAATTGTCCGAGGGCTATCACGCCTATGCGGTGGGCGGCACGCACCGGCACCTGGGCGAGTTCGACCAGGAGTTTTCCGCCATCGCCGGGCGGCCCGTCGAGATCCAGTTCACCCCGCACCTGGTCCCGGCCAATCGCGGCATTCTCGCCACCGGTTATGTACGCGGCGCGGCGCAGGCCGTGCATGACACGCTCGCCGCCGCATATGCCGCCGAGCCCTTCATCGAGGTGCTCCCCCTCGGCGAGGCACCGAGCACGCGCCATGTGCGGGGCAGCAATTTCTGCCATGTCGGCGTGGTGGCCGACCGTCGCGCAGACCGCACGATCGTCATCGCCGCGCTCGATAACCTGACAAAAGGTAGCAGCGGGCAGGCATTGCAAAACGCCAACCTGATGTTATCTCTTCAAGAGACATCCGGCCTGATGATGGCCCCGGTCTTTCCCTGAGGCGGACCCTGCCCATGAAAACCCTCAAGAAGAAACGTCGCGTCCAGATCGTCGCCATCGCTGCGGTGGCGCTGATCGCTGCCACCGCGCTGATCGGCTACGGGATGCGCGACGGCATCAATTTCTTCCGCTCGCCCAGCCAGATCGTCGCCGAGCCGCCCGTGGCATCGGAGGTGTTCCGCATCGGCGGGCTGGTCGAGGAGGGCAGCATCCGCCGCGGCGAGGGCGAGACCGCGCGCTTCTCCGTCACCGATGGCGGCGCGTCGGTACCGGTGACCTTCACCGGCCTTCTGCCCGACCTCTTCGCTGAGAATCAGGGCATGGTCGGCACAGGGTCGTTGCGCGACGGGGTGTTCGAGGCCTCGGAAATCCTTGCCAAGCATGACGAGGACTACATGCCCAAGGAGGTGGTGGACGCGCTCAAGGAACAGGGCGTCTACCAGCACGGCGGCGATAGCTGACCGGGTTTCTTCCTGACCGAAATATCCCGGGGGAGTCGCGCGGATGCGCGGCGGGGACCGCGCCCCCGTCTGACGTACTCTATCTCAAGACCGCGTTAACTGCTTTTGCCCACGCTTCCGCCGTGAACCGGTGGAAAGGGCAGGCGGATGCAGCGCGTCAGGGACATCGCCGAGGAGATCGTCGCCCGCGAGGGTGGCTTCGTCAACGACCCGGACGATCCGGGCGGTGCCACGAAGCACGGGGTGACGATCCACACGCTTCGCCGTCTCGGGCTCGACCTTGACGGCGATGGCGACGTGGACGTGGCCGATGTGCGCCGCGTGACGCCCGCGCGGGCGGTCGACCTCTTCATCGCGCATTACTACGACCGTCCGGGAATCACGCGGCTGCCGCAGGCGCTGCGCGCGAGCGTGTTCGACATGCAGGTGAATGCCGGGGCCAACGCGGTGCGCATCCTGCAACGCCTGTTGCGTCACATGGGGCAGGCGGTGGCGGTGGACGGGGTGATCGGTCCACAGACCGTGGCCGCGGCGGAGGCCGCCGCGCGCGCCGCGCCCGACCACATCGCCGACGCCTACGGGATCGCGCGGCGCGGCTATTACCTGCGCCTCGCCGATGCGCGCCCGGCCCTGCGCAAGTTCGCGCGCAGCCGCGCGGGCGGCAAGGGCGGGTGGATCCGGCGCGCGGAAGCGTTCATCGCGCCGCGCTATCACCTGAGCGAGGCCGAATTCCAAGGGAGGGTGGCGCAATGGTAGGCGATATCCTGCGGGTGCTGTTCGGCACCGGCGGCAACGTAGTGCGCGAGACGGCGGAGGTGTTTCGCGTTAATGCCGAGGCGGCTGATTCCCGCGCCGCGGGGATGCAGCGCGCTGCGCTCGATCAGATGGCGGCGGAGTTCGGGGGCGGGCAGCGGGGTGTTTTCGATCGCGTGATCGACGGTCTGAACCGGCTGCCGCGCCCGGCTATGGCGCTGGGCACGCTGGGCCTGCTGGGCGCGGCGATGGTCGACCCGTTGTGGTTCGGCGAGCGGATGGCGGGGCTGGCGCTGGTGCCCGAGCCGCTGTGGTGGCTGCTGGGCGCGATCGTCAGCTTCTATTTCGGGGCGCGCCATCAGGCCAAGGGGCAGGAATTCCGGCGCGGTCTGGCCGCGACGCTGGCGCGCGCGCCTGACGTGCTGGATACCATCGAGGGGCTGCGCGCGCTGCGCCATGACAGCCCCGGTGCCGCCGATCCCGGCCCGGACGCGCGCGCTACGCTGGATGCCACGGCCCCCGAAGACAACGCCGCACTGGCCGACTGGCGTGCCGGACGGCAAGGCTGACCGCGACAATGTGATCCGCGAATTCCGCCGATTACGATTGGACGGCGGGCGCTCAGTGCATATACTCGCGACCATGATTATCGAGCTCGGTCACTTCGCCCTCATCCTCGCTCTTCTGGTGGCCTGTCTTCAGGCCGCGATCCCGCTCATCGGCGCGCATAAGCGATGGCAGGGCTGGATGGCGGTGGCCGAACCCGCGGCCACCACGCAGTTCCTGCTGATCGCGGCCTCGTTTGCCGCGTTGACCTATGCCTTCGTCGCGTCGGATTTCTCGGTACGGCTGGTGGTGCTCAACAGCCATACCGACAAGCCGCTGCTCTACAAGATCACCGGTGTTTGGGGCAATCACGAGGGTTCGATGCTCCTTTGGGTGCTGATTCTGGCGCTGTTCGGGGCGGCGGTGGCGTGGTTCGGCGACAACCTGCCACCGACACTCAAGGCGCGGGTGCTGAGCGTGCAGGCGATGATCGGCGTGGCGTTCATCGCCTTCGTGCTGTTCACCTCGAACCCGTTCCTGCGCATGGGCGTGCCGCCCTTCAACGGGCAGGACCTCAATCCGCTGTTGCAAGACCCCGGCCTCGCCTTTCATCCGCCGTTTCTCTATGTCGGTTATGTGGGTCTCTCGATGACCTTTTCCTTCGCCGTGGCGGCGCTGATCGAGGGGCGCGTGGATGCCGCCTGGGGCCGCTGGGTGCGGCCCTGGACGCTGGCGGCCTGGGTGTTTCTGACCATCGGCATCGGGCTGGGCTCGTGGTGGGCTTATTACGAGCTGGGCTGGGGCGGCTTCTGGTTCTGGGACCCGGTCGAGAACGCGAGCTTCATGCCGTGGCTCATCGCCGCCGCGCTGTTGCACTCGGCCATCGTGGTGGAAAAGCGCGAGGCGCTGAAAAGCTGGACGATCCTCTTGGCGATCATCGCCTTCGGCTTCTCGATGATCGGCGCGTTCATCACCCGCTCGGGCGTGCTGACGAGCGTGCATGCCTTTGCCACCGACCCCGAACGCGGGGTGTTCCTGCTGGCGATCACCGCGGCGTTCATGATGGGCGCGCTCGTCCTCTTTGCCGCGCGGGCGGGGGCGATGCAGGCCAAGGGCGTGTTCGGCGTGGTGAGCCGCGAATCGGCGCTGGTACTCAACAACATCCTGCTGGCGGTCTCGGCCTTCGTGGTGTTCTTCGGCACGATGTGGCCGCTGGTGGCGGAAATGGCGTTCGACCGCAAGCTGTCGGTGGGCGCGCCGTTCTTCAACGCGGCGTTCACCCCGTTCATGGTGGCGCTCGGGCTCGTGCTGCCGGTGGGGGCGATGCTGTCGTGGAAGCGCGCCAAGACGGGGCGCGTGCTGCGCGCGCTGGCACCGGCCTTCGTGCTGGCGGTGGCGGTGGGCGCGCTGGCCTGGGCGATGCAGTCCGGGCGTTCGGCGCTGGGGCCGGTGGGCATGTTCCTGGCGGCGTGGCTGGTCTCGGGCGCGGCCGTGGACCTGTGGTCGCGCACCGGGCGGGGCTCGGGGCGGCTCGGGCGGCTCACCCGGCTGCCACGCGCCGACTGGGGCAAGTCGGTGGCCCATGCTGGCCTTGGCGTGACGATGGCCGGCGTTGCCGCGATGATGGCGTGGGAGACCGAGGACATCCGCGTGATGCAGGAAGGCGACACGCTGGAGCTTTCGGGCTTTACCCTGCGTCTCGACGAGGTGCATCAAGAGCAGGGGCCGAATTTCCTGGCCACGGTGGCCACGCTGACGCTGGGGCGTGACGGGCGTGAGATCGCGAAGATGCGGCCTGAGAAGAGGGTCTATCCGGTGGCGCAGATGCCCACCACCGAGGCGGCGCTCGACAATGGCTTTCTGCGCGACATCTACGTCGCCATCGGCGACCCGCAGGACGGCGGCGGCTGGGCGGTGCGCAGCTACTACAAGCCGCTGGCGAACTGGATCTGGGGCGGCTCGATCCTGATGGCGCTGGGCGGTTTCATTTCGCTGAGCGACCGGCGGTTCCGCGTGGCCGCGGGCGCGCGCAAGGTGCCGCAGGGGCAGGGGGTGCCCGCGGAATGAAACGGCTGATCCTTGCCCTGTGCGTGATCGCGGCCCCCGCCTTCGCGGTACAGCCCGACGAGATCCTCGACGATCCCGCCCTGGAAGAGCGTGCGCGCGACATCTCCGCCGGGTTGCGCTGTCTGGTGTGCCGCAACGAGAGCATCGACGATTCCAACGCCGAGCTGGCGCGCGACCTGCGCCTGCTGGTGCGCGAGCGGCTGGTCGCGGGCGACACCAACGAGGAGGTCGTGGACTACGTTGTCGACCGCTACGGCGAATACGTGCTGCTCAACCCAACGGCTGATGGCGCGAACCTTCTGCTCTGGCTCGCCGGGCCGCTGATGCTGGCCGGAGCGCTGGTGACGGGCGGGTTTTACCTGCGGCGTCGCGCGGCGGCGACCGAGCCCGAGACCGCAAGGCTCAGCGCGCAGGAAGAGGCGCGCTTGCGCGAAATCCTGGAGGAGTGACGCGCCGTCCCCCTTGGCCTCGCTGCGTGCCTGCGCTTTGATGGCGCGACACCACGCATGAGGCGCGACACCATGAAACACTACCAGACCATCACGCTCGACATCGCCGACGACGTGGCCATCCTGCGCCTCGACCGGCCTGAGCGAATGAACGCGCTCAACGCCGAAATGCGCGCCGAGGTCACCGACGCGGTCAGCCATGCCGGGCGCAAGGCGCGGGTGGTGGTGCTCACCGGCAATGGCAAGGCGTTCTGTTCCGGGCAGGACCTCAGCGACGGCGGCAATGCCGCCACGCTCGATCTTGAGCGGGTGTTGCGCGAGGAATACGTGCCGATGCTGCGTGCGATCACCGATTGCCCGGTGCCGACGATCAGCGCCGTGGGTGGCCCGGCGGCGGGCGCGGGGGCCAATCTGGCGCTGGCCGCGGACGTGGTCATCGCCGCCGAGAGCGCCTATTTCCTGCAAGCGTTCACGCGGATCGGGCTGGTGCCCGACGCGGGCGGCACATGGGCACTGCCGCGGCAGATGGGCCTGGCCAAGGCGATGGGGGCCGCGCTCTTTGCAGAGCCGATCAGCGCCCGGCAGGCGAGCGACTGGGGCATGATCTGGGAAAGCGTGAGCGACGAGGGGTTCGAGGCGCATTGGCAGGCGCGCGCGGCGCATCTCGCCAAGGGGCCGACGCAAGCCTACCGCGCGGTCAAGGAGGCGATCCGGGCCTCCTGGGACAATTCGCTCGAGGCCCAGCTCGACCTCGAGGCGCGGCTTCAGGGCGCGTGCGGGCAGAGCCGCGATTTTCAGGAGGGGGTTCTGGCCTTCCTCGAGAAGCGCAGCGCCCGCTTCGAGGGGCGCTGAGGGGGAACGGGCAACGGGTGCGGCCGGTGGTGGACGTTCAGGTCTTGGCACCAATGCGCGGCTACCGGACCGGTGTGCCAAATGGCAGCTCAAAGCCATCGACGTCACAGCAAATCAGAAAAAAGGCCCGCCACCGGCGGGCCTCTTGCGTGATGTGAGCCGCGTGATCCGCCCCGGTCAGCGCTTCTCGATATCGACGTAGTCGCGCAGCGTCTCGCCCTTGTAGAGCTGGCGCGGGCGACCGATCTTCATCTGCGGGTCGCTGATCATTTCCTTCCACTGGGAAATCCAGCCGATGGTGCGCGACACGGCGAAGATGGGCGTGAACATCGAGGTCGGGAAGCCCATCGCCTCGAGGATTATGCCGGAGTAGAAATCGACGTTGGGGAAGAGCTTCTTGTCGGTGAAATACTCGTCCGCGAGGGCCTGCTTTTCCAGTTCCTTGGCAACCTGCAGCGTCGGGTTGTTGTCGATGCCCAGAAGCTCCAGTACTTCGTCGGCGGATTGCTTCATCACCTTGGCGCGCGGATCGAAGTTCTTGTAAACGCGGTGGCCGAAGCCCATCAGGCGGAAAGGATCGTCCTTGTCCTTGGCGCGGGCGATGAATTCGGGGATGCGGTCGGGCGTGCCGATCTCGCGGAGCATTTCCAGACACGCCTGGTTGGCACCGCCATGCGCGGGCCCCCACAGGCAGGCGATGCCCGCCGCAATGCAGGCAAACGGGTTGGCCCCCGACGAGGACGCGAGCCGCACAGTCGAGGTCGAGGCGTTCTGCTCATGGTCGGCGTGCAGGGTAAAGATCCGGTCCATCGCGCGGCTGAGGATCGGGTTGACCTCGTAATCATCGGCCGGGACCGAAAAGCACATGCGCAGGAAATTCGACGCGTAGTCGAGATCGTTGCGCGGATAAACGGCGGGCTGGCCGATAGAATACTTGTAGGCCCAGGCGGCAATGGTGGGCATCTTGGCGATCATGCGGATCGAGGCCACCTCGCGCTGCCAGGGATCGCTGATGTCGGTGCTGTCATGGTAGAAGGCCGACATCGCCCCCACGACGCCCACCATGATCGCCATCGGGTGCGCGTCGCGGCGAAACCCGCGGAAGAAATACACCATCTGCTCGTGCAGCATGGTGTGGTTGGTTACGCGGCACTCGAAATCCTCGAGTTCGGCGGGCGAGGGCAACTCGCCGTAAAGCAGCAGGTAGCAGACTTCGAGGAAGTGCGATTTTCCGGCCAGTTGGTCGATCGGGTAGCCGCGGTGCAAAAGCTCGCCCTTGTCACCGTCGATGAAGGTGATGGTACTGTCGCAGCTTGCCGTCGAGGTGAACCCGGGATCGTAGGTGAAGACGCCCGCCGTGCCATAGAGCTTGCGGATATCCACGACATCGGGCCCCGCGGTGGGCGAAAAGATCGGCAACTCGTAAGCGTTGCCGTCGATCTCGAGCTTCGCGGTTCTTTGTTTGTCTGACATTCCGGGGTCCTCCCTCTCAGAGTCCGGGCCCGCATGGCGGGGCGGACTGGGTCCATTCATCTCCTTGCCAGAGGATTACCCCTCGTCGCAAGCGGCGTCGGTCAGCCGGGCGATTGTTTCCTCCCGCCCGAGGACCAGCATCATGTCGAAGACGCTCGGCGTGGCCGTGCGCCCTGCCAGCGCGGCCCGGAGCGGCCCCGCCAGCTTGCCGAATTTCAACCCGTGGGCTTCGGCGACTGCTGTCGCCGCAGCTTCGAGACTGTCGCGCGTCCACCTAGCATTTTGCAGCTGCGGCGTCAATTCTATCAGTATACCACGGGATACACTGTCGAGCTGCGCCGCTGCCTTCTCATCTGGCTCGATCGGTCGATCGGTCATGATAAAAGAAGCTTTATCAATAAGTTCCGGATAGGTCTTGGCACGATCTTTGAGGCAGTACATGCCCTGTTCCAGAAGCGCCGCCTTGTCCTCCGACAGGGGCGGTTCACCGGTCGCTGCGAGGAATTCCCGCAATTCATGCAGCAGTGCAGCATCGTCCGTCGCGGCGATGTGGCGACCGCAGAGATTCTCCAGCTTCTTGAAATCGAGCCGCGCCGGGGACTTGCCGATGCCGGTGAGGTCGAACCACGCCCGCGCCTGTACATCGGTAAAGAATTCGTCATCGCCGTGGCTCCAGCCGAGGCGGGCGAGGTAATTGCGCATCCCCGCCGCCGGGTAGCCCATGCGTTGATACTCCTCCACGCCGAGCGCGCCGTGGCGCTTGCTGAGCTTCTTGCCGTCGGGGCCGTGGATCAGGGGGATATGCGCATAGGTAGGTAGCGGCCAGCCCATCGCCTCGTAGATCAGCAACTGGCGCGCGGCGTTGTTGAGGTGGTCGTCGCCGCGGATGACGTGGGTCACGCCCATGTCGTGATCGTCCACCGCCACGGCGAGCATGTAGACCGGTGTGCCGTCGCTGCGCAGCAGCACCATGTCGTCGAGCTGATCGTTGCGGATCGACACGTCGCCCTGCACCGCGTCGGCGATCACCGTGCTGCCCTCGCGC
>Ga0102934_1003903_pt1 | contig 10041 bp, 7 predicted proteins | sample SalPonR2_A_D1_MG_FD_78175 | JGI IMG/M metagenome (GOLD analysis project Ga0102934, IMG submission 78175) | Salt pond soil microbial communities from South San Francisco under conditions of wetland restoration - Salt Pond MetaG R2_A_D1_MG | ecosystem: Environmental > Aquatic > Marine > Intertidal...
CACCTGCTGGCGCTTACCTCCACCGAAGATACTCAAATGACAGGTATCACTTCTGAAATGGAGCCTATAAACTGGGCACTGTTTGCTGAGAATGAGTCATTTACTGCAGATATTGATGAAGAAACTGAAGACACAACAGTAACAGAACGCACGAGCGGTTCGAGATTTAATGTAGTGGTTATAGACGCAGGACACGGTGGAAAAGATCCAGGCACGATTGGCGGCAGGATCCACGAAAAAGATGTTGTGCTTGATGTGGCTCTTAAAGTAGGGCAGTACATCGAAGAGAATATCCCCGATTTAAAAGTGGTTTACACGCGTACTGACGATCGCTTTATAGAACTTGAAGAACGCGGACGGATTGCGAATCGTCACGATGGTGACTTATTCATTTCCATACATGCTAACGCTTTCGATCATCGGAACAGGGCCAGGAAGCAAAGTGTCCATGGCGCTGAGGTTTATTTTCTTGGAATGACAAGAAGTGAATCTGCCCTTGAGGTCATGAAACGGGAAAACAGTGTTATTGAGCTCGAATCCGGACAAACAAAAGAGCTCACAGAGGAAGACCTGTTGATCTATGAACTGATGAACGCCGGAAATATGTCTACGAGTCAGCGTATTGCTGAAATGATTGAACAACAGTTTCGCGAACGAGCCCAGCGCAAATCGCGCGGGGTCAAGCAGGCCGGGTTCCAGGTTCTGTATGAAGCAAGTATGCCCGGTGTACTCATCGAGCTCGGATTTCTGTCTAATCCAAATGAAGCTAATTACCTCACCAGCGAATACGGTCAGTCAATTGTGGCATCAGCTATCTTTCGATCTATTCGCGACTTTAAACTCGACTACGACAAGAGCTATAACAGGGAAACAACCTCCAGATAAGTGTCTGACAATCCTCTAATTATTGGTGTCGGCGGCGGAAGCGGTTCAGGTAAAACTACCGTTGTGCGACATATTTTAAACGGTATCGGCGAAAAAAATATTCAGCTTCTTCAGCACGATTCCTACTACAGGGATCTCGGACATTTACCGCTGGAAGAGCGAAAGAAACAGAATTTTGACCATCCCGCCTCTCTCGAAACGGAACTCATGATTCGCCACGTAGATGCGCTCAAAAACGGCTACAAAGTGGAAGTGCCCGTTTATGATTTTGCCGGACATACCCGGTCAGAAGTCACGGAAAGCATCACGCCAAAAGAAATTATTTTACTGGATGGAATCCTGATATTCACCGAACCCGAACTCCGTAAACAGATGGATATTAAATTGTTTGTCGATACAGATGGAGATGTCCGGCTGCTCCGGCGCATTAAGCGTGATATTATGGAGCGCGGCAGACAACTGGAAGGGGTAATGAATCAGTATGAACGGTACGTGCGGCCGATGCACCTCGAATTCGTTGAACCCAGTAAACGCTACGCGGATATTATCATCCCCAGGGGAGGTGAAAACCAGGTGGCCCTTGAGATGGTGATTGCTACCATTCGTGATAAGCTCAGCTCCATGAAAGCACAGACCGACGCTTAGTAGAGATCAATAATTTACTCTGAATCTCAGTTCAATTAATAAAGTATTTACTGGAAGTCCCCCTTAAAAAAGGGGGAAACAGGGGGATGTTCATCAGAATATCGCAAAATCCAGTGAACACCCCTCTAAATCTCCCCTTCTTAGGGGAGACTTTTTTCTGTGTTTTTTATTAATCGAACTGAGGTTCTGAAGAAACTGTGAAAGATTATAGTTCTATATGGACTAGTGTGGGTGCTGGCTTCAGATTTCTATTCGGTTAAGCTCTTTCCAGGCCAGCATTCCGTCGAATACCAGGTTCTCATGATAGGTGCAGTTGTACTTCTCCTGCAGCTGAGACTGTAGAAATCGCCCATCCCCACCTGTTATAAGAATCCTCGCGTCATCAAACTGAGCGATATACTGATCAATAAAGCTCGAGACTGTATGAATAAATCCGCCATTCAGCCCTATCCGAATGGAATCCTTTGTTGATCTGCCGGGAAACTCAGCGGGGATCTGATCATCAACCTGAGGCAATTCTGGCGTTAGCGCCTGCATGGAGTGCCGAAGCATACGGAGGCCTGGTAAAATAACGCCCCCTTTAAAAGTATATCCGGCCGTCATAAAATCCACTGTACATGCTGTGCCTGCATCAACAACTACTACATCAGACTGATCAAGACGCACGCCTCCGGCACAGGCAAGTACTCGGTCGATCCCCAGGGTTTCAGGTGATTCGTAATCGAGTGCAATTTCCCCAAGCTTATTATACTGAATCGGATGAACCACCAATCGCTTGCTCTCTTCAAGAATCACTGCTGTAAGATCTTTTCGAACTGATGACAGTAGCAGAAGATCACTCTCATTTAGTTTATTCAGTTCCCTGCGTAGTCCCTCTATATTAGCTGTACTGACCTTAAAAAGCGGCGACCGGTTACCCGATTCATCACGAACAGCTTTTACAGAAGTATTCCCAATCTCTATAAGAATCATAGATAAACCAACCATTCACCGAGTTAAAAAGCCTGTTGCTCTGCGACATAAAAAGCCAATGTAAGGGTTCTGCAACGGATAAGCATGGATGATTTGAAGCCTCAGGAATTAAATATTAACAGGCAAAATTGTATCTTCATAAATGATATGCAGATGTCTCCTGTTACGTGCGTTCGAGGCAAACAAATTCAAACCACAACACAAAAACAGATTTAAATGGACATTAAAGGAAAAGTTGCCGTAGTGACAGGTGCAAGCAGCGGAATCGGAGCTGAATTTAGCCGTAAACTTGTAACGCATGGTGCTACCGTATATGGGCTTGCCAGGAGCAAAGATCGGCTGAAAGATCTTCAGAAAGAGCTGGGAGACAGATTTAATCCTGTAAAAATGGATGTTACAGAATACGGATCTGTTGAAAACTGGATAAATAAAACATTCAGTGACGAGCACAGTCCCGATATTCTTATCAACAATGCGGGTCTCGGACTTTTCGGCCCTGTGGACGAGCTCCCGATGGACGACTGGCATACTATGATTGATGTAAACCTCAACGGGGTCTTCTATCTTACACGAACGATTGTTCCTCTGATGAAAGCTTCAGGCACACACTCCCATATCATAAATATTGCATCCATAGCCGGGCTTCTTGGCAACCCAAATATTTCGGGCTATAATGCTACTAAATTTGCCGTCCGTGGTTTCAGCGAGTCCCTTTTTAAGGAGCTTCGATACGATAAGATAAAAGTCTCTTGCATGTTCCCCGGGTCAATAGCCACATCGTTTTTTGATAATGCAGCCGGAGTGGATACGCACTCAAATATGATGCAGCCAGAAGACGTTGCAGATACACTTATGCACCTCTTGAAAACACCTGACAACATGCTTATCAATGAAATTACCATGCGTCCGCTCAATCCAAAAGACCCGAATGAAAAATAGGAGAGCCGGCTTTTTTCTGATTTTTATTGCACTACTAATTTCTTCGTGTGGCGATCCCACCGCTCCGGAAGATCTTCTTGAAGAAGACCGGTACATCGCTGTTTTCACAGAATTGGTAGTTGTAAACCAGATTGAAGAAGAAAATCTGGATGGTGTATCACGCGAGTATCTGAAGGAGCAGATATTTGAAGAATTTGGTGTTACAAAAGAGCAGTTTGAACAGTCTCACCGCTACTATCAGCAGAATCCGGAGGAGCATATCCGGCGTCTTGATAAAATAGAGGATATACTGACGGAACAGAGAGACCGGTTCCAGGATCGTTTGAATGAAGATAGAAAACAAATGACCGATTCGCTCGTCACTCCTGACACTATCTCCGGGCCTGACCCATTTATAGAACCCGCAGATACATCAATAATTAACGGTGCTGAGATTCTTAACCATGTAAACTGATTCCAGGTTCAATGTGCCGCACAGCACTATAGGAGATACTAAGTTTAATTTTTGGAACTATGCGTGATTACAGGCCGATACTTTTATTCCTGAGTTTATTTATCCTCTTCACCACCGGCAGTCATGCACAGGACAGCTCCCTTCAAAACGAAGATATCACTGAGGAAAATATCGGCATAATGTTCGACAGGCTCGAAAATGCAGGTTTTTCCGGTGTAATCTATCTCAAGCTAAATCAGATTGAGGTGTTGAAACGCCCGTTTGGCATGGCAAATGAGATCCTGGAAACAGAGAATCAACTCTCTACTGTTTTTGCAATCGGTTCCCGGCCCATTGATTTTACAAGAGCCGCTGTACTTTTGCTCGATCAGCGTGGAAGCATCTCAATTGATGACCCCATCAGCCAATATTTTACCGGTGTTCCGTCCGATAAACAAAGCATAAGAATAGAACATTTAATGTCCGGGCAGTCTGGCCTGCCGGATTTTTTTGATAATGACTCAGACCGGGATCCTGATCTGGCGTGGGTAGACAGAGATGAGGCACTTGATCGCATCCTGACCCAGGAGCTTCTGTTTGAACCGGGCTCAGACCGTCGTCACTCTCATGGGGCTTTCGGGCTTCTTGCTATTCTCGTTGAGCGCGTTTCAGGAATGAGTTATTTCGATTTTTTGAACAGTAACTTTTTTGAGCCGGCCGGAATGACCCGAACAAATGAATACGGCATTGCAGGAGACCTCGCTCTGACAGACTTTGCGGAAGGCGGCGGCCCTCAGTTTGTCGGCCTGCCGAATATTCCACCCAACTGGGGCCCCACATCATGGCTCATTAAAGGCAGCGGCGGCATGTACTCCACCCTTGACGACCTTCTGAAATTCTACGACTACGTTAGATCCACTAAAGTTCTTGATACAAATCACAACTACACGCTTAAGAATCCATCCGTCAACCTGGATGGCTCAATGAGGGGATTTGAGCTATTCAGTGCCTTTCAGCCGGAAGGCAGCGAAGCGTACCTTTTCCTCAATAATATACCTGATATGAAAACAGCACAGCACTTTTACAGGGAAATTGAAGATCTGGTATTTGCACCGGGATTTTAAAGTCCGGTTAAAAACACAGAAAGCTTAGTAATAGTCATCGGATGAGTCATATACTAACCTGAAGCTGGTTCAAGGTCAATAAATTTGAAATACTGAACTCATCCGATGACGTTGCCGGATTACATCGAAGGCACCAGCATCACCGCGTTAATCATCAGTCGCTCAGGGCCTCTCCAGAACATACGGTACTGGGTGTTATCAGACAGGAGCACTACTTGTCCGCGCCCCATGGAAACGACTCCTGCAAACACATTTCCTGCCGCTTTCTGAAGGTTCTCCTGCGATGCGTAGCCAGATGCTAACAGATCAGAGGCGTTGTCCTCATAATAGCCCACAACGCTGTAGTCATCAGACGGCACAAACTGATCGGTATTGTACGTAAGGCTGAAGATCTCATCTTTCACCCCGAATGCAAGAGGATGTGTGGTATCGATGTGTGATTTAAAAGCCGCCCCGGGAATATTTCTTAATCCTGAGGAATCTGATCTCGCATCATACGGTGTAAAAGCCGACATGGCTTCCTCTGATTCTTCATCTTCACTTTCCTCATCACCGGTCAGGCCTACCGAAACAAAATCCATCGACTCAGACGCCATTGCCAGAGCTGCGCCCTCAGCTGCGACCAGTGTTCCCCCCTGCCGCACCCACTGTTTGAGGGCATCAATTTCACTTTCACCAAAGTTGCCTGATCCCCACATATCGGGGAGTATAATCACGTCGTACTCGCTCAAATCAACAGAACCCAGCCGCCATGATCGTAACCGGCTGATTCCATATTCTACATTTTGATCGAATTGAAACCAGATTTGTCCCGCCGTGTATGAGCTGAACGGCCGGTCGACCATCATAGCCGTTTTTGGCTGGTGCAAAACCATGCTGCTTCTTGATGCAAGATCCATTCCTTCATCCATACGCCCTGTGTCAAGGCCATGAATGACAACGCCGGCATGCTCTGAAATTTCCTGCATGTCTCGTCTGATGCGATCCCGCTTCTCATAATTTCTCCCGCCAAGCACAATAAGCGTTCCCCGGCTGAATGTTTGACCATCGAGTGTAAACTCTTTTTCAGCTGCCCGCACGCGGTAATCCCTGCGCCAGAGCTCTGCAAGAGCTTTGGGAGCGGATAGCTGGTTCCAGTCTATAACAAAGGCGTACTCTGCTGCAGGATTCACTACACCGGTGTATCTCTGAGGGAGTTCGGTAAGCAGCCTCGATTCAACTGAAGGCTCATCATTCACGTGGTAGGCATCAAGGTTATACGCCATTGGTATCGACCAGACGGACATGTCGTACATTACAGAATCCCCAAACGCCATTTTTGGCTCAAACAGCGTTGTAACAAACATGTGTTTGGTCTGATCTTTTCTGATGATAAAATCCCCTTCGCTGAATGAACGGCGTTCAGACGAATTTTCTCTGTAATCCGTAGCATTTCTGAGTGAAAAATCATCTGTAGCCTGCTCAACTTCCACACCCTGCTTAAGCATGATATCTATAACCTCATAGGTGAGATCATTGGGGTTATTTGGAAGAATATAGGCTTCAGTCTCAACTTTAGAATTGGCGGGGTTCAGCGCATCGCGGTAGTAAGACAAAAGTTCTGAACGGTTATTTACAGCTGTTCGAACCGTGGCAATACTGTTTTTATAGTGATCAAAAATTCGTTGTTCAAGCGTGAGAACATAGCCATCTTCAGTCTCAACGGCACGGCCTCCCCTGCTGTGCCCGCCCTGTTCGGCCAGCATCCCGATACTGCCCATCAGGCTTGGGTAAGACGACCCATACCCCGGATAAAAGAAATCGAACGCCTCGCGCGTCGCGTAGTTGATTTGGTGCTCGTCGAACTCCTCAATGGTTCCTCGTCCAAAACGGTCAGCCCACTCCTCGTATGCATCAGGCAGCTGCTCGTTCCGGGGTGTAGTGCCGGGCATCGTAAAATAATTGCTGTTAAACCCCTGCTCGTGGAGATCAAGATGAACCTGTGGCATCCATCTTTGATATTCTGCAATTCTACCACGCGATTCAGGATGTACCAGCCAGACCCAGTCCCGATTCAGATCAAACCAGTAGTGATTGGTCCGTCCGCCCGGCCAGATTTCATCATGCTCAAGATCCACCGGATCGGTATTGAGCATGTGGGCCCGCGATGATTTGTACCATGTAACATAGCGATCGCGGCCATCAGGATTAAGAATCGGGTCAATAATTGTGACAGCCTCATTTCTGAATTGTGAGGTTTCTTCATCTTCAGCGGCAGCCATACGATATGCCGTCTGAAGACCCGCTTCGGCACTGGATGCCTCATTGCCATGAACGCCGTAGCTCAGCCAGACAATTGCCGGGTGTTCGTTGATCAGTTCAGCAGCCTCTGAATCAGTAAGTGAGACATCCGCTAAACGTAAATTATTCTGCCGGATCTGCTCCAGGTTAGCATGATTCTCTTCACTGGTTATGATTGCCAGCCATAAATCACGTCCTTCATAAGTCTGACCATATGTAACCAGCTCAACCCGGTCACTTGCCTGAGCAAGATGCTTCAAATAGGCTCCAAGCTGGTAATGGTGTGAATACTCCTCCCCCGGCTGATAGCCAAGAAATTCCGCCGGCGATTCAATGCCTTCATTATAGTTCAGTTCATCATCAAATGTGAATCTGTCATTTAGCAGCTGTGATGCAGCAGGATGTGAGAAAGCAAAAATTAGAAACAGTGTGAGCAGTAACCTTACGTTTATCATATGATAGATGGAGTAGTTGCGATTTAATCTGCCTGAGAATACTAAAATCTCGAACCACTTTCATATAAAGAGCAGTTCGACGAATACCATTTTTTGGTATCGTGCCTTTATTTACCAAATATCACTGAGAGGCCGAAGATTATTTGGATCAAACGGAAACCATGTGGATAAGTAGAAATATTATTTGGCTCTATAGTCTCCTGGAATCTGCAGATCAACATATACAGCAACGGTTTTCAGTAAGAAAGAATGGTGTGTCCTGCTTTTAAAGATCCTTCCACTTGCCCGAAATAAAAGGGCTGCGTGTCAGAATGACAAGCACTTTTTTAGTGCGGAGCGGTGTCTTTACGATATTGATTTTCTTTACTGAATTGTAATCAAGCCGCCCCTTATCCCAACTTACTAATGTCATTCTGACCGGATCCCGGTTCAGTTATCCGGTCGAGGGAAAAGTCCAAAAAATAAATCTTTTATACTATTGAAAAGCGATCATCCAGAGATGTCGCGCTTCGACCTGCCAGGATTCCGGTAAAAACCGATTAATTCAAAAATAATATAGAAGCCTTAATTGTTTCTGTTTTCAAGTTTTAACGGTTTTTTTGGTCTAATCCAGAGACATTATGTATTCGGTTTTAACTGCCTTTTCAACATCTTATCAGATCACATGAATTATCGTTTTCTTTTTATTCTACTCGGATTGATGGCGCTTTTTTTTAGTCAGCTAATGGCCCAGGACTCATATCGGGACTACCAGCAGATGACGGATGCGCTCCAGGAGCTTCAAGACCGGTATCCTGATGCTGTATCTCTCCAATCGATTGCAACATCACCCGGCGGGCATGAGATCTGGCACGTCACGATTGGCACAAGCGAGATCGAAAGGACACCTGCCATGGCAATTGTCGGCGGAGCGGATGGTGCTCATATTCTCGGCATTGAAATGGCGCTAAAGCTAGCTGAATCACTGGCTGAACAGGTTGGAACCGGTGAACTGCCTGTTCAGCAGGTCTTTCACGTGTTTCCAAATTTAAACCCGGATGCATCAGAACAATATTTCTCCCCGGTTCGCTATGAACGGTGGGTAAATGGAAAAAATACAGACCTGGACAGGGATGGTGTGAGTAGTGAAGATCCGTATGATGATTTGAATGGCGACGGACTCATTACCATGATGAGAATTTTGGATGCAACCGGTAACTGGATTCTTCATCCTGATGATGATCGTGTGCTCATCGAGGCTGATCCTCTCAAATCCCAGCGTGGGACATACCGTCTTCTTACAGAGGGCCGTGACAATGACGGCGACGGACATTTCAATGAAGACCCAGCCGGCGGCGTCAATATCAACAAAAATTTCACCTACCAACATCCGAGCTTTGAATATGGTGCAGGTGAGTTTCCTGTGTCTGAATCGGAAAACAGAGCGCTTGTTGATCTGCTCTACGACACGTTCAACATATATGCGGTACTGTCATTCACTCCAAATAACAATCTGAGTGATCCCTGGCAGTATAGCCGCTCTGATGCAGCCAAAAGAGTAATTACCGGTATTCTTGAAGGTGATGAAGGCGTCTACCAGTCGGTCTCGGACCTGTATAAAGACCTGGTGCCACAGCACAATGCGTCCGGCTACTCTTTGCAGCCCGGCGGGTTTCCGGAATGGGCCTATTTCCACTATGCTCGCTATAGTTTTACGACTGATGGCTGGTGGGTGCCAGAGGTGGAAGCGCATGACGAGCAGACAAATAACGGCCCGGCAAGCGATGAGCTCAATTATTTACGCTGGTCAGAGAGCCAGCAGCTGAACTCCTTTACCAGCTGGGAGCAGGTTGAGCACCCGGATTTTCCGGATCAGGTTGTGGAAGTAGGCGGCCTTCATCCATTTGCCATGTCTGCTCCACCCTACTCTCTGGTCGATTCACTGGCAGATGTTCACATGGAATTTGTGGAACGGTTATCAGCTATGAAACCGGAACTTGAATTTGAGAATATCAGGGTCGAAGATGCCGGCCGTAACTTGACAAGAATTACAATGGATCTGCATAACAGTGGCAGCCTACCAACATCTACAGAGTTGGGAACACGCACCCAGTGGGTTCGACCTCTGAATATTGAACTGGAAGCCGGTAATTCTTTGCAGATCCTGAGCGGTCGGCCTGAATTTCAAATTGAGCGGTTGATGGGAGGTGAATCACAAGACATGTCGTGGCTTGTCAGCGGCAGCGGAACTGTTACAATTACCGCCGGCTCGCCGTCAGCCGGATTTGCCACCTTCGAACAAACGATCCGATAACCTCAAGACTTAAAA